>Ga0272448_1000443_pt1 | contig 64167 bp, 70 predicted proteins | sample YNPCB0191_FD_202220 | JGI IMG/M metagenome (GOLD analysis project Ga0272448, IMG submission 202220) | Hot spring sediment microbial communities from Yellowstone National Park, WY, United States - YNP-CB-019-1 | ecosystem: Environmental > Aquatic > Thermal springs > Hot (42-90C) > Sediment... | reverse complement strand
GCTCAAGAGGCTTTCAGGGGAATGTCTTTCAAGAATAAAAATAAATAATGACAAGATGGCCACTCATTTAATTTTATTTTTTAATTTTAAGAGAGCAGGAAAACGTGAACTACCCCTCGCTATCGCAAGGGGCTTCCTGCTTCAACGATGAGGCTTGCGGGGACATGGATGAGTCCCCGTAGAGGTCTCTTCTCAGCAGGCGGATCAGGGCTTTCCCTTCCCCTCATCTTTATTCTATTTGCCGAGGTATAGTCCCTGAATGGGTCTTCAGAGCTCAGCCCTTCTGATGTGCCCCTCGGGTTCACCCTAAACACTCGAGTACCAGCCCTCTCAGCCTTGTACTCGAGCATCTGGAGGAACTTCCCCCATGAGGCATCAAGTATTTTCTGGGATAAATTGTGGTTTCTGACCATGTTACTTATCTTCAGATCTTCAAGCCTCTTCTTCGTCGCCGCTGAAACTCTCACAGTTGAGTACTTTACGCTCATAGCTCATTATAATTTGCGATATGTAAGCATAAAATATCCTTAGGCTTTCATCCCCTTGTCGGACGGGGACTTTCCGCCGACGAATTTAAATGGGTTCATCCTTTTTTTCGTTTATGTCTAAAGAGAATTTAGCGATAATATTTTCAGTTTTTTGGGCATTTGTCCTAATTTTGGCATTGAGTATGGGCATAAAAGTTGATTGGCCGGATTATGTGCATGTGAATTACGGTTTACCTTTTGTTTGGGGGGTAAATACATTAGTTACTATTCATGGCCCAGTTAACATCTGGATGGTGCAACCTTTGATGCTTTCCCTAGATCTAATGTTCTGGTTGGCAACAATGATCCTGGGCATATTTTTGCTTCTCAAATATAAATATAAAAAATAGATCCAGTATTTTCGCATTTCATTATTTGTATATATAATATTTATTTTTAAATTTTTTAAATTTTTAATAAATTTTTAATATTTATAATAGAACATAAGCGGGCGCATGGATGGATATTTTGGCACCATATTCCCATTAACAAACGTATGAGAAAGCGTTATCCTCAAATCAGCCTTCTAGTGAAGAGTTTTTGCAGTCGGGATCCTCCCTAATTTTTCTTCGAACCACACAATTGTCCTAGCGAGTCCTTCTTTAATGCCGGTTTTTGCTTTCCAGCCAAGCTCTCTTTCAGCTTTCGATACGTCAGGTCTGGTTAATTCCACATCGCCCAACCAAGCCTTGCCACCTCTTGCGAAGATTTCAACGCCTTCCAAACCTAAGAGTTCTAGCATGAATTCTGCTATTTGGAACACTGTGTAAGACTCTCCAGAACCAATGTTGTAAGTGTCGCCCGCGCATGCCGATTTTTCTGGCGCAAGAAGCAGGGCTTCTACCGCATCGTCAATGTACAAGTAATCCTTGCACTGGTTGCCAGTTCCCAGTAATTCGAGTCTCTTTTGATCTCTCAATAGTTTCCGATAAAGATCAATCATCAGACCCTTTGTGTTCCTTGGACCGTATACATTGAAGAGTCGAAGGATTACCGTTGGAACATTAAATTGTTCGCTGAAAATCCTACAGTAGTGTTCAGCCGCCATCTTTGACAGTCCATAAAAAGAATAGGGAATTAAAACTTCGTCCTCAGGGGTCGGGGTTCTGGCGACATTTCCATAAACGGTAGATGAAGATGTAAAGACGACTTTACTACCGAACTCTTTTGCAACCATCAGTACATTGAGTGTGCCTTTTATGTTAATTTCCATGTCTACGTCGGGTCTTTCCATAGAGAAGGGGACCAGAGATTGTGCTGCCAGATGATATACTATATCACAACCGCTTACCGCCTCTCTTACTGCTGGAAAATCCCGAACATCTCCTTTAATAAACTCTACTGCCCCTGTCTTTATCAAATGGGATATGTTTGACATCCTACCAGAAGATAGATCATCAAAGATCTTAACAAGAGCCCCTCTCTTTATGAGCTCTTCTACAAGTTTGGTCCCTATGAACCCCGCACCTCCCGTAACCAAAATTTGCAAATAAAGCCCCCCGACACTTGTCTTCAATTTATTAGACCGTGTGGATAAATATTGTGGACACAAACTTTTCTGAGATAAATATTAATTCTACTGTTGTATCAACTCTTTAGAAGAACATTTGTGAAAGTGTCTACCTTGAGGTACTTTACAAGTCCCTACAATTTTATACATCAGGAGAATAGGAAGGTAAAGATATACGACACAACACTGAGAGATGGGGAACAGACTCCTGGTGTTAAATTTACTAAAGAACAAAAAGTTGAGATCGCCAGGAAGTTGGATGAGGTCGGGGTGCATGCTATAGAGGCAGGCTTCCCTGTGATATCCCCATATGATGAGGATGCAGTTCGTGCCGTTTCATCAGAGAGGCTAAATGCAGACATACTTTGCCTTTGCCGCTCGAAGCAGAAAGACATTGATGCTGCCTTGAGGGCAGACGTGGATGGCGTTATAATATTTTTGGCGGTTTCAGAACTCCATTTAAAGTACAAGTTAAAGATGGACTTGTCTACGGCAATTAGTCAGGCAGGTGCATCGGTGGAGTATGCCAAGGATCATGGGCTCTTTGTACAATTGTCAGCAGAGGATGCCACCAGAACCTCATTAAACTCATTGACAGCTCTTTATACGGCAGCCAAAGATAGAGGGGCCGACAGGTTAGGGATAGCAGATACAACAGGATGCATCAGACCCAAGGGAATGGCATACCTTGTGCAATCGATCAGAAAATTATTTGATTTAGAGCTCTCTGTTCATTGCCACGACGATTTTGGTCTCGCGGTCGCAAATTCTCTAGCAGCCTACGAGGCAGGTGTTGACGCTATTTCAGTCTCTGTGAACGGTATCGGGGAGAGATGCGGTAATGCCGCTTTAGAGGAGGTAGTAATGGCACTTTATGCGCTTTATGGTGTGGATTTAGAGCTCAGGACAGAGCTCCTGCGTGAGCTCTCACTTATGGTCTCCAGGTTCTCGGGAGTTCCGATCCCTGTGAACAAGGCGGTTGTTGGGGCGAACGCTTTCAGGCACGAGTCAGGAATACACGTTGCTGCCGTCATGAAACACCCATTTACATACGAAGCCTACGATCCACAGCTCGTCGGACAGGAGCGTAAATTGGTCTTTGGACGACATTCAGGAACAGAGAGTGTTAGGGAGAAATTAGCAGCATGTGGAATGCAAGTTACAGAGGAAGAATTGGCAGAGATCGTTAAGCGCCTTAAGACGTTGCCTATAGGGTCAGAGCTCATTGACAACGGCGGGCTGATAAATTTCGCGAAGAGAGTTCTTGCGGAGAGAGCAAGGGATGGTTGAAAATAGAATTCGTCCCAGCATATACTCTTTAGCTCTGGCAAATAGAGCCAAAGTTGCGATAGGTTTGAACCCTGAAATCTCTTCATCGGAGAGAGTGATGAATTCAGTACTTTTTGCTAAGAGAGAAGGTTATGCGGATCCAATATTAGTTTCGGTGTGCGACTCGCGCCCGCCAGAGATCGCTGAAGAGGTCCCACTATTAATTTCAGAGTGCCCCGAGCGCTTCATGGTGAATATGCTAAAGGAAGGGGTTGTTGATGCCGCTGTAAGGGGAAATTTGAGTGCAAACACCATGCTTTCTGGCCTTCGGTCAGCATTCAATTGTAATAACCTTTACCGCATAACATTGATGGAGATACAAGGAAGGCCTGTTATGCTTGCGCCAGTTGGAATAGATGAGGGCGACACCATTGAAGATCTATTGACTTTTGCTGCTAAGGGAAAAGAGATTGCAGAACTTTTGGGCATGGATTACAGAGTTGGTGTAATATCTGGGGGGAGGCTAGAGGATGTTGGTCGTAGCCCCAAAGTGGATAAAATTCTTTCATTTTCCATATCGTTAACGCAAAGAATAAGGGAGATGGGATTGGAAGTAGAGAACTTCGGTATAGAGATTGAGAGGGCGATAAAATCGGGTGCGTCCATTCTATTGGCGCCTGATGGAATAATTGGGAACATAATATTCCGTTCACTGGTTCTGGTTGCAAATATCGATAGTTTTGGGGCATACGCATCCGGGTTGCCAAAAGTTTACGTGGATACTTCAAGGGCTAAGGTAAGTTACTTTCTCCCCATAGTGTTTGCGAGTGCTCTCTCGTGTAAAAGTAAAATTTGAAAATCTTATCTTAAATTGAGTTTTGTTGATTATGGAAGTCATGGAGAAATTTGAAGGTTTAGATCTATTTGATTTAGGTTAGATTATGTTTATTACCCGAAATTGAAAGGGCATCTGCTGACCGTCTTATAAATCTAAATGGACACCATTATGTCTCAAAAGAAGTCTAATTTGTCCTCTGTATTTTTCGGTTTTATCAGGAAAGCCTTGAGCTCAACAATTTTCGGATCTCTTTCAATTCTTCTAAAATTTGCTGACCCAAGACCTCAGAGAGAGTCCCAGAAGTACCAAAAAGGGACCTGCCCTTCACGATGTTCAATATTTCTTCCCTTAACTCTAAGAAGTTTGGCACGAACATTATAGACGCCTCGGCCCTCCTGACACTTGGTCCACTACCCCCGCCAGCCCGCCCGGTATAACCAGCAGTGTAAATGTCCAAAGTTCCAATCCCAAAATGTCTCGATAGCGGCCCTTGGATCGTGTCGATGCTCATTATCCTAGAGAAAGGCACGGCATGGCGCATCTTCCACCATACTCCTCTTTCCACTCTGACATCGTTTTCTGTCAAGAGATATTTGATAGACCGACAGTATTTTGGGATCCAATAACTAACGAAGATCGTTATAATTATGAGTGGAAGGAAGTAGAAAATTGCAAAGATTGTAGCAACTGTTACCTCATTTATGAGGAGCATATACGAAGTAGCACAAAGACCCAATACAAAAAGGGGCACTATTATCAAGGCAAGGTATGTGAAGTAGAGGGTTTTCATCTTCGGGTCTGGTTGAAAGGGTTCACTAATCTTCAAGCGGATCTCCCATTTATGTTTTTATTAATAAAAGCTAATTAAAATGACTATGGGTGTTAAAGGAAACGCTCCTTGAAGGGTTGAAGAAAAATCAGTAAATCATTAATTTGGTAGGGGGTCCTAAATCTTAAGAAAATGAAATAGGAGTACTTTTGTTGATAATATTGACCGGGGATAGAGCCGCATTTGGCGACAAATAAAAATATTCCTCTAACCTTGAATGGTTTGAGGGCATTAAATTGGTTAGCACTGCGGTGGAGAAGATCATATCAAAATCTTTAGGGCGCAAGGTCAGCGCAGGGGATTTTGTTGAAGTTCCGGTGGACTTTGCATACTTCCATGATGGAACAGGCCCCCTGATTATTGATGCACTTGGTGAGATGGGGGTCAAGCGCATATTTGATCCTGAGCGTGTTGGAATCGTTTTTGACCATTCTGTTCCACCTTATAGTGACCAAGCTGCAACGCTACAGGCCAAAGTGAGAAGATTTGCAAGGGAGCAAGGAATCACCAAATTCCATGACCTAGGGGAGGGAATCTGCCACCAAGTAATACCCGAAAAAGGCTATGTTGGTCCAGGAATGATTGTTGTAGGAGCAGATTCTCATAGCTGCACACTTGGAGCGTTCGGTCTATTCTCAACAGGTATGGGTGCTACAGACCTGGCATATATCCTTGCAACGGGCAAGACTTGGCTCAAAGTTCCGGAGACCCTATATGTTAAATGTGATGGGCGTCTAAGTAAGGGGGTCTCTTCGAAAGATCTAATCCTTGAGATAGTTAGAACTATTGGGACAGATGGAGCCACTTACAAGGCTATAGAGTTCGCAGGGGGGGCTGTTAAGTCAATGTCACAATCATCTAGGATGACCATGGCAAATATGGCTGTGGAGATGGGAGCCAAGACGGGCTTCATAGAGGCGGATGAGAAGACTATAGAGTTCTTAGGCAGGGGTGGTGAGGTTTTCAGAACCGACGAGGTGGACGAGTCCTTGGATTTGGATGTGTCCTCTTTGGAACCGAAAGTTGCATGCCCTGGTAGCGTCGCGAATGTCAAATCGGTATCAGAGATCGAAGGGCAGCCGATAGACCAAGCATTTTTGGGCTCATGTACAAATGGTAGATATGAGGACCTCTTTGAAGCTGCTAAGATATTGAAAGGAAAGAAGGTACACAGGGACACAAGGTTGATAGTGATACCTGCCTCAAAATCCACATACGTTAAAGCCCAAAGAGAAGGGCTCATAGACATCTTCTTAGAGGCAGGAGCAGTAATAGGAGTCGTTGGATGCGGTCCTTGCCTAGGGGTGCACATGGGAGTGTTGGGCGAGAATGAGGTGTGCGTGTCTACTTCCAACAGGAACTTTATTGGTAGAATGGGCGCCAGGTCTTCTTCCGTTTACCTTGCCTCCCCCCAGACAGTTGCGGCCTCTGCAGTGGAGGGTCGAATCGCCGATCCAAGGAGGTACCTCCAATGATAAAGGGCAGGGTATGGAAGTTTGGTGACGATATTGACACCGACGTGATAATACCAGCAAAGTACCTCAGGTCCGTTGACAAAACCATCTGGCCGAAACATGTGCTGGAGGGGCTGGACCCTTCCTTCAGCTCAAAGGTGAGACCTGGCGACATAATTGTCGCAGGTAAGAATTTTGGCTGCGGCTCGAGCAGGGAGCAGGCAGTCCTCGCCATAAAGTGGGCAGGAATTTCCGCAGTTGTAGCAGAGTCCTTTGCCAGGATCTTCTTCAGAAACGGGATAAACAACGGTCTTCCGCTGATAGAGTGCCGTGGTATAAGTGGCACGGTGGACGAAGGAGATTTTATAGAGATCGACCTTGAGAATGGCGAAGTGCATACAAAAAAGGGCACACTCAAGACCTCCCCCCTCCCTGTTTTCCTCCAGGAGATCCTGAAATCAGGAGGGCTAGTGGAATACTACAAGAAGAAGGTGTCGCATGATCTTGAACGAAACCAAGACCGCTGATGTTGTGGTGAAGGCTCTTGAGAGGCTCGGTTTCGACCTTGCATTCGGTATGCCCGGCATGTGGTCCCTGCCCCTCTACAATGCCCTTTCAGCCTCAAATATAAGGCACATTCTTGTGAGGCACGAACAGCACGCAGCCTATGCCGCGGATGGTTATGCTAGGGCCTCGGGAAGAGCTGGACTGTGCCTAGGCACGGCTGGACCCGGGGCCGTCAACATAGCGTCAGGGATCGCCGTTCCATTCAAGGATCACTCCCCCGTACTTGCCATAACTGGGCACGTTCCAACATACGAGCACGGGAGGGGTTGGATCGAGGACCTAGACTTAAGAGCCGTCTTTTCCCCCTTGACAAAATTTGCTGCTATCATATCTGACCCTTCAGAAGCGTACGACACGGTCTGCAGAGCCTACGTCTCCTCTTTAGAGGGGTGTCCAGGACCCTCTTATGTAGGAATACCTGGCGACATACAAAAGAAGCCTTCCAAGGACAAAGGATACTTGCCTACGATACCTACACTGCCCCCTGACGCCAAGAGCATAGAGCTTGTCGCTGAACTGATCCGAGAGTCCGCCCACCAAGTAATATTGGCTGGATGGGGCGCGGTACTTTCCAACGCCTCCGAATTGATCATTCGATTTGCCGAGGCTATAGGTGCACAAGTGGCGACATCCATGATGGGTAGAGGGATCATACCAGAGGATCACCCGTTGTCCCTTGGTCCTTCTGGAAGGCGAGGCACCCCCTCGGCGAACCGAGCCCTTTCCGAATGCGACCTACTTCTTGCACTGGGTTGTAGGCTCACCAATCTGACCATAGGCGATCTAAGATTGAATTGCAAAATCGTTCAAGTCGACGTAGAAGAGGGCAACTTCTCACCATTGGCAACCGTTAGGGTCAAGAGTGACGTATCTCTCTTTATGGAGGCCCTAATCCCCAAGTTCAGAAACAGATTTCATAGTAAAGTCAATAGAGATGTGGCCCTGCCTGAGACCCAAAGTGGTGCAAATGAGACTGCTAAAGGTTATGCGCATGCCTTGGCCCGACTCTCCGAAGCAACATTCACGGTCGACATAGGTCAGCACACGATCTGGATCATGCAAGCCTTGAAGGTTAAACGCCCGAGGCAGCTCATATTCTCTGGAAATCTCTCCGCAATGGGCTACTCCCTTCCCGCTGCCATCGGGGTCAAGATGGCGGACCCTCATCGCAAAGTCATCGCCGTGATGGGGGATGGTGGTTTCCAGATGTCCTCTTCAGAACTCTCCACAATAAAGGAAAACAACCTAGCGATAGGGATTTGCGTCTTCAACAACAAATCCCTGGGTCTAATCAGGCAGCTTCAAGAGGTGGCTTACCAGAAGTCATATGGGGTCGACTACTCCGCTCCCCCCGACTACCTAAAGCTGGCAGACGCCTATGGGATAGAGGGTCTTCTTGTATCTGATCCCGCCAGTCTTGAGAAAGCCCTGCAGACAATACGCGAGCCAGTTCTCATTGAGGTGCCAATACCAAGGAGTGCGGGTGTTGATCTCTCGAAGCCAAGAATATTAGAAGATAAATAGGCGATGATTGCAAAGTAAAATGATCCCATATGGACCTCTTGAGCAGGGACGACCTACATAGACTCCTCTCAACAAAGAAGTGGGCTTCTCCCCACAAGAAAGTGGTGGCTTTGGTGGATGAAAGGTCTGGGGTCGTTGAACTTGTTGAGGAACACGCACGAGGGACATGCCTCGGCGGTTCAGCATGGTCACTCTATCACTACACCAAAAACAGCCCCTGTGTCTTTTGGTCGAAGAGGGAAGGAGCCAGAATATTCTACAAAATTCGCCAGCCCCCCCTAAATGTCCCCTCAAAATTAACACCCAGCTACAGACCTGCATCTATAGAGTCTGTCGTTGTAGAGGGGGCAAAAGTGAAGGTCACCTATTCAGGTCTCGCCGGCGCTGGAGTGGCAGCGCTGACAAGAGCTATGGCAGAAGGCGTAGAGAGTGTGGAGGTTGAGGACTGGGGCGGCGGCAGCAAGCTTGGCAGAGCCACTATAACCCTCCCAAGGAAGGAGAAGCTGATAATTGGGGTCGATGATACTGACAGGAAGGACGAGGGAGCGACATGGTCACTCGTAAATGAGATCGCTTATAACCTTTCAGCCGAAATAGGCGCAGACTATTTGGAGCACGCCATTGTACAGCTTTACCCCCAGAACCCATTCAAAACACAGAACTGCGTCTCTGTATCCGTCTCCTTCGCAGTTCTCCCGCATCAGAAGAATTTGGTGGTGGACGCATTCAGAAAGAGGCTGGAAGAGACCACTCTATCTAACGAGACGGGCATGGCTCTCCTACAAGGGATCATGGTCGATGAGCGCCTCACGAGATTTGCAAAGAACGCAAAGTTGAGGATGGTCTCATTAGATGAGGCGCTGGAGGTAGCGTCAAGTTGCGGAGTTGCACTAAAAGAGATCAGAGGCAGGAGGGGGCTGATAGGCGCGCTGGCAGCCATACCATACGTGGAATGCCCAGATGAGGCGGTCCGACTGCCAGGTGATGAGAATGTTTGACTTCATTGTTGTGGGCTCAGGAGCAGGCGGGGCAACGATAGCGAAGGAGTTAGCGGTCTATGGAAAGAGGGTGCTGATCATTGAAGGAGGGAGGGCGGTCCCAGCAGGGCAAGCTTCCGAGACCTACAGGATAATCCCCTCAGGTGTGGAAGTATGGCAGACCATTTGCCTCGGCGGCACCACATTGGTCTCCATGGGAAATGTAGTTAGGGGCACGTATGGTTCGCTCAGTGAATATTACAGTGAATCGGAGAGCGAGCTGGGAGCGACTCTGGTGCCGGAATCCCATATGGGGAAGGGGACGAGGACTCTCTTGCTTGTGTCTAAGGACTGGAAGGTTATGCCCAAGGCTATTGATTTCGCCAAGTGTAGGTCTTGCGGCATGTGCCCCTTGGGGTGCCCACAAAATGCCAAGTGGGATGCAAGTAAATATGTCCGACGTGCCGAGATTAGCGGGGCACAAGTTCTGACGGAGACCCACATCAGGAGAGTAATAATCTCTGGTGGGAGGGCCATCGGAGTCGAGACCGCTGACGGTCGGGAATTCAGGGCCGATACGGTAGTCCTCTCCGCCGGAGCTGTGGAAACCCCTAGGATATTGATGAGGTCTGGTGTGCAGGATGTGGGCACGGGTCTTTATGTGGATACATTCATAACCGTGGGCGGCCTCTTTGAGGGGGTTGGTCTCAATAGGGAGCTAAACATGGCGCTCTTCATTAAAAGGGACGGTTACCTTCTCTCGCCCCATTACTCCAGTTTCTTGGTCCCGTACCTCTCAAGCAAGGGAATAAGGGCACGTCCTGTTGATATATTAGGCATTATGGTTAAGATCGCAGACGAGCCCACTGGCGTTGTTGAGGAGGGGCGAGTAATAAAGGGGCTATCTAACAGGGACGTAGATCTACTTGAGAGGGGCAGAAGAGAGGCTGAGGAGATTTTGATCAGCGCTGGCGTTAGCCCGGAGACCATAGTATCCACATACCCAAGGGGAGCTCATCCTGGCGGGACGTGTGTGTCCTTAGCTAAGGACTTTTCTCCTATCCTTGAGTCTTTGTATGTTTGTGATGCTAGCATTATCCCAGGTCCTCTGGGGATACCTCCGATCCTTACAATAATTGCGATGTCCAAAAAATTGGCAGCGGTCCTGACTGGTAGGGCTTAATTCAAAACCGGGTTGTCTTGTGGGGCGCATTATTGCTTTTTTGTGTCATGTCGGTTAGACCGATCTGAGGGTTTGGGATATAATCTCTGACATCCTATCAATGTCCCTTTCCTCGACTAATGGGTTTACAGGCAAGGACAACACCGTTTTGGAGGCAAGCTCACTGTTTGGTAGGTCAACTCTCCCATAGCCTAGGGAATCATAAAAGGGCAACCTGTGAACAGGAGTAGGATAGTAGACAGTCGCTCCGATGCCCTCCCTCCGCATCCTCTCCCTCACAGCTTCCCTCTCCTTTTCACTTGAAAACCTAACTGTGAAAAGATACCAGTTATGAACGCAATTCTGTGGGACCTCGGGCAGGAAGAGCCCTTTCCCGCTCAACCTTTCCATTAGCATCCGCGCATTCCTTGCCCTCTTCTCAAGGAAAGCGGGCAACTTCTTGAGCTGGACTATTCCTATGGCAGCCTCTATCTCAGGCATCCTGAAGTTGCCACCTAACAATATTGAATCGTAGCCGATCCTCTGCCCGTGCGTCCTTATCATCCTCATTTTTTCCGCAAGCTCTTCATCGTCGGTTATTATGGCTCCACCCTCACCTGTCGTCATGACCTTCCCTGGGTAGAAGCTCAGACATCCTGCATCTCCAAGTGTACCAGCCATCCTCCCCTTGTAGGATGCTCCCTGTGACTGGCACGCGTCCTCTATGACCGCTATTCCGTGCTTCTCAGCCTCTTCTCTTATCTCGTCCATCTCTGCCGGCAGACCATATAGATCGACCGGTATGACCACTTTCGTTCTATTTGTAATGGCTTTTCTAAAGGCGTCTGGATGCATATTGTAAGTCCTCAAATCTATGTCCACGAATACAGGTCTTGCGCCCGCCAGAAGGACGGCGCCAGCCGTAGCTGCAAAGGTGAATGAAGGGACCACAACTTCGTCTCCTGGTTTTACGTTCATTGCTAAAAGGGACACTAGCAGGGCTGCCGTGCCAGAGTTCACTACTACGGCATCTTTTGCTCTCATGAATTTTGCCAGTTCTTCCTCAAAGACCTTAACAAGAGGTCCTCCTTCAGCCGACGCGTTGGTAAGAACTCCACTCTCAAGAACTCGCATAACTGCTTCTATCTCTTCATGTCCAAGAATTGGCTTGTTAATCGGTATCAATTCAGCCACTTCCAATTTTTATTAATGGTTTTGATTATAAAAGGACCTCCTATTCTTTTTCTTTCTACCTCTCCTCTTTTTTCGCCGAGAAATCGTTTTTTAGTACCGCAGGAGGGATCCATGCCCTTCAGGAAGGGCTACCATCAAATTTTAGTGAGGCTGAGGATTGAAGAATGACAGAGGCTACTTGTAGAAATATAATTAATAGCTCATTTAGACCACCTCAAGGAGACTCCCGACTTCAGCCGTGGAGAGAATTTGAGGTTTTGAGCTTAAATAATTGAATTTGCATATCTGCTTTTGATGGAGCTCTCTAAAACCGTAGTCTGCAAGCTTGAGCCGTCTGAAGAGAGTGCGCAGAGGCTTATTGGCACACTTGAGGCTTTTCTGGATGCGTGCAACTACATTTCTAAAACAGCGTTTGAGAGAAGAGTCTTCAATCCAGTGGCTCTTCACCACATGGTTTACCGAGAGACGAGGGATAAGTTCAAGCTCCCAGCAAACCTCGCCATTAGGGCAAGAGATAGAGTAGCCAAAGCATACAAGCAAAGAAGAAATAAACTTCTTAAGTTTACGAAGCTCTCCATGGATTTGGATGAGAGACTTTTCAGGCTTATCTACAGACCCGATGGAATCTATGCTTCCATTTCTACACTTCAGAAGAGAGTTAAGCCCCCACTCGATATAGGAGACTACCAGAGAAAGCTTCTCGAGGATGCTAGACCAACCCACGCCGTCCTGGTCTACAGAAACAGAGCCTTCTTCCTCCACATTACGGTTGAAAAGCAGATTCCAGAGCCAGAAGGAAGCAATCCGGTCGGCGTAGACGTTGGGATGAGAAACCTTCTCGTGGCTTCCAACGGCTTCAAAGCTAAGGGCGGAGAAGTCCTCGCTAAAAGGCACCGTTTTAGAGAGCTCCGCTCCTCCCTCCAACGCAAGGGCACGAAAGGCTCCAAAAGAGCCTTGAAACGGCTGAGCGGAAGAGAGAGGAGATACGTCAATGCGGTCCTGCACCAAGTCAGCAGGGCGTTTGTGAACACGCTCAGGGAAGGCGACGTAGTTGTAATGGAGAAGCTCACTGGAATCCGGATGAACGTCAAGCACAGAAAAAATCAGAATGGGGACTTCCACAGCTGGGCTTTCAGAAGGCTCCAATCTTTTATCGAATATAAGGCTCTCGAAAGGGGAATACCAGTCGTCTATGTCAAGCCGAAGAACACTTCCATAACCTGCCCAAGATGTGGATGGGTCGATAAAGCTAACAGGCGAAGCCAGTCCCTCTTCAGGTGTGTGCAATGCGGTTTTCAGCACAATGCCGACTATGTCGCCTCCCTTAACCTCTCCAGAGCTGAGCTGGCTCGCTCTGGACGGGCACCCGTCAGAGTGCCCTATGTGGGGATGAATGGTGACTTCGGGATGAACCATTATGATTCACCTACAAGCTCCAGACTTTAGTCGTGGAGTATCTGACTTTAGTTGCGTCTTGGCATTTTGTATAAATGGTGGTGGGCCCGGAGGGATTTGAACCCTCGACCAACAGGTTATGAGCCTGTCGCTATAGCCGGTCTAAGCTACGGGCCCCGTGGAAAAAGAGAGCGTAGCAGAAATTTATTCCTTTTGGGTGCGAAATTTCATTAAATTACCTATTCCATAAAACCGGACATTCCAATTGAAATAACACATGCGCTTATTTATGTCACAACAATACCTTGTGCGGTAATGCGTTGTGGCGCAAAGATTTGTAGCCCAAACGGTTCACAGAGCTTAAACCCATATTTTTGTGCTGAAGCCTCACTCTCTTTCTTTAGATAAAAATCCAGCAAGATCAAAGAAGACTCGCTAACGGAAAACTAAAAAGCCACCATGATTTGCATAAGGTTTTGTGAGTGGCAATCTGATGGCGAGTAGAATCAGAGCTTTATCAGAGGTCGGGATGGCAGCACTAGCAGCAGTGTCCATAGCGTTACTAGTGATTGACTTCACTGTTCAATTAAGCCCCTTCTGGACTCAGGTCATCTACATCGTGGATTTTGCGATATGCGTCGTCTTTGCAGCTGACTTTGCCACAGAGCTCAAGTTCGAGAAGAACAAGCTTGGATACCTCAAGTTCCACTGGGTAGACCTCTTGGCAATGGTGCCAGCATACGCATTTGTATACTTAGAGAGTTTTGCACTGATTGGCGCCGGTCTCAGGTCGCTCAGGTTCATTCGACTTGCCCGTTTCATAGCAGTGGTCATAAGAATGAGGCGAGGGAAGATGTTAGTCTCTGCCACCGGACTGTCGAAACGCACCCTGTTGACCTATATCTCCTTGGCAAGCCTGATTTCGGCATTTTACCTGATATTTCTTCCAGACCTAGAGTCCATACCTTATGGGCAATATGCGATAGAATCGATCCTCTCAGGGCTGATCTTACTGGTCTCCCTCATCCTCGCGGAACTGGTATACATTCTGCTTATATCAAAAATAGAAGACACGCACTCCAGAGTATCGATAGGCAGGCTCGTCAGGGTCATCTTCATCCTACTCGCCATAGCGGCGATAATCTCCTTTATATTCAAAGAGCTGCTAATATTTGTCACGTCTTTCGGCGTCATAGGCCTCATACTCTCTTATTCGCTCTCCCCAGTCCTTTCCAACTTCTTTGCATGGGTCTACATCAACGTCCGGAAGACCTACATGATTGGTGACAGCGTTAAGATTGGGGATGTTAGAGGCATTGTCATCGATATAGGATACCTGATGACAACCTTAGTAGAGATAGGCGACGAGTCATCATTTTGGTCCGTCACTGGCAGGCTAATGACAATCCCTAACTCCATGGTACTCTCAGAGATCGTGGCAGTTTACGGAAGTCGCCTCTCACCAGTGAGGGTAGGTTCCGTGACATTCAACCTCGCATATGAGAGCGACCTAAATACTGTCAGGGAGATCGTGGTGAAGTGCGTTGAGGATTACATTCGCCCTGAAGTAGAGAAGATGCTGGAGCTCTGTAAATCCGGCAACTGCCCAAAGATGTTCGTGGATGTTATAAAGGCGGGACCACGTGTAATCTTCACGCCCGAGGCGAGCTGGATAAACGTTACCGTGCTTTACCCCTACCCGCCGTCAAAGCTAGTCAGGTCAATGAGCGACTTGACAGAGATCATTTTGAGGGAAATGAACAAGAAACCAGAGCTGGTCAAGTTCCCAGTAGGGAGGAGCAGATAGACGATCCATTGTAATTTAAAATAGAGAAAAAAGGTTAAATGCCAAGCAGAAAGCCCTCAGCCGCACATTGGTCTGTGAAGAGAACCTCGTAGCATTCAGGACATTTGAACTTAGTACCGATGATAGAGCCGCCGTATATGTCGGAGGCCCATTCATATGTTGCCTCCCCGCCCTCTATCCTCAGCGTGCCAAGGTTCTCGGCTATTACTTTGAGGTGATCGATCTCGGCGCCACACTTAGGGCATTTTACCTTCCTCTGCTTCATGTCCGGTCTCTTCCTTCCCTCGAGGGCAAGGCTCATTCCCTTTTCCTCCAATTCTAACGCGACAATGCTCCAATTGGGCTCATACCCCATTTCATCATAACATGTGCCAATCTCTTGGTATAGCAGCCTTCTTGTGGATCTCACAAACCCTTCCCTTGATCTTGCCTCGGAGTTCGTTACACGTTGAGTGGGTGCCAGTCGTCGCATTCGTTTGGTGGGGGCGCCTTGATTGTTATCCGCGCCCATCCATAGGCGGCTCCTTTGTTGCCCTTGACTTGGGCATATTTTCGCCCAGATTCCATGGAAAGCGCCTTCTTGATCTGCCTATTCCCTTCTGCGAGCATCATAGGTCCACCCCCAGCAAAAAAGCTAAGGCGTGATTGTTTGTGACACTAATGGCTCCACCTTTTTGTCATTGAGGACAAAGTCGTTATACTTGAATGCGTTGAAGCAGATGGTCACGGCGTCTACCCAGTGAGCCGCAGTACCGTCGCTTCTGACGATGAGATCGTCTCCCAAGTGGTGCCTGGCTATTATGAGGAAGCAGTTGACCGCAAGATCGTAGGGTCTGAAGGCGGTCTTGCAGAAGCCAAAGTACCTCCCGACGACCCGCTCGTCGTTGTAGACAGGCCGACCGTTGACGTCATAATAGCATATCGACCCGACAGGTTCGTACCGATCTGGCATAACCCTCGGGAAGTAGAAAGTCTCGTATGAGCAGTCGCCGTTGCAAGTCCGCTGGTCCAACACCACTCCAGCGAACCATGTGCCCACTACGGCTTTAGTGGGTTTGGGCGCCACTCCGAACTTTACCTGCGGTGCGGGCCAAGGTATTGATATCCCATTCTTCGGATGACCACAGAATCTGGAGCCGTTGAAGACAACTTCCTGGTCGTTTACCTTTGGTCTGCCAGTCCCAAGACCTCCAGCCAGCTTTATGCCCAGCCTCCTGAACAGAGGGAGGAGCTTCTTGAAGTCCACAACCATCACGCGAAACTTGTCCTCCGGGATCTCCTTCGGTCTGTACCAGTAATGCGTGTATCCCATCTTCACACCCCAAAAGAAAAAAGGATAGCTTATAAAACTGGCAATTTGAGACTACTAGAGGGAGACTTTCACAATACCCTCCGCGGAAGGCTACGATGCAGTCTGTTGAGACAGAGGAAACATTATAGGCAATTCAAATGCTAAGCCACAAAAACATAAAGAGCTCCCTAAAGTGCACACAACTGGTTAACTTTGAAAGTAGCGAGTATATTTGCAAGATAGCAAAAGACACTTGAAGAAATCGCTCAAGTGATAGAAGCCGGTTTTGAGCATGCTTGCGAAGATAACAGTTTCGAATACTTCAGGAAAAGAAAGTTTAGAGGAGTGCTGCGGGTTTATTTGTGGCGCCGCGGGAAGGACTCGAACCTTCGACCAACGGGTTAACAGCCCGTCGCTCTACCGAACTGAGCTACCGCGGCCCTATACATGACCAACTAGAATTAATATTAAACCTTTACGCCGTGTATCAGCCCGCCTCAGATACCATCTTCAGTTTCTTTGGTAAGTATTTGTCAACAATAGCGCTCAATCCGTGTGCGCTGAAGCTCTCCAGTTCTGCCCTCCTCTTCGTCTTCTTGAATTCTTGAAGCTCGCTCTGCCATTCAAAGTCACGGTATCTGAGGTCTTCTTCGAGCAATCTTATCCTTTCTTCATCAAGCTTCGTGAGGGGGAAGGAAGGAAGATTGAACCTCTTAATATCGGTTGCCCACAGCCCTACCCATTTAGCTTCAGGAGTTGTGAGTTCCCTCAGGTGAGCCGCGTTCGCTGACCCCCTAATGATAACCATAGCAATGTGCATCCCCCAAGGATCTGCGTCTGTAAGTAGATATACGGGCAGTCCTAGCTCCATATTCAGTCTCCTCAAAAGCAATCTCGCAAGCCTCGGAGCTTGCCCAGCGGTGTCTATAAGGATCGCGTTGAACCTTTCGTATACACGCTCTTCAATAAACCTCCTGAAAACGGCATTCTTCTCTATCACAAAGACTTTGTCAGCCTTGCAAGAGATAAAATCAGCTTGGGCGACAGACAGACCTATCATTACCCCATCAGGATTTGAGCTCAGATTGGCGCGCATCCCCTTGTGAGTCTCGGGCGTGGTGTACTCTATAGTTAGGTCCCCGAATATTGAGGATCTCTCTTTAGGAAATATGTTAAATGCCTCCCTAGGCTCCATAAGCAACGCCTCTAGGTCTGTCACAGTATCATCAGACTCAAGCTGTTCTCTAAACCTAATTCCGTAGTTCAATGAATGATAGTAAAGGTCCCTCAGGGTGCTACTCTTTCCTTCCTCAACAAGCTTTTTTGCAAAGGAGGCAACCCACAGCAACTGGGTTAGGGACCTTATCTGTTTTATATTGCTTGCAGTCCTCTCAGCCTTATAGGGTCCCAACACAAGTTGTTTCAATTCTTCATCAAATATTATATTGGAGGTGCTTCGGATAGGCAACTTGATCCTTGGAAACTCCCCTCTCTCTATTTGCCCGTAAACTTCTATACCCAATTCAGTTAACTTGGACAACACTTCTTTGTTCAATCTCTTTTGCATGGGTCTGCAACCTCTTCAAGACTTTTTCATGATTGGGCGGATTTGGTGACCCGGCAAGCTCAGCCGCAAATTGAGAGATCATGGGGAGGTACTTCTCAAAGACGCTAAGTCTTCTCTGAACGAACGCAGCCTTCTCTTTCTTTGCCAGATGCATTCTAAGTTGCCTTGCACAAGTCTTTAGTGCCCATTCTATTTCATATTCGACCTCGGGTCTGTCTGCTATGTATTCCTTGCCAACCGTCTTGTATGGAACCTTAGTGGCGCATATGTGCACGAAAAATGCTAAAGGCATGGTGGCGGGATCGAGTTTGTATCTCTTCCAATTGATTTTTTTAATGACCTTCATGGTTACGTCGCTGTGTAAGTCGTATAGTAGTGGTATCTTGTTAGCATATCTGAATACTGTAAGCTCATCAGGAGGAGTTATTGGGATTTCTCCGCCGTAGGCTATAGCAGCCTCAACTATAAACGGGTGTCCGCCGTAAGCGGCAGCACCCCTTTGGGTTACAGCTACAAACTCGGGCCTGAATTCTCTCATGATGCCTGCCCTGAGCAGCTCGGGTCCAACTGACGAGAGACACTGCGCGTCAGGCGGCTGGAAACCGTCGTACTCCTTCATCTTGTTTACCAAGGTCAAAAGCTCTTTAGGTGTCAGACTCTTGGGGTTCATATCAGGTTTGAACTTTATACTCTTTAGGAAATTGAGGGCTGTGGCAACCCCGACCCTGTGAAAGTTATTTGCCAAAAAATCAACAAGCGTGCTACTCCTCGTGGAGTTTATCATCCTTTGTACCATTTCGAGATCAATCCCGTGGGGGTGAGGCTTTACCTCCTCTGCTGGTTTAGGCATTGTCTCAGTTATCCTGTCAAACCGATAGATCACCCCATCTGGATCAATGAAAAGGATGGTTGCATATGGGAGAATTATTGAGGTCTGCTTGAAGTACTCCACCACCTTGGGTTTTGCTCTAACGTAGTCCCCTTCGAAGCTGAACTGAACTATTGTGCCCCTCCACCTGCTTGGATTTGGCATTACTTCCTTCCTTTTGATTATCGGTTTGTTTTCTTGGATGTTGATGTTCAATTCGTATGTGTACTTTTCGTAGCCCCCTTGGCTCGAAGTTACTTTGACTGTGCTGTGAGCGGTTATCTGCCCGTAGAGGACTGCCATCTTGCCTCCTAAACCAAAGATCCCTCTACTCTGCCGGAGGGTGTATTTGGAGCCGAATAGTATTTGAGCAAATGCGTATGGAACCTGTTCGTATGGCACGCCAATCCCGTTGTCTTCAACCCTCAACCTATAGATTGAGTTGCCCTCGTCTATCAGTTTGACTCTTACATCAGGTAGTATTGAGTATTGCTCACAGGCATCAAGCGCGTTCTCGACCAACTCTCGAATGATCGTGTAAGTTGCCCTTACTGGGTTATCAAAACCTGCTATCTCTTTATTCTTATAAAAGAAGTCCGCGGCAGAGATTGCCTTGAACTTCTCGCCAGACACTATACATCCTCCCTAAGCTGAGGCTTCTCTTCCCATAGGGAGAGCTCTCTCTTTTTCAATTCCATGTGCTTTCGGTTGAGAAAACGGTAGACAGTACCGTGTTGCATGCCCTTAAGAAGCATCTCTATTGCCTCTTTTGCAACCCTGACCTCCTCGTAGTCACCTATTATGGCGATGGTGTGACCGTATACAGATACGTAGGTGTTAGTCAATTTCTCTATGATTCTCCGCGTCTTGCCTTTCTCTCCGATGACCCTCCCCTTAACTCGAATGAGTTGGTTCCGTGAGTCGCCCAGGATCTCCTTCAGATCTATGACCTCGAGTATCTGACCATCACTTAAAAGCCTAAAAGCCCTCTCGGGACTGAAGCCCCTGGCAATGGCATTGATCAGGTCCTTTGCCTTCAGAATCCCTGAAGGGTCCTTGGAATCTAGTGCGCTCTCTATCATGACCTCGCCTGTCTTGCCGTCCACAGAGATGTTGGTTCCAGTGCTTTTTTCTATCTCTGCCTTAGTGCTACCTTTATTCCCTATGAGTACGCCAGCCCTTTCCAAAGGGATCTTCAAATATATTCTGCTTTTCATTTCTTCAGCCATTCTAGCACCGCCTCTTCTTCAGGAACGTTCAGTCCGGCTTTCTTAAAGAATCTCAGAATGTTAACCACGTCCCTTTTTAAAAATTCCCAACTCATCGGATGCTCTCTTGGTACGGCTTGACCAAAATCGATTAAATAAGCCTTTCCATCGTACACCATAATGTTGTATTCGCTCAGGTCTGCATGTACTAGCCTGGCATTCAGGTAGAGGTTTTTGATGGCATTTAAGATCTGTTGGTATAGCCCTTCGTCTGGTTCTGGCAGGTCTTTCAGGAGAGGCGCAGGTACGCCATCCTCTCCAATAAACTCCATAACCAAAATGTTCTGATAAGCGCATATTGGCTTCGGCACTGGGACTCCTGCAATCCTCGCCTCAGATAGATTTCGATACTCCTTCTGTGCCCACGTGTAGACTATTTTACGGTAATTCTTCCCCACACTGAATCTAGGGTCTCCGTGGATATATTGGAGCATGCTCTTCTTGAACTCCATGGAGGATGTGAGAAAGATCTTTACGGCAAGGTCCTCCTCACTGCTTCCTTTAGCCCAATATACTCTAGATTCTTTTCCTGCCTTCACAACGCCCTTCATGCTATCAATTATTCCCTTGTTTATCAGAGAATAAAGCGCCATCACAGTTTTGCTGTCAAATACCTCTTCTACGGTCTCAAATAGATCTTCATCTTTTTCTAGTTTCAGCCTTTTTCGCTCTACTTTTTTCAACATCTCTCTATCGAGTTTCTTCTCAACATCTTTTATCGACATTAGAGCCCACTTAAATTATGCAGATGAGTAGATAAAACATTTCAGGCAAGCGCGCCAAGTAGACCCTTGGATTTCAGGATTTTTATCTCATTTCTATCGTAACGCCAGATTATATCTCCCTTTTGGTCGGATTGGAAATCCCAAGGAGCTACGAGAACCAAATCTCCTTCACGGAGCCAAATCTTCTTTATCATTTTGCCGGGGATCCTACATATCCGAGTCTTACCATCAGCACATTTAACTTTTACTCTGTTGAATCCAAGTAGCTGCGCTACAACCCCAACTAATTGTCCTTCGCCCGGGAGAACCAATTCCCTAGATGAGCCTTCTTCATTTTTGGACATTAGCATACCTTCTTGTTAGGCATTAAGTTGTGTGAGAAGATATTAAACTTTTTCAAGGTCCACAATACTTAAGACCCATGTAGGGAAAAAGTATTTGGGCCCGTGGCCTAGCTGGATCATGGCGGCGGCCTTCGGAGCCGCAGGTCCTGGGTTCGAATCCCAGCGGGCCCGCCATCGAACCTTCTTTTCTTGAAGAAAAGAAGGTTCACCGAGAAAAGAGTTTTTTACATGAACGCGAAACCGGTACCGTACAGATGGGCGCTGAGTGTGCCGTACAGCTCGAGGAGTTTTCCAAGTTATGCATGGCGGACCTTAGGCGCAGGACTGAGACCGTGAGGAGGCACGCGGTCTGCATGAAGAAAGTCCTGGCTTGCTGCGGCGCCAATCCTACTTCATCCAGGATAAGGGCTTTCCTTTCCACCGTAGAGAACCCGTTCACCTACAACAACTACATCAAGAGCCTGAGAGTTTACTTCAGACTTCCTCGGCCGACCCGACGTAATCAAGACGTTCAGGTTCTGCAGGGCGGATCCACTCCCTCCGAAGATCTATACGAAAAAGGAGCTCCAAGAGTTTTACGAAGCGCTCGACACCGAGAAGGAAAGGGCATTGTTCCTTCTTTATGCGACCTCTGGGAGGTGCCGCTCAGAAGTCCTGGACTTGACGATGGATCAGATAGACCTGGAACAGAGGACTATACTCCCGAACAAAAGCTCCTCGACCAAGAGGACGTGGTACTCGTTCTTCAACTCTGAGTGCCAGCAAGAGCTTGGGCGCTATTTGATGATAAGGCAGGACCCAAAGAGGGGCGGGAGGCTTTTCCCGTTCAGGAATGCCTACAGGGGCGTAATGTTCAGGATAGCCCACCACAAGTCGGGGCTGCACATCACGCTCCGGAGCAGGTTATAGGTGCTGTAGGCACGAAGGATCGCCTTGCCGTCGCTCCCGACTATCGCGTAGTTGTTCGGGAACCAGGCGCTATCAAAAGCCGTATTGGGATACCAATATCCCTCTGGCAGATTCTGGCTCTGCCTCGGATAAGGACCGATAAGCCCCACCTGCCAGCAGTTGGGATTGTTGGTGTTGAAATCTGGGTCATAAGTGAACGGATAGTTGTTCGTTGAAGGGACGGTGGGTGCTGCCTGCACCGGCGGTATCAACGCCGAAAGAGTAATAGAAAAAGTGACAAGCAACGCAAGCACCAAAACTTTTGCTTTTTTTAAAAAAAACATTTTTCAGAAGTTTTAAGAGAATTTCGTAAATATTCAGAATTTAATGTCTATAAAATATGATGAAAACCACTACGCAGAGCCCGATGGCTAGCGCCAAAAGTGTTATTGGCTTGATAAAGTATTCCGAAGTAGAGTTGAACAGCGGATAGATCTTCGCCTGGTAGACCTCGAACTCGCAGTAACCTTTGTATGCTTCCGTGAAAATCTCTACGTGCTTAAGCTTCACGTGGTCCAGCTTGTAGTAGTCCATCATCTGCTGGATGTAATCGTTGAGCCTTATGCTGTAATGTTTATACTCGCCAGGTCTCAGGTTGTCTGCCAATTTGAACTGTACTACCGAGTCGTTCCTCCATTCAAAATATGATACTAGCTTGGTATAGACATTGTCCTTGTAATAGCTGAAAAACTGAAGTTCGGTCTGATAACACTTCACTTGATAATCGACTCCTGGCTTGATGCTCTCAAAGAACAACACAATAGCCACGTTGGTGCTAGAATTCCCCGGCTCATAGACCGTGTAATTGACCAGCTTCAGGTCTATGTCTAAGATCAGATCCAAAGTAGGAAGCCCCCTTTCGAATTCGAATTCATCGTCCAGCAGTCCGTACCTGAGCCCCCAGTAGTGAGGCATTAAACCGCGCGAGAGTTTTGAAAGTCCCCACGAGCCGGAGGTGTCGTTTATCCACAATACAAATTTGCCGTTCAGAGGATCGTACGTAGAATTTCCCACAGCATCGCCGTTGAAACCTCCCCAGGTCTCGTAGCAGACATTATCCGGTCGGAGGCTGAAAACGGCGGATGCCGTGATCACATTGGCGAATGGGGCTATTAAAAATAGGAAAAAAAGAGGGAGTAGTATTATAGCCCTGGCGCTCATTTTGACAGCCTTCTCATAAGCTCTAGCGCCATGCCGACCATGGCAAATACTATTATGACGGGAATCCAGGCATTAACGGTTTCGGTCGGGGTCGCAACCCATTTATCAACTGTAACCTAAACATAGCCTGAGGTTGCCGTGTTTGCGGCCCCCTCGGTTCTTACATTGATGGCGGGGAACTTTGTAACCGGATTCGTCAACAATACTTTCATGCCATCAGTGACCGCCTGCGTCCCCTCCACGTAGAGCGCCGCGTTCCCTCCCGCCTTGACGACCCTTGCGTACTCCGCCCGGTCGGTCCCGAGCCTCCTCCTCATCATGTTGAAGGTCCCGGACGCGGGGAAGGCCTGCTGGATCGAGGGGACTCTACGTGACAGACGCCGAGGTTCTAACAATAGCCAAGGAACATGGCGGAACAGCCATAGTAGACAATGAGGTGGCAAGGAGAATAGCTAAAGTTTACCGCTTATCCTATGCAGGCACACCATACATCTTGGTAAAAGCAGTTTCTGAGGAAATTGTCACAAAGGAAAAGGCTAAACAAGCTATAAAAGAGATGGTTTATACCGGATGGACATGCAGCATTGAAACCTATGCCAAGATAATGGAAAACATAGAAAAGCTTGGGAAAAGTAGTCGATGAGCGAGGTTAGACATGTGTCCCGATTAGGGAAGAGGCAACCTTTGCCCGTTTCGGACGTTGCTGAATTCTAAGTTTGTTACTGATGTTAAGCATTACATTTATTGTTCTAGGCTTGTGTATTTTGACCGTATTTTACATGCACAACTAGCTTTCGGCTCTCAACAGGCAAATTCATTCAACTCTCTAACGGGGATTTTTATTATTTTCTAATAACTAAGTATAAGGTACAATTAAACCTTAAAGATTTTTATGCGTTCTGCAAGTTAATGTTTATAAAAAAGTTTCTGAGATGAAAGAATTGACATCCCCCATTTCGTCTTCTCAGATACAATTTCACCAATAGTAAGTTTTGAACCTGCGGTATTTAATGATCAAAATTAATGCCTAAATGATCAATCCGGCGGGGGATGGCGCTTAAAAAAATTAAGGTAGTTTTTTGTGGCAGAACCACCAATCGTAACACTCAAATTCTCCAGCTTTCGCTTTCTCTAATCGTGACTTCGCCGTGACTATATCCTTAGCGGGAGGGATGATGACGTGATCCTTCAGGAGGTCGTTGTTTGGCCAATTTGCAGGCATTGCAACGTTGTATTTGTCAGAGATCTGCATAGCCTCCACCGCTCTCAAAATTTCATCAACGTTTCTACCAAGTTCTTGAGGGTAGTATAGAATAATCCTTATTTTTCCTTTATCATCAACAACAAAAACAGCCCTCACTGTATTTGTTCCTTTCCCAGGGTGAATCAAGCCAAGTCTTTCAGCCACGGCGCCCGTATCAGCGATTATTGGAAATGTTATCTCCACACCGAATTTTTCCATGATCCATTCAATCCATTTTATGTGCGAAAATACTTGGTCCACGCTAAGGCCTATCAATTCACAGTTCAGTGACTTGAATTTATCATGCCTTTTTTGGAAAGCAATAAATTCTGTTGTGCAGACGGGAGTGAAGTCGCCAGGATGACTAAATAAAACAAACCATTTTCCGGAATACGCCTTTGGAAGTTCCATTATACCATTGGTTGTCTGTACTTTCATTTCGGGGAAATCTTCTCCGAGAAGAGGGGTCCCCTTTCTTTCTTTAATCTCATCCATTCTTGCCACCTAGTTGATATGATCTTAACCCCATATTTTAATGATGATAGAAAACCAAATTGAAGATCAGGTTGCGGATTGTTATGATTTTAGTATTTTGAAAAATTAATCGTCAGTCGGTTCAATGTGAATTGTAACCCGCTCTATTTCCTTAAGTTCATTCTTCAATAGATATTCTAAACGTTCAGCAACTTCGTGCGAGGCTTGTACTGTGTCGGATCCTCGCATCACACAGTGTAGCGAGAGCGCCAGTTTATCGTTAATTCGCCGTATGTCCAATCCATGGATGTCGACTATCTCTGGAAAATTTTTAACAATTTTAGCAACTTTTTTGTTCAAATGATCCATATTTGCCTCTAATTTGCCAGGAATTTTTTCTCCTTCTATAGGTTCAACATGTGAGGTGACTGAAATTATGACAGGGTCTAAATTCCTTACTTTCTTCTCCAATTCACTTGCTATGCGGTGTGCGACATCAAGTGGAAGAGACCCGTCCAATTCTAAATGAAAGTCAACATAAAGCTTTTGATCGATTTCGTAGATTTTTATGTTATGGATATTTTTAATTTCTGGAAATGAAGAAGCGAGATCTCTGATCTTAGTAATTAGAGTATGTTTGTCCGTTAATAAGGGCTCGGTGCGAATTATTACCTCAGAGTTCGGAATTATGGATGTTATACGCCTTGACAGCTCCTCAGAAATTTTATGCGCAGCGCCCAATGGTAATAATTTTTCAACATATATAACTAAGTCTACAAATACTTTGGAGCCCGACTCGCGAACCCTGATGTGATCAATTTTTTCGATACCCTCAATTTTTTCGGCCTCATCTCTTATTAATTGAGGCAGACCAACCGGGGCCCTATCCATCAAAATATTTATTGATTTAAGGGCCAGTTTGAAAGATATCGAAAGGATAATAATGGCTACAAAGATTGCCGCGATTAAATCTGCAAATTTCACGCCAAGATACACTATGATGCTGCCCATTAGAACGATTGTGGTGGACAGAAAATCTGTTGAAAAATGTAAAGAGTCTGCCTCTAGAGCAGGGCTACGGTATCTCTTCGAGGCAGAAGACAAAGCTCGAAAACGTGTTATGTCAATAACGATAGTTGTCGCTATAATAGCTATAGAAGGAAGGTTTATAGATAAAGAGATCTCGTTACCATAAATTCTTTCAAAGGCTTCGTAAAAAATCCATATGGCGATTATAAATAGGAGTATTGATTCCAAGAGGCTCGCTAAATTCTCTGCTTTGCCATGCCCATACTGGTGGTCTTGATCTGGAGGGGATTCAGCTTTTTTAATGGCAAGATAAGTAGCAGAGACCGCGATAAGGTCTATCGTCGAGTGGAGCCCCTCTGAAATAATCCCCAAGCTATTTGTGAATACGCCAGTTGTGAGCTTCAAACTTGCAACTATCAAAGAAGCGAATATTGATGAGAGTGCTAGTTTTTCTTTTGGGAACGTTGTCAACAGCTCCTTCTTTTTCCTTTAGAAAAAAGGGTGGAGATAAAAGGGTTTTGTATCTAAACCGTTTTAATACGCCACTGACCAGAGAGACTTAAGTGCAGACACATCTGTCTAAAACGACCTTCCCCTGTACCTCAGACTCTCAGAAACCACATGATGGGGGAGATCAGAGAGGACCTTTGATTCTACCATATTGGGCTCAATTTTAGTTTTGGAAAAATTGTTTTTAAGTTTGTTGCAAGAAAATGTTGTAAAAAGTATATTTATGAATATTGAAATTTACATATGATATTTTTTAATCACAGGACAAGGAGATTCAATCCTGTGAGGGAATCGTACTTCCGACTAACGGCGGGGGATAACTCCCTCAAATAGACTTCGCACGCAAATACCTTGGAGCCTTCCGTTAAGTGCCCACCATAACAGTTCCCTTTTCTATCCGCAATAACTAAATGTGCATGCACAACAATATCGCCCTCAAAAGTGGCTATGTTGCCCATTCCGGAGACTATTTCAACTGGACCGTCAAAGACGTTTTTTTCGAATTTTTTCTCATTTTGTACATAATAAAATAGACAGGCGGTCTTCAGAGCCCCAATGAAGGTAAATATGCCACTCTTTATTTTGAGCGCTTTTGCCAATTCTTTAAGAGAAAGCAGAAGATCAGAGTCGTATGGGATATTACACAGAAATTCTCTTTGACCTTTTACCTCTAGCCAATTCATAATGCTCACCGGAAAGATTATGTGAGAGGAGGTAAAAATGGTTTGTCTTTGGGGATAACCATTGCTTTTTTTCATTGTGACAAGCGGTAAATGTAACCTTCAATGCAAGTATTGTGGGGGGAGCTTCCCTGAAGATCGTGTTCCATATGATGTGACTTATGATTTTGACTCGCTCAAGGATTTTATTGAAAAAGATCCAGATGCCATCATAGCCTTTTATGGAGGAGAACCGTTAATAAATGCAAAATTTATTGAAAAAGTGTTGGAGCATATAAAGGCAAAACATTTTGTAATACAGACAAACGGTCTACTTTATGAAAGATTAGATAAACGATATTGGAATAAAATGGACGCAGTTTTGCTTTCCATAGATGGTAGAAAGGAAGTCACGGATTTTTATAGAGGGAATAATGTGTATGAAAGGGTTATAGAGGCGGCAAGGCGCTTAAGAATTGCAGGATTTAGGGGGGACCTTATCGCCAGGATGACGGTCTCTGAGCGCACTGACATCTATGAGGATGTCTTGCATTTGATTGCTTTAGGATTATTCGATCACATTCATTGGCAGCTTGATGTTGGTTGGAGTACCTTATGGCATGACTTCATGGGGTGGTGTAGAAAGGAATATATGCCAGGAATAAAAGCGCTAGTGAATTTTTGGATTAATGAAATGCAAAGTGGGAGGGTAATCGGACTCGCCCCATTTTTGGGTATTCTGCAAAGACTCAGAAAGGAAGTTGTAGAGGCGCCACCTTGTGGAGCTGGGGAAGACGCTTACGCGATCATGCCAAATGGAGATGTACTGGCATGTCCGATAGCCTTCGATGTCGGATGGTCAAGGGTCGGCAACATATACAGCAACACGCCTTCAAATTTGTCTAAGGTTGAAGTGAGCGATTCTTGTAAAGCCTGTAAATATTTCAGGGTCTGTGGTGGCAGATGTCTGTATATAAATAAGGAACCCCTATGGAATAAAGAAAATATGGATATGGTCTGCGAGATTACAAAATTTACCATTGACGAAGTTTTTAATTGTTTAAATATTGTGGAGAATTTATTGGAAAAACATATTATAAGCAATGACGATTTGGACTACCCTAAATTTAACAATTCAACAGAGATAATACCATAACGTGACATAAAGAATTAAATGTTATAAGGCAGGGAGACAAAAGAAATCATGGGGGCTCTGTTTTGAAGAAAGTCAGAGACATAATGACTAAAAATGTTGTAAAGTCGGACAAAGATAGCACCATTTATGATTTGGCCAGACTCATGGATCAAAATAGAATAGGCTGCATTGTAATCGCAGAAGATGATAAACCGATTGGGATTGTAACAGAAAGAGACATTATTACAAAGTGTTTGGCCAAAGAGATGAAACCAAGGGAAGTTAAAGCTAAAGACATTATGTCCTCACCGGTAATCACGATAGAGCCGGATGCAGAAATGCTCGAGGCTGCCAAAGTGATGGTAAGCAGAATGATAAGGAGACTGCCTGTGGTTGAAAATAATAAGTTGGTTGGCATAATCACAACCTCGGACATGATAAGAGAGAGCTCCAAAGGCAAAAGAAAGGAAGATTCTTTGATTTACCTAGCGGCGGAATATGAAGTGTTTTAAAAATTGCCTATCATGAGTACAAAAATTGACCCATATTTTTTATGTTTAAAAGGCACTCAACCTATGCGCCATTATTCTTATTAATTTTTTAAAGAAAGATTTGATTTCTTATTGAAGGCTTCACGAAGATGAGTCGTATAGTGGGCCGAGCCGGATTCGAACCGGCGACCACCGCCGTGTAAGGGCGGTATCCTAACCAGCTAGACTATCGGCCCAAAGAATGATAAATCCGTCCTCCCTTAAAACTTTTTTAGGAACTCTCGGCTAAATTCTTCTCTATCTCAGATATTTTTATTTTAAGCACAGTAACTATATCGTCATTTTGTACGTTATCCAATCTATTTCCGCATTCAGGGCATTGAAAATTAATCTCCATAGCTTCATCAAATGTATATCGCGTATTATGAGTTGGGCACATGAAGAATATGTTAGTTGTCTCATACTCCAAACGATCTTTCAGTTTTGATAAAATCTTTCTTTTTTTCGTGTTTAGGAGGATGTTCAACCCGGTGGGATTTATTTTCCAATAATATTTGAACCAGCCTGCTTCCTTATCCCGCACTCTTCTATAGGACACCAGATTTTGGTCAAATAGTTGATATAATATTTTTCTCAAGTTGTTAAGTTTCATTCCAGTTTTTTGAATCAACTCGTCGTCTGTAGTCTCATCTTTCTCTGACAATATCTCAATCAGTTTTACAGCTTCTTCGCCAATTAGTTCTCTAGTGGCAGCAACTAAGGCAGTGTCAGGCAATTGGTATCACCAGTTTAAATGAGGGGGCCCCCCAGAGTAATATAATTTGAAACTTCAAAAGTCTTTCTTTTCTTCTTTGAATTCTCTAACGATTTTGCCCCTTTCGGAAGGAATAATTCTCAGTTTTGCACCTGAAAAAGTTAGATGCTCCCATTCGCCATTATTTATTCTATCCAAAAAAATTGCCAATGCGGAAACTTCTGAATGGGGTTGATTTCCAACAGCAACATTATAGTCGGCTTCCAAATAATACTCTTTTGGAACTTTTTCCCCACCAACAATTACCAAAAGATCTCTCCCATCCTGGCAAATACTTTTGGTTATTTCTCGCAACGGAAGACCATACATGGTCAAGTGAACGACGATTCCACCATTATTTTTCCAGTTCTTTATTAACTTTAATGGGTTTGAAACAAATTCCACCCAGAAGGAGCCGCCCCATGTTTCACAAACTTTTTTAATTGTAGAGAAGATTTTTTGATCTCTCGCTCCCGAGATGTATATGCCTTCTGCACCGAAGGCGCGGGCTACTAAACAAACGTGAGAAGTAATTCTTTTGTCCCTTCCTGGCCTGTGTCCAATTCTCAGTACTACGGTCCTTCTCGTACATTTGCCTCCTTGAGGTGATAGAGTTGAACACCATCAATTTTCGAGACCAAATTCTTGATTTTATACAAGTATGCGGGTTGTATTGATATTTCAAGACAGAGAGAATCGTTGAGGTATTTCACAGATTTAATGTCTGCTTCTTTAAATGCCCACCCTAAAATTGAGTTTGGATTGACCGAGGCAGGGATGAGAATTTTTATAGTCTCGTAGGGAGGTAGCCTACTAGAGATCTCTTCAATTAGGCTCTGTATGCCTTCTCCAGTTTTAGCTGAGATCTTAACCGGGCGAACTCCGATGAGTTCAATCACCATTTTTTCAGATTCCTCTAAATCACTAGCAATGTCTATCTTGTTTAATACAGGGATTATGGAGTTGTTAAAGACCCCAATGGAGTTGAGCGTGTTAACAGAGGTTAACAGTTTCCTTTGAAGAGCACTCCTTGAGTCTGAAGAGTCGAGGACTAGCAGGACAGAGTCTGCCCACGTTATTTCTTCGAGAGTTGAATAAAAGGAATCTATAAGAAGATGGGGCAGATTTTCTATAAAGCCGACAGTGTCGGAAATGAGGATTTTTCTCCCTCCGACCTTCATGGCACGGGTTGTTGTCGAGAGTGTTGTAAATAGCAATTCTCCTAAGGCAAAAGACTCCTTCGTGAGGTAATTAAACAAGGAGGTTTTTCCTGCAAAAGTGTATCCGGTTATCGCTATGCTGTACAAAGCATCCCTTCTTCGCTTTCGCCTATGCATTGATTTCCTCCTTCTAATCTCTTCAAGCCTGCGTTTTAGGTAAGAGATCCTCCGCTTTATCATTGTCTCATACACATCAACTTGATATTTTCCAAGACCATGAAAGCCAGGAAGTTCACCTAGTTTTGCCAATCTTACATTTTCTCTTGCCATTGGTAACTCATATTGCAGTTTTGCGAGTTCTATTTGGTATTTTGCTTCTAATGTGCCTGCTCTTTTACTGAAGATCTCAAGTATTAATTGAATACGATCTATAACCTCTGTTCCAAATATTTTTGTCAGATTGTATCTCTGAATCGGTTTGAGTTGGTTATTAATGATAACTTTTTTTGGTTTTAAATTTTTAACTAACTTTGCAATCTCCTCTGCTTTGCCTCTGCCCAAACAGAAAGAGGGGTCGCAAAATCGATTCTGCTGAAACTCCTCAAGTACAGTATAACCTGCAGCCTCGGACAAAAGGCGTAGCTCGGTTAGCCCGCTGGGCTCTGGTCGTCCTCTAACTTCTATTAAAACAACTCCTTCTTGCCTAAGATTAATCGTTCTTACCCTCCCTTAGTATTGCCACATCCCCCAAGGTAAGGGAACTTGACGTTGGAAGATCACCCTTAAAGGAATCCTCCACTTTTGCTCTTAAAGTTATCTTCAAAAGGCGTTCTATTTTGGATGTAAGATCGGCAGGAGGGTACATTTCTCCAGCCTCTATCCTTCTGATAACAGATTCCTTTTCACCTAGTTTTTTGGCAAACTCCTCCCTAGAAATTCCTAAGGAAACACGTCCTCGTCTAATCAATTCGCCAAAATTGTCTACCAATACAAATTCGTCAAACTTATCTTTTTTAACAACTTTAGACTTTATCTTTGATGATGGCTTAAGCAAGGGTTGTTGAATGTTGGCAGCGGTTTTTTTATCCACTACTGTTCCATAGCGCGAGCATTCTTGACAGACTGTCAATACTGACCTTTCAATTAATATTTGTACAGGCTTTGACGTAATTTTTTTCCCGCAGATCTCACAATTCATAAAAGGCACCGTTCCAATTCTATTCTGGAAGCTCCGAAACTTATATGCATAATTGGTGAAAGAAATGAGTTCCGATGGGGAAATAAAGGACGAAGGGGTCTCACTCCTTATTCAGTTGAGAAAGTTAGAACAAAGAGTTTTGGATCTAGAGGCAGAAAGGAGGGATTGGTATTTTGAGAGGGATAGGCTGCAAAGGGAGATCCAAGTTTTAAGAGAAGAAATTGAGAAGTTAACGGTCCCTCCTTACATTGAGGGCAGCATTACAGATGTTTTGGAAGATGGAAGAGTTATCGTTAAAAGTTCGACCGGACCATCTCTAATCGTAAATGTGTTGAGGACAATAGAGCCAAGCAAGTTAGCTCCGGGAAAAAGAGTGGCTCTGAGCCAAAGAAATTTTGCAGTTTTGGAACTCTTGCCCGACCCCCTAGACATTTATGTCAAGGCAATGGAAGTATTGGAATCGCCAAAAGTTAGTTATGATGATATAGGCGGGCTAGACGAGCAGATCAGAGAGATTAGGGAGTTAATAGAATTTCCTTTGCTTAAACCGGAGCTCTTTGAAAAAGTTGGCATCGAACCACCCAAAGGTGTCCTACTCTTTGGACCGCCTGGATGTGGAAAGACCCTTTTAGCAAAAGCCGTTGCCAGCCAGACTAAAGCTACATTCATCAAAGTTGTAGCATCTGAACTTGTTCAAAAATACATTGGAGAAGGCGCTAGAATGGTGAGGGAGCTCTTTCAGTTTGCAAGATCTAAAGCGCCTACGATAGTCTTTATTGACGAGATAGACGCAATTGGCGGTAGAAGGGCGGACATTAGTATAAGTGGCGAGAGGGAGGTTCAAAGAACTTTACTCCAACTGTTGAGTGAGCTTGATGGTTTCAGTGCGAGAGGGGACGTCAAGATAATAGGTGCAACCAATAGAATTGACCTTTTAGATCCCGCACTGCTCAGACCTGGAAGGTTCGATCGAGTTATTGAGATACCTGCACCAAATCAATTGGGAAGGGAAGCCATTTTCAAAATATATTTGGAGAAGATGAATGTGGCTGAAATTGACGTTAAAGAATTGGCACGAATTACCGAAGGTGCAACCGGAGCGGATATTAAGGCAATTTGTACAGAGGCAGGAATGTTTGCTATCAGGAATAATAGGGATCAAATCATCAGAGAAGATTTCCTTAAGGCTATAGAAAAGATCTTAAGGAGAGAAGGGGCAAAAGGTGTTGTCAGCGGAGCGTATTTGTAGCACAATAACCCAAGAGGAGCTAATCAGGATAAGGGCTGTTGCCGATTTTCAATTCGGTAATGGTTGTGGCTATGCACTTTTCCCGGATGAAGTAGCTGTGACAAGATCGAAAAAAACTGGGAAAGTTAAGAACATATATTATCAAAAAAAGCTACTGGCAACTCTAAGACCGAAAGATGGGTATCTGGCTTTGAGCATTGAAGGAGGGAAGCGTCTTGCAATGATTATTCCTCCACCCAGATATAGAGTCTTGCCAAGGGAAGATGTGACAGAGTTTTTAAAAAAGGGGAGGAATTTATTTGCAAAACATGTTATTGAATGCGACCCAGAAATAAGGCCTGGCGAGGAGGTTTTAATTAGTGATTCTAAAGGGAATGTGGTGGCAGTCGGTAAGGCAGTTTTATCAGGCTATGAAATGAAACGTTTTAAAAATGGCGTTGCTGTAAAAATTAGGGAGGGAGAAGGAGGAAAAAATGAGGAGGATTAGCCCTAGAGAAGCGAAAAGAATGATGCAGAGGATGGGAATGGAGCTCGAAGAAATGCATGGAATTTTAAAGGTCACGTTTACTATGAAGGACAAGAGCCTAGTGATAGCTGACCCACAAGTTACAATAATGAAAGTTGGTGGCCAAAAAATATACCAAGTTGTAGGTGAGGCTGTGGAGGAAAAAGCAGCAGAAGAAGAAAAAACAGAAATCTCAGATGAAGATGTCCAATTGGTGGCGGCACAGACTGGAGCTAGCATTGAATCTGCAAGGAAAGCGTTAGAAAGCACCAAAGGGGATCTGGCACAGGCTATAATGTTGCTAACAGTAAAGAATTAAAGAACAAAATGTTGATTTGTCAATGCGAAATCTTTTTCTTCAGGACTCCAAACGATTGAGGGTTTTATTTTACCGAAAACCTTTGTATACATCACAAGCCTATCTCCATCATAACCACATTCGGGGCATCTTGAATATAGTCCATAGGAGATAAATTTGCATCGCCAGCAGTACGTGAAGTCTCTAGTGAAAGTAAATAACCCTAGTCTTGTAGTTTCTACAATTCTTTTGGTGTAATTTGCCAAGACTTGTTCGGTTGGAAATGGTTCGCTTAGTCTCACATCAAATAGATGTCCTCCTTTTGTAAGTTGTTGAAATTCTTCTTCTATTTTGAGGCGAGTTTTAAGCTCTATTGCAGTATTTAATGGTAAATTAGAATGTTCAGTGTAGCATTTGCTCTCTTTTGATTTGAGGTACCCCCCAACGTAATCCAAATTGGTTAGACGCTTTGCTGCAGGCTCAAAAGTTGTACTTGAAGCCGCCAGTCTTAATGATGGAGAAACTTGGTTCGCGTACCGATCGATTATGGATATGAGATCTTTTGCAAGCTTCAACGCATCTTCGTTATCCGTTATTTCAAAGCCAGTGTGGTACCTTATGGCTTCTGGCAGACCAACATAGCTTATTATGCCAAGGGAGTCCGAAAGTCTAAAGTAGTTACTCCCTTCTACAGATTCTTTGAAAAGGGGCAAGATCTTGTCAGAAGAAATACGTTCCTCCAGAACTTGCTTTTTAATATAAAGCGCCTCTCTGGAAAGTTCTAAAAGTTCCCTGACTCGTTCCTTTAATCGATCATCATCGCCTTTTGATTCATACGCTATCCTTGGCAAGTTTATAGTGACGTTGTCTAAAACGCCTACCCGCAGAGTGCCATATTCCCAATCCTTCCAGTCGGAATCAACTCTCGAAAGATCTAAGCTGTATGCCACATTTTCAGTCTGCCACGGTGGCGCCTGATTTACAAAATAAACATTTCCCCAAACTCTTGCCAATTCGTAACTAGCCATAAGACAATTTTGCAATTCTTCTAAGATTAGTGATTTTTTCCGTATTTTTATAAACAAAGCAGGGTTTAAAAGGGGTTTTGAGACTCCATCCGGTTCTTTTAAAACCTCAATAATTGATGATAAGAGGGCTACTGATTCATTGAGCACATCCCCATAAGTACCTACGCTGCCGTCTGGACCAACATATTTGACGTTTTCTAGAAAGGGGGGAATGCCCAACTCAAGATCTAAACATATTTGAGGTCGTAAAGAGTCTCCCAATAAAATATTCAAATTATACAAAAATTCCCTCAGAGCGTCGCGCATTTCTTCTTTGCTTATTTTTTTAATGTAGGGTGCCAAAAAAATGTTAAAAAATGGGATAGACTGGGAATTTGAAACAAAACTTGAAGAAGCTTTTAATAGACAGTTAATTGCATGAAGTGCGCCTCGAAAACTTTTTGGCGCCGAGTAATGGGGGAGTATTAAACCATTACCATCGCAGGGAATCTTCCCTGAGAGTATTGGTCGTATGTCGTGAAATATATTTGCGGGCCTTAGGACCCAATAATTTGCGTTATTTAAATGGATGGCACCACAAAGGTGTGCGTCTGCAATTGTTCTTGGAAGAACTTTAAGTAACATGTACTCTTCAAGAACAGCATCGCCAGCCATAGAGTGAATGGTTTCTGGGGTTGGGTAACCATGAAGACGCGCATTTTTTATACTCATAGTCACGTCATAAACAGGCTGACCTAATCTGGTCAATACGTGGCGGTACTCCTCGAGTCCCTTTTCTAATAGAATTGCGTTGACAAACTCTCTTATCAAAGCCGCTGTCAAGTATTTAACTTGAAGTTTCTTTAAACGATCTTCTGCTTCCTTTGATATGGTGTCGGCCAATTTGCGCGGGACGTTTGCTTCACGCACAAGAGCCTCAATTATTTTCTTTCTGTCGAAAGGTTCAATCGTTAGGCTGGACGTCCTTACTAGCATGTCGCCTTTTTTTCTTCTAATGGCATCTTCAACGCCATAAATAAAGTTCGAGACCTCTTGTCCCAGCAGGGTTAAGTAGTATTTTCCAGAGCTTTCGTCTGACTTTATTAGGTCTGCATCGGTTAACATCCTGAGGTGATAACCAAATTTTCCAGCATCACTCTTAGGGTCCATCTGAAGTTTTTCCATTATCTCAGTAAATGAGAGGGCGCCCTCTCTACTTATTAACTTCAATATTTCTACCCTAACTTCGTTAGATAGGGACGAAAGTATGGATTCTAAGAGATCATTGTCTTGCAAGTGTTACACCTGAGCTTATTTGTAAATATGTGTCTAAAAAATTTAGGGATTACAGAATGTGGGTCTAAATTTTATAGCGTAACGTATAATTCCAGCGTCGCCGTCCTCTGAGACTTTTCTAAAAACAGACTCAACGGGCATTCCAATTCTCAAGTCATCTAATTCTACGTCTGTGATCTGAGCAGTTATCCTAGTACCATCTTCCAGCTCGATCAGTCCCAAAGCGTAGGGGGCGTTTCTTTCAAAGCCCAGTGGCGGATTGCGTACAATGGTAAATGAAATCAGAGATCCTTTTTCAGGTAGCCTGTATTGTTCCAAAGAAGTGGAGCCACATTTTAAGCATCTAGCTCTGGGAGGATAGTTAACGGTTCCACAGCACCCACATTTTTGCCCTTCTAGTCTTGTCCTTTGTGGGATTTCGCGCCAGTATCTCGGGACTGACATTATCTACACCTCCTCATTATTGCAACATAAGTATTCGAGCCGGACCCACCAATGTTCTGGATCAACCCTACTTCGGCGTTTGGGACTTGCATCTTATCAGCACGTTCCATTAATTGCATCGATATTTCGGCAGCCTGATATATACCAGTCGCCCCAACTGGATGACCCCGAGATTTTAAACCCCCACTAGGATTTACTGAAACGATACCGCCTGGCTCAAAAGTGCCCTCATTCATCATTTTATCAAATTTTCCCTTCTCGGCAAAGCCAAGGTCCTCCAAAGACAATGCTGCCATAATGGTGAAAGTGTCGTGGATTTCCGCGACATCAATATCAGCGGGGGACATTTTCGCCATTTTGTAGGCTTTCATTCCAGCAGTGACCGTAGATTTCAACGAAAGCAAATCCTCTCTAGAGGAAACGTTGATCGTATCGGTTGCACCGGAAATCCCACAGATCTCAACAAATGTATCAGAATATTTCGGGGCGTCTTCCAGAGGACACAAAATGACGACAGCTGCGCCATCCCCAACTGGGGCACAATCATACAATTTTATTGGGTCAGCAATTGTCTCTGAATTGAGGACAGTCTCTCTACTTATCTCAAAAGGAAGTTGAGCATAAGGATTTTTTGCTCCGTTTTTATGCATTAATACAGCAAAATCGGCAAAAGCCTCTCTGGGGGTTTTATAAACATGCATATATCTGTTCATCATCAAGGCATTTAGACTCACAAAACTCGACCCGTAAAACAATTCATACTCAGCGTCTGCCGCCTTACCGAGAGAGTATGTGGTCTCTTTTCCTATCCCATCTGTCAGTTTTTCAACCCCGCCAACCATAACAATGTCAAACATCCCAGAAGCTACGGACGTAAAACCAGATAACAATGCGGCTCCGCCAGATCCACATGCAGACTCGACTCTATAAGCAGTCGTAGGTATTGCACCAATATAGTCTGCCAGGATGCTTCCTATGTTGTTCTGATCAGATAGATCGGATGCACACATATTTCCAACGATTATAGCGTCTATGCTGGGTATCTCTATCTCGTTGAGGGCTTTTTTGGCAGCCTCGCCAAACAGTTCTCTAAGAGATTTGTTCCAGTGCTTATCTACTTTGGTTAGTCCATAACTGATAATCGCAACTTTCCTCATATAATCACCTCAAAAAACAATCTTTCTTCTAAATTTGCAATAAAGAGCGTAGTCAATGTTTCTTTTTCTCTTAATGTAATCCATCACTTTTGGCGCTCTGTCTCTCTTTGAGATTATACCATCTTGAACAACAAAACTAAATGAATCACTACCAGCACCTGAGCCAAAGCTTGTTAGAAGGACTCTATCACCCGGTCTAGCTATATCTAAGATTGCGGATAGACCAGTTAGTGAAGAGCCCGCATAAAGATTACCAATGTAAGGAACCAACAATCCAGGTTCCACTTGTTCCTTTTTGAAGCCCAAAAGCTTTGCTGCTTTAAGTGGAAATTTTCCATTAGGCTGGTGAAAAACCACATATTGAAAATCCGAAGGTTTCAGTGAAAGTTCTTCCATCAATAGCTTAGTTGCAGAAATTACATGATTAAAATATGCAGGTTCTCCTGTGAAGGCCTCAGCATGAGATGGGTAGTCTCTTTTGGGGCGTCTCCAGAAATCAGGTGTGTCTGTTACGTAAGATACTGAACCCTCGAGGAGGGCAACTGGTTCTTTTTCATGGGTCTTCCTTCCCACAATTAAAGCAGTCCCCCCACATCCCGCAGAATATTCTAAGGGGTCTGATGGCGCACCTTGTGCAGTATCAGCGCCTATTGCCAATCCATAATTTATCATGCCAGAACCCACCAGAGCTACACAGCATTGTAAGCACTCAGTTCCAGCTTTACAAGCGAATTCGAAATCTGCTGATAGAATTCGTGGGGTGGCACCTATTGCCTCAGCTACAATTGTGCCTGTCGGTTTTACGGCGTATGGTTTTGATTCTGTGCCCACAAATACTGCTCCAAGTTGTTTAGGGTTCAGTCCCGCTCTTTGAATTGCGTTTTTTGCTGACTCCACAGATATTGTTGCTACATCCTCATCTAAACCAGCGACTGCTTTTTCGTCTATAAGCAATTCCTCTCTAAAGTGTTTAGGGGACTTCCCCCAAATTCTTGCGATTTCTTCCACTGAAATGCGATAAATAGGAATGTAGGATCCCCATCCTGAAATGACAACATCAATAACGGGCTTCAAAGAATTCACCAGCTTTTCCTTATATGATACTATTGGCAATATAAGGTCTTCGCTCTTTGACTTATTTTAATTCGACTATTGTCGATTAAATAAGGGAATGGAGGGCCTTGATTAGCTCCTCAACACTGGCTTTTTTTGAGAGGACCAGAGGAATTCTTTCTGCTTTAGCTAGTTCTACTGCAAGATTATCTGTTTTTTTGACGCCGTGAATAACTACTGCAGCGGGCTTCAAAGGAGTTACGCGTACTGCCACCATTGGTGAGCGACCTGTAGAGGTTCTCGTAAATATCAGTGCGCGTTCGCTTGTTGTCCCAATAAGCTGTAAAAAATCAGAACCTGACATTGACAGTATGGCCCTGATACTGTCCACTACAGTGTATCCTAGAATTTTTTTTGATAGGAGGTACTCACATGCAAGGACTTCGCCATCAATTGCTTTCATAAGATCTTTGAGAGAGATCGGGGAGGGGAATTCCCGGAGATCAAGTATCGCATCTGACGACGGTTTTAATATTGTTGAAAACTGTTTTATCACTTTCCCTCCGGAGGATTCATCCAATTCAATTAGGCTTTTTACAAATCGCCTAATGAATATAGATCCAGGCGATTTTCTTCTTCCCCCTTCATAGTCACTTATTACAGAAGGAGATATCCCGAGCTTCGATGCGATTTCAAGCTGTGTTATCCCAAAAACCTCTCTCCACCTACGCATTATTTCCCCCGGAGTATCGGATAATATGATTTCGCCGATTATTCTCTTCATAATAAGTTCTTTAATTGCCTCCACTCACAGCACCACAAAATAGTAGTTCAATAGCTGTTAAAAACAATTTTTATAAAAAAGTATAAAGACAGCGTTTTTATCTAGGAAAAATAAAAAGGGGGCTGTAGGCTAGCTTGGTCTAGACTGCCAGGCTCGGGCCCTGGTGACCCCGGTTCAAATCCGGGCAGCCCCACTTTTCGTTTTCAGAGCAGTCCTTCCTTCTTCAGGATACCTCTCCCTGCAATGACCCCAGTTGCTGCGGCACCCACAATTCCCCTTGAAAGGCCCACACCATCGCCAGCCACGAAGATGCCTTCAATAGGGGTCTCCAAGTCTTTGTTAACTTGGAACTTGTTAGCAGAGAATTTGATTTCTGGTGCGTAGAGAAGGGTTGAAGAGCTAGCCACACCCGGGATAATCTGGTCTAGTTTCTCTAAGCCTTCCAAAATATCCGACACTATTCGATGAGGCATTGCCATCGCAATATCTCCAGGTGTTGCAGATCTGAGAGTGGGAGTTACATGACTATGAGAGATCCTAGTCCATGTTGAACGCCTGCCCATTCTCAAATCTCCGAGTCTTTGGATTAAGGGCTCGCCGCCACCAAGAATTGTAGCTTGCTGAACAACGGATCTACCATAAGCAGTAGTATCTTCGATAGGTTCTGTCAACACTACTCTAACCAAAAAGGCAAAGTTGCTGTTCTCTGATAGAGTTTCGGTCATGGAGTGTCCATTCACTCCTACGAAGCCGTCATAAACTTCCTTAACCACAAACCCACGATGATTAACGCAGAAGGTTCTTACGAAATCATCATAAGTGTCTGTGTAAATGTGGAATTTAGGATCTCTGTTGACTGCTATAATGGGCTCCATTACAAAAGCAGGAACTTCCACCCTTACTCCAATGTCTATGGGTTCGTGCTTAGTAGGAATGGACAGTTTTTGAGCGATTTTTGCTGCCCAGTTTGCGCCAACTCTGCCTGGGGCCAAAACAATATATTTTGACCTAATAATTACATTGCCTTCCAGTATTACTTGATTCTTTTTTACGTCCTCGACTCGAGTCTCAAGCAGAAACTTGACGCCCATTCTCTCGAGGTCTTCTTTAAAGTTTCTTATAACTCGGGGGGCGCCGTCAGTGCCGATATGGCGTTGAGTGATTGGTAGGAATTTGATGCCTGCGGATGCAGCTTTTCTTTGTAATTCGAGAGCTTCCTCAACATCCCCACGATACACATCTTTCGGAGCGCCATATTTCAAAAAAACTGAGTCAACATAATTTACCAAGTCATGTGCTTCTTTTTCACTATTTGTGAACTCGGATAAATTGCCTCCTATGTCAGGTCTCAAATTTAATAGCCCACTTGAAAGAGTGCCGGCACCGCCGACTCCGCTCATTATGCTGCAAATTGGGCATCTTGTACACGTCTTATAATTTTGAACTGGGCATTTCCTTTTATCAACATCGTACCCCTGTTCTACAACCAATACTGAAAGTTTTCCCTTACTTTTTGTTGCTATTTCGTAAGCTGCAAACATGCCAGCAGGACCAGCACCAATTATGATCACGTCGTAATCCAAATATGACACCCACGAGCCTACTGAATTAATAATAGAAGTATTTATTTTCTTGCCCATAAATTTAGAAAGAGAACATGTATGGACAGAGATCTAACAGAGATCATTTCGCGATTAGAAGAAGGAAAGGAACTAAATAATGAATTGATTAAGAAGTTAGAGGAAAAATACGGTTCTAAATATCAGAAAGCAAAAGAAGCACTTTTATCCATGGCTGTAAAAAAATATAGGTTTTACCCGAGCGGAAGAATTGTGTGGATAGTTGTGGGGAAAGAAAAAGAATATTTCGTTATACCCAAACTTTATTGTCAGTGCGATGAATTTTACATCAATGTAGTAATTAGGCGTAAGAGTGATTTATGTTATCATCTTCTTGCACAAGCAATCTCTGAAAAAATTGGAAAATATGAAAGTTTTGATGTCCCAGACAGTGATTTTATAAGATTAAATGCTGAATGGAAAAAAGAAATAGTTTAAGGAGTGAACGTCATGGATTGGGGGCTGTTATTCGATATAATAATGGGGGCAGCAACTTTTCTGCTTGCATTAACTTTGGTAATACTCATCATTGATAAAAAGTGAGCATAATGATTAGTAATGAGGACTTTTTTTCAAAGATCCTTAAGGCTGGGAATGTTACGGAGCCTGAATTGAGAGAACTAGTGGAGAAAAAGAAAAAAAGCCTCGGATATTTGATAACCGATGATGTTGCAATTCGATTGGTCGCCAGGGATTTGGGGTTGATGGCTTCAACCGATTTACAATTTAATCGAGATTTAAAGATAGAGGATCTCGTACCTTCAATGCGAAATGTGAGTATAATTGTGACAGTTGATCGAGTCTTGGCAGTCAAAGAGTTTAAGAGGAAAGATGGAAGGGTTGGGAAAGTTGGGAGGGTAATGGTAAAAGATGACACTGGGAGTTCCATTTTAGTTCTTTGGGATGATAAGACAAACTCCGTACATGAACTCAAGACAGGAACGCGCATCTTAATACGTTCTGGATATACAAAAATAGGATTAAACGGTTTTTTAGAAATCCATTTGGGAGAGAAGGGCAGAATAGAAATAGTTGAAAAAGTAACTGGGAGCACCATCATGTACAAGGGAAGAATCTGGAAAGTATTTGATGCTATTGAGTTTGAAAAAAAAGATGGTAATAAGGGGAAGATGGTAAGTTTTCTCTTGAAAACCGATAAAGAGAGTTTGAGAGTGCTGGTTTGGAACCCGACAGAGTCGCTAATAGAGAGTTTGATAGAGGGAAGTTATGTGGAGATACGTGAAGGGGACCTTAGAAAAAACTCTAGGGGCGAGGCGGAATTACATGTTAATGATGGAAAAAACATCGTTATTAACACAGAGGACGTTGTTCAGACTGATATGGATAAAAACAAATTATCTGAAATAAAGCCAGGTATGGAAAATTTAACAATAGAAGGTACAGTCGAAAGTGAACTGTTTTATGGAGAGACTTATAATGGAAAAAAATTCGCAAAATTAATTTTAAGGGATGATCAAACAGCTCTCCCTTTGATTTTTTGGAACGATAAAGCAGATCTAGTAAAGACAATAGCGAGACCAGGTTCAAAGTTGTACGTAAACGGCTGTTATTCAAAGGTAGGAGTGAATGGGCTAGAAATTGTAGCAAGCAAGTGGAGTAAGATAAGAGTGAAATAGTTGCGGGTTAGACATTTAGTCGAAAGGTTATTATCTAAAAACTAAGAGGATAATGGGAAAGCGAGATGATTTAAATGGGAGGAAGAAAGAGGAAGAAAGTAATAAAAAGGGTCAAGAAAACTATTCCGAAAGTTTTTGCTTGCCCAAATTGTGGTGAGAAAACCTTAAGCGTTTTTATTAACAGGGAAGAAGGTAAAGCAACAATCAAATGTGGAAGGTGTAACATAATAGACGAGATCCCGCTAGCAGGTGTAGAGGAAGCTGTTGATGCTTATGGTAAATTTGTTGATAGATATTACGGATATAAATCAGAAAGTTCAGGTGTTCCCGATGAAAAAAATTGAGGCATATCTAGTATCAAAGATTAAGGAAAAAGGGTGTATACATATTGCTTTGATAGACCCAGATAAATGCGATCCTGAGACTGCAAGAGACCTTTCAAAATTTGCAAAGGATGCAGGATCTTCAGCATTGATGGTTGGGGGGTCCACGAGCATTGGTGGAGAGGTTGTAGACGAAGTAATAAAGGGATTAAAATCTGGATCTGATCTGCCAGTAATTCTCTTTCCTGGAAATCTATTGAGTATATCAAAATACGCAGATGCGGTATGGTTCATGTCAGTTTTGAATTCCATGAATCCGTATTACATAACAGGTGCACAGGCCATTGGTGCAAGAATTATTAAAGCCTACAATTTAGAGGCCATACCGATGGGATATATCATAATCAGCCCTGGCGGAACGGCTGGATTTATTAGTCAAGCAAATCCAGTCCCTCCCGAGAGGCCGGAGGCCGCAGCAATCTATGCTCTTGCTGCTCAATACATGGGTATGAGGTTTGTATACCTTGAAAAGGGATCAGGAGTAGAGGAGCCTTTGCCTCCACGTATGGTTGCAATTGTTAGAAAGGCATTAGATGAAGCACATCTAATAATTGGCGGAGGTATAAAGAAGAAAGAACACGCAAAAGAAATTGCCAAAGCTGGAGCTGAAATTATTGTAACCGGTACAGTTTTAGAGGAAAATAAGACTAAATCAGTGCTGGAAGAAATAATAGGAGGAATAGAGGAAGGAGTGAATGAGAGAAAAGTTTAGGAAGGAGTTAATCCGAAAACTCTTCCATCTGACAGGGGTAACAGTACCATTAGTTTATGTGTTATTAGGAAAAAATTATGCAATTTTTTATACTTCAAGCTTACTTTTAGCATCAATTTTTTTGGAATTTATTAGAATAAGAGCACATGTACTATTCCCATTGAATAAACTGGCGGATATGATCTCTAGACATTTTGAAAAGACTGCGGTGGCATCTTATGTATACTTCTGCATGGCTGCATTAATTGTGGTATTTTTTATGTCGGAAAAAGCAGTGATTGTCGGTCTTACCGCTGCACTCCTTGGTGATGCAATATCAGCAGTGGTAGGAGTGGGGGTTGGAAAACATCAGGTAAAAAATAAAACATTAGAAGGAAGTGCTTCAGGATTAACAACGGTTGTAGTTATTTCTTATTTATTGTCAAAAGAACTAGTTATTTCGATAATGCTCGGTCTTGTATTCATGGCGTTGGACATTATAAATGTAGGATTTGACGATAATTTTGTATTACCTGTTGGGATGAGCGGCATTTTATATTTGTTGGAGGGCTTTTTATGACCGCCGATCCTTTAACTGAGAAGTATTTCACTGAGCTTAAGGCACAAATAGACAAATTGTATGACATTGCAAATGTTGCTAGGAAAAAAGGTTATGATCCAAAGCCTTTTGTCGAGATCTATAAGGCGCAGGACCTTGCCGCTAGAGTGGAAGGATTGATCGGAATTGAAGGTATTGCGGAAAGAATCCGCGAATTTAGAACACAGCTATCTAGAGAAGAAATAGCATTTAAAATAATTGAGGATGTGATAAATGGAAGATTTGGAAAGTATGAGGATAAAGTCGCCGCGGATAAAGCTCTAAGAGCAGCACTAGCAATAATGACTGAAGGAATAACAGCAGCGCCTTTACAAGGCATTGAAAAAGTAGAAATAAAAAAGAATTTTGATGGTAGCAAATATTTAGCGGTATATTATGCAGGACCCATGAGATCTGCCGGAGGAACAGAACAAGCACTTACCGTACTATTTGCAGATTATGTAAGAATACTACTCCATTTAGATCGTTTCAAGATCACGGAAGAGGAAGTAGGCAGGTTCATTGAGGAATTAAGACTTTATGAAAGAAAAGTGACTAGATTTCAGTATCATCCTTCAGACGAAGAACTTCGTAGAATTTTACACTATATACCTATAGAGGTGACAGGCCCCCCAACAGACAATTATCAGGTTTCAGTATACAGGAATTTGAGGCGAGTAGAGACCAATTTTGTAAGAGGCGGCGCATTGAGAGTAATAAATGACGGAGTTTATGGTAAAGCAGCAAAGCTCAAAAAAATTATCGACAAAATAGGAATGAACTGGGATTGGTTAAAGCCAAGAAAAGACGAGAATGAAGAAAAAATCTCAGCAAAGATTCTACCAGACAATAAGTATTTGGTGGATGTAGTCGGTGGAAGACCGATCTTCTCGCATCCATCACTATTTGGAGGTTTTAGACTAAGGTACGGACGAGCAAGAAATACCGGGCTGGCTGCTGTTGGTATTCATCCAGCGACAATGGTTATTCTGGAAAGTTTTATTGCGGTTGGTACGCAGCTAAGGATTGAACGACCTGGTAAAAGTGCGACTATTACTCCGGTAGATACGATAGAAGGACCAATTGTAAAGCTGAAAAACGGAGATGTTGTAAGAGTTGAAAGTGAACACGATGCAGAAATTTTGAGAAAAAACGTTGATGAAATTTTATTTCTTGGAGATATGCTCGTTGCAGTAGGAGAATTTTTGGAGAATAATCATCGGCTAATGCCTGCAGGGTATTGTGAAGAGATTTGGGTCGCAGAATTAAAGAAGACGGTCGATGAGAGGTTTGACGGAAGATATGACATCTTGGAAGAGAGACTTGGACTTGAGAAAAATAAATTGAAAAAAATTGTTGATAATCCATTTTTGTTTAAACCGACTGAAGAAGAAGCTCTTAAAATTTCAAAATATTTAATGATTCCGTTGCACCCAAGATATACGTATTTTTGGGAGAACATAAGTGTTGAGGAAATCAAGTTACTCCAAGAATGGCTAAATGAGAGTTCAAATAATTGGAAAGAGGACTCTGCTGAAGTGAGTCTCCCAAATACTGTATATAAAAAGATACTCGAAAAAGCATGTGTACCACATAAATATATAAACAACAGGATTATATTTGAGGATTCTCTCATAATTAAAGCATTATTTTTACATTCGAATATAAATAAAAATTTTAAATCGAGCGATAGTGTAACTTATCTAAGTGAATGTTCAGGTATAAAAATAAAACCAAAAGGAAAGTCCTTTATAGGAGCAAGGATGGGAAGACCTGAAAAAGCCAAAGAGCGGCTCATGAGACCGCCCGTTCATGTTCTTTTTCCGGTAGGGTTATCAGGCGGGGCTCAACGAGACCTTTTTAAAGCAATTCAAAATGGAACCTTTGAAGCAAATTTAGTTTTGAAAAAATGTAAAAATTGTAATTTAGTAACTTATGAAAACATATGTAGAAAATGTCTTACCCAAACAATACAACTATATTATTGCCAAAATTGTGATTCTTACTATGAAAGACAAGACATATGTGAAAAATGTAATTCGAGAACATTACCGTTCAAAACAAGGTTAATTGAGATAGAAAAAATTGAAGATATTGTAACAAAATTAGGTTTACCAAAGACCAATATAATAAAAGGGGTTAGGGGATTATCAAATCCAAAAAAAATTCCAGAGATCATTGAGAAAGGAGTGTTACGAAGTAAGCATAAGATTTACGTTTACAAGGATGGCACTATAAGATTTGATATTACTAATGCGCCATTGACACATTTCAGGCCATCAGAAATAGGAACCGATTTAAACAAACTTAAGGAATTAGGATACGCCAAAGATTATAAAGGAAACGATTTGATTGATCCGAATCAACTAGTTGAGTTAAAGGTTCAAGACATAATTGTTCCTGAAGAATGCGGAAAGTACCTATTTAGAGTTGCAAATTATACAGACGAGCTTTTGAAAGAGGTATATGGTCTGGAACCGTATTATAGACTTAAAAATTTCAAGGATCTTGTAGGACATCTTGTTATAGGACTTGCACCACATACTTCAGCGGGCATAATAGGTAGAATAATTGGATTTACAAAAGCCTCAATTTGCTATGCGCATCCATTTTGGCACGCTGCTAAGAGAAGAAATTGCGATGGTGATGAAGATGCAGTAATGTTGGCCCTTGAAGCGCTAATAGATTTTTCGAAGGAATTTTTGCCAGAAAAAATTGGTGGATTAATGGATGCCCCTTTAGTTTTGACTACAATCATAGACCCCTCTGAAGTAGATGATGAATGCCATAATATGGAGACAGTATCTAAATTACCGTTGGAATTCTATGAATTGTGCGAGTCTTATAAAGATCCAAAAGAAGCAACAAAATTTATTACTATAATGAAAAATAAACTTGGAAAAATAGACCAATATATAAACTTTAACTTCTCAATTTATACAAATGAAATAGTAAGAGGCCCGTTGACTACTGAATATGATAAATTGAAAACAATGATGGATAAGGTAAAAAAACAATTACAATTAGCAAAAAAGATACGCTCTGTGGACAGTAAGGATGTGGCTGAACGTCTACTCAAACATCACTTCATACCAGATTTAGCTGGAAATATGAGAGCTTTTTCGACTCAAAAGTTCAGATGTACCAAATGTGGAACCAAATACAGAAGAATCCCATTAAGAGGGGTTTGTCTAAAATGCAACGGTAATTTGACCTTAACTGTTCACGAAGGCAATATTAGTAAATATCTTGATGCGGCTTTCTCTTTGACCAAAGATTATCAACTTGAAGTTTTCATACACCAACAAATTAAACTGATTGAAAAAGGTTTAAAGGCACTTATCCCAGTCACAGAGAAAGAAAACGTGTCACTTAGCAAGTTTATAGAGTCACAATGACCTTAGAAGATCCGTGTCAAATATCATTCCGACTACTTCGTTTTTAGCATTGGTCACAAGCAGTTGGTCTATATCGTATTTTTGCATTTTGATGGCACACTCTCCAACACTGGAGTTCTCTTCGATGGTAATACAGGGGGCAGACATCACCTGATGTAGAGGAGTTTTTGGCAATGCGATCTTGCCTTTTGTAATGTATAGAACCGAAGAGGTCTCCCAATCCCACTCCTGGCTCTCGGAGCTTGATTTAAGTACAGATTTTTTCTCTTCGATTTTTACTTCAACATGTTTTATCAAATCAGTGTTGGATATTATACCAACTATTCTTTCATCATCATTTATAGCTAATGAAACATGCTGTCTAGCCATTTGCATGATCTTTCCAACTATGTAGAGGGGGGTATTGCTCCAACATGCCAAGAATTTAGTTTGCATAACGTCCTTAACTTTTAAGGAAGAGTTTGATTTGGTAAGCACTTTATGTACGATGTCTCCTACTGTTATAATACCTTTAAGTTCCTTGTTTGACACCACGGGTATTCGTCTATAGTGCGTATCACGCATGATCTTGATACAATCATACAAAGGGCTATCCGGGGTCACCGTAACCACGTCAGTATTCATGATCAAGGCAATTTGTTCCTCGTCATAATGTTTTAACAAATCCTCCCTTGTTATTATGCCCACTAAGATTTTAGTTCCTTTTTTCACTACAGGAAGCCCTGAGACTTTTTTTTCAATGAGTTTTTTCAATACTTGCTCTCTGTTGCCAGGTACTTCGGCATAAATGACGTTTTGATTCATTATTTCACTCACAAGCACTTCAATCACCTATAAATTGCACTTACATGGGGAACTCTTACAGCGTGGGCAAACATAGCAGTATTTTGCCATAAAACAAGTGGATACATCTATATCAAGAACATTTGCTAAGGAAAACAGCCAAGCAAGCACATCGGCGAACTCTTCTCTAATATCTTTAATCTCTTTTTTCCGTATAGCCACTGAAAGTTCTCCAATTTCTTCTACTAGCCACATGAAAGTACCCTCTACACCGCGTTTCTTATCACGGTCTCCATAGATTTGGAGCATCAAGTCTTGGGCGGCCCGGATATCCATCTAAAAGCACTCTACCTTATTTTTATATAATCATAAGCATCGTGGATCGAAGAAAAACAATACTTGACTTTTTGGAAGTTTCTACGGAGTTCCGCAACTCTTGATTTTATTTTTTCAGGATCAGAATCATCAATGATTACGCTCTTCATCAGATCAGCTACTTCGACCATTTCTGATTTTCCCATTCCAAGACGTGTTAGTTCTTGGGTTCCAATTCTTATTCCGCCTGGTGCTCGGTAGTCTCGACCCATTCTCTTATCATAGGGGAGGAGATTTCTATTGACTATAATATTACATTTTTCAAGCTTTTTCTCTATTTCAAAGCCATTCCCATATTTTGTGACATCTATAAGTAACATGTGTGAGTCCGTAAAGCCTTTCTTTTCGTAAAGAACATTGATTCCTCTTTCATAGAGAGCCTGCCCTAAAGTCTTCGAATTAGTCACAATATTCCTTGCATACTCATGATAAAATTCAAGAGCTTCCGCAAAGGCAATAGCCACCCCTGCAACTGCATGAAGATGATGGTTACTTGACAAACCTGGGAAAACCACCCGTTTTATTGATTCTGAATACTTCGACCATGAGGCGATGGTTCCGTGCTGCGGACCTGCCAAAGTCTTATGAGTGCTCATAGTAAAGACATCAGCACCCTCGCCTAATGGATCTTGAAAGATTCCACCAGCTATAAGACCAGCAACATGTGCTCCGTCATATAAAACCTTAGAATCGTAAGTTTTAGCAAGTTCAACTATTTCCTTTACTGGATGCGGGAATAAAAATACGCTGGCTCCCAAAATAAAGATCTTTGGTTTTTTACCTTTTGAATCGAGCTCCTTAACCAATGAAACTGTTTTATCCACATCTATGTTGAAATTTTCTTCATTAAACGGGTAATTTTGAACGTCAAGATCTCTTATTGCTCCAGCAGTGCCCCCTAGAGTTTTCTTTGCGTGGCTAATGTGTCCACCTGTAGGAATGGTGCATGATAAAACAGTATCTCCAGGATTTGCAAATGTCGAAAAAGCAGCAAGATTTGCAAATACTCCAGAAACAGGTCTTACATCGATAAATTCGGCGTGAAAGAGCTTTTTCCCTAGTTCAATAGCGATGGCTTCCACCTCATCTAAATATCGGCACCCCGCATATACCCTTTCTCCAACCCATCCTTCTGCATATCTGTTCCCAAAGTCGCTTGCCAATGCCTCCCTAACGGCGGGGCTTGGAACGTTTTCGCTGGCGATCATGGGAAGAGCGTTTTTCATGACTTCATGGTGGGCTTCCATGCTACTCAAGATCTTATTGAAGGCTTCTCTGGCGTTGAGTTCTTCTCTTGCCATAAAATGTCCTCCCCAATACAAACAACAATTATTTTTGTAAAAAGAAGGTAATATACGTAATGCTTAAAAAGGGCAAATTAAATTCAAATCTAGGGAAAATTTATGCCGAAAAGTGAAAAAAAGAAGGAAGCTCCGATGCCAATGACAGGTGCTGGGCTTATACGTTTCTTTGAGGATGAAACACACGGAATAAAAGTGAAGCCCACTTATGTAGTTGCTGGATGCATTTTAGTAATGGTTAGTGTAATACTAGCACATGTCTTGATTGGTCTTTAAATTATCTAGACAAAGGCTTAGCCTGGACGCCCATTTTGTTTAATCGGGTAGCAAAATCGCTTGCATATCCATGTATTGTGTAGACCATTTTCGGACGGCATGCTTTGATAAACTGAATTAATTGTGGAAAATCAGCATGTCCACTTAGAGCAAAAGAGGCATCGACATTTTTATTTCTGTACAAAAGTGCCCAACCAGTAGCAACAGCTATTTTGGCGCAAGGGTATGTTGATTTCAGTAGCTTCGGAGAGAATGTTGAAGGAAATAGAGCCACACAGTTTTTGCTTTTTATCAACTCGGCGCCGTCGATAAATAAATCATAGTAAGTTAAAGTATCGCCAAACTTGTTAACAATTTCATTCGCCTTAGATATTGCGGGATGTGTGACGACCGGAATTGTTGTAAATAGATTAAAAAGCTTGGTAATTTCTTGGGCTTTGCCAATAGGATAAACTAAAAAAATCGGCAGGTTATTCTCTTTGATTGTTTTAGCAGTCCATTCGACAATATCATAATAAATATCTTCCCTTGGGGGAAAAATAAAGTTCGGCCTTCCATAGGTTGTTTCCACTACCACGATATCACACTCAATCGGCGTAATGGCTTTTTGTGTTAAAGTGTTTGTAAAATTGAAATCTCCCGTATAGAGAAATGTCACATCTCTGTCTCTGAGAACGAGGGCACCAGAACCAAAAACATGACCAGAATTGATGATTTTGAGCTCTAGTTTATGGAGATCTAATGGTTGTCCATAAATGCATGAGACAGCATTTTTTACCTCCTTTTTGCAAATCGCTTCAAAGAGGCTAATTGTTTGGGTGGTCGAATATTTGATTTTACTATTTTCCATAAACCCGTACGTATGATCTTTGTGGGCGTGTGAAATGAAAAAATAATCAGCAGAAATATTGGTAAACCTAAAAGGATCTAAAAGCATCCTAATGCCATCGTTTTCGACCAACACGCCATCATTCCATGAAACCTCAAACACCATTATGCCCCTCTTAAGATAACTTTATCTTTGAATTGATTGAATAGGTTTTTAACTTTTTATGATTATTGATGAGGTGGAGAGATCGATTTTGTCCTTAACAGAAGGACTTGCCAAGAAGTATAAAAATGTGTTTAGTCTTCCGAGTCGAAATTACCTACTGTTGGGTTTTATCATACTCGGAATTCTTGTGGGGCTCATTGCTTATGGAATAACTGGAAATGCAAAGGGGCTTTTCGGAATAGTTGACGGGTTTTTTGCATTATCAATTGCAAGCATTTTGAGCACTTTCCTGATTAGGGCAAACATAAGAGAAGGCTTTTTGACTTTTAAGCGAGTTTTTGGTTTGACTTTTTTTGAACTTTTCATTTTGGGTTTGGTCCTCATTATTGGGGCAGGGCTTTCCAAGGCATTCAATGATACGCTAATTATTGAAAAAATCTATTTCATATCGTGCGGCGCTTTGACAGCCTTAAGCACCATCGTAATTGGATCGACAACCCCATTAAAAATTCCAAGACTATTTGTGGCAGGGATCTCCCAACCACTCCTAATTGTTTTATTTCACTCAACTACACTTTATGTGTTTGGGTTTTTACATGGACTGAATATTCAATTATTTTTAGAAATTTTCCTTTTTATGAGTCTCTTCTCTTTCCTTGCAGCTCTCTGGTATATCATTTCGATTGAAAAAATCGGGAAAGAGACCCTAGGATACGGCACCTTTACCTTATTCAGAGCTTTTCTTGAGGCGTTAATGCTTGATAAAACAGGTTTGTTAGAGAAAATACTAAAAATTTTATCGGTTGTTGATAAAACGGAGGTAATGATCTTCGATTTTAAGGGAAAAACAATAAGAGGAAAGGTTGTAGCGCCACTTGTGCACCCCGGCCCCTTTAGAGAGTTCGGCAGTAGCAAGCTCCCTACCAAACTTGCCTTAAAACTTAAAGAAAACGGAATTAGCCCCCTGATCTTTCACACCCCTACCACTCATGAGAAAGATCTAATATTATCAAAAGAGTGTGATTCGATAATCCAATCTGTTTTATCTTTAAGCTCAAGTGATAGAGGAGATGGTGTCACCCGTTCGGTTGCCAAAAAGAGAGGTGATGTTACAGTAACATGTCAAATTATAGACGGGGTGCCCTTGGTTGTGATTACAAGATCGCCAATTCCTACTGAGGATCTGCCAGAATCTATTAATGAAATTTGTAGGAAAAAATTGGCGGAGATGGGGTTTTCTGATGGAGTTATAGTGGATGCACATAACGTAATGGACGAGACGTATAAAGAATTTGGAAAGAAGGACGAGGAGGATCTATTAGAGGTTTTAAAAGAATGTGTGGAGGATTTGAAAAAAGAGCCGATCAGTATCCCCATAGTTGGGTTTTCAAATTCAAAAATTGAGGGTTATTCCTTATCCGAAGGGTTCGGAGATGCGGGCATAATGGTTATGGTCATTGAAGCTAACGGTCAAAAAACAGTGTATGTGGTATTTGATGGAAATAATATGGTAGTAGGTCTTAGGGATAAGTTAATTGAAGCTCTAAAAAAAGAGGGCTATCCAAATTCAGAAATAGCTACTACAGATACCCATGTGGTAGTTGCTAGAAAAGCGAGAGAAGGATATTCCCCAATAGGTAAGCGGGTAGATTGGAATTTAATAACGAGTAAAGTTATTGAGCTTGTTAAGAAGGCAGATTCAAAGAAAGAAGAATGTCACGTAAAATTTTCCAAGATAAACTTAGAAGGGCTACATTTCTTGGGGGATCGAGGAATTGAGAAACTTTGGTTCTTGGCAGATAAAAGCATACGAAAAGCAAAACAGAGAGCGGCACTCTTGTTATTAGCATTATTCATTATTGGTGCACTAGCTTACTTTTTTATCTAAGTCACATTTTTAATCATGCCTGCAGGCGTCACATACTTATAAAAATCACGAATTAAAATCAAAATGCCCCATGTTCAATGAATGACCATCAATTGATGATCTGCGACATCAAGTACTGCCCATTTTTATGGTTTCCAAAGGTTAATCAATTGCTTGAGTGGGGCAAAACGAGGTTCGAGGTAAAAATTCACAATCACATTAAAAGTGTGACTTAATCACATTGTGATGCAACAACAGCCTGACCAACAGAGACACACCCATCCCCTGGTGGCTGGAATTTATGTTGTATTAATTTTTTATTATTCTTATAAATTGATTGTTTTATATATTTAACTAATAGATTATTAACAGCAGAACCTCCAGATAAACCTATTAATGAGATCCCATATTCGTCGCAAATTTGACAAGCAGTTTCTCCAAGAGTTTCGCCCAAAACTTTATGGATTTCGTAAGCTAAATCTTGTGCTCTGTTATCTTTGATGTTTTCAATAATTGACAAAATAAATTCTGAAGTATCAATAATATACTTATCACTATCTTTCTTGATTGGAAGTCGTAGGTTAATATTAGAGGGTTTACCTTGTTTGGCAAAAGCTTCAAGCCGAATGGGTGGCTCCCCTTCGTAGGTTCTATAAGCACATACATCTAACAAAACAGCTATTGCGTCAAGCAAGCGCCCCATACTTGAAGAAAAAATAATATTTTCATTTTTAGATTGTTTTAATATTGCCGATAATTCATGTGATCCAAAACGTAAATATTTTATGTATTTTTTTTCAAATAATTGAAAGATTTCTGACTCGTTCATGACAGTGGAAAGCGTAGAGGCTAAAAATCTTGCAGGGTAATACGCACAAAGGTCGCCTCCTGGCATAGGTTGGTATCGAAGATGCGCAACTCTGGCGAAGTTCGAATAACCTCCAAGAAGGATCTCTCCGCCCCAGGCATTTCCATCGGTTCCGTAACCTACACCATCTATAGTAATGCACACAATGTTTGAACCGGTTGCCAAAGAATGTTCGGCCATAAGTGCAGCCATGTGTGCGTGGTGGTGTTGAACCGGAGTTATTGAAGCGCCATAATTTTCAGAAATTTCCCTGGCATATCTTGAGGTTAAAAAGCCAGGATTAAGATCATGCGCTACTTTGGAAATAGAGTTTATTTCATAAATTTTAAGTATAAATGATAAAGCATTCTTCAAGTAATCCAATGTATCTAAATCATTTATATCTCCAATATGTTGTGTTGTAATAACTTTATTATAAAAGAAAATTGATCCTGTAACGTTAAACTCTCCACCTACAGAAATTATTGTTTTTGAGGATATATTCCATGGAACAGTTAAATATGATGGCGCATACCCTCTAGATTTTCTGAGAAATAAGGGTGCCCCATCAACTATCTTTATTACGGAGTCGTCACATCGGTTCACAATTTTCCTATTATGCATTAGATAAAAATCGACGATGTTCTTAAGTTCCTTCAAAGCTTGGGCATTGTCAATTGCAATTGGTCTTCCAGGATAATTTCCACTCGTCATAACTAAAGCATCTTTACCAAAAAAATCCAAAAGCAAAAGATGGATTCCAGTGTAGGGCAACATCACACCTATTGAATCTAAGCCAGGAGAGACTGATTCCGCTAAATTGTACGAGGGGGCTTTTTGAAGAACCACTATTGGCTTATAATGACTTTTAAGCAACTCTTCTTCAAGGGCCGAAACTTCAGCATATTTTTTAATTTTCTCGACAGATCGAGACATTACAGCAAATGGTTGACTTGGGCGCTTTCTTCTTTTTCTGAGTTCCTCAACAGATTCTTGATTTGTGGCATCTACAGCAATATGGAAACCTCCGATGCCTTTAACAGCAATAATGTTCCCTTCTACGAGAAGTTTAGCTGCTGTTTGAAGCGGGTCTCCTTCCAAATAATTCCCTTCTTTATCAACTAGATAAAGACGCGGACCACATATCGAACAGGTAGTTCCCTGAGCGTCATAGCGACGATCTAAAGGATTTTCATATTCTGCCTGGCAATAAGTACAAAGTGGGAAGTCGGACATTGAAGTGTTTTCTCTATCATAAGGCAAATTGTATAAAATTGTGAACCTGGGACCGCACTGTGCACATGCTGTGAATGGATAGTGATGCCATCTTCCATTTTTGTAAATGTCTGTGATACATAAATCACAAATGCCAAGATCAGTTGGTATCACAGAGTTCACACTGAGCTTTCTAACATCACTTTTTGAGATACTAAATTCTTTAAACTCCCCGATGGCTTTCTCCCAGAAAACTTCTATATCGTCGATCCTGGCCACAGATGGTTTTTTTCCCCGAATATCTTGAATAAAACTAAGAATGGCTGATTCTTCGCCTTCGACAACGATTTCCACACCAGCGTCTCCCAAATTCAAAACATAGCCTTTAAGATTGTGTTCGGTGGCAATTGTATAAATAAAAGGTCTGAATCCTACACCTTGTACAAGACCTTTCACGTAGATCCTTGCCCGTTTTTGCATTTGATGACACCGTAAATTAAATATTAGGTTGGAAAAAATAATTAAAAAGAGGATAAATATAAATGGTTGGATTACCTCCAACGCCCCAAGAATTGAGAATTTTAAGAAAAAGGGCGGGTTTAACACAGAAGGAGCTAGCCAAAAAAGCAGGAATTAGCCAATCTTTAGTTGCCAGGATAGAGTCGGGCAGCGTTGATCCTAGAGTCTCGACTCTGAGAAAGATTTTGAATGTTTTAAGCGAAGAAGTAAGTGAAGTCAAACTATCGGCTGGCAGCATTATGCATCAACCAGTAATTTCTGTGGAGCTAGAAGAGAGCATAGGCAAGGCAGTTGAATTGATGTGGAAGCATGGGATCTCTCAGCTTCCTGTCTTCCAGAACGACAAATTAGTTGGCAGTATTAGAGAGGACACAATATTAAAAAAACTAAAAGATGAAAATATAAAAGAATTGTTAAAGAGAAAAGTTTCATATTTAAAAGAAGATCCTTTTCCAGTTGTGAATGTTAACACAAGTGTCGAAAATGTTACAAAGCTCCTTTTATCAGGAAGCCCAGCGGTTTTAGTGAATGACCATGGGCGCATGGTAGGAATAATCACCAAAATTGATTTAATAGCAAAACATATAATGTGACTGTGACAAATATGTGATGTATAATCACAATTCCAAAAACATAAACAAGATTTAGTGATTATTAGTCACTCACAACCAAAAACCTTAAAACATCAAACATCATAGTTATATTGAAAATAAGATGTCTAACTTTAACGATAGGAGTAGGTTGGTGGACGAATTAAAAGCAGAGTTGGTACTTATTAGGCGCGATCTTGTTGAAAGATTGAGGCGAATTGAGGAATACATTACATTTTTGGAGTCAGACATAAGTAGATTAAGACTAGATCTTCAAAGAATGAATGACAGGCTACAAGAGATGGTTATGGAGAAAAAAACAGAGCTTGCACCTAAACCAACAACAACGTTTGATTTTTTAGGATTAAGTAAGACCGAAGGAACATTCATTAAAACAGAAAAACCATTAATGCCAGAAAAAGTGTCTCAGCCTTCGACAATCGCGCAGCCTGGCCAAATACAAACTACAGGCGAAAAAAGGGAAGGGTTAAACCAAACTGAAATTGCAATAATAAAGTATCTGATAGAGAATCCTGGTACAAAGAGCGCGACGCCAATAGCGCAAAGTATTGGGAAAGCAAGAGAGCATGTTGCAAGAACCCTAAAAAAATTGGCTGAAGAAAAAAAGATCATACGCGATGAAACAACTTGGCCATACACATACATCGTTCCAGATGAGACAAAAAAATTAGTGATGGCAGAAGAGAAGCAACCACTGTGATATGTGATATTATTTTTTGTATAATTCCTTGATGAAAGTTTCAACATTTTTGGTGGTTTTTGTTACAAGTTTATACTGCCAGCAGGAACGGTTCCCAGTGCGTTCCAAATATCCATTGTTGTACAACCTTGTGAGATATGTTGAGATGGTACTAGGTTTTATGGAATCATGAAACTGTTCAAAATATAATGATGAGAGCTCTTTGCTTGTGAACCATGTAGCATTTAACTTAGAGTTAATGATCTCAAGGATTCTTTCTCTAATTGTCTTCGGAGTTTTTGAGCCAGGATCCGTTCGATCTCTTATTTCAAATAATTCAATAAGTTTAAACAATTTTTCCTTCGAAACAGAACCACTCAATGCCACTGTGACCTGCTGCCCATTTTCATCACAAAATTCAATTTTGAGTCTGCGCATAAAGGTCCCCAGCGGCTTTTTCACTCTCTCTGTTTCGCCAGTATATGAGTGTATTGCGAGTGACATAAGAATATGAAAGGCGTAAAAATTCATGATAATTATTAAAGAAAAAGGCAATTTTGCAATTTTTTAGTCCATTAGGTGCTAAGATACCGTATTCACAGTGAATTACTCTTCAAATTAAGTGATTCACCCAGTTGCATTAGAAGTGAAGGGGTGAAAATATAGCAAATATAGCAGGTGTAACATGTATTTAAAATCACAATCTCGATTGTTACAATTAAAAAGCACTGTTGCTCTTATCTTATGGTGATTCATTTAACAATGAACAAAAATAACATCACTATTACGGTTGAAAAAGTTTAGGAGCTAGATCATTTAAAGTAAAAACAATAAAAATTGATGATGTCGTTTGACCATTAAAAATTATGATTTTACTTGAAAAAGTCAGTCCATGATAGAAAAGTTTAAATATTAGATTTGATGGTGATTTTGTGACCATAAAATAGAATATTTAATAATGAATTATTTTAAAGGGATTTGATGATTAGTTGTAAAATATATTTAACATAAATTACAATAAGAAAAGGGTTATTTTCAGAGATAAAAAAACACTATTTTGACCGTATAATGTAAAGATATTGTTACATAATTTAGGGTTTTCCCTCCTGGATTTGACGGAAAATGTTTATGAATTCTCAGGAACTCGACTATTGACTAAAGATACGGTTTTGAAGGTAGGTATTATTATATTAGTGAGTTTTAGGCCATGATTGAGTTATATGGTTAGGTTAAATTATGATCTTGGAATTTCCACTGGAGGGTTGTTTTATATAAATGATTAAAAAAAGAGAAGAAAAATTTATATATTAATTTTAACGCAGGCCCTTTACTTCCTTGAACCTCAAAGACCCCTCGGTTTCGTTAGGAAGGTGTATATCATAAAATGTTATTTCCTTCTATTAAAAGAAAGAAGGTGCAGATGTTCAGATCAACCTCTAAATATAAATGATTTACACTCGAGAGGGTTAGAGAGAGTGCTCAAACATAGGATTCATCTATTATAACAACTCTACTAACTTCCAAAAGAAGACATGGGGTCATATTCTTATAAACCACTAACTCAATAGGTTTAGCTGAGTATTATGAAAGATGAAAATTTAGGCATACTTCAACTCATATCTCAATATATACCAAATGAGTACAAGATCATGTTTTTGAAATCATTACTTGAAATTTATGGTTCAATTTACAAAACATCTAAGGTAACGAAAATTTCTAGACCAACCCTTTACCGGTATTTAGCTTCCAATAAAGAAAGTTATCCTAATGATGCTAATATGGCCAAAATTCTCAAGGCATTAATTGAAGTTAAAAGATCTTGGACAAAGGAACAATTAAGACAACTTGCCAAGGAATTTAATGAACTAATAAACAGACTCTAACTCGAGATTATTACCAATCCATAATTTTATATCTTATTTTCAAGTATTGCGAAAGCAGACCTGTAGGGTAGATAAAATTGTTCGGAGAATTTAGTGGAATCCCCAAAGAGGCAAAATACTTAATATATGCTGGTATTTTACCAGCCATAGCCTACGGGATGTTCTCCACAGATATAGCCTACTTTCTTACACACGTCCAGGGTCTTTCTGATGTTTTTATGGGCTCATTAATTATGATAATCGGATTATCCTCTGTTGTTTTTAGCATCCCTCTTGGAATGATTTCTGATAGATATGGAAGAAAAAAAATGCTAATAATTGGGAACATTATTGCCAGTGCAGTCATAGCAGTTTTCGCGCTAACTGATAATCCTTCAATATTAGTCATTGCTGCTTTTCTCTCAGGGATATCCGAAGCTTCTTTTGCGACCTCAAGCAGTGCAATGATGGCTGAAAAAGCTGGAGACTTGAAAAGAACAGCTGTTTTTTCATTAAATGGTGTAATCAATGGTATTTCGTTTGGTCTTGGCGGGTTTGCAATCCCGCTTACATTCTTTTTCAGTCATATTGGGTTCAATGATAAAGATTCTCATATTTTATTATATGTCATACTGGCTTCTCTTAGCATGTTATCGACCTTAATAATGCTAAAAATCACGGAATCTCGTGCCTTGAAAAAAAGTAAAAATATCAAAAGCTTCTTTCCTCAAAAATCAAAAGGTGTTTTATTTAAATATGTATTAACAGGCTCAATTGTTGCTTTTGGTGCTGGAATGTTTGTTCCACTCATGGCCAGATGGTTCTACCTCGCTTACGGCATCTCAGATGCTTTAAGTGGACCATTACTTGGAACCGCAAATATCTTGATCGGTTTTGCAACAATATCTGCTCCATATCTAGCAAAAAGAATTGGTTTAGTTAACTCCATCGTAACAACACAAGCGTTTTCAACACTCTTTATGTTCACAATACCTGTTTCCCCAACTTTTCTTGTAGCTAGCACACTCTACATAATAAGAACATTTTTAATGAACATGGCAGGTCCTCTCCAGCAATCAATGATAATGGGTTTAGTGGCTGAAGACGAACGTGGTGTGGCTTCAGGAATAAGTTCTGCGCTTTGGAGATTACCAAATTCTCTTAGCACAGGCATAGGCGCATGGCTACTTCAAAATGGTCTATTGGCTGCGCCATTCTACATAGCTACGATTCTGTACATTTTATCGATAAGCTTATTCTGGAAGTTCTTCAAGAACATCAAATTACCTGAGGAAAAAGTAACAGACTGATGCTTAACTTTATATGCTAGTGCATTTTAAAAAACAAAATCAATAATCGATCAAACATTAAGGAGGATCTCGACACAAAAGTGAGCCAGAGAGTTCAATTAGAAAAACAAATTGTTGGGAAACACGTCTACGGCAACCTCTATGGCTGTGAACATGAACTGATTAACGATGAAGTTGCCCTCAAAAATATTGTCATCGAAGCGGCAAAGATCGCAAACATGACCATATGGGATGCTAAATCATGGAAGTTCGGAGGAGAAAAAGGTGGTGTGTCCGCCTTAGCTCTTGTTTTAGAAAGCCACATCGCAATTCACACTTGGAACGAGTTTCAATACGTTGCTGTCGATGTTTTTACATGTGGTGAGAAGAGTGATCCAGAGAGAGCATTCGAGTACATAGTCTCCAAACTTAAACCAAGATCTGTGATAAAACACTTTGCCAACAGATCATCTTAATTTCTGAAGCAATGATTTTTTTATTATGTTGTTGTAAATTATAATTTTTAGACAAATGATTATAGCTTTTATATTATAAATTATAATAAATTAAATAAGAAGGATCTCTCGTTTCACAGTTTATTCTGGGTTTTGGATATTATTTCCTTATTATTATATCTGGGAATCTCTTCTGCATTCCACCATACCGCTCTTTATAATAACCATCGTCTACCTCGACCTCAAAGAGCACTACTATTAACTGATCGAAGTGGGGGAGTATCTGGCGCATTTGTCGGGAATGGTTTTGAGCTCTTATTTGCCGGTACGTCCTTTACCCTCTATGGCAATATTACCAATAACTAAGTATGGTCGAGAGTATCCTTTCTGAATCTCTTTCCGCATCGTAACGAATGCCTTCTTGTGCTACGCCCAAAAGATCTTCATAGGAGTAACTGAGCTCGGGATTCGTTACAGCATTCTGATTCGCAATATTTGGAACACTGGAAAATTCTATCTTTTTAACGTCATAATCGACACTCTTGACAAGGTCTGCCAAGGAAGGCATTTCATATTCAAAATTAGAAGTACTCTTACGACTCTTTCTTCTTTTCTCCCTCTTGGCCAAAATAACTTCCTCATTTCTAATTTTCAATTATTTTATCTATTTATTTATTTTTTGACCTTTATTTCTACAGTTTCTTGAATCAGCCTCCTTATTCTTTCTTTAATCTTAGAATTTTTCAACACTAACCCATCAAAATCATCATCGGTGACGAAAACTGACCTTGGATTAGATACCACTCTGAAGTAATTCATCATGGCTTGCAACTGCCCTTGGACTTGCAAGAAGCTTATATTGCCTCCAGCCTTTAAAATGAACCCTGCGGCTCTTCCTTCCAATGCCTTGTAGTCTATGAATTCAAACAGGTTTTTAATCCCAGAACTTAGCATACCATTGTACACTGGAGATCCAATTACAAACACTTCTGAATCCTCAACCAATTTAACTGCCTCATTTGTGGCTTCATCATATTTGGCTTCAAAGCCTTGGAAATTGTTTATCTTAGTTTTTCCTAAGTCTAAATATTCTGCCTCTCCAAATTCTTTTGCATACTCATATGCGACGTCAGTGAGTACTCTAGTCAGCGAATTTTTTCTCAAACTACCACAGATGACTAAGATTTTCATGAGTAAAATTTTTACTGTACGATCGGATAAAGTTTATTTTAAAAAATAAAACAAATAATGGGCTTTATGCTCTTATGAAGGAATGAGTAAGGACAATTCTTGGCAATTCTTAATCATCTCACCACATTTCAAGACTTTAGAATTATTTTCTATTACTAACACTCGAATAATGAACTTCCATACGGCCAGGCGCTCAAAACCTGTGCATGTTCGAATGGATCCTACGCAACTCTCGTCCCTGGCAGCATGCCTGCTTAAGTCGTTATAACTTGAAACTCTAGGCGAATATCTTGGGCGTCTCTTCTAAGGTGCTTTCTATTAATACTTTGAACCTTTTGGGCTTGCATAATACTAGTTTTATCGTATGATGTATAATTTGCCCCATTTGGTTGCTTATAATAAGATGTGAGTTTTGGTGAAGTAAAAACTCCAGAACTAAACCATTTTTTATAATTAACTTACGCAGATTTTAAATGGCACCAATAATAAATTTAATTTCATGCCAATAGTCCATGTTTATGTCTGGAAAGGGGTTTCAAACGAGGCTAAGAAGAAGATAATAGCAGGGATAACCAAGGTCTTTGCCGAAATCAACATACCCCCAGAGGCTGTTGAGGTTCTGATCCATGATGTTCCAAAGGATGATTGGGGTGTTGGTGGAGAACCTGCCAGCGAAAAACTTAGACATGTGAAAACACCATAGAAAATAAGAAGAGGTTTGGTGGCTACGTTCTTTACTAACATAGCCTAAGTATTTGCTAGCTTTGAGTTCTTCTGGGTTAATTGTAGCTCTCATCAAAATCATCTGTTATCTAAACTTCGAACGATCACCATAAACAGAAGCCTCGAAGAATTAGACGTCCCCTCTGTAGTTACGAATTTACGGCAGCATTAGGCTACCTATTTATGCTCAGCCTCGAACATACGCGGACGCGCAGGGACCTTCTTCGAACTTGTCATCTCTAACATTGAGTCATCTCCAGGAGGTTTTAAGGATCGAGGATGACTTTCAGCCTTACATAACATGGTGGAGGTCAAATTACTTTTTTTGCAAACCCTTACAGCTAAATTGTTGGGTAATCGACACTCCATAATTTTATATCTTAAGACGAGCATGAAGTTCTAAATTCATATATTCGAATTTATAGATAAATTTATCAACCCCTTTGTTAAAGAGGTAAGAATATTGGCGATTAAGATGAAGCAAGATTATTTAGAAATACAAAGAAAACTATCGGAAATTCTTGGTCTGAAGTTTCCACCTGTTGCAATTAGCCTCATTCGAAGAGCATGCGACATCCCGCAGGGAGTGCCAGAGCTCGATAAACCAATGTTTTACTGCGCAATGGTAAAATATGCAATGCTGGGAAACGTCTTCTACGCTAGGGAGAACACTCACAGCTGCAAAAGGGGTGCCGCGGCACTAGGACTGTGCAGCACACCGGAGGATGAGAGGACCGGTGAATTCTACACAAGCAAATCATCCTTTAGCTCGCCAAGAGCAGCGGTGAGGACTGTGAAGCAGTCTCCACAGCTCGACGCGGGCAGTGTGTATGCCACCCTCTTGTCGCCACTTGATGACTCTAACAGATCCGGATGTTGTTCTGATTGAGGCTATACCAAGGAGGGCGCTCGAAATTGTTCAGGCTGCTTTATTTGAGAGGCGGATGGGTTGAAGGAATGATCTCAGCGCCACGCCAGGTTTGTGCAGCATTGACGGTGAGGCCATATCTCGGGCAAATGAATGTCTCAATCGCATGTGAGTCGGCAAGGATTGCCGCAAAACCAACGGGGCTTGAGTACTCTGACGATGGGGTACTCATAGGCATCCCTGGTGAGATTATCGGAGATATCGCCAATAATATCG
>Ga0272448_1000442_pt1 | contig 64188 bp, 63 predicted proteins | sample YNPCB0191_FD_202220 | JGI IMG/M metagenome (GOLD analysis project Ga0272448, IMG submission 202220) | Hot spring sediment microbial communities from Yellowstone National Park, WY, United States - YNP-CB-019-1 | ecosystem: Environmental > Aquatic > Thermal springs > Hot (42-90C) > Sediment... | reverse complement strand
GCTCAACCGATTCCGGCGTTTGCTGATCCGCTGGGAGAAGAAGGTCGAGAACTATCTGGCTATGCTCCATCTCGCTTGTGCCTGGATTACCTTCCGAGCGACTAAACTTTTCGGATAGGCTCTAAGATTGTCCGACCTTGCCCGCGACGTGGGGGCCTTCCTTACAGACCGTCAGGCGCGCGGGCTCTCGCCGCGAACGGTGGACTTCCATCGTGACGAACTGGCGAATCTGGCCAAGTTCCTGAAGCAGCAAGGAATCACAGAGACGAGGGCGATAACCCCGACCCACCTTCGCGCCTTCCTCTTGGATCTGGGCAAACGGCGGAAGCCGGGAGGCACCCACGCGGCGTATAGGGCGGCTCGGGCCTTCCTGAAGTGGTATGAGGCCGAATGCGAGCCGGATGGCTGGACTAATCCCATCCGCAAGGTGAGCGCTCCGAGAGTCCCGCAGGAAGTGTTGCAGCCCGCGAACCTCGCCCACGTCAAGGCGATGCTGGAAACCTGCAGGCGGCGGACGTTCATGGGAGACAGAGACCGAGCCATCCTGCTGAGTCTTTTGGACAGTGGCCTTCAGGCATCCGAGTTCCTTGCGCTGAATCTCGACGACATGAGCCTGGACACGGGCGCGGTGGTGGTTCGCAGAGGCAAGGGCGGGAAGTTCCGGGCCGCCTTCCTGGGGCACAAGGCTCAACGGGCAACGCTGGACTATCTGAGGTACCGCAAGGATACAGCCGGGGCCAGCCCCCTGTGGATGACCTGCGGCGGGGAGCGTCTGACCTATTGGGGATTGCGGCAGATCCTGAGACGGCGGGCGGAACGGGCCGGCGTACCAGCCCCCTCCCCTCATGACTTCCGCCGGGCATTCGCGCTGATTGCTTTGCGGAACGGGGTTGACCTCATCTCACTCCAGCGGCTCCTGGGTCATTCTGACCTGAGCGTGATACGGCGATACCTGGCTCAAACCGAGGGGAACCTGCAGGCAGCCCACGCGAAGGCCAGCCCGGTGGACAAGTGGCTGTGAGTTCGTCTGGCACAAGGACTCAGGGGCTCTGCCAATCCCGATGCAACAAAGAGCGCAGTGGACGAGTGGGCTGTATGTGCGATTGAAACTGGGGAGTACCGGATCACCACACTGCTGGTGACATTCTGGGCGAACGAATGCGGGACATTGACAGGTGCAGAAGGAGCTGCTATGCTTGAGTTGGCTGGGGTGTCCGGTAGTCCGGAGTTTCTTATCGGATTGGGTCTTTTGTCCAATTCACGCTGAACCAAGACACTGTCATCTTTGCGTGTCGGATGAACGCATCGTGTACGAGCGTTGAGCCGAGCTGGTCAGATCACAACTTGCCGCGCGAATGCCGACTTCTGGTACGGACCAGGGGCAGAATGGGGAGGGTGCAGCAATGAGAATCCAACCCGGTATGAGGGAGCTATTGAGGTGTTCCCTGGGGCTCTGCCTTGCGGTACTGCTATGTGCTTGCAGTGGGCTCCAGCGGAACTCCCTCGAATCCAGCCCTGTGCCAACGGTTACTTTGCTGCCCAGCATCATGCCTACACCCACGGTTGAGCCATCTCCGTCCGAGACGCCGCAGCCCACTGTGGAACCAACAAAGTGGGTAGTAGCGCTGTCCGCAAAGGCGAGCTCGAACGACCTGCAGAACGCGACCCTGGTGAGCATCATGGCGTCACAGGCCGGGCCCCTGACGGATGGACGCCACGTCATTGTCGGCGAGGAGGCTGACGTTGACCCATTGCTGCGTGCCCTCGGAGAGGGACTGGATAGCTACGAGTATGTGCGGCTGTCGTTGGCATACGATACCGGCCAGCGGACGGTGATTGATTTTGCATATAGCACGAAGCCAAACAGCGGCGACCTCACGCTGGTGGCCGCGCGGGATGCAAAGGGTGTCGTGCGGCGTGCCGAGTACAAGCTCGACACCCAGCTCGGGCCAGATCAGAAGCCACAGCGGTTGCTGATCACTCCTGTTGACCCTTCCCTGGACGCGTACGCCCTTCTGGAGGCGGTCGTCGACAAGATGGGCGACGAATTGCTGGTGCACATGCATGCCCCGTTCTCGTCGGAGGAGTACCTGCTGCGCTCAGGCCCGGCGAACGCCTGGACGCTGCCGACCACCATTCGGCGCGCGGTCAACAGCCTAGCATCTCTCGATCCCGACTCTGCCGAGAAGCTACCCGCCGGAGGGCTGACAACCCGAGCCGAGGAGCCGATGTCACTCACAGAGCTGCAGCGGGACCAGCACGCCCCCGACCTCACAGGCCTGACGCAGATAGTGGACATGAACCGAATCTGCTACCAGGACGCCAACGGCGGAAAGGTCGCATGGTGGGACCCAGAGGCCAGCCGGGTGATCATCCTCCCAGCGGTGCTGGATCTGACGCTGCATCGCGGCCTCTTTGTGCTGACACCGGCCGAGGAGCTTGCACAACAGGAACTGAACGGGGTACTGTTGCCCGTGTACCCGCTGAACATGCGTGGTAGCCTGTTCATGTACCGCCCTGGTGCAGGCTATCCCGACCGACTGGAGATTGTTGGTGTTGATCTGCTGTCCCCGGTCTTTGCACCGGTATCGGGGAACAAGGTCGAGGTTTTCGGCTCATCCTTGGGCGGCCAGATTCGTGAGATCACTACAGCTGACGGGCGGGTGTACAGGCTCTATGCAGGCACAGAGGGGCGGGTCATTGTCGATTACGAGTGGAGACCCTATCGAGGCGAGATGATCGGCTATCTGAGCAACAGTCAGTTGGCGACAAGCCGGCAGCCCCAGCCGGCAATTATCCTTCTCTCGGACGCCGGCATCGACTTTCAATCGCTAGCCACTGACGACATTGGGCGCATCCTGGTGCCCACGACTGACCAGCTCGTGCAGTCCATTGAAGAGACCGACACCTGGCAGGCCAGGCAGAAGTACCTCTCCGAAATCACGTGGACGAATCCAGCGGATTATGACTATGACCTAGTGGCGCCGATGGACCTCACCCTGATGGAGAGGACCGGACTGCAGACGTCCAAGCACTTCCAGGCCCTCCAATGGCGCATGCCGAGCGGCACAACCGTGTACGCGCCGGTCGGTGGCCAGGTTCGCGTGGAACACTATGACACTCCCAACACATATGGTATCAGGATTCAAGGGGAATCATTGTGGGCCGATCTGATGCTAGTAGCGAGTCTGAAGATTGCGGATGGAGACACAGTGGAGGCGGGGCAGCCAGTTGCTGTGCTTCTTGACGGAGTGGGGCACCCCGCGATGCTGGGCGGCAACTTTGTTTTGAGGATTCTCTATGATGATGGCGTTGATATGGGGGGGTACAGGAAGATGGTTATTGTCGACGACATGTCGCGCACCCACTTTCACTGATCTGATGCGATGGCTTGGGGGCAGGAGGATGATGGTATGTAGAGGCGACGTCTGACGGCCGGAATCGCCAGAGATGCTGACGGTCGCATCCGGTGCGAATGGCGGCTTGACGCCGTACAGACACGCAGACAGTCACGGAAAGAACTCGGCGAAGGGAAACAGGGGTGTTCGGACACTCCCACTAGGCGCGATCAGTCTGGCCATCATCCTTGTGATGGCTGAAAAGCACATCCGTTCCAGAGAGATCCCACAACCTCACGATCTCGGCATCATCTCACTGGATGCAAGTCACAGAAACCACAAAACTGCGAGCAAACTCGCGGTTCCATGTGACAAATATGGTACGGTTGAGGCGGAAGCGACGGGATTCGGTTCTGCAGCTCAAAATCCTCTAGGGCTATCACGCCGCATGGCAGCGACACAACAGTCGCGTTGTCGCCGATTGCCCCGGGCCTATGCGTGAATCCTGTCCGGCCCACGCATAGGCCCGCGAGCACTTCCGCCTATTTCCCTTCCATCGGCTCAGCCTTCGGGCTGCCCTTCTCCATTCTCATGGGCCGGCCCAAATCCACCCTGTGCGGCGCCTTGTCATCGCCCCACAGAACTGGGGTCAGAGGCGCGATCTCCTGGCCGTTGACACGGAATCTCAAGGCTTCATCAGCCCGGAAGCCCGGTGTCCCCAGGCCGTCCTCCCCGTAGACATGCACAAACCCGCATCTTCCACCCTGCCACACCCCGAAACAACCCGCCTATTGCACCTGTGCAGCAAGCCTAAGGCGAGGCTGCCGCGCCCTTTCCATGTCGGCAGCACAGGCGACGCACAAAGAGCATTCCGGAAGCATCTCCAGCCTGTCTTCGGGGATTTCGGCGCCGCACCTCTCGCAGATTCCATATTCGCCCCGATCTAGGCGCTGGAGGGCCCGTTCCAGGTCCGAAATCCGCTCCTCGGCGCGCAACAGCGACGCCCAGTCGCCCTCATCGCAGGATGCGAGATTGCCCAAAAAGTGCTCACGAACGGCCAAACACCAGGCCAGGTCTGCCCGGAGCCTCTCACGAATCTCATCTTGCGATAACATCTTGCACCTCCTGTGGAAGACGCCGCGCACGATGCGCCGCGCCTGACGTCTGACTGGCGGCGTCACAGCGCCGCCAGTCAGACTAGATGATCCCCACCAGCAGCAGGAGCCCGATGCCGGCGGCCAGAACGCAGAACAGGAACAACACGCCAACGACCACCGCGGCGCCATAGTCCGGCACGACGGCAGGGGCCCGGCTCTCCAAGAGGATCGCCCGGTCGTGCTCCGCGATCCACAGCCTCACACAGAGGTACAGAATGAGGAGCACGCCTCCCGCTATCAGAAGCAGCATCCCATCACCCATCGCCCACCTCCTGGGACGGAGGGTTCCATCCGTGGCGCACCCTCCATTCACGCGCATCCCTCCGTCTCTCTATGCCCAGGATACCATATGAGGACAGCGCGATGGAACTGCGGAACTCCCACATTTGGACACAGGATTGCCTTGTTGAGACGGAGCAGACCCCGAAGCGGAACACAGAAAGCCCGTCGTTGCAATGACACCCACCGCTTATCGTAGGTGAGAAGGAAACCGCGTGGGACAACCGTTCCCCTCACCAGCAGGCGAGGGGCACAATAGGGGATGTACCGTGGTGATCGGCTACTCGCCCGACTCCAGACGAAGGCCGAGTCCGGGCACGCTCACCAGGCGCTTGGGATTCTTCGGGTCTTCCTCAATCTTCTCTCGGACACGCGCGATCAGGCGCTCCAGACGCTTGTCCAGGTTGGCATCCGTATCAGACATGTCTTCGCCATAGACCACTTTGACCAATTCCTTGCGCGAACACACAGCGCCCCGCCTCTGGTACAGATGCGCCAGAAGCGCAAACTGGGCCCGAGACAATCGCAGGGGTTTCCCTTTCAGGGACACGTTCCCGCGCTCCGCGTCCACCGCCAAGTCATAATTGGATTCCTGGCGTTGACGCAGCACCGCCGCAATAGAAGCTAGCAGCGCGTCGGGGCCAAGCCGCTTGGGCACATAGTCCACGGCCAGGGACGGGTCGGCGCCCCGCGCCCGCAGCGCCAGCCGCGTCGTCTCTACCGAATCATAGGCTGTGATGATAATCGCTGGGATACGCCGTTCCCCCGCCCGCTTCGCCACCTCCAGCCCGCTGACGTCGTAGTCGTCGTGCTTGGCCAGCTTGAGGTCAATCAGCGCAAGATCTACGGGCGTCGTCTCTAGTTTCTTCATCGCCGACTCCACCGAATCTGCCTCTTCCACCTCATAGCCTTCCAGGCGCAGCAGCGGCAAGAGGGACGACCGGTAGTCGGCATCGTCATCGGCCAACAGCAATCGTGCGCACATCTCAAGGTCCTCCTATACATTGAGCCGCCCGCGAGGGCAAGACGATCTCTGGGGGCAAATATAGAGGGTTGTTGGGACCAAGGAAATCATCATCCGTCCAATACCCTTCCCTCTGATCCGTTGCAGGGAGGTACTTCCGCATAGTAACTCTTGATTGGCCTCGCACGGGGGACAGTTGCAGCAGCAAATACCCGGCCGATTCGTCGTTCTCGTTGCCAGAGGGCCAAAGAGCCCCAGTTCCAAACGTCAGTGGCAGGTTAGTGATCCATGCAGCCTCTCGTCGGGCTCCCGGCTTGTGTGCGTGTCCATGGAGGAGGATGCGAAAGCCGCTCCCTCCCAGGACAAATTTCAGGCGATGATCGGGATGATGATAGTCCATCAGGTGATCACCCTTGCACTCGCTACTGCGAGATGCCCAATCTTCGGATACCACATGATGATGGCAGACCGCGACACGCAGGGCGTCATCTTGTAGTTCTCCGGCCGCCTGGACCACCTGGTTCCGACCGACCCACCCCGAATAATGCGAATGATGTTCACAGGTTCGCGCTTTGCACCGGTATTTCAGGTCACCTTCAACCAAACAGGAGTTGAAAGACACAATCGCGAGCCGATCATCAATGACAAAAACCCTGTAGAGCCTCTCTTCGGTGAAGGCAGGCTCGCTGTAGAACTCTTGGCTGAACTGGAGGTATCTGTCAAACTTGGAGAACCACGTGTGATTCCCCCTGTTCCGCGCTTCCAGGTGATTCTTGACCTTGCGCGCCTTGGCCCGGTTGACATCGTGGTTTCCGGGGCTCAAGATGACCCTATCCAGCGGCACATGTAGGTCATCTGCAAGTTCTTTCAGAAACTCAAACGCCCGGTCAAAACTATCCGGTCTGCACTTGTAGCCGATGTCTCCACTCACCACAATAGCCCGTAGCGGGCTGAACTCCAGCCCAGGCCGTTTGGCAACATCGTTCGCCAGTGTTTCGCGAACGCCTCTGAGATCTATAGGATCCTCCCCTTCCCTTTGTTCCAAGTGCAGGTCGCTGATGTGCAGAAGCGACAACCCGCGGCAAGAACGGACCACATCCAACACTGAATCGGGGCCACTCACTTTTGGCACATAATCCTCGGCCAGGGACAGGTCGGCGCCCCGCGCCCGCAGCGCCTCTCGCGTCATCTCCACCGTAGCAAAGGCCGTGATGATAATCGGCGGGATGTGCTGTTCTCTCGCCCGCCTTGCCACCTCCAGCCCGCTGATGTCGTAGTCGTCCCCGTCGTCCGTCAACCGCAGGTCAACCAGTGCAAGATCTACAGGAGGCGTCGTCTCCAATTTCTTCATCGCCGACTCCACCGAATCTGCTTCTTCCACCTCATAGCCTTCTTGGCGCAGCAGCGGCAAGAGGGACGACCGGTAGTCGGCAACATTGTCGGCCAACAGCAATTTCCCGTTGCTCATAGAACCTCCCTTATGATTGTACTAGTCAGCAACTGCGCAAGTCAAGAAGTTCATCTACCTCCGAACAATCACAGTACATCTACCTCTCGCGTGCGGCGGATCACCGAGTTACCTGCCCCCATCTCTTGCAGGCACTCCTGTACCTGTCTCCGCGCCACACTCGCATCGGATGTCTTCGCCCAGTAGTCATGCCCACCGGCCTTGAACACGGCCCTCGCCTCATGGGCCGACGGATCGGCGGCTACAACCACGATGTATCGCCACCCTCGCTGGCGCAGCCGCCGTACCGTCCCCGCCACATCGGGCAAACCCGTCGCGTCCAACAACAATAGCGCTGCGGGGTCCGCATCCGGCAGGTTCTCCAGGCAGTCAGGATATCCTTCCGGGCAATAGACGGTCTCTATGCGGAATGTTTCGTCCCCAATCTTACGCAACATGTCACGCCAGTACTCATCCGTGGTTACTGCATACACCACGCGACGCGTGTTCATCCAATCCCTCCTGCCAGCGGCAGCCGGAGCAACACGGTGGTCCCCTCCGGCCCGGTGTCTTCCACCTCTATGGTTCCTCCGTGTTCCTCCGCGACTGTCGCGGCCAGGAGGCAGCCCATCCCCATGCCGCTCGGGTCCCGACCACTAGGCACGGGCTCCTGGAATATCTTTTGTTTCACAGAGTCCGGTATCCCTTTCCCCGCGTCGCGAATGCGGACCTCGGCCCAGTCGCCAACACGCTGGGCAACAAGCCTCACGGTTCCCCCCTCGGGCATGGCGTTGCGCGCGTTCTGAAGCAGCAACTCCAGCGCATAGATGAGCCATCGTCGGTACCCCGAAATCCGAGCATCTTCCAGATCCTGAACATCGGCGACAATCTGCACGCGAACATCGCCGGCGGGCGGCCCGCTTTCCCGCTGCGCCATCTCCACCAGGAGCGGGCCGAGTGGAAACACCTCTGGCTCCATCTCCCAAGACTGGGGTACGCGCGGAGGCGCGCTGGCAATATCGTTGGCCAGAGTGTCAATGGCGGCAACGGCAACCTTGATTTCATCGTGGACCGAAACAGACGCGGAACACTCGTGCAGCCTTCTCTGGACAAGTGCGACATGGTTGCGCACGGTGGAAGCCTTGGTAACCACCCCGTGTCTCCATGAGGCCTCAAGCATGCTCACCCACGTCAGGAACGTTCGCCGCTCCAGCCGCTTTCGCGTCGCTTCCAGGGAATCGCGCAGGCGGGCTTCAGAGACCACAACCGCCGCCAAATCTGCAAAAGGCAGCACGGCGTTCACATGCCCATCGTCAACCTCGCGCATCTCCTTGTAGTTCTCAAAGAGCAGGCCCACAGGTTCACCGGAGCAGCGCAAGGGGTAGATCACCAGGCTCTGGATCCCGTTCCGCCGGACAAATCCGCTTTCCCTTATCACGTCGTCTTGGGTCGTATCCGAAATCCGGATAGGAGCCATTTGGCCCAGAAAAGGCTTGAACTTGCCCGCATCTTTCAATGTGAACCCGGCGTCCTCTGTACCCGAAACCCCGCGGAGCACAAACAACCCCTTGTCGCAATCGTACTCCAGCACGCTGTAGATGTCCCCACCGAACATCTTGCGCACTTGCTCTGCGATGGCGTTGAGGACGGACTCTCTCACGCCTTTGGCGCGAAAGGCCTTCAAAATCTCCATGACGGCTTCCATCTGCGAACGCAGTGCTTCGCTGCGCCGCTGCGCCAGGGCTAGCGCCTGCAGCCGCAGAACCGTCGCGGCGACGTGGTTTGCAGCCGCTTGCAGGCTTCCAAAGTCCGACGGGGCGAACGCGGTCCGGTGGCGATAGTTCAGGAAGAGCATCCCCGCCCGTCTGCGTTCAGATTCCCCTTCTGGGATAACATCTACGCGCACCGCCACAAAGGCCTTCACGCCTTCGCGCTGTGCAAGGTGGCTCCCGTACCGCCCCTGTTCAGCAGCCAGGTCGTTGACAATCAACAGACCCGACGGTGGCTCATCCACCGACCGATACACGCAACCGCCAAGTCCGCCTGTAGGAGGCTGCCATGTCTTCTTCAAGGTGCCTACGACTGTAACATCGTCCTGGATTAGGCACTCTGGTCTGGTTGTGGGGTCGTACGGGTAGAACACAGCGAAGTCGGCATGGAAGGCCTCCATGGCGCGCTCGGCGAATAGGCGATAGAGGCTTCGCAGATCGGTGCAGGCATCCGCCTCGCGGGTCATCTCCTGCCATGTCTCCGACTGCCGCGATAACCACAAGTTCCGGACAGCACCCGCTGCCTGTGCCGCAAAGGCACTCCAAAGGTTCACCTCGTGATCGCTGAATTCTCGTTGCCGGAACGTGTGCGCATAGAGGACGCCCCACACCCGCTGTTCATACATCAGGGGCATGGCAAGCATGGAACGAATCTCCGCCTTACGCACGCTTTCCTTCACCAGTTTATCTGCAAAGGTATCCGGAATTCGTCTGGGCTTAGCGTGCTCCACAACCCACCTCGTAACGCCTCCTTCCTGTCGTGGGTCCCCGAACCTATCAAAGAACTCCGGCGGAATGACCGGCTGAACCTTGCGCAGTACGCCGTTGGGGTCGTGCAGGATCAGGCCTGTGAAATCGGATGCTATCAATTTGTGAGCCTGCTCCACCACTGTGTGCAGCGTCGCGTCGACCCCCGGCTGCGCCGCGAGGGCAGCGACCGCATCCCGCAATCGCTCCGCCTCCCCCACCTTTCGCAGGTTCTGAAGTGCGAGTGCAGCCTGGTTGGCGAACGCCTGAAACACCTCCAGGTGTTCCTGGGTGTACCGGACGCCCTCCTGGTAGGAGAGCGCGCTCAATGTCCCGAGGATTTGGCCGTCCAGGAACATCAGAGCAACGATCTCTGATTTGCATTGCCCAGCGATGTCAGGGGGTTCTAGCCCATGCTCTATTCGGAAAAGCGCGTCCCCTACCGGCAGTAGCAATGGTGTTTTGCTCCGAATCACGTATTCGGTGACGCCGTTGCGGTTTATACGCGGTCCGCGTTGCTCGCGTGCGCCGCAATGCATACAGAATGGGAACGAAACCGCCTGGGCAAGTTCATCCCAGGAGGAGACCAGGAACGTGTCCAAGCCAGGCAGAAGGGCCTTGGCCGCTTCGTAGAGGCGCTGGTACAGGTCTTCCTCGGTTGCAGCACCGCTGATCTTTTGCCCGGCCTGCACCAACGCTTCCAGCGACGCCTTTCGGAGTCGTTCCCGGCCGAAGCGTGCGGCAACCCGAATGTTCAAGGCCAACTCCTTGGGATTGACGGGCTTGCTCATGTAGCGAAAGGCCCCGAGTTCTATGGCTCGCTCGCCAGGCGTTAGGTCGCCCCAACCCGTGAGGACAATCGCCTCAATGCCCGGATACAATTCGTGCAGGCCCAGCATGATTTCCGTACCGTTTGGTGGCCCCATGACCTGATCAATAACAGCCACGTCAAAGTTGCCGCCAGCCGACTTGGCGACCTCCAGAGCCTCGGCGCCGCTGGTGGCGACCTCTACAAGGAAACCCTCCACAGCGAGGTGATCCCTCATGGGCCGCCAAAACGACTCCTCATCGTCCACAAGCAAAACCCTAATTGCTTCGTCCATACTCACTCTCCTCCTGGCAATTCCAACAAGAAGGTGGTTCCCCACAGCATGTGGCTCTCTTCCACTCTCAGGTTCCCCCCCAATTCTGCAGCGATCTGCTTAGAGATGGTCAGGCCCAGGCCCGCGCCCCGGGGTTTCCGCGTCGTGAAACCGAAATCAAAGATGCGCTCCCAATGGCGAACATGGATGCCAGGGCCTTCATCTCTGACCCGAATCTGCACGGGCAGCAAGGCACCGGGGGCATAGGAAGCCTCTACCGTCACGCATCCTTCCCTTCGCGACTGAGCCATCTGCTGAATCGCGTTGAGCAGCAGGTTCACAAGGATCTGGGACAAATTGCTGGGCCTGGCCAGTACCGGTGGCAAGGTCCGGGGCAGAGCGCAGTCAAGCAGGATATTGTTGGCCTGCGCCTGGGGACGTAGCAAAGAGAGCACATCCTGCAGCAGCGCCCCCAACTCTACCCTCTGCGGCTCGTCGCTTGCCGTGAGGCGCAGGTACTGGTCGCGCAATCGGCTCGCTTCCTGCTGCGCGCGGGCAATGATTTCAACGGCTCGCTCCATGCCCCGGAGAAAAGTGGCATCTCCCGCCTTCTCCGGGTGTTGCGCAAGTGTCCTCAGGTCTTCCAGTAGAGTCGCGACCTGTTTCTCAACACCACCCAACTTGTTGGTGATCTCGTGGATGGCACTGGCGACCAATTGCCCTGCCGCATTCTGGGCCTGCCAGGGTTGCAAAGACTGAATCAGGCGACGCTCCTGCATCGTTCTGGCGACCAGGCTGGCAGACAAGCGAGCCTGGTGGCGGTCGCGGGGGCCAAAACATCCGGTCTGCTTGAGCAGAATCAGCCCGCGGGGCCATGCTTCCAAATCGGGCAAAGGTACGCCTAGGAATCCCTGGAACTGCCTGAGGGCAAGCAGGCGCTTGAAGCGCGCGGATTCTGGCACAACCGTCTCCGAGACCTCCCGTCCTTCGTTCAGAATGTCGGCCAAGGGGCTGTGAATGAGATCTGGGGGTGCCTCGTCCACTGGAAACGGCTGTCCGATACAGCACTCCGTACGGAACCGGGGCTCCTCTGGAGACAAGGACACAAGGGCCACCGTCGTTGCGTGCGTCTCTCTTGCCAGCCGTTCCAGAATGCCTTTCGTCGCATCTAGCGCGTCTGGCGGCCGCCGCCGGGATCCTACCGGAGAATCGTGGGCCGCTACAGGTCGCCGCAACTCGGCCCCGGGCCAGAACCGCGGACGTGGCGCATGTAAATGAGCGCCATTCTGCCTAATCTCCTGGATGATAGAAATGAGACCAGTGTGTAACCGTTCGCTGTCTGCCTTGGAAAAGACATCGACACCGGCATCCCGGAGTGTTTCCAGTACCTCTGGCCGCTCTGCAAGTGGGGCAGGCTCAAGAACGACGGCCAAATACGGCGTACACTCCTGTTTTCTCAATCGTTGGATCACCTCGTGGCCCTTGAGGCCCGGCAAATTCCAGTCAACGAGGATGAAATGAAAAGGTTCCTTATGGGTAGAAACAGCCTCCAGCGCAGCCACACCATCAGCGGCAAGGAAGACCTCACACCCATTGCGCTTCAAGAAGCACTCCAGGCCCGCCGCGTACGTGTCGTCATCCTCAACGACCAGCACCCTCAGCGTGCTGCACTCGGTGTTGCGGACAGGCGAACGGCCGATCCTCAGCAATCGCAGGCGCACCCCCTGCGGCAGCACCTCGCCCAGGGTAACCTCCGAATCTGCTCTCTGGTTCAGCGCCCAGATGCGCCGCCGAAACTGCGCCTCTCTGCGAGCGAGAAGGGCTCGCAGGCTCAGCCGCATGCGCCGTCGTGAAGGATCCACATCCGCAACCAGCGCACATACGTGATCCTCTATCCAGAGCCAGTCTTCAATGCGAGACGCAGGTTCCACTGGAAGTTCGCTACCCGGAAGGAGTGCCACAACCCCCGGCTCCAGTTCCACGAAAGCAGCGTTCTCAATCAAACCGACCACCCTGCCCTGCACAACTGCCCCCGGTGGATAGTTCTTGCCCACATCGCACCACGGGTCGCGTTGTGCCAGGCGCAGGCTAACCTCCAATTCCCGATAGACAGGATTGTATCCAATCACGATGGCGTCGCGAGTCTGCCCTACGTACTCGCGCAAGGGTAGAGGTTGGCTCCATGAGATTTCCCGCGTGCGAACAATGGCTTTCGGCCCACCCATCACGTGGCCGAACAGCCCGGACGGGAGGGTTCCTGTAATTTTTACCTGAACGCGGCGGTTGATGGGATAGTCGGTTAGCATCGGGCAACCCCAAAATGCTGTACAGGCCCAATCCCGCTTGCCTCTGCAAACACTTTATCACACGAGTGCAGAGTTATCCACCACGACCATCCCCCTATTGTCCCTCAATCAGCAGGCTCTCTCAGAGAATCTCTCACATGCGCGCTGAGGCTGCACCCTCTGGGCCGGCGCGATCTCATCTCTCCATCCGCTAGGCCAGTTTCAGCGCCCGCGCCTGGGCGATGGCCTGCGTCCGGCCGCTCACGCCATCTTGGGTAGGTGTTCTCCGGATGAGCCTTGAGCGTGCTAATGAGATGAAAAGCCTGCCCGCGGTCTCGCGATCAGGCAAACTGGCGCTCGCCAATCGCAGCACCTCCTGCTCGCTGGGGCTGGTGAACGCGGCGATGGCCAGAGCCGACGGTTTGCTGGCGGGCGGCATCTTCTGCTGCCCCCATCAGGATATCCCTTCATTGCCAGAGTCCCCTTGAGGTAAGACTGCTTCCCCGCACTGGGACTCGCTCTGCGCAAGACCATTGACCTTCATTCAGCAAAGGAACGATCACAATTCTGGGAAGAACACGCGCATAATGATGGCTGCTCGCCCGTGGCCTCCAACGACGCCCTCACCATCTTGCACGGTCCACAAGTCCGTTGGGAACCATGCCGCCCGAGCGTCTTTCAGCGGGATGCCCTGCAACTCTCTCTTTTGCTCAGCGCTCAGCAGGGCGCTAACCTCACGAACCGCTCTGCCCTCTTGCAACAGTTTGGCGCCGATGATTGGGCGCATGTCCGATGCTTCTGCACGCCCTTTTGTCCTCATGGCCAAGAGCATACCCGATAATCGTCCCTATCGCAACGCGAAGGTCCATAAGAACCAGTGGAGTTATTGCAGCGGGGAACGCACCTGACGGGCGGATGCTGCGGAAACTCGTGGAGAAGGACCTGGGGCAGGGGATCTGGGAGGATATAGCCACCACGCATCGGGCCTACCATGATACGGAGAACCACGTGTGGATGTGGCCTCGGAACATCCACTCGGCCATCCTCTTGAAAGGCATCCGAACGGAGAGAAAAGACAAGAACAAGGAGGTGTGGCTAGCCTTGAGAGAGACGTCTGAACAAGCGGGGGAAGAGGGAGCAATACAAGGGAGATGGCGAGTTTGGAGAGGCCAGGACGCAACACGGGTTGGGCGGTGCCGGTATTTGGGGCGGGTAGGGTTCGCGGCTCGGGCGTTCATGACGGCGATCGTGCTGAATCTGAAGCGGACGGTGGGGTTGCTGGCGGGGCACCGCTTCGGGGAGGGGCCAGGGTGCGGGTGTAGATTGCGGGGTGAAGTGCGCCTGGAGCGAGCAGGTGCGCTAGGAGCGGCTTCTCGGCCCACGTCGGGGAGCGCGAACCCTGCTGATTGAGCCAGTGCCCCTGCGGTGTCGCCGGTCCCAAAGGCGCAAGAAGCCGCCTTTCAGGGCGGCGCACGCCGGCCAACATGCCGTTATTCCACAGCCTTGGTACCCAGCATCGCGGATGTCAAACCTGCCGGTTCTCCCGTACGAACCCGTCCGAGGGCCCATCAGCCTCTCAGCGGTAGGGAGATCGCTGGCCACACGCGGGTGCAATTCCTGCGCAGGAATCGCCGGCGAAAGGCCCGTCTGTAAAGCGCTCCCAGGAGATTCTCGACAAAGCGACGAGCCTTTAGAAGAGCCCCACCAAACACCAGGTGGAGACGTTTTGTCAGAAGGTACGGGAGGGGCTTGAAACGCCAGACGCAGAGGGCCGGCACAAGACGGGTGGTCCGCACAAGATAAAGCGGGGCGGCTGCTGGTGGCCGCAGCCGCCCCGTTAGGTGAGGTACCTGCCTCCCAGTGGGGAATTTGACGGAGGCAGGATTCAGCGCACCATTTTCCCACAGGTGTTGCCCTACGTGTCCGCTACTCCTTCATCGCCACAGGCAGGTACACGCGGTAAGGCAACACCGGCGCGTAGCCGAAGCGAGCAACCCCAGCAGGAGCGCCCGCCGTCAACGTGATCGGCACCGGGTCCAATGGCGTCGTCCGCCTGTATCCTGTCAACACGTGCCCTCTGTCACTTACTTGCACCAGATAATTGCCAGGGGGCAGGTTCACAAAGGCGAAGAAGCCGTTCGGCTTGGTCGTCGTCGTGGACATCAGCAGGATGTCGGCAGGTGTGAGCGTCCCGCTGGAATCCGTGTCACGGTACAGGTCAACCGTAACGCCGTCCAGCCCCTGCTCATCCCAATCGTGCGCCGCGTTGCGGTTGGTGTCTTGCCACACCACGCCGTCAATCACACCGGGATACTCAGGCGTGCCAGTAGGCGTCGGTGGCGGCGTGATCGTTGGGGTGGCCGTGGGAGCGGGGGTCGGCGTGATCGTCGGGGTTGCCGTGGCAGTGGGGGTCGGCGTGCTGGTTGGAATTGCTGTTGAGGTAGGCGTAGGCGTCGGGGCAACAGCCGACTCGTAATCACCAAACGGAATCGTTACGGTCGTCTCATCCAGGATGTAGATGCCCCATTGGTCAGGCGTCGACGAGTCATATCCCGGCGGGTTCTGCTCGTCCAGCTCATAGGGGCCCGCGGGTACATGGAAGCAATATGGCTCGCTGACCCCGTCCGTGGTGTACGTGCCCACGACAGGCCCTCCGAATTCCCTCAGCGTGAGAACCGCACCGGGGAGCAGCGGTTCGCCGGGATCCCGCGTGCCGTTCTGGTTCGAGTCTTCGTACACGAAGGCGCAGATGTGGGCCAAGACCGGCGTGGCAGTTGGCGTTGGAGACGGCGTTGGCGTGGGCTGCTGAATTGTAACCCGGCCATTGGTCAGCGTCCCCAGTATGGATACTCCGGCAAACGCCGCGTCTGTGGGGCTCACAAAGTCCACGGGAGAGTTCGTTGCGAGCGAAAGTGCGGTGAAGTAGATGGTGCAGAGTCGGAATGAGCCGCTCGGAGATGTCCCGCCCAATTGTTTACCAGCCGAAAATGTGATGGTGCCCGCGCTGTTGTTGTAGGTGTTCATAAGGATCGTGGGCAACGCTGTACCAGCCACGATATGGTGCACCGCGAGGTGGTGACGGTTGAACGTGATGTAAGCGTCCACGCCATCCACAGGTTGTGTCCCCGACTGCACCTGAACATCCACAGAGAAGACCTCACCCAGCGCGACGGTCTTGGATGTCGGCCATATTACAAGATTCGCAGTGCCGTACCGAATGGTTACTGCACCGTTCGTCAATGTCCCCAAGACGGAGGCTCCACCAAAAGCGACGTCCGTTCCGGACTTGAAGGTTATGGGGGTGTTGTTGACCGGCACCGTCTTCGCCCTGAAGTAGATCGTCGCGAGAGTGAACGTGCCTGAAGGTGAAGTGCCGCCAAGGGTCTTGCCGGCAGAGTACGTGATGGTGCCCGCTGTATTATCATACGTGTTGGCAAGAATCGTAGGTAGCGTCGTGCCGGGCACGATGTGATCCACGCTCAAGTACGCAGCGTTGAACGACAGGAAAGCGTCCACGCCGTCCACCTGTTGCGACCCTGCAGACACCCTTATGTCCAGCGAGAACAATTCATTGACGATCACGGTCTTGGTGGAAGGGTAGATAGAAAGGTTCACCGTCCCCAGCGTTGCCATACCTCCCTGTGCGGCAGGTATCATCGGCACCACGAGAGCCAGCAAGACCGCGATGATGGCAAGGCGCGCAGCGAAACGCATCCCCAACCGTGTGCCAACCCTGCGGCCTATCGCAATCCATTGCGTATGCATCGCCATACCTCCAGAAGTACTAGGCAAGTGCCAATCGGTTGCTCCCAAGCGGGCTCAAAGGCGCGCCGTTGCGCCTATGGGCCCGCCTGAGATATTGGCTGCTTCCTCTGGTCCAGGGCCTCAGGTGCGACATCAGGCAGGCCACCGGTAACGACGATGTCTCCCTGCATCAGGTAGTTGGTTGCAAGCAGAGAGAAATCCAGAATCTCTATGCGGCCGTTATTGTTGAAATCAGCCCTGGGATCAAACCCGGGTTGTCCACTCTGCTTGCCGTATGCAGTCGCCAAGATGGAGAAATCCAGGATGTTGATCCGGTTGTTCCCATCCGCATCGCCCTCGTACAACAGGCCAAAGTCTATGGGCGCCGTAGTTGTGACAACGGTAACGTTGTTCTTCCGGCTAGCGAGAGTGTGCAGGCCCTTGACACGAATATCCCAGTCATACAGGTCCACACCCGCAACTGTGAAAACGCCTGTGTTTGTGGTAGTTACGTTCACAGACTTATAGACGGTGCTTGTACCCGTGAAGTAGAACGTAACGTTGAGCGGGGTGATCCACGAAGCATCGGGCGGCACTGGCCGGCCCTGCAGCGATACGGTGCCGGTAATGGTCGTGGGAACCGTTTGGTTGATCGTTACCTCGGCAGGATCCGCCCACGCAGATTGACTGCCGAGAGCAGCCAGCAACAGTAGAGCAAAGGCAATGGAGAATGCGACTACCGCCACTGTCCGAAGTTGGCATGGAATTCTGGCATCCATAGAACTACCTCCTTCCGACTTGGACGCCCAATCAGGACCGCCAACTGCCACATCGCGTCCTTCGCGCATATCCGAAACACGATCTGCGATTCCACCTCCTTTCACCCCAGGGCGAGCCCCTCCAGAAGAGTCGCCCAGCGTCGCCAGGAATTCGGTGCACTCGCATCACCGAGCCGCACTCAAGACCAACTGGACATATGCCTGTCCCATGGGAGTCAACACCCCTGTCTCCCGGTCCAGAAGCTCGCCGTTGAACCCCTCTCCAAGGGCCTCATCCCATGGCGGTTCGTTAAGGCTGAACCATGCCCAGCGCTGCACAAGCCGATAGCCGTCCGAGGGGCAGCCCAGCTCTGGATCTCTGGCCTCAAGCATGAACCGACATGTCTTCTCCATGAACTCCACAACACGCTCTGGTGGAAACCCGTACTCCGCCGGCTGCAGCACGCCAAACTCCGACACGATGAGAGGCCTGTCCTGATAGCCGCGCTCCCGCATCCAGCGCCGGAATGTCAGAATGTACTCAGCGAAGATGTCAGCGTTGACCGAGTCCTCAATCGCGTACAACTGCCCCTCGGTCGCGGCAACGCCAACAGGAACCCCGCTCCCCCAGGACCCTTGTTGTTCCCGTGTGATGCTTGCGTGAATGTTCCACACATCAACCGGCATCGCACGCCCATATCGCTCCTGGTATGCGGACAGAACCATATCCAACCACTGGAGCCGCAGCGGTGTCGGCTGTGAAATGCCGCCAACTGCAACCAGGGCCGCGGAATCCAGGCGCTTCACAAACTGGTACACGTTGTGGTAGACGCGCGCGTACTCCTGGGGTGTGCGTCCGTCCTGGTGCTGATTGTCGGGCTCGTTACCCACAATCCACAGCGAACCCCGATTGAGCAGCACGGCAAGCGCCAGCTTCGCCCAGTCGGGCGGATACCCCCAGACCAGTTGCGCGTACTCTACACCAGCCGGACGCGCAGGGCTTACCTGGAACTGGTAGTCGTAGTACCAGCCAAAACGAAGGTCGCCAATCGTCAGGTCCTCCAGGGTGCCGTACCGCGGACTCACACAAACCCCAAACCGATCCTGTTCACGCTGCGGGATGGGGTCAAAGGGAGTCCATGTCGCAAGGGCCCCGAGCAGGCACATGACGATCACTGCCGTAGAAGCAGCGAAAACCAAGGCCTCCCGACTCGGCTTATGCTCCCTCAACCGCTCTCGCCACGGCGCTGTGGATTCTGATTCCCAAGTGATTCTGGACAAGGCTCAAACCTTCGCTGAGCAGGGCCTCCACCTGGCTAGACGAGGGTGCCTCTGCATAGATGCGTAGGACAGGCTCAGTGCCAGACGGGCGGATGAGCAGCCAACTGCCGTCGCTCAGACAGAGTTTCGCGCCATCCGTGCTGGAGCCGTGTGACACGGCAACCCCTCCCAGCACCTGAGGCATCTCGTCCATCAGCCGACGCACAAGTTCTGCCTTGCCGCATGGGACCTCCATGGCTACGTCGCGCCGCTCGTAGTACAGAGGCCCAAACCGATCCGCAAGCCGCTTCACCAACTGCCCCAGCGGGCTTTTGTGGGCGGCCATGATCTCAAGGAGCATGAGCGCCATGAGAATCCCATCGCCATCTGGCACATGTCCGCGAATGGTGATACCGCCCGATTCTTCGCCGCAAATCAGCACGTCCTCGGAGCGCATAATCTCGCAAATGTGGTTGAAACCCACAGGAGTCTCATAGACAGGGAGGTCCCACTCCTTGCAGATACGATTGATCATCTGTGTTGTGCTAACCGTTTTGACGACTGCGCCTCTTTGGCCCTTGTTCTCAACAAGGTGGAGAAGCGCCAGCGAGAAGATGCGATGGGGATCGACAAACTGCCCTGCCTCGTCCACCGCGCCAATGCGGTCACCATCGCCATCCAATGCCAGCCCCACGTCGTAATGCCCTCGGACAACCCCACACGACAAATCGTGCAAGTTCCTGGCGATCGGCTCTGGACACAGACCACCAAACAGCGAGTCTGGCCGTCCGTGAATCTCGTCAGCCTTCAAGCCGATATCGTGCAGAAGGCCTTGCAGAAGACCGCAACCGGCTCCGTGCATGGGGTCCACCAACACACGGGGTTTCCAGCGGGCGATAGAGTCCATGTCCACTAGGTTACGGATGTGCGCGACATACTCCGGCATCGGGTCAAAGTGCCGAATAAACCCTGTGCCATCACCGCCCGGGTAATCCTCTTTCCCAGGCCGCCAGTTGAGATGGCGGGGTGCGCGGGCTTCTCGCACGTTGCGCTCAAGGTGCGTCTCAATTCGGCATGTCTGCCCCTTTGGGCCGGGGCCTCCTGTCCCGTCCTTCCACTTCAGCCCGTTAAACTCCGGCGGATTGTGGCTCGCCGTGATCATGATCCCACCCGACGCCCCTATCTGACGCACTGCATGGGCGAGGACAGGCGTCGGGCATGGCGCGCTGGCAAGGTAGACATTCACACCATTGGCAGCCAAGACCGCACTCGCCTCAGCCGCGAATCGGTCGGACAAGAACCTGACATCGTAGCCCACTGCCACCGACGGACTTCCATCGGTCGGCCTACCTTCAGAATCGGATGTGAGCATATCAGCAATCGCCTGGCTCACCAAGCGTACATTATGAAAAGTGAATTGGTCGGCGATGATCGCCCGCCATCCGTCTGTGCCAAATCGGATCTCCATGCCCACAACCTCAAACTCCGCTTCAGGATAGATATGGGGCGCACTACGCGCGCCTAGCCAACTTTGCCCTGTTCCAGCGCAAGACTGAGATGGCCACCAGGGGGCAACTACTCCTGCTCATCGCCATCACGATGATAGTACTCTGGGTAATAGTAGTAGTAGTGGTAGTAGCCATAGCCCCGGCGCTTCCGGGGAATCTTCGTCAGTACAACGCCCAGAATTCGGCCTCCGACCTGCTCGAGCGCCTCTTTCGCACGAATTGCGGCTTCGCGCCGGGTCTTGCCCGCCTCCAAGACGAGCAAGATGCCGTCCACTTTGCTAGCGAGCACGGCCGCATCGGAGACCGCGAGGCACGGTGGCGTATCCAGAAGCACGATATCCGCCGCTTTGCGTAATTGTGCAATCATGGCTTCCATACGCTCCGAAGACAACAATTCCGAGGGGTTGGGTGGACGCGGGCCACTTGCTAGGACCTTCAGGTTCGGAATTCCAGATTCCTTCAGACTGCCATTCATGCGTGTAATATCCTCGGAGACCAGCATCGTCGTCAGCCCTAAGCGATTGTCCACCTTGAACACCCGATGCTGCCGTGGCTTTCGCAGGTCAGCGTCAACAATCACTGTGGATGCACCGGCGCGCGCAAACACGGCGCCAAGATTTGCAACCGTCGTGGTCTTGCCCTCTTCCGAAAGCGGGCTGGTAACAAGCAGCGTCCGCGGCGGGCGATCAGGAGACGAGAATTGGATATTGGTGCGGAGGGCGCGATAGGCTTCAACGGCCACCGATTTGGGTTGCTCCACGGCTATCGCTGCGTCATCGTTTTCCCCAAGATCCACCACTCCTCCCAGGGTGGGCAACCCCAGGAATGACGCCACATCCGCATCCGTCTTGACGGTGTCGTCCAGGTATTCCACGAGGAAAGCAACCCCAACCGCCAGCATCGCGCCGACCATGCCGGCCAGCACGGTATTGGTCATAGTCTTCGGCCCTACGGGTGCAGTCGGGAGATCCGCAGGTTCCACGACGGTAACGGTATCCAGAGTCTTCGCCTCCGCCACGCGAATCTCCTCGTAGCTTCTTAGCAGATTCGCATAGGTCGTGCGATACTGGAGAAGTTGCTCCGTCAGCCGACTGATCTCCAACTGGTCCGGCTCAGAAGCCGCCTTCAACGACTCAAGCGTCTTCTCGGCAGCAGCAATGTCCAAATTGACGGCCTCCATTTGCTTCTGGAGATTCTCCTTGGAACTGCTGTAACGACTCAGCTGCATTTGCTCGTTCTGGATGGAGAACACCTCAGGTATCTTGTTGGCAACCCTCATGGCTACTGATGGATCCGCATCCAGAACCTGGAGGGTGATCAACTGTGTATCGCGCACCAGGTTTACCTTGACCTTCGCCGCCAGCTCCTCTGGAGAGATGTTCAGGCCAAGTTGCCTTGCTGTCTCCTCCATGACAGGTCGTTTGGTCAGCATCTGGGCATACGTTCTGGCCAGCCGCTCCCCCGTGACAATTGCGTTATAGTCCTGAGTTGTGCTTGAGGCCTGGTTTATGAGCAACGTCACGGTGGCCTGGTAAGTCGCAGGCTGGCGAGTACTGACGACGTACGCGGAACCTGCCGCAAGCAGAACGCACAGCGCAATAAGCCAGGCCCATTTCCACATCAGGGCAAAGTATTGCCGAATTTCCATTATTGCCTCCCCGATCTACCTTGGTCTAGCGACGCGTGCCACGTCAACTCGTTGTGAAAGGAGTGTCTTGCGAAATGTGCCTTCATTCTGCTCCTGCCCAGGCGCCCCCCGCGCCGGCACGCCAGTTCCGCTGGATTCTTGGAAAATACCTGACCTGTGATGCAAGCCGCGATGTGTACCGCGCGAAGTTCTCCCCCATCGGAGTGATCTGTCGCGTGTAGCAGTTGAACAGTTCCCCATTGAACCCCAGGCCCGTGCCCATCCCGTAGGGCTCTTCGTTGAGGCTGAACCATGCCCACATCTGGACAAGGTGGTAGTCATCTTCCGGAAGGCCAAGGGCCAGGTCACGGGTCTTGAGCATGTAGTCAAAGGTCTTGTTCATGAAAGCGTTGACCCGATCGGGGGAGAACCCGTATTCCTTGGGCATGAGAACGCCGAATTCGGAGATGATGAGCGGCTTGTTCTGCTCCCCCCTGGCTTTCATCCAGGTGCGGAATTCTACGATGTGCTGCACGAATATGTCAAAGTTGTCGTTGTCTTCCAGCGCGTATAGCCGCCCTGCAGTAGCATCCAATCCCACGGGGATATCGCACCCCCAGAATCCCTTACGCTCCTGAAGGATCATGTTGTGGATATTCCAGACATCCACCGGCATCTTCTGACCGTACCGCGCCTGGTATTCACCGAGCACCATGTCCAGCCACTGCAGACGGAGGGGCGTGGGTTGCACCACCCCACCTATGGCAACGAGAGCCGTGGGATCCTGAGCCTTGATGAATTGGTAAACGTCGTGGTAGACCTGGGCATACTCGGCGGGGGTGTGCGGCTCCTGATACACGCACTCCGGCTCGTTGCCAACCATCCATATCCGGCCAGGATTGTTCGCGATGACGTCCGCGAGCTCCGTCCAGTTGGGCCTGTAGTTGCCCCTGCCTGTGCCAATGAGGGGAATGTAGTCTATGCCGTGAGGCAAGGCGGGATCCAACGTAGCCACATTGTCCGTATACCAGCCCGCGCGCAAGACGCCCGTATTGAAATCGGTGATGCTCCCGTACCGCAGGTTGACAACGAATCCGATGCGTCGGAGTGGCGACAACTTCCACCGCGAACCTGCATCGGCGCCCTGCACGAGTGCGCCCCACACCAGGAGTACAAATGCGAAAAGCAGCCCAACTTTCCTATCCGCCCGCACTAGCAGACATCCCATCGTGCACTTCGTGCGCCGCCACGCCCAGGGTGGCGAAGACCAAGCCGGCAATCATCCACTGCACCAAGGCGGGCTTGGTGCCCCATGTTACTGCGTCCACCAGCCCGTGGGCGATCAGCACCACATAACTGGCTAAAAAGGCCGCGCCGAGCGTCGACCATCCAGCCGCCGACCGAATCTGCCACAACCGCCACGCCGCCGCGATGCCGCCCATCAGAAACCCAAGATACGCAATCAGCCCCGGCAGCCCCAGATCCGCTGCCACCTGCAGGAAGAGATTGTGCGCATGCCCCACTTGCGCATCTGGGCCGTGGAGAAAGTACGGGTAGAGAATCGGGATGACTTTGACAAACGTCCCAATGCCAATGCCCGTGAACGAGAAGTCCTGCGCCGCGTAGATGGCCCGGGACCACACCTCTATGCGGCGTTCAAAGACATCCCGCACTTCCGGAGTAACAACGCGACCATAGACCTGGGCCGGACCCGCCAGAACCACGCCGATACAGGCAAGCACGATCAGCGCGGGCAGCACGTAACGACCCCACCGAAAGCGCAACAGCGCAAACAAAGCGAGCCCTAACACAAGCGCTACCAGCGCCCCACGTGACTGCGTCAACACCAACGTAGCGGTCATCAGGGCGGCAATCAAGCCTGCCAGCGCCTGTGCGAAGACTCCGGCCGCCCCCCGCGCTCCCTGCCAGGCAGCCGAAGACGTGCACGCGAGTGCCAATGGCAGAATGAGCACCAAGCTGCCCCCCAAGACATTGGCGTTGACACTCTCCGACAGAATCGGCTTGAGGGCGAGCACCCGCTCGGGGATCCGAAGGAATTTCCCCTCCGACCAGGCGATCCTGGCAATTAGCGGTACGGCAGCAAGGGCCGCGCCCAGCAGCAGGAGCATCGCGATAGCGATGTGAAGTCTTCCCGGACGATCCACCCAGTTCACCACCGCGTAGAACAGGAGCACACCAGCGAGCAGCTGGTTCACGGCAACCCATGTCAGGTCAAATGCGGCCGTCACCCCAAGGGAAAGTCCCGCCTGGAATAACAAGAGCAGGATGGCTCCATCCACGGGCGTCGGGCGCGTCGGATGCCCGAGTGCTACCCACCGCACGATCCAGAGCAACACAGCCACCCCCAGCGCATGGGGTGCGAAGCGCGTTACAAAGACTAACGGAACAACGAGTATCAGGGTAACCGGCAGTTCCGCTCGTTGCAGGTTCCAAGCAATGCGGCGGATGGGCTTGCGCGGCCGGGACGCGGCAGGCTCGTTTAGCTCTGGGGCAGCAAAACTATCCTGTGCTCTGCGCACCCTGCGGATATCCAGTCCAATCTGCACAGCAAAAGCCAGAGCACACGCTCCTGACAGTGCAGTCTCCCACCGCGCACGTGCCGTTAGCAGAATGGCAACGGCTACACCGAACAGGCCGATGTCTAGCAAAAGGCTGTGGCGCGGGCTCCAAACAGCGCGGACCCGCTTCCGCTGAATCCTCCCCTGCCAACTAGCCTGGCCCAATGTGAACAGCACAAGCGCCAGCCCTGCGATCCATAGGGCCGCCACGCCCAACCCCGGCCAGTCAATCATCCGATCTCGGACTCTCGGAGTCTCGCCTTGACCCTACGCCGATAAGAAATCTGCCGCCCCAGAAGCGCTTTGAGCGTAACCAGGGCGAATCGCGGTTCCGCGAGACCCACTTTCCACAGGAGGCGCGCTGCCTCGTCACGGGTGATATACCCGAGAGGCCTGCTGGTGGCACTCCTGTTCAGCAAGGTCAACAGATCATCATAGTCCTCGCCGGTAAACCGGTTTAGCACCTGTCGCAACAGCAGGTGGATGGTCAGTTCTCTCTGAAGGCCCATGGCTTCGCGGGCATAGGATGTGCCGCGCAGGATGGACAAGGCCGCCGCTTGCGCGCCCCAGAGCCCCGTTACAACTCCCCCCACAGTTGTCATTTTAACCTGTGCGGCGGCATCACCTACGAGATATACCCGTGCCCCGGCGGCCGTTCCTGAGATGCGCGCCTTCCAGGAATAGCGGGGCACCTGAGCCTCCTGATACTCCGTGGCGCGGAGTCCGTGCTCCAAAAGGAAGGATTTCAGGCTTGCCTGCGCCTGCGCTTCGTTGTCCGCGATCAAACCTACCGCAGCGCGCTGCCGCGATTCCGGAATGAGCCAAAAGAAGTACCGGGTTCGTTCAGGGTCAAACCAAATCTGTGTCGTCGTGGCGCTGCCCCACGATGGCATGGAAACGATAGCCTGCCGAAGGAACACCTGGCTGTGGCTGTCGCAGCCTATTTGCGGAGCCAGTTGGCTGGATGCTCCATCTGCGCCGATCACGATGCGCGCCCCCACATGTTGCCCTCGCCCGTCCGCATCCTCAAAACCCAGCATGGCACACTCGCGGTCTGGCTCCAGACCCACGAAGCGACAGCCCAGGTGAATCTCCGCGCCAGCGGACTTCGCCCGCTCTCCAAGCCAGCGTACCAACTTTTCGCGCTCCACGATCAGGTCCGCCCTGCCCAAATGGACTGTAGACGAACGACCTGGAGAATGCAGCCGCAGCGTCCCCGTGCGATTCACGACGATGTCTGGAGGCGTCGCCCCAAGGATCTCGTCCAGGTAGGGCGTTACAATCAGGGTGCGAGCGGGTGGCCCCAATTCCTCCTGGGCATCAAATACGCGAACCTTCACGCCCTTCTGCGCCAGCAAGTACGCTGCGTACAGACCCGCCGCAGAAGCGCCTATGATGACTACGCCCAATTCTCGGTCAAGAGAGCACTTTGTTGAGAACCTCGTTTCCCCGGTCATTCTGCCCTCCACGAAGATACATCCGTTCGTCTGCCCGTGGATCACCGCCAAAAGCCACGCTGCCGCCTATCAAAGGCCTGCCCCGCCCGCTCCCTGAGGCGGACCATGAGACCTAGGGCGAGGACCGCACCCACAATGTCCAGGGTCAGGTCCACCAGGGAAAAGCACCGACCTGGAACGAAAGACTGGTGCAATTCGTCAAAGAGGGCATAGCCTGCAGCAATCATGAGAACCGAAATCACTAGCCGCCTGTCTGGCAACCGACGGAAGCGTAACACGCCGTAGTCTGGATCTGCGTGGCGGCGTTCAGCGGAGGCGGTGGCAGCGCGGCCGGTCAAAGCGGCCAGTATGGCATACTCGGCGACATGCACTGCGCTCCGCAGCAGATCTCCCCCTGCTGTGGTATCAGCAAGAGGGCCCGGTAGCACTGACCGAGAAGAACCCCAGAAGATCACCGCCATCCACAGAATGACCAGGCCCCAGTCACGCGCAAGCCTCACTATCGCCCTCGCAGGGTGAGCGTATCCAAGACCGTTTTCAACAGGATGACCATGTCCAGCCACAGGGATTGGTGCTTGATGTAGTAGAGGTCGTACTGGAGTTTTAGGACGGCATCCTCCTTGGATGCCCCATAGCCCTGCTTCACCAATCCCCAACCGGCCATGCCTGGCTTCACCGCATGCCGCACGCGGTAGAATGGGATCTCCCTGGCCAACTCCTCCACGAACTCGGGACGCTCTGGGCGCGGGCCAACAGCGCTCATCTCGCCCTTGAGGATATTCAGGAACTGCGGAAACTCGTCTACGTGGGTTTTGCGGAGCAGCCGCCCCACGCGGGTAACCCGGGGGTCATCCTTCTTCGCCCACACCGCCTTGCCCTGTTCGGCATCGGGGACCATGGAGCGGAACTTGTACACCTTGAACGTGCGCCCGCCTTTGCCCACTCGCTCCTGGGTGTAGAAGATGGGCCCTGGAGAGTCCATGTAGATCGCCAGGGCGATAAACGGAAGGGCTACCCCAAGGAAAAGCATTCCAAGGCTTGCCGACACGATGTCAAACGCGCGCTTTACGATGGACCGCAACGGGTGGGAGCCCGGATGATCCAAAGGCATCGCCACGTACCAGTTGCTGCCCACATGCTCAATGGGAACCCGACCGGTCAATTCCTCGTAAAGCACAGGCATGGGAATGATATCAACCCCAAGCTCCAGGCAGTCCATCAGGACTTGCAGCAGTTCTCCATTGACCTCACGCGTGATGGCCAGGACGATGGTTGAGATGCCGTGTTGAGCGACGATGCTCTTGAGTGCGCGACTGTCTCCCAGCACTTTGAACCGACCTTGGCCCACGACAAGATCAGTGGCCTGCTTCTTGGGGTCATCGTCTACAAAGCCCACGATTTCGTAGCATGGATTCCCACAGTTGGACAACGCCTCGGCAAGAGCGCGGCCCGCCTTCCCCGCCCCCACGATGAGCGTCGGTCGGCGAAACCTGGGCTGGGCCAGAACCAAGACGTACAGCCCTCGGCCTCCCAGCAGCAGGCCGAAGGCGAAGACAGGAAAAAGCCCAATGGTAAGCCGTGAGCCGAGGAGAGGTGGCGTGATGTATGGAATCGCGGCATAGAGGACAAGGACAGGCGCCGCCGCCTGAAATGCCCGGCGCAGGCTGGTGCGCAGAACGGATGCCGCGCCCAAGTCATAGGCATCAAAAGCGGCGGCAAACAGCAGCCACAGCGCGGTCAGCAGGATGAACCAGTGGGGGTGTCGTGCGATCGTGCTCAGCGACAGGGATTCGCCTAACCGCAGCCACGCCACAAGCAGCAGTGCGCTGTTGATGGCAAGGAGGTCGAGCACGCCCAGCAGCACCTTGCGCTCGGAAAAGGGGAGGGAGACTCTCGTACCCTTCTCGTGCCAAAGATCGGTCCTCTTGCTTGCTACCTCACCCATCGCCTACTCCTCATTTCGCGGGTTGGGCCTTGGCGTTCCCGCGACAGGGCGCCCACCGCGTCCCAAGCGCGCGGCGAGGCTTGGAAGCCGCGAAAGGATGCCCCACCAGAACCCTGCGCCCCAACACAGGTGGATTGTAGCAAAGGCCGCGGGCAGGAGGGGAAGGTGCTTCCAGCCAGCACGACGCGCTTCCTTGAGTGCCATAGCCAAGGATGCCAAAATGTATAACGCCAATATGCAGAAATAGAGCACCCTCACTTGAGGCATGAAAATGCTCGGCAGAGCACCCCCGATGGCTGCCCCCGCCAGGCCGATGGGCGCCAGATGACGCCATGCTAGTGCCCCAGGGTTCTCCAGCGTTACGAACGCCTTCCAGAAGCCATATTGCCAGTATTGTCGAGCCAAGGCGCGAAAGGAACTCCGGGAGTAGTAACGCGCCCTGATAGATGGCGTATAGTAGATTCGCCCACCCGATTGCCTGATGCGCGTGTTCAACTCATAGTCTTGGTGGCGCACCAGCCGCTCATCAAAGCCCCCAATGCGGTCAAACACGCGCCGGCGATACGCTCCAAATGGCACCGTGTCTACGAACCCAGGCGATTGCCTTTGCGTGCGGTAGGCCACATTGCCAATTCCAAAAGGCGAGCTCTGCGCTACACTTATCGTGCGGGCTACCGGTGTTTCGCCTATGGTGTCCCACACGCCACCAACGTTGTCCGCTCCCGTTTCCGTGAGAGTCTCCACACACAGGCGCACGTAGTCCGGCGCGATCTCACAATGTCCATCTACGCGGATGATGATGTCGCCGCGCGCGTGCTGCAAGCCGATGTTCAAAGCCGTGGGAACAATGTGCGCTGGGTTATCAAGCAAGTACACAGCGGGCGATTCCTGTTCGCCAGCCATCCGCAGCACGAGTTCGCGCGTGCCGTCGCTAGACATCCCATCCACTACCAGGACTTCCATCTGCTCGGCTGGGTAATCCTGGGCAAGTACCGCACCAAGGCTGCGCCGAATGTACGCCGCCTCGTTGCGAATGGGCATGATGATAGAGACGAAAGGATAGGCTGCCATCACGGTACTCCCCCATCCTTGTTGCGCATCTTTCGCTCCAGTTCGTCAGCGTAGCGATGGAACTCCGGGGATCGATCGGCGCGGTAGTATCGGATGGCGGTTTCCAGGTCGCCGCGCCGCTCCATGATAGCCCCCACCCGTCGGCATCCGTTGCCGCCCATCTCGCACGAGCGGATGAATGCCTGTAATGCTGCCTCTTCACCTGCAGTCCGCAACAGGACAAACCCGTAACTCTGCCAGCGCATACCGTCATAGGGTGCGATTTCCAACCCACGCCGGTAAGCCTCGGCGGCGAGTGCCGGGTCGTCTCGCTCCGCCAGATGGGCAAGCCAGAACCACGACTCGGCTCTATCCGGGAACAGGCGCACGACCCGCTCTGCCCAGGCACGATCCTCCCGAAGGTAGGCCGCCACGAACGGGATGCCGGACGGCTCGCACGCTAGGAATCGCTCCCACCGGACATCCCGCTGCTCCACATTGCCGCGTGCGTGCGACATCAATCCCATCATCCAAAGCGCCCGGCAGGACGTATCTTCCGCGAAAGCGTTCATCGCTTGGTCAAGGGCCGCGCTATCGCCCGTCAGTCCCCAAAGAGCTAGCAGGTTCGCAGCATTGCGGCGAGCAGCGGATACCGCTCCGGCCGAGAGAATGGGGATAAAAGCGAGAAACAAGATCAGAAGGCGTCGTGCTGCACGCATGATGGGTTGGTTACTCCCTACCTTGACCGAAGGCCGTTGTGCCGAGGAGGGAAACCACCGCACGGAACTTGCCGTTGGCCGCTCGGGGTATTTGGTCCACCTCTTCAACAATGATTTCCATCCCATCCCCAACACGTTGTTGCAGCCTGGCGCAGATTGCCCGTGCCGTCCCTTTGCTGTACCCTGGTGCCGGCACGACACGCACGCGCAGACGCGCCAACGAATCCTGAACGATCTGCGCCTCACGGATCGCCATGTCAGCCTTGAAGACAGGGTCCAGCCTCCCTATGCGCTTACCCTCGGGCGTAACCACCACGTCGTCCAGCCGGCCCTCCACCCCGAGCAACCGCGGTAGACAACGCCCGCATACGCACTGCCGATCAGCATGACCCAAAGCCCCCGTATCCCCAACCTCGTAACGTATTAGCGGCATGTCTTCATTGACGAGCCCTGTACAAATCAGCCGGCCGCTTGCACCCGTAGGCACCGCCTGGTCATCGGTATCCGAGAAGACTTCCACAACCCCCGCTTCGGGCCAGAGATGCATGGTGCCGTAAGCACATTCGCTCGCGCCCGCGACCATTTCGGTCATGCCGTACGTATCATAGACCGGGCATCTGAAGGCACGTTGGATCACCTGGCGCTGGTGAGCAAACAACGGCTCTGCGTTGCTGATAACGGCGGAGAGCGAAGGAAGTGCCACTCCCGCTTCCAGTGACAGAACAGCCAGGGTGTGCAGAGCCGACGCATACCCCCAGACGTATCTCACGCCATACTGACCGATGGCTTGTGCGTAGGCTCTCACCGACGCCGCACAGAGATGGTGAACAGAGAGGTATAGCTGGCGTAGTCCCGCATTCCATACCCAAAAAGGGGGACTCGTTTGATCGGCCGGAGTAATGACCTGTCCGCCCAGGATACCCCAGCGATCATCGCGCGAAAGGCCGTACCATCGTCGCCAACGAGCCTCAAATAACGCGTACCACTGCCGCAGCCCCTGCCGACCGATGTAAAGACTCAATGGCGTCCCCGTCGTGCCACTCGTGTGCAAATGGAACATCCGGCGCACGTCGCAGTCGTCGGCCACGAAGGCGCGCGGGTTCGCACGCAGGGGCTCCTTCTTGAGGATCGGCCAGTTCGCCAGGACTTCCCAGGAAGCGCGGTCGCCGTGGCGGCGGCGCTCCTGCCACTGGTCCCGATAGTACGGGACCTGGGTCGCCGCCCGGTGGAGGACGTACGCCAGCCGCTCCTCCTGCCAGGCCTTCCAGCGGTTGAGGCTCCAGGTCTCCCGCTCCAGCGCCTCTTCCACCAGCCGGTCTGTCTCCGGCCCGTAGCGCCACCAGCGCAGATAGTAGCCCCGGGCGCTAACTGCCACGACGCGGAGAGAATAGGGGAGGTGGTAGTAGAGAGCCAGCATAGACCAGGTCTACCAAGATAGAGCTACTTGCGGCGCCTACAACATCAGTGCTGATTACGGGCCACGTGTCAAGATGGGCGCGGCTCCTCACGCGCTCAACGAACTGCTGATGGTCTTGGAAGATACCACCAGCAAACCAAGACTCTACGCGTTCGATGGCTTCGGGGTGATTGTATAGCTTTACGAGATCCAAAGATTTCAGCAGTCTCAAACGGGCCGTTGGGTCCCTATTGACCAACGCCCGTTTGGTCAATTCACGATCCATGAACCATCGCAAACCCCACACCAAACGCTTGAGCCAGAGGGGAGACAAACTCGGGACAAACGGAATGGCTGCTGATGGCAGGGCACTCAGCTGAGAGAATGTCGGCAGTCTTTGGATCTCGTGGAGTAGTTTCTTGCCGGCTCTGTCAACCGGATCGATGAGGGCTGTAGCACGGATCGTACGAACCCCCATCATAGCTGGAATAGGGGTGTATTCCTGCTTCAGACAAAGGATTTGTTTGTTCTGCCGGTGCACGTGACAGTGGAACAGTTCATCATATAGAATAGCGTAAGGCGGATTGTAAGCAGCGATCCGACCTAGTGCAGAGTGGAGATCATCAGCCAGCTGGTCCGCAATATCAGATTCTGCATAACCCTGAAGCATCCGCGGCGAAAGAAAGCGCACCTGCTTCATCTGCAGACCGAGGACACTGTCCAGTACCCTGTCGGCCCACTGCCTGAACGTTCTAGGGCTACCAGCCGCTCTGGCAGAATCTGTTCCCAGGAGGCCGAATAACCACCTCCATTTGAGCATCCGAGGACTCAGAGCGGCAAGTTCTTGCCCACTTGCCATCTGGAACAAATCTCCCAAGACAATCGGCATCCGATCATCCCGCGAAGCCTTTGCGAGCACAGAAAACCAAGGGGTGTGGTCGGTACCCTCTCCCCGAAGCATGTTTTGGACAAAGTCTTCCCTCTTGGGGAAATACGACTCATACACATCACAGAACACAAAATTGGCACCTAAGATTTCAGAGCATCTTCGGGCGAGTTTGACCTCATATTGGTCCTCCGATGTCCCATACGTCAGACATGTGAGACCCTTGCCCGTCTCGCGTAACGCGCCAGCAACGAGGCGTGAATCCCATCCACCGCTCATGCCAACGCAGACGTGCTTGTACGGCGCTACGCTGAGGGCCACATCCGCCATAATGGTATTCCACAGGTCAAGAGCGGCTTGCGCGCTGGCCTTTCTAGTCTCCTGCGTGTACAGATTGTTGTCCCACATGATCGTGACACGCAATTCAGAATCGTAGACTTGCATTTCACCCGGCATCAAACGCCAGACACCTTTGAGCAAAGTTCTTCGGCCATAGTTCATATAGTGCGGGGGGGATGCTCTCTGAACCAGCCCAATCACATCAATCTCCGGCAAGATAGCTCTTCCCAGAGCCACTAAACTCGTACCGCCGACAACGTGAGAAGGAAATGCAGAGTAATATAGTGGAAATATCCCTACAAGGGCGGAGAATACCCTTAAGGAGTTGGAATCTCGGTCATACAGCAGCCCGGCGAAGTTACCCGTAACAGCTTCATCAGTCAAAGGCCATTGATATCTGACTGCGCTGAAGAACCGGGAGAGCGCACCGGCCCAGTCACTAGGACCGTGTATTCCGGCCCATCCATCAATGCAACCGATGTATCCATCACCGTGGACCAAATAGTGAGTGGCATGAGATCGCGGGTAACACAGGTAGAAGAAGGGTTCTCGAATCTCGCACACCTCTCCCCAGATTGAGGCCAAAGCCTTTCCTAGCCTGTCTGTTAGGAACAAGGGCAAATTCCCAAAGGCAAAAACGAAGTCCATGCGTACCGTCTCTCCCTATTGAAAATGTACTACAATCTTGCAAGATCAGATGGGGCATGCCACGTCGCAGAGTCGTTCCCTCCACCGTTGCAAGGCTCACCGGTGTAGAGGCTCAATGGCGTCCCCGTCGTGCCACTCGTGTGCAAATGGAACATCCGGCGCACGTCGCAGTCGTCGGCCACGAAGGCGCGCGGGTTCGCACGCAGGGGCTCCTTCTTGAGGATCGGCCAGTTCGCCAGGACTTCCCAGGAAGCGCGGTCGCCGTGGCGGCGGCGCTCCTGCCACTGGTCCCGATAGTACGGGACCTGGGTCGCCGCCCGGTGGAGGACGTACGCCAGCCGCTCCTCCTGCCAGGCCTTCCAGCGGTTGAGGCTCCAGGTCTCCCGCTCCAGCGCCTCTTCCACTAGGCAGTCCGTCTCTGGCCCGTAGCGCCACCAGCGCAAATAGTAGCCGCGGGCGCTCACGGCAAGGACCCGGAGGGGATAGGGAAGGCGGTGGTAGAGTTTCGCCCAGTCAGGCATAATCCGATACCTCAAGCAGAAGCCTTTCCCACTGCGGCAGCACCACCGACCAGTCAAATCCCTCCGCCTTCTTGCGGGCGTTGCAGGAGAGGCGCTCTGCCAGGCCCGGCTCCACGAGCACCCGCCGCACTGCTGCGGCCATGGCCTCCGCATCGTCCGGCGGGACCAAAAGGGCATCATCCTCGTGTTCCAGGAGGTACGGGATCCCCCCCACATTCGTGCTCACCACGCACAGGCCACAGGCCAGAGCCTCCAGCACACTCACAGGCGTGTTGTCCACATTGGTGGTGTTGAGGAAGATATCCCCTTGGCTCATCCACACCGGGACATCGGCCTTAGGCACGCCTCCCGGCCAGGCGATGCGGTCGGCAACGCCCAGTTCTGCTGCCAGGTGCTGGGTGGCCTGCAGGCTGCCATCCCCTTTGTCCGGCCCCACCATAGTCAGGTGCACATCGGGGAATTCCCGTGCCAGAAGCGCAACGACCCTGGGCGCCAGGGTGGAGTTGTAGATGTGGTGGAAGGCCCGCAGCCAGACCAGGCGTGGCTGCGGACGCTGCCGCAGCACAAAAGGATAGCGACCGATGTCCAGAGGATTGGGTAGCAGGCGCAGGTCCGGACGGTAGGGCCGCATCTGTTCCCGTAAGTAGTGAGATGGCGTGGTCACCACAGCAGCAGAGCGCAGCAGGCGGCATACCCGCCCGGGCCAGCGCCGGGCGAAGGCCGGCAACGCTCCGCCGTGCAGGGTTAGGACGTAGGGCTTGCCCGTACGGCGTAACACCCAGCAGACCACCTTGGCCCAGAGGAAACTGGGGCCGCTGTAGACATCCACCTGGGCAGCGGCGTATTCATGCCGGCGCCGCCAGGCCGTCGCCACCATGTCGGCCAGGCGGGGCAGGCGGGCCGGCTTGTGCGAGGTGGTGATGACCGGCCACCCGGCCTGCGTCAGGCGCTCGGCCAGATCCTCACAGACGCCGCGGGTGAAGCCCGATGTGGATAGGAAATTGCCTACCAGAAGGATGCCTGGTTTCGTCACTGGGTCCCCCCGAGGGGCTCCCCCGCCGGTTCAGTCGCCGCCCCGCGCATCTCGGAACACCCTGCATGCCGCTCTCCACACGGCACGCGAACTCGTAACACCATACAACGGACCTATCAACCCGGTAGTCTTCGCTGAATAATCTGGCTCGGTCATGAGCCCCCCTGCTGTAAACGCGCATACAGCTCCGGATTTCTGTGCAGTCGGTTCAGCATGCTGGCGAATTGAGAGGCATCTTCTGGTTCCACAAGTATCCCGCATCCATCATCCACAATGTCCGGGATTGATTGCCAGCGAGTCGTTATAACGGGCAACCCGTGTGCAAATGCCTCTAGAATGACCGCAGGATAACCCTCGCCGGGCCATCGGGTCGGCAGCACGAGAGCATCATATTCCCATAGCCGTTCCCCGACCTCAGCATTATCCAGTACCCCCCTATACGCAAGCCGCGCGTCTCCTAGACTCTCAAAGAGTACGCTGGCATACTCTTTACTCCAGTGGCCCAAACACATCAATCGAGATGTCCGCGTCCAAGAGGGGCAGTGCGCGCAGAATCGTGTCAATGCCCCTGGTTCGTGTCATGCGGCCGACAAAGACGAAACGATAGCAAGTCTCCCTTAAAGGCGTAGAGGCGTTCAGTCCAAAATCTTTAAGTGTAGGTGGAGAACCACGCAACGCGACGGGCATAGCCTTCAAAATAGCACTCCATTCGGCGGGTCTGTACGAGGCACAGATCCACATTCAAATATGTTCGCCGCATTACCCACTGGATAGTCCTGCCCAGACTAGCAAACTGTTGATCAAAATTGCCACCAAATGCGCGGACGATAAGAGGTTTGCGGAGTCCGCGGGCCAAGACGTATATCGCCGGCCCCAGAAACTTGCTCGCGTTTTCGTTCGCGTGGAAGGTTATCACGTCAACGGAACGCCCGCGTAAGGCCACCATCAGGAGCGCCCGGCATGCCACCCAGACAGCACTAGCCCAGCCACCACTGCGACGGCACGTATCAGCGACTTCGAGGTCGACGTCAGTACGTTTCCGGAGGGTCTGCACCAAGTCATGTACACGCAAAGTCGCTCCCCCGATAGGCGGAGGCAGCGGCCCTACGATCATTACACGGAGGCGGTTGGGTTCGTCCCGATCGTCTCTTGTCATAAACCGGAACCTCATGCGAACAGTGCTTTCTCATAAAGCGACATCAGCATGCCTGGCAGCCGTTGAAGCGAATAGCGAGATTCCACCTGTTGTCGAGCTCTCTCTCCCATCTTCTGCCGCGACTCAGTCTCGCTCACCAGAGTTGCCAGAGCCTCAACCAAACCGGCTTCCTGCCTCGGGTCCACCAAGCGACCGGTCTCACCATCCTTTACGATATCAGGCACGCCCCCAACCGCTGTCGCAACCACAGCCAGCCCCGAGGCCATGGCTTCTAGAACCACGTTGGGCATACCCTCACAGTCGGAGGTGAGCACAAGGACATCAGATTCCTGATAGACCGCCTGCATGTCGGACACGAGCCCACGGAACTCCACACGCTCCGGTAGTAGATTCAACTCCCGCGCCATCTGCTCCAAATGCTGGCGGAGTGGGCCGTCCCCAACGATGATTCCGCTCACGGGTACATCCGTCCGAGCGCACACGCTGGCCAGCGCTCTCAAGAACCGATCTAGCCGCTTCTGTTCCACAAGGCGACCCACTGCCAATAGCCGGATTCCTTCCGTTGTGCGGCGCGTAGCGGGGCGAAAGTACTCTGTGTCAACTACGTTCGGAAGGCAGAATAAGCGATTGGATGGCACGCCCAGTCTAACGGCATTCCGAATGGCCTGCTGTGAATTAGCAGCAATGATGCGAGGGCTTCGCAGGTGAAGAGAGCCCCACACTACCCCGTTGGCTCGTCTTTCCGCACTGCCGGTGCTGCGTATTGCGCCAATCTCTGCGGCCCCGACTACTCTCGCCGCCACTGCCGCGTACAGATTGGTATAGAAATGCTGGCTCTGCACAATGTCCGCGCGGCAACGTCGCAACTCGCGGATAATCCGCGCCAGCCGCACCGGTCTCTGCTGAGACTTGCCTACCCATATCACTGGTATGCCCAGTTTCCTGATCTCACTTTCCCAGAACTCGCCCCGCGTCAAACATAGCACGCGGACTTCTGCCTGCATCGTCTGCAACGCCCTAGCAATGTAGTACAGTTGGCGCTCGGCTCCCCCTTGAGCCAGGGTTCCGGCCAAGAGTGCGACCTGAAGGCTCCGTTCAGGCAACATACGCCCCTTATGCCCTTGTGTGCATGCTTGTACCCCGGACAGGGGGCAAGACATCACGCGCGTGTTCCGGATTGAGGACTGTGGCCGCGCCTGACGCCAACCACCAAACCCCTTTGGAAGCAAACTCCGTCCAGAAGAAAGCCAAGGCAAGTGTAGCGGAAGCGAAAATGGCCACGGTCCAGCAGTTCTGTTTCTTCCGTTTCCATCCAGACCATGCGAAAGACAGAACAAATCCTGATAACAGAACTATGCCGGGAAGACCGTTCTCCGCCAGCACCTTGGCCCACGCCGCATGTGCTGCCTTATGCACGGCGGTGCCCCAGTATTCTCCGCCATAGGTTGCCAGGGTCGTGACATCGGCGAACGCCGGCGCGAATCCGCCTGTGCCTATGCCCAATGGCTGTCGGAGGAAGATATACCATGCTCCTATTAGCATGTCAGTGCGGCCACTGGTCCGATCAAACCATGTGCTATACGGATCAAACACTTTCTGCAACCGGAGGACCGCGTAGGTATATTGATCTGAAAAATACGAGAACAGCACAACGGAGATGAGAATAGAACCAGCCGCAACCACCCACCTCGTGGAAAGCCCACGCATCTGAAGCAGGATAGCGAGGCTGGCGCTCAGTCCCAGCAACAACCCGCCACGACTTCCGCTCAGATACACCCAGATCAGGCTGAGCAAGGCCAGTACCGCAAGCAAGCCTTGTCTCCGGCGTTCTCTGACATAGTGCAACGCCAGCGCGCTGGTAAACATCGCAGCCAGTGGGAAGAAACTCCAAGCATTTCGGTTGATGTAGGGTAGGCGAGGTGCCAGCTGGTAGTAGACGAGCCCTCCGCCGGCTGCCACCACAGCGCTGACCAGGGCAGTCCAGTACCACGTATCGTCTCGTTCGCCGACACGACCCCAGAAACGGAGTAAACCGAAGTACGCAAGTGCCCCAAGAATATTATAGGCTCCTGTGAGTTTGTCTGGACTGACCACCCAGCCTATGGCAAGCCATGCTATGAGCCAGAGTAGCAAATGTGTATGGACGTCCCGAAGGCGAGCATAGTAGCGCAAAGAGAGCAAGATGACCAACAAGAAGAAATAATTGAAGGTGTTCCAGCGCCACAGCCCACCAGTAAGTAGGTAGACCCGGCTCACAGGGTCCAAAGTACAGAGCATACCCACACCGAGAATGCCCGGAATCGGATCGGCCAGTCCTCGCACGCCAAGAAGCAGGCCGATTATCGTGAGAACCGCGAGGGAAGCCTTGAAACCCGTAAAGGCGTCGGTGTGTAGACTCCATGCATAGCCGCCGCCCCATGCCAAAAGACTTAGGAGAAGCAATGGCTTTCCCCAGGTTCCTGCATCAGGAAATTCCACAGAACGAGCCAACGCGCTCTCGCGAAATTGCCTCTGCTTTGCGTTCTTCACGTACATGGAGTGTCCCTAGGTCCCTTCAAGGAAATCCCCCACTGGTCTTCGGATAGGAACCTTATCTCTTGCGCCCACGCTTCCAGAGTGAATTGTCTCGCGTATGCATAGCATCTCCTCCGGAGAGTCCCCCAGTCCACGCAGTCAGTTAACACTTCCACCAGTGCCCTCGCAAGCGCATCCGGATCGCCAGGGGGTACAATCCATCCCCTCTCGCCGGGCTTCCCGGCAATGGCGGCAGCGCTACCGACATTGGTTGCTATGATCGGTAACCCATGTGCAAGCGCTTCAAGGCTAGCTTTCGCAAAGCCTTCGGTCAGAGATGGCAAGACCGCAAGATCTTTGCCTTCTAACTCCACCGACAACTCTCGCCGATCCAGTTGCCCCCTGAAACGCACCCGTTCCTCACATTGCAGTGCCGAGACAAGCTTTTCAAGATAGCGGCGCTGGGGACCATCACCGACTACTGTCAAGTTCGGACGGTGCTCATCTGGAAGAACATCCAACGCCTGACGAAATGCTCTCAGAAGGACCTCCACTCCTTTTTCGGGCGACAGGCGCCCAACATAAACCAGTTCCGGCGGTGTGTGAAGACCATTTCGCAGGTTGGGCTGAATCGACTCCAATTCCTTTTCCGTGAGCGACGTTGCGAAGACCCAATGCATTTGGGGAGCCGGTGCATCCGACGATGTGCCAGTTGCCAGCATCACGTTGTGCCCTCCGGCCAAAACCTTCATCAGGGCACGAGTTATCCGGTTCATTGTCGTCGTCTGGCTTGTGTTCTGCCACGAACCGCCGTAGCGTGCGATAACTCGCTTCCGAAACAACACAGCGACCAACATACCAATCAACGGAATATCGCCCGGCAGGGGGGTATGCACCACGTCTGCCCGCGCCACCTCATTTCCGATACGAAGGATGTAGTAAGGCAACAGGGCTACCACGAACAGTTTGCGCCGCCACCCATAACCCTGCGGACGCAGCAGGGGCACCACACACGCATCCTCCGGCAAAGCGATGCCGCCCTCCATCGGAGGCCTCCTTGTAACTACCACCGTAGCGCGATCAAAAAGGCTGGCAATGGCAGCCATTTGCAGGGGGAAACCGCCTGAACTGAACCATCTCCCGTCCGTACTCTGCCAGCACTCTTTGAAGGAAACCACGCACAGGTTCATCGCAACGCCGGTGGAACACTCCCTAAGCCGTTATGTCACGTGGCTGCACGACGCTCAGCCGACCCGTCTGTCGCAAAGCCTTGACTCGCTCCATCAATTGGATTAGGTAACGCTCATTCTGAGGATTCTCTGCACTGAGAGAGTGCGGGTGTGCGTAGATGACAACATACCCTCCCGCCCGGGAGACATGCTCAACGGCTTCAACTGTTTGGGGACCAAAGCCGCAAGGGGTGTTCAACCGGAGACAAGTGATGCCCGCTATGCGCTCGAGTCGGACAGGACGGCAACGTCGCCTGCCCGTGATCTTCTCCAAGAAGCGTCCGGGCAGAGACCTGTAGGCAATGCGACAGAAGCGATACCCGGTCTCTCCGAGCGCCTCGCACAGGTGCTCTAGATCCACTCGATACTTCCTCGCCTCTCGCCGTTCAGATACGGATATTGACAAAGCACGGATGTAATCCCATGGCTGGTTGTACGGGGGGACAAAAGAAAGAACAGGAGCACCGATACACTGTTCGAGTGCATCCTTGCTGCGTGTCAGCGTTTCCAGCAGAGCCAGCCTGTCCAATCCTGGCAACCATTCATGGCGGAAACTGTGACTGGCAATCTCATGCCCTGCCGCATAGATGCGCCGAATCTGATCTGGATCGTGATAGGGGCGCTCGCCAGGCAAAGCCGCTGCACCAACAACAGCAAAGCAGGCTTTGATGGCATATTGGGCGTGAAGTTCCAAAAGCCGCTCGGTATTAACAAACTCAAGCGGTCCCCAGTTCTTCGGACCGCCAGGTCCACGCGAGCGATCTGCTCCCCACTGGGTATCGTAGTCCCAGAACAGAAGCACTGACGGGATTTGACAAGAGTCTGCCATCTGCGCCCCCTAATACTACAACCTCACTTATGGCGAACGGCTTCTATGGATACCCTGTTCTGGCCAATCAGCATGCCGTCGGCGGTAGTGACTCCGGCGAGCCTGCTGTCGCTTGGCCCGTCGCCAACGCGACTAGACCAGCCGCAGTTCGCGGGAGCGCTCCGGCAGCGCCAAGGCGATTTCCATCAGCCGGCGCACCTCGGGCACGCTCCATTCGGCCAGCTCTGGGTCCGGCTGATTTTTCCCCCACTGGCTGGCGCATTGCTGCCAGCCAGGCGTGGGCCATCATGGAGAGGGTAATATGCCGATACCAACTGTGCCAGTAGCGGACCTCATACTCGTCGAGACCGGCCTCCCCTTTGGCCTCTTCAAGAGTCGTCTCGATGCTCCAGCGAGCGCCGGCCACCTCGGCCAGCGTCGGCAGCGGGGTGTCCTCCGGAGCATTGGACAGGTAGTAGGCCAGTTCGGTCGGATCGCTGATGGAGCGCCGTACCAGCAACCAGCCGTCCGGCCCCGACATGGGGCCACGTTTCTCGCGGATCCGCACGGCCGCCCAATCGTAGGTGCGGGGTCCCTTCTCCCCTTGGCCGACCGCCAGTCGGTGCCAATCCTGGGGAGCCAGCGTAGCGGCTACCGCCGCCACGCTTTCCCACCCTGGAGCATCGGCGGCCAAACGCGGCCTTTTGCAGGGCCGTCCCGTTGGGCCCTCGGTCGGCGCAATGACCGCCTGGCATCCGCGCCAAACCGGCGTGTTCGCCGAGACGGCCATGACGTACTTCTTGCCCGCGTGGGCCACCCGGTCGCGCAGTTCCACGTCGTCCCCATAGACCTCGTCGCCCGTCACCCATTCCATCGGGACGCCTCGCGCCCAGGCCTCCTCCAGCATCTGCATGGCCAACTGCGGCTTGGTCTGGAAGATCACATCTTCGGGCACTCGTGCTTCCCGACGTCGTGCCTCATCCTCACACCATTCCTTGGGCAGATACAGCCGGCGGTCCAAAAAGGTGGACCCGCGGCGCGTGCAGTAGGTCAGGAAGACCCCCACCTGGCAGTTCTCGATCTTGCCTGCCGTGCCGCAGTACTGGCGCTTGACGCCGACCGACTTGCTCCCCTTCTTCAGGAAGCCTGTCTCGTCGACGATGCCGATCCCGTCCGCCTCGCCAAAACGCTCGCTGACGAAGCATTGCAGTTCATCCCGCGCTTGATCGGCATCCCACGGTGTGCTGTACAGCAAGCGCTGAAGGGGCTGCGGGTTCTTCGCACCGACCGCTTCGGCCATTTGCCAGCAGTTCTTGCGCTGAACCGGCGCCAGCAGCCCCCGCAGATACTGGCGTGCCGTCTCGCGCGGTTCACGTCGGCCAAAGAGGGGAGCAAAGCGGGCATGAAACGCTTCGAACTCGGCGGCGTAGCGGTCCATTTCGTCTGTGTCCACCAGATTCCTCTCCTCTCCTCCTCTTGCAGAGTCGAAGCCATTGTCGCACGATCTGTTACAAAACGCAAATCAGAAATGAGGTTGTAGTACTAGTGAACCTCGTCTTGCTAAGTGGTCCTCTCGCTAAATAGTTAGGATATCCTGTGAACGACCAATCCCCAAGCCTCCCAGCACAACCTGCTCCTGGGGCCACTTCTTCCACACATAGGGATGCCCATGAGCGTTCCAGTAGTCGATGGCACAAAACAGGCTGTCCGTAAGTTCGTCCAGAGTCTCAAAGCGGCGCCCCACAAGCGCCAAGGACTTCAACTGCTTCCAGAACGGTTCAATCAAGTTCAGCCAACAGGCATACTTGGGCAAGAACAGCACCTGCACCTCTGGCCACGCAGCCAGCGCCAACCTCACCAGATGACTAGTGTGGGTCGACAAGTTGTCTTCAATGAGCAGCCACCGATCCGCCGGGAACTCGCGCATCACCATCTCTATCAGGCGAATATGACTGGCGCTATCCCGAGCGGCGCTCGTCAGGATCGCCGCTTGGCCGGTAGCCGGCTCAAAAGCGCCATGCACCCAGATCTTCCCACGCCGCCCGTAGTCGGGCTCAAAGGTGGCCCGATGGTCTCCAGATACCCATTCTTGTCCGGGATAGGTCTTCACGGCCAGCGGCCCCAGTTCGTCTATGCAGATCACCCGCGTCCGCGCTGGCGGCTTCATGTACGCCGCAATGATGGCCCCCTTTTTTCCACGAACTGCGGGTCGTGCTTCTCGGCTTCATGGAACCAACTTTGCTGGCGCTTCCATTTGAACCCCTCTTCCTCCATCCATGTCCAGATGGTGGAGTCAGAGAGGTGGACACCATGGCGCTCCTTGAAAGCACGTTGGAGTCGTTCCAGCGTCCAGAGTTCAAAGGGATATCCCAACGAGCGCGGCTTCTGCAGGGCTAGGCTGATCAGCGCACTCCGTACCTCCTGGCTATGGGTAGGCTTGCGCCCTGGGCGTGGCCGGTCCTGCAGACCTGCCAGCCCCTGCTTGTTGAATCTCTTGACCCACATCGGCCCCATCACTTCACTCTTATACCCGGCACGCATACCGGCGGCGGATGCGTTCAGAGAAGGATCATCCAGCATGGCGACGATGATCTTCGCCCGTTGCACCAGACGCACCGCCGCCTTGCGGGATGCAGCCAGACGCCGAACCTCGGCTTCCTCTTCGGGGGTCAACGTTCGCAACCGTATCCGTCTCGGCATAACTTCCTCCACACATTTTGGAGGGAATTATACCACAAATCTCTTGGCGAGAAAACCACTAAAGTAGGCATCTGGTGGTAATATGTGTTTTATGAGACCCAAAGGGACTGCCAAGGAACTGGAAATGCGGCGAAAGATTGCCGCCCGTATGCTTTCGCAAGGCAAGAGTGTTCAGGAGGTGGCTGAGGCGGTTGGCGTCACACCCACATCGGTCTACCGGTGGAAAAAGGCCCTGGAGGAGGGAGGGCCTGCGGCGCTGACCGCTAAACCTCATCCGGGACGTCGCCCCCGACTCTTGCCGGAGCAGAAAAAGGAACTGGAGGCGATACTGCTTCAGGGGGCCAGGGCGGCGGGGTTCCCCACCGACCTGTGGACTTTGCCCCGGGTGGCCCAGATCATTGAAGCCCATTTTGGAGTCAAGTATCATCCCGGTCATGTCTGGTACATCTTGCGAGATATGGGGTGGAGCGCCCAGAAACCGGAGCGCCGGGCTCGGGAGCGAGATGAAGAAGCCATCCAGCGCTGGCGTAGCGAGCGCTGGCCCGAGATCAAAAAAAGGCCCGTCAAAATGGGTGGAGCATCGTCTTTCTCGACGAAAGCGGCTTTATGCTCCAGCCCCTGGTGCGCCGAACGTGGGCTCCTAGGGGAAAGACACCGATCCAGTACAGTTGGGACCGTCATGATCGGCTCTCGGCTATCTCGGCGATCACGGTGGCCCCGTTGAGGTGTCGGGTGGGGCTGTATTTCCAGATCCATGACGGCAACGTGCGCTGGAAGGAAGTCATCGCTTTCTTGACGGTGCTTCATCGCCATTTGCGGCGCAAGTTCATCGTCGTGATGGATCGCTACAGTGCCCACCGCAAGGCCGTAAGGGTTTTGCAGGCGGCCCATCCGGACTGGTTTGAGGTGGAATGGCTGCCGGCCTATGCGCCGGATCTCAATCCGGTCGAGATGGTCTGGAATCATGCCAAATACGCGGATCTGGCCAACTTCATTCCTGACGATGTGGATGATCTTCATCGGGCCGTCACCGATTCGTTGAAAGATGTAGGGCGGAATCCGGCCCTCCTTCGGTCGTTCTTCCGTCGCCCGCTCTTGGCATTATGACTTTATCAAGACGAGGTTCACTAATCTCGCCGCGCTATCAATACCCAGTACGCAGACCCGTCTCTCCTAAATGGTGGAACTCTCTCACTTGTAGTCAATCCCCATTCTAGGAAATAGAGCAAGGGTACCAATACTGGCACTAACCTATGTAGCGAACTAAGCTGCTTGGCGAACGTTCCCAGCGCAAAAACCGCCGGTCGCAACTCCTCGATTGAGAATTCCGCATCTTGACAGAGCAAATGCAATTGCCGCTCAGAAAACACATCACGCAGCTTTGACATGGGTGCCGGCAACCAGCCTAAAGACGGGACCTCGTCACGACAGCGAGGCCCCAACAACAATAGTTTGCCGCCAGGGCGTAGCCAGGAATGGAATGCGCAGAATAGCTCCTTGCCCTTTCCTTCACTTACCAGATAATGAGCAGAGGCTACGGACAGCACCAAGTCATATGTCTCGCTTGCTTGATAGGTCAGAAAATCATCACAAATGAATGACACATTGGCCAGGCCAAGCCGCTCCTTTGCCTGAGTAGCTATCTGTATAGCATCTGGGTTCTTATCCAGGCCTATCACCTGCCAGGCAGGAAACCGGGCAGCCAGTTCCAGTGACCAAATTCCACCGCCACAACCTGCATCCAGAAGACGAAGAGGCTCGCTCAGTTTGTGAAGATAGGGCCACAAGGCCGACCATTTCTGGCGAGCATTGATATCTGGAACACCCCAGAGACGGTAGAGCCAGCGGCAGGGACCTCGGTAAAGTGTGCTCGTCTTGTGGCCAAGCATAGGCGGCCAGGGTACCGTAAGTTCTATAGTTTGATGCGGTACATGTCAGCCCAAACTGCCAACTGCATCAGGTCAAACAACCGCCATGAGATTCGATTTGCCTGATATTTGTCGTGCTTGACGTTCAAATTACCATACCATGAGAGAAAATAATCTATTCCTTGACGCCGAAAACCAAGTTTGATTAACGTGTCAGTTATATTCCATGATTTCCAGTAAACAAGCAGGTCGTTTGATAGCCAATCAGTTAGAGGAAGGCAAAATCCCATCTTGCGGTGAGGCGTTCTGAGAGTTGGAACAAGTGCCTTCGCCAGTGTACGTAATGGTTCTTTCGTATGCTTGTGGTTCCACCGCATTGCGATTGGTAATTGCGAACTGTATATCAGCATCTCGTTTGATAACATCGGCACTCGTACTTCCAGACTGTTAGCCATAGACATCCGATCCACTTTGAAGAGGCAGTCACATGGCAAATCCACCAGCATATGGAAACGCAGTAACTTCTCCCGGAAATCGGTAGAGCTGCTGCTCTCTAGCCGAGAACGAACCTCTGGAAACAGGACTGACTCAGATGGAAACAAGTGTTCCTTTTGATCCAGACCCAGCAGAAGTGTCAACTCTGATTCTTCCCATCGGCGACTCCACTCGATAATGATGCCTGTATCATCGTGAAGAGACAGACGAAGATATTTGTTTGCTCTGCGCATCACTGATGTTCCTTTGATGGCCGCAAAACTGAGAGCCAAGCGGCGTATTGTGGAAGGAACCACCTGCAACTTCTGAGCAAAGGCCTGCTTGTACATTCCAGAGTATCCAAAGAATAACTCATCGCCACCATCCCCACTCAGAGCAACCTTTACGTACGGACGTACATGTTGACAAAGTGTGAATACTGCGAGCGATGAGATGTCACCAAAGGGTTCTCCCAGTCCTGCTATAATCTGCTCGATAGTCGTACGATTGAACGTAAGCTGCTTGGCATCAACAATCGTGTGTCTACTGCCTATATCCCTAGCAATAGATGCAGCTCGTTCTGACTCGTCGTAAGAGTCTTCCCAGAAGCGTACATTGAAAGAACTAATCCTATTCCCACTGCCGTTCAAAGCGCGTTGTGCCAACGCAGTGATAGTAGAGGAATCCACACCCCCGCTCAAAAATGCTCCAAGAGGCACATCAGACACCAATTGTTCAGAGACCGATTTGCCCAAAACGTTGCATAGTTGCTCAACGGCGCTCTTATTGTCAGCTAATACATCCGATGGGTCATAGATCCATTCATAGTATTGTGAGACTTTGATATCTCCCTGTTGCCATTCGAGAATCTGCCCCGGCTCCAACTGATATACATCTTCGAGCCAGCTCAAGGGATGGACAACATAGCCAAAATGTAAGAACTGGGCTAGAGCTTGCTGGTGCAATCGGCGGGGAATGTGGGGGTTTGCCAATATTGCGCCTAAGTCACTAGCGAAAACAAGTTCTTTTGTTTTTCGGTTATGCCAATAATAGAGCGGCTTCACGCCAATGCGATCGCGTGCCAACAAGAGTTTGTGATTGCTCAGATCATAAATCGCAAAAGCGAAAATACCATCCAGAAACCTAATCATCCCAGGGCCAAGTTCTTCGTAGAGATGAACCAGTACTTCTGTATCGCCTTTCGATCGAAACACATGTCCCTGTGCGATCAAACCTTGCCGCAGAGAGCGAAAATTGTATATTTCACCGTTGTAACTGACTATTACACTTCCATCTTCGTTTTCCATAGGCTGCCGTGAGTTTTTCAGGTCAATTATGCTTAATCGTGTATGGCCTAATAAAACATTCTTGCGTTCCCAGGTTGATGAATCGTCAGGCCCCCTGTTTTTTAGGGCTAGTAACATTGACGGTATGCCCTTGACTACGTCAGATGAGTGTGTTCCAATCCAACCACATATTCCACACACTGGCTACCTCCCCCCCGAAGACGCCGCAACAGAAAAATCAAGAAATCACCATGACCTCGAAGACAGTTTAGCGCTTGTAGAGGCCGTCGTGCTAGTAGCAGACTCACTTGCTCTAGTATTGAGTTCACAAAGTAGCCATAAAAGAAATAGAGATGATCCACTGCAGTGGGTCTGTGCAGATAGCTTTCAAAGATAATGAGATTATTGATGTCGGTAGTTCGCGTTAGCTCACGTTGTTCGGGCCTTCCAGTCTTCTCGGCCAGGTGGTAGAGTCGTGCTCTACCTGCCAGTAGAAGTTTGCCAGCCCTGCTAGCTCTCAGGCTAAACTCAAGGTCTTCGCCATTCCCGTATTTTGCAAAATTCTCATCAAACCCAAGGGCCTTCACCACTGCTGTCCGCCACATCATTGCGCACCCCTGCAACCAGTCACCCTCGGTCACGTTCTCATTCGGTGGCAGGAAACTCCAGGGAGTAGACATGCCAGAGCGGAAATAACAGCCCGGCTCCAGAGAAGGAACGATCCTTAACCAGCGGCGGACTCGCCAGCGCAGCGAAATAGTTCTATGCCCATTTACAATATACCCGCCAACACCAGCCGCTTCTTCCCCATATTGCTGGTGAACTCGCGCCATCTCTTCCAGACAAGTCGGGAGCAGCACCACATCATCGTCGAAGTATGCCAGCTTGTCAACCGTGACGAATTTTGCCCCCAGGTTGCGCTGTCTTGTCAATCCTCGCAAAGAACCCACAACACGCATGTATATTACTTCACTAGCCAGATTCACCAGGCCAGAAAAAGCCCGCAACATCAACTCAGTGGCCTCATCGCGGCTGGCGTCTACAATGATCAGTTGATCAGGTCGCAAAGTCTGTTCTGCAAGAGAGCACAAAAAACGCTTCAGGCTATCAGCGCGCTGATAAGTGCAGACAACAACCGCCACTCCTGAACGCAAGACTGCGTTTAGGGGGATCTGTGCTAAGGGGACAAATTCATCTTGCTGGCAAGTCCAAATAACTGTAATCTCGTTGCAAAAGGCAGGAGTAGAGGATGTCATAACCTTCGCTTAGCCTCGAAGTCTGCGATGCACTCCTCATAGAACCGCACATTCTGAGGCAGTATAACCTCGACAGAATACCTTTCCTCTACCAGTCTGCGCCCCGCTTCACCCAGACGCCGGGCCAACTCGTCATCTTGGAGCAGACGCAGGATGGCGTCGGCGATTTCATTGGGATCATCAGGATCAACTAGCAGGCCATTGACACCATCTTCAACAAGTTCGGGGCCTGGGGGGCGTTTGGTGTAGATGGTTGCGCAGCCACAAGCCATGGCCTCGATAGGAGCATTCCCAAACGACTCAGTGTAGGATGGAAAAACGGCTATCCGTGATTCCGCCAAGGCATTCAAGAGAACCTCCCGACCAACATGGCCATGGAAAAACACAGAACGCCGAACATTCTCTTGCATCATGCTTTCCAAAACTTGGCGTATGCTTTCTCGGTCACGTGTGAAGCTGTTCTTTCCATACATGTGTAGAGAGGCCGAAGGATAATTGTTAATTACCACAGACCAGGCTTGACAGAGAGAAAAAACCCCTTTAAGTGCGCTCAAAGTCCCTGCGAATACAACGGCGTCTCGTTGTCGCTGAGAAATCGGTTTTAATTGTGTAGGCACTTGTATGAGATTGTAAATAATAACTTTAATGTCTGTATTAAGATTCAAGGAGGTACGGGTCATTTGAGCCACGTGATAGCTCTTGGCAAGCCAGGCGTCCGCCCTAATATATGTCCATCTCTCCAACAGGCGCATCAAGCGGTCCGCCGGTCGATTCAACACAAATGCATTGCAGGTGGCACAGCCACTCGCTCGCACAACAACTGGCACCTCCAATCGTGGCCAAAACGCTGCCCAACCCTGGTAATCGGGAACCTCGACCAGATCAATCTCTCCTGCCTTTGCCCAGCGGGCAACATATCGAAACAGCCGATATCGCGCCCATATCCACCGCCCGCGCGAAGTAGGTCCACGCAATCGCCACACGCGTACTCCTTGATCCTCTTCATAATCTGGACCAGGATAATTCGGCGAGTAGTGGCCAATGACACGCACCTGATGTCCAGCCCGTACTAGTGCTCGGCCCAGAACCTGAGTGAAAGTCCCTATTCCACCGTGCGGGCCGGGGGGATATTCGTTGCAGACGAAGCAGATGTTCACAATTCCTTGCTCTTGGCCAGCAGGTCCAATACAGTCGCAACTACGCGAGTAGAAGCTCGTCCGTCAACAGTGCCACAGATTCTCTGTACAGCTTGCTGACGATTTGCACGATATTTGTCTGGGAACAAGACAGCTTCAATCATGATATCTATGAGCCGACCCCAGTTCGATGCGATCCTGATCGCGCCAGATTCTACAAGGGGTAAGTAGTGTTCAGTGTAGTACTCGCTGTAGAGCAGTTCGGCCGGAGCCTGAGGTTCGTCTCGAAAATCGATCCCGATAACTGGACGATCTAGGACGGCAGCGTCCAGCCCGATCGTAGATGCAATGTTGATACAGGCCTCGGCATGAGTCAACAAGCTCACCAGTCTGACCTGCTCCTCACGAGTAATGAACGCCCAGCCATCCGCACTGGGCTTAGTCAGCCAAGCGCCTGAAAGAATGAGACAATCTAGTCCATCTGTTTCCAGATTCCATCGCGACCAGTCATCCAGAGGATGAAGCCTTACTACAACTTTGTAATTTTTGAGCTGTTTAGTTTCGGCTATTCTTTGGGCAAGCCATCGGACCAGCAGCGGTTCGTCAGGTGCAAGTTGTCGTGTACTTGCGCCATACACAAAATAGCGGTCATTAGGCTCCAAACCCAGGATGGATAGGGTTTCTTGTCGGGTGAGACAGAACTCTGCCCTTCGATGGAAGTCGAATTGAGGGGTACCAGTAACAGTGACTTGTTCGGGGGAAACATGAGTATAAAAGAGTACAAGTTGCTGCTTCATCCATTCGCTCCATACCGTGTAATGATGAAAGCGTTGCAAGTAAGAAGTCCGGCTAGTCAGATTATCAAAACTGAGAATTGAAGCTAACACAGGAATGCCCAAATCTTGAGCCGCCATGACGTAAGCGTGTTCATCAGGCGTAATATACGCTGTTGACCACAACAGGTCGGGAGAGATTTGTCGAAGATGTTGACGTATTGGCATTAAATCAACGCTGCGTCTGTAGAGCGATTCACTCCATCTATGCATCATGTAGTAGATTGAGGGCATCTGAGTGGTTTTGCCCAAGCTGCGAATCAGGTTCGATCGAAGGCGTAGTCTAGGAGTTTCACTACGCCGAAACCAACGAGAATAGATAGGGTAAGACCTGATCTGGTTATGCTGCATGAAAGCACTGTAAATCACGCCGTCTAAGAACGCTTTGCCGGGCGTTCGCTTGACACGCTGTGGAATCAGAATGGGATGAATTTCGCAAGCGTCATGGTAGTCCCCATCCATCTCATGAGAATATTGCGGCACATGACGCATCACCAGATGCACTTCAACCCCAGCCTCATTCAAACTGCGCAGTACGCCGGAGTGAATGATATTCCGGATCCCCCAGACATTTGGAATTAGTATGGCTAATCGGTAAGTTCGCCCAGCCCCCACAGACTCACACCCGCCGCAACTTATTCATCACCGGCACTTCGCTGTCATAGACGCGCTTGATCCCATCGCCGAGCGCCCGCTCAATCACGCGGATGTCGCGCACCAGGCGCATGAATCCCTGCGGCTCAACCGACGCCGCCTGGTCGCTGCCCCACATAGCGCGATCTAGAGTGATGTGCCGTTCCACGAAGCAAGCCCCCAACACTACCGCCGCGTAGGTCGTCTGCAAACCAACCTCATGCCCGGAGTAGCCGATAGGCACAGCATACCGCTCTTTGAGTACAGGAATAACGCGCAGATTGAGCTCGTCTGGTTGTGAAGGATAGGTGCTAGTACAATGAAGGAGGATAAGGTCGTCAGTCCCTAGTACTTCGACCGCGTGATCTATTTGCTCTAGCGTACTCATACCCGTAGACAAGATGATCGGGCGCCCATAACGACGATGATGACGCAGCAAGTTGTCATCGGTCAGACTTGCAGAAGCAATCTTGTAGCACGGGGGATCAAATTGCTCGATGAAATCAACGGAAGCTTCATCCCAACAGGAGGCAAACCATAATATGCCTTGCTGCTTGCAGAACTCGTCAATCGCTCGATACTGCTCAAGGCCAAACTCAAGGCCTCGTTTCAAGTCTCCATTGGTTGTTCCAAAAGGGCTCTCACGAGGTTTAGCGAGTTCCTCTGGAGAATAGACCACTTCGATCGTGCGTTTCTGAAACTTGACTGCCTGACACCCCGCCACTGCAGCTGCGGAAATAAGTCTCTGAGCAATGTTTATGTCCCCGTTGTGATTGATTCCGATCTCCGCTGCGATAAAGCATGGCTCTCCGTCGCCGATCCACCAATTTCCGATCTTAACCTTAGGGACCATTGCCTATCCCCCTCCTCCCCGATAGCTCAGTCGACAAGTCTATATTCGAGATTCGATGTAATCGCAGATCGCATGCAGAATAGCGGTATGTATCTCCTGGACACGCTGTGAGTTGCCCGAAGGCACATGAATGCATACATCGCAGTTGTCCAGAGCGGGGTCTCCATCCTCCCCCACCAGAGCTACTGTGCGCAAACCTTGCCTTTGGGCGACTTCCAGAGCTTTCAGTATGTTAGCGGAACGCCCGCTAGTAGAAATGACCAGTAACACATCTCCTTGCCTACCAAGAGCTTCAACTTGGCGGGCAAACACCTTGTCGTAGCCATAATCGTTCGCCAAAGCCGTCACTACCGAGGAATCAGTAGCCAGAGAAATCGCGGGCAGCGCTTTTCGCTGACGCGACATTTTGCCTACCAATTCTGCAGCAAAGTGCTGAGCATCCGCAGCGCTGCCACCATTGCCGCAGACGAGGACTTGATTGCCAGACTCTAGTCTCTCCCAGAGTATCTCTGCTGCCTCGTTGATCAGCGCCTCTGAACTTTCTGCTACCCGAGCAGCGAGCTTGCTCAGATCAATCAAAGATAGGAACACTTGTCCTCGATTGGGTTTGTGACAATAGAATGTCATAAAATTACCGTAGAAGGGGGGGGAAATCTGACTAGTGTCAAACAGGCGCATCAGATTTTCAGGTGTAAAGTGTCTGGTGTCAAAGAAAGGGTATTCAACTCGGTCGATAATGAATCCGTGATCCCTTAGAAACCGATGCATAGAGTCGTTTGTAAAGAGGCTGACATGAGTATTATCGTGAAGCAGTCTATAGTTGCTCCCAAAGCGTCGGGCACAACCGCTGTCGAAGTCAGGGGTTCCTAAGAGAAGAATGCCCCCTGGTTTCAAGGTACGCCAGACTTCGAGTATAGCGCTAATCGGGTCTTCCATATGCTCGATAACATGATGCATAACCACAACGTCGAAATACTCGTCTGGGAATTGTGCTTCACGAAGCTCACCGACAAAAATCTGTCCCCATGCTTGTGCATGCTGAGCGGCAAAACGAGAAACCTCAATACCGTACTTCTCCCATCCATCCCTCAACGCCGACAGCAAATAGCCGAGACCACAGCCCACGTCGAGAATCCGCCCTGGCTCCAGAGCATTCAGGAAGGCTAATTCCTGTTTCAAGTCGTCCAGGTATTTGTCTCGCTCTTGGAGGCGATCCCTGACATTCCCATCAGGATCAACTACAGTCCCCCAATAGCTCTCCTCGTAATCTATTGGCTTGGTCGGTTGGCGCTTGATGAAATAGTCTTGCACAGTTTCCACTCCTATGGGCTTTTCGCTGCTAGCAACTGCGCCGCAACCTCGCGTACAGCTCCTCGTCCCCCCGGTTTTGCAGTTACCAGTCGCGAAACCGCACGTATTTCTGGAGTCGCGTCTGCAACCGCAATAGGCCAGCCCACCCACTGTATACATTCCAGGTCATTGACATCATTGCCAACATATGCGACTTGGTCTCGGACAAGCCTCCGCTGGAGAACGAGGCGCTGCAAAGTTGCCAATTTGTTGACTTGACCCGAAAAGCACTCGATACCCAGTTTGCGGCAACGCGCCTCTACTACAGGGTTTGTCTCCGTAGAGAGGACGATGACTTCCACGCCAGCGTCTTTCAGGCGGGCAATTCCCCAACCGTCGCTACGATCGCACCAGACGGCCTCCTTGCCATCCTCACTGACTAGGACCCGATTGTCAGTCATTACTCCATCAAAGTCGAGTACAAGCAAGCGGACCTGTGCAAGCCCCGCCAAGTCGAGCGATGAAATGGACGATGATCGTATCTGCATTATCTGGGCGATCATTTCCAGATCAGCAGGCTCGTCGACCTGGTAAGAGTCCAGCACATGCATCCGATAGACCGCGATTTTTCCACCGAGACGATTATTAAATTCCCTCAGAACCCAGGGTTTGAAAACATAAATAGAACCGTTCTCGCTTAGTTCCTCAGGCTTATCTTGGCGACGCCTCCGGTTCCGGTAATCATGGGCAGGTATCAACTCGCCATCTTTTACATACCAGATGTGGCCCTCATAGCGACAAGCGGAGAACAAAGAGTCGGCCTGCTCACGCTGTAGAGTGGCGATTGCGTTCTGAATGTCATCTGGCTGCCGGAGTGGAGAAGTCGCCTGCAAGAACACCACCAACTCCGGCTCGTAACCCTCTGTCTGCGCCAGGTAATCCAGCACATGAAGCAGCGCCGACTCCGATGACGCCGCATCCCCGCTGATCTCCACTGGACGCCACACTACCTCCGCGCCGTACTGCTGCGCCACTGCACCGATCTCCGGGTCATCGGTCGAGACGACCACGCGCTTGATAGCAGGAGTTCGTAGCGCCTGCTCAATGGAGTAGGCGATGAGCGGCTTGCCGTTGAGAAGGCGCACATTCTTGCGCGGGATGCCCTTTGAGCCGCCGCGCGCAGGGATGATGGCGAGAACTTCGGTCGCCACACTCTTGGGGTTCACAGGACCTCTCTTTTCAACAACAAACCCAAATGCCTGACGATTCGCTCCGTGCATTTTCCGTCAAGTACCAAAAACTCGGACCGTCCCCTAGCGCGCTGCTGCCTCCACAACTGCTGGTGTGCAGAATCATGCACGTTCCTGTCAATCGCCGCTACTAGTTCATCAAACGTATCAACGTTCTCAACGCCAACCCAGTGGCGTCTCATCTTGAACTCATCAACACCACGCCAGAGAAAAGCGCTTATGGCTGGGGTATCAATCCCTAATGCCCAAAGCAGGGAAGACGAAACAGTCGAAATAACCAAGTCCGCCGCTGCAATGACCTTGCCTATATTGCAGTCGTTGCCGATGATCAGAGCATTGGGATCAAGCCCTCGTATCCGTGCATGTTCCTTCGCCCCTTCTTTCGGATGTAATCTCACAACCCGAACATATTCGGGTGCCGCGTGGCGCATTGCCAACATTATGAGCCGCTCACTCTCAAGCGCCGAACCAGGGTCGAGATGTCTGATTCGCCCCACATGTTCACGGGCGTACAAGATGAACCGTTGACCATTGCTAATCCCCAAATCCCGCCTAATCACCGCTTTATCTTCAGGCGACAGCTTGCCATATTGGTACATATCGTCACATTGTGGATTACCAGTGACAACCACTTTCTCAGGTGGAATGCCCGCTCGCACACACATCGACTTATAAAATGGACCAGCTACCGCCAAATAGGTGGCAGGTATAAAGTAAGGCCACAAAGGAGGCACCTTAGCTCCTTGCTTTGCTAAGGAATCCAAAAACCTCCCCAGCCTGCGCTGGAAACGCCTAGGCAACGGATATTGGCGATCACACCATCGAGTTTCAGCAACCTGCCATGCTTTGTGGACTTCTAGACTATGAATCTCTGTCCACTGCAAGAATAGCGACGGAATTCCCTGCAAACGTGCAGTCTTGACAAGTGTGCCACCCGCTGCATCGCCAGAACAAAGGATCGCAGCGGGCCTCACTATCTCAAGAATGCGCTTCGACAAAGCAATGTTTGCTTCCAGGGTATGCTGAATGCGCAAGTAGGGAACACGAGTGCGAATACCTGCTTCAGCTGCAAATGAGAGTTGAGGCTCATCGAACACTCTGTACTGACCCTCTCTGACTGCCTGGATCGCCTGTTCGCGTAGGTCAGCGGTCGAAGTTATGAGAAAGATGGGACTAAGCCTGTAGGTTTCCTGGGCTGCTCCTACTATCTTCAATAGAGACCGCGTATCCTCCAAGTAGTGGCCTATAACTAATAGCGTTTGATCGGCCTGGGGCTCCAAGGTGGACATATCTCAACCCAATTGATGAGGAGTGATTGGCAGCACAGCTTGTTGTCTCCACGGCAGCATCGGCAACAGATGCCCCCGCCGATGCCCACGAACTGTGCTGTTGCCAGTCTCCACCAGCACAAAGGTCAACACCTCGATGTTGTCAAACCGGGCGACACGGGGTATCCCACAGCCGACTCGCACCAGATAGGTTCCGCAATTCAACCACCCACCGGGGATGGTGACGGACGTGCGGTAATTGCCCGGCTGTCTTTCGTAGAGAGCGTCTGGATTAGCATCAATATCTTCCAGGCTAATCAAATGAGTCCCATCCGAGGCATGGATATTGGCTGCCACGACTGCTCCTCTAATGGGCTGACGGACCACGTAGTCCACGGAGATGACAATATCGTCAAATACATCGAATTGGTTTCTGTGGCTAATTGAGCTGTCTTGCGTGCTTGACAACGTCACTTGGGTAATCTGCATTGGCTGGTCAGTGACGTAGTCAGCCTGCCATATTCCGCCTGTCTGGAACGAAGAGGCGATATAGGCCGCGATCACAGACTCAGTAGAGGCGAGCAGTTTCAGTTTGCCCTCTTCAAGATAAATAGTCCGTTCAGTTAGAGAACTGATCGCCCCCATATTATGGCTCACAAACAGCACCGTACGCCCTTCCCCCGCGACCTCGCCCATCTTCCCCAGGCACTTCTTCTGGAACTGCGCATCCCCCACCGCCAGCACCTCGTCCACCAGCAGAATCTCGGGGTCCAGGTGCGCGGCCACGGCGAAGGCCAGGCGCACATACATCCCGCTGGAGTAAAACTTCACTGGCGTATCTATGAACTTCTCTATCTCCGCAAAGGCCACGATCTCGTCAAACTTGCGGTCAATCTCCGCTTTCTTCATCCCCAGGATGGCGCCGTTCAGGTAGATGTTCTCCCGGCCCGTGAGTTCCGGGTGGAAGCCCGTCCCCACCTCCAGGAGCGACCCCACCCGCCCCCGCACCTCGGCGTACCCCTCCGTGGGCTCCGTGATGCGGGCGAGGATCTTGAGCAGGGTGGTCTTGCCCGCCCCGTTGCGCCCGATGATGCCCACCACCTCCCCCCGCTTCACCTCAAAGGAGACGTCCTTAAGGGCCCAGATACAGGAATCGTTGCCTGCAAAGCCAGGGGAGGACCTCCGGCGGAACGGTGCTCTCACCGCCTCTACCAGCGCGTCGCGCAGGGTGCCGTAGCGCGCCCGGGCCCCCTGCTGGATGCGATACCTTTTGCTCAGGCTGTCTACGTGGATGGCAATATCGTCCATACCGTTTCACACCACATCTGCGAAGGTTTTCTCCACCCGTCGGAAGTAAAAGGCCCCATTCACCACAAGCATCACGGCCACCAGGGCCGAGACACCGACCATGGTGCTAGGGGGATGAGTCCCCAACAGGGCCCAGCGAAACCCCTCCACTACGCCCACCATGGGGTTCAGGCCGTAGAGGGTGCGCCAGGGTTCGGAAAGGAGGCTGCTGGGGTAGGCTACCGGCGTGGCGAACATCCAGAACTGGGTCAGGAAGGGGATGGTGTAGCGCACGTCTCGGTACTTCACGTTGAGGGCGGAAAGCCACAGCCCCACGCCGAGAGCCGTCACCAGGGCCAGGAGCAGGAAGCCGGGGAGGAGGAAGACCCCCGCCGTGGGCTGCACGCCGAAGTAGACCATCATCCCCAGGAGCACCAGGAAGGCGATGCTGAAGTCCACGAGCCCGGAAAGAACGCTGGAGAGAGGGATCACCAGGCGAGGGAAGTAGACCTTGCGGATCAGGTTGGCGCTACCCACCAGGCTGTTGCTGGCCTCACTTAGCGAGTAAGCAAAGTAATTCCAGGGGAGGAGCGCGGCGTAGGAGAAGATGGGGTAGGGCAGGCCGTCGGACGGCACCTTGGCCAGCCGCCCAAAGAACAGGCTAAAAACCACCATGGTGAAGAAGGGCTGAATGATTGCCCAAGCCGCGCCCAGGGCCGTTTGCTTGTAGCGGACTTTGATGTCTCGCCAGGTGAGGAAGTACAGGAGCTCCCGATACTCCCAGAGTTCCCGCAGGTTTAGGACCTTCCAACCATGCGAGGGCTCAATGCGAATCACCGGCAGGTCAACGGGAGCCGCGACGAGTCCTTTCCGCGTTTGCGACCTCGACGCTGCGGCTTCTTCTGCCGGCTCCGCTTCAGTGTGCTCCCATTCTTTGGCACCAGTTACTGCGCAGTCTTCACTTCCCTCGCCCAAGCCCTCTCCTCCTGATACCAATCCACCAGTCGGCGTACGCCCTCCGCAAAGGGCGTGCGAGACCGCCAGCCCAACAACCGTTCCGCCTTGCCGATGTCTGCCCACGTCGCCAGCACATCCGCCGGGTGGCGGGGCCTATACTCTACGTTCGCCTTATTCCCCACCAACTCCTCCACCAGCCGGATGGCATCCTCGAGCGCTACTGGCCGGTCGGAGCCCAGGTTGATCACCTCAAACCCAAGAGGCCGCAACGCTGCCACCGTACCGCGGGCGATGTCGTCCACGTAGGTGAAATCACGGGACTGCTTTCCATCCCCGTACACGATCACCGGTCGCCCCTCGCTGATCCACTGCACGAAGCGAAACAGGCTCATGTCGGGCCGACCGGCCGGGCCATAAACGGTGAAGTAGCGCAGCACGGTCACGTCAATGTCATACAGGTAGTGATAAGTGTAGCACAGCGCCTCCGCCGCCTTCTTGGAGGCCGCGTAGGGAGAAAGAGGCCCGTCGGTGTTGGCGTCCTCCCGGAAGGGCCGGGCATTATTCGCCCCATAGAGGCTGGACGTGGACGCCAGCACGAACTTCTTCACCGCAAACTCCCGGCACAGTTCCAGTAGATTCAGGGTGCCGGTGACGTTGGTTTCGTAATAGACCCACGGGTTCTCGACGGATTGGCGGACGCCAGCGCGGGCAGCCAAATTGATGACGGCATCAAATCTCGGATTTCCGATTCTGGATTGCGAACCGAAGAGGTCGCAAAGCGCATCTCGATCGCAGATGTCCAGGCGGTGAAACTCAAAGCCGGGGCGGCCTTCCAGTTGTGCTAGCCGCCACCGCTTGAGGCGCACGTCGTAGGCGTCGTTGAGGTTATCCACGCCTACCACCGTGTGGCCGTCAGCCAGCAGGAACTCGGCTACCTTGGAGGCGATAAAACCAGCAACCCCCGTGACCAAGTAGCACGCCACTATTTGATTTCTCCAATATCAGCGGGCAACTCGCTCCCCTGTACGCCACGATACTTGTCGCCCACGTCAATCAGCATTACGGGGATTCCCTCCCGGATGGGATACTTCCGGGCACGGTCGCGGCAGATCAGCCAGTCCCCGCGCAAATCCAGAATCCCCGCCCCCGCGCCATTGCGCACGCATGCAGGGCACCGCAGGATGTCCAGAAGTTCTTGCTTCACCATCCCACCTGTTCCTCGCTATGCAGCAGAGCCTTCACGTCCATGCTGTTTCGTCGCCTACCCAGGCCCCAGTAGATGACACCGTTCTCACTGCAAATTCCCGGGTCAATGCAGCCGCGTCCATCCACAACAATCGGGCTCCTCATGCTCTGGGCGGCTTCCAACAAGCGCCCGCCAAGATAGTCCTGATGCTTCGTGACGATCACGGCACAATCCGCCCCCTTCAGAGCAGCGCTGAGATCCTGCGTGTAGCTCACGCGCCCATCAGTCTGCATAGAGCCAAGATCAAGCGCTTCGTACTCCTCCCGCCGTACGTAGGGATCATGGGCAACGATGTCCGCTCCTAGAGCGCTCAGCACTTTGATGAGGGGCACCGCCGGACTGTTGCGCGTATCATCCGAGTTTTCCAAATAGGCAAGGCCCAACACGGCAACCCGCGCTCCCGCCACGGACCTGCCCGCCTGCGTCAAAGCTTCCTTGACCAACTCGGCCATGTGCATAGGCATAGAGTCGTTGATGCGCCGCGCCACCGCCAACAATTCGGACTTCACTACCCTGTATCCGTAGCAATTCGCACCATGGTTCAGGAGCCAGGGATCCTTGGGCAAACAGTGGCCACCCACCCCCGCGCCGGGAACGTGCATGTGGCGATCGGGACGCGCATTCACCAAGTTCCGCACTTCAAAAACATCTACTCCAAGGCTCTCGCACACCAAGGCCATTTCGTTGGCGAAAGCGATATTCACATCCCTGTAAGTGTTCTCTACCGTCTTCGCAACCTCCGCCGTCAGGCAATCTGTTGGCGTGATGTCCTTCTTCACCACGTGCCGGTAGAATTCCACCGCACGCCGCGTGCTCTCTTCGTCGATCCCACCCACCACGCGTGGGAAGTTCACGAGGTATTCCAGCAGTTTGCCCGGCATCACGCGCTCGTACGAGAACGCAAGCCAGAAATCCCTGCCCGCCTTCATTCCAGATTCCCGTTCAAGAATCGGCTGCACGACGTGCTGCGTCGTTCCGGGTGCCACGGTGGACTCTACAACCACCAGACTTCCTTCCCGCATGTGTCTGCCGACGCCAGCGGATGCTTCAAGCAGACTCTCGTACCGGGGCACCTTGTCTCCGTCCACAGGCGTTTGAACGTCAATGAGGGTTACGTCGGCGTCGCGGCATACCGAGATGTCGTCCGTCACCCGGAACGTGCGCTTGTCTAGGGCCACCCGACGGATCAATTCGGCCAGCCCCGGCTCATCGCCCAGAAACGGGCACTCGCCCGCATTGAGCGCGTCAATCTTCCATCCTGACCGCAACGAGCGCCTCTGCACGCCGGTAACTCGAAACCCAGGGACATCGGCGAACAAGGCCGCACACGGAATCCCGACATAGCCCATCCCGATTACGACAACGTGAGTTTCAGCCACTCCTCGTCCTCCTCGTACCCATTTTCGGAAACCGCCACTTTCGCTGTCGCCTCATCACCCAGGCCAATCCACACGCCTCGAGCGCATCGCGTAGACCTCCGAACACGCCTTTCAGGTGGTCTCCTTTGTCGGTATCCAACGCCGCGGGCGTGTTCTACGCGATCTGCTTGATCAGGGAGCCTGGCAATTCGGTATAGATACCCTTATTGGCGAGGCTGACATGACCGAGAAGGTGCTGAGCAAGCGTGATCGGCGCAGTGGCATTCAAGCAGTGCACTGCTGTAGAGTGGCGCAACGCGTACGAGGTGCCCCGCGCTTTGATCCCCGTCTTACGGGCCCGCATGCGAACGCATGGCTGCGCGTTGGGCTGCGTCGCGACACCCCGCTGCGCCCGGGAGGCAGGATTTGTGAACGAGGCTACCCGAATCAGCAATCGGCGAATCATACCCTGCACCAGGCTCGTCGCGTCGTGCCTAGCAACGGCTATGCTGGGCCATCGCCCGTGCGAAGCCCGCTTGGGGAATTGCCACCGTGGGCTCGGATATCTTCCGCCACCGCGCGAAGACTTTCTTCCAGGGGAATCTGAGGCTCCCAGCCAATGAAGCGCTTCACTTTGGAAATGTCCGGGACTCGCCGCCTCATGTCTTCAAAGCCTGTTTCGTATGCCTGGTCATAGGGCACATACACGATCTCGGAAGCGCTGCCCGTAACCGAAATCACCAGCCGGGCTAGATCTGACATAGAAATCTCGCGCGTGGAGCCCAGATTGAAAACCTGCCCTTCGGCCTCTGCGCACTCGGCCAAGCCGTGGATTCCCCGCACAACATCACGGACGTCAGCAAAACATCGGCTCTGCGTACCATCCCCGTATACAGTGATGGGTTTGTTCGCCAGCGCCTGCCCAACAAACCGGGGGACCACCATCCCGTACCTGCCGGTTTGGCGCGGGCCGATGGTGTTGAACAACCGCACGATAACGATCGGCAGACCCCGCTCTTTCCAGTACGCCAGCGCCAGAAACTCGTCCACGGCTTTGGACGTGGAGTAGCTCCACCGGCTTCGGGTCGTGGGGCCCAGCACCCGATCGTCGTCTTCGGCGAACGGCACTTTGTCGCTCTTGCCGTATATCTCCGATGTAGAGGTCAGTATGACCTTGCGCCGGTAACGATTTGCCACACGGAAGACTGAGGCTGTGCCCATGATATTGGTCTCAATCGTGTGCACTGGCGAGTGCACGATCATCTCCACCCCGACTGCCGCCGCGAGGTGATAGATAATATCGCATTCGCTCCCCAGACGGTCCATCACGATTTCATTGGAGATGCTGTCAATGGCGAAGTGAAAACGTGGATTGTCACGCAGGTGCCATATGTTCTCAAGCCGTCCCGTGGACAAGTCATCAATGATCGCGACTTCATGCCCCTGGCTTAGCAAGTACTCAGCCAGGTGGCTTCCCACAAAACCAGCCCCGCCGGTAATCAACGCTCTGCTCATTTTAGTGCGTCCCATCTTCCCTTTATCCGCGTCAACGCAAGGCCCTCCTCCAGGTCAACTCGGGGAGCAAAGCCCAGGAGTCGCTCCGCTTTACGGGTATCGGGCACCCCTACACCTCCCGCAGCGCGCTCCATTCCAGGAATCGGCCTGTTCCAACCCACATTCACAATCTCGCCAGCAGCCAACTCGCAATGCCCTGCCAGCACCAGGGCATCGACCGCATCACTAACGTAGAGCAGGCTCCGGGGCAGGGATTCCACTCCCACCCCATCCGACTTCCATGCGAGGAGCGCACTCGTTAGCCCGCTGCGATCTCTCGGCCCGTACACGTCAAAAAGCCGAAGGATTGTAACCGGGAGCCCCCGCTCGGCGCATGAGAGACATGCCAATTCAGCCATTAACTTCATTGCAGCAAACGCCCATACAGGCTCTGACGGAGAGCCCAGTTGACTGTCTGCGTCCTCGCGGAGCGGTTGCTGCGATGGTCGTCCATACACCTCCGAGCATGACGCATACACAACCCGGCAACTATTCACCATCGCCGCCTGCATCACGGACGCAGTCCCCATCACGTTCACGCTTACGGCGCCGCTCACGTCCTCGCGAGCTTGCTTGGGACCCCATCCTGCCAAATGATACACCAGAGCAACATTGCGGAGCAAGTTCTCCAGAAACTGGGCATCGCGAACATCCCATGTGAGGAGAGTCAGGTTCCGATGATTGGCTACGCTAGCAAGATTCGCCCAGTCGCCCGTAGAAAGGTCATCAAGCACCACCACTTTCTGCCCCTGGGCAAGCAAGTCTTCGACAAGGTGAGAACCGATGAACCCCGCGCCACCTGTAACGAGTACTCTCAAAGCCACTGCCTCCTACCCGACACCACGGGGACCGGAAGGATGTAGCGCTTCACGCCGAACGGCGGCATGGCTCCGCCCATCCCAGGGCTGCGTATCCTCCGCAAACCAGGGTACCGTCATCGTTGGCGGTTCGGGAATACCGTCCGCCGAGGCACTGGCTGATCGTCCGATCAGCGCCTACTGCGCTCAACGAGACTCCAGTGCAAAGATTGTGTGAAACCCGAACTCACCGGGGAGAGGAGATCTTTTTGAGCCAATCTATGTCAACTTCACAGCGGGTCTCTCTCCCCAGGATATCCAGCAAAACCTGCACTCTTCTGGCGGCAGAGCACGGCCGGGAGAAGATGGCGACCATGTCCTTGAACGGTCCTTCAGTAATGAGAACCGTATCTCCTGGTCGGAACGGCGACCACCCATGCGCATTGATCTCGTCCACGCGTTCTTCCAAAAACTGGATGAACTCCTCGCTCACCGTAGCCAGGATACCATCAAAGGCAACCACCCGCCTGAGTCCTGGAGTCCAGCCGATCGTGGTAAGGTCGCTATGAGCCAGGTCCAGTTGTGCAAAGACATAGCAGGGGAAGAACGGAGTCATCCGGCCTGCACGCTGTCCGCGATGCGACCGAACCTCAGGGAAATACACACGCATCCCGCGCTGCGAAAGCCACCAACACACTGTGGCCTCGCGGTGAGGTTTGGTGTACAGCACATTCCAGCGTTGTCCAGCCTCGTTGTGCACGGCCTATCCTCAAGATTATGAAGTTACCGCGAATCCAATTCCGACGCGCGAGAGTGCTCACGCCACCAGGCAGCCGCCTGAGCGCGGTTTGCCACGTTCAGCTGTTGGAATACTTTGGTAAGTGCATTCTTCACTGTTTGAGGGGAGAGACCCAGCCGTTCAGCGATATCCCGATTCGTGGCGCCTTCGGCCACTAGTTTCAAGATCGCCCGTTCTCTAGGAGAAAGGAGCGACCCGCTCGAGACGCTAACTTGCGCTCGCAGGTTACGCACTCGCCCCACGATCGCCGCAAGCAGGTCTGTGGGCACATGAGCGCTGCCACGCATCGCTGCGCCCACGGCCGCCAGGAAATCACTGAAGTTGCCCTCCTTTGAGGCACAGGCGTCAACACCGACGAGCAGACACTCAGTAGCGACATCAAGCGTGCGTGTATCATATAGAAGAGCAAATCTGAGCCCGGGATACCGTCTGCGGTAGGACGCGACAACATCCCGGGTCAACGCGCCCTGGAGTGCGGTGTCCAGCACCACCACATCGGGCTGCACCCGCGCAATTGCCTCATCCAGCCCATCAAGCGAGCATTGCACGCCTGCACACGCGAACCCGTCCTCTGTTGACAACTGACGCTGCAACAGATCACACAGGATCGCATACGGGCTTACGATGAGCAAAGATACTCTGGGCATGGAAATGCGCCTTAGGAACCGCGAGAAGGAGTCCCACCGGAGAGCTCTATCAACTAGGGACCTGCCCGCTTCCGCGCAGACGCCCCGCCACCGGGACTGCGCAAATGTCCACTAGCCATCTCGCATGAGTTAGGTTCCGAATTACGTATCTAATTATACTGCACTCTGACATGAAATGACAAGGCCCATTAGTACTCACTTTATACACCGCTAGTACCGATTGCCAAGTACGTTAGTACCGCGCTCAGGGTTTGCGGCCCGGCGCTCACAGCCTTGCGCGCACATTCTCACGTTTGGCCTAGAGCCCATCCGAAAGGTGCAGTGGCTCGGAAGGTAATCCAGGCACAAGCGAGATGGAGCATAGCCAGATAGTTCTCGACCTTCTTCTCCCAGCGGATCAGCAAACGCCGGAATCGGTTGAGCCAGGAGTGCGTACGTTCGACCACCCATC
>Ga0272448_1000441_pt1 | contig 64235 bp, 51 predicted proteins | sample YNPCB0191_FD_202220 | JGI IMG/M metagenome (GOLD analysis project Ga0272448, IMG submission 202220) | Hot spring sediment microbial communities from Yellowstone National Park, WY, United States - YNP-CB-019-1 | ecosystem: Environmental > Aquatic > Thermal springs > Hot (42-90C) > Sediment... | reverse complement strand
AATTGGTAATAATTATTCTGAGATTCAAATGTAAAAACAGCACCGGTTGGAGTTGGCTTTGGGCTTAAAAAGGTCTGAACTATGTCTGGCCGATGCAATTGCTTCGGTCTAACTCTTGCCTGTGCCCAGTTACTGATTAACTATTATTATCATTTGCCTTGAGCTTGTCCTTTTTAAATGCAGAACTAAATGTCTGCCCTGCAGCCAAGACCTCTTCCATGTGGGGCGAGGTACTTGCGGCACCTGCTAACGCAAATTAGCCTTGCTTTCGTTATCTTTGATATTTTGCGCGCAGATTATGTTTGACCGGTATCGTATTTTTTTTAGAATTATTGTATAATGTTAATTTCATCAGTTCTGCTTGGTTTACTGCTGTTCAGCCAGGTTCCGGAGTCAACTGAAAAGCCAGCCATTTCTACTGATGAACTCTGGCTCAAACTGACCCTTTCCGGAACCCGGCGCCGTCTGTCCTTAGTGATTGCTGATTGGACCACACCCGGAGGAACCAAGCCAGAAACGGTCGCTCTGGTTAGAGAAATTCAGGAGATTTTCGCCAGCGACCTGGCCTTTTCCCTCTACTTTACATTTGAGGAACCAGAACCGGGCAAGGTCTATAATTTTTCCACCGATCCGAAAAACCCGGACCTGAAAGGCTGGGCAACAACCGGTGCCCAGGTCCTTGTCTGCGCCGATTTTGCACCGCGCAAAGGCAACAGCCAGTTGAACCTGCGACTTTATGACCTTGGCAGTTCCCGGCTGATCGCTTCTAAGCTCTATCCTTTGAAACCGAACCGGCGCTGGCTCGCACATCAGATGGCAGACGAGGTGATCAAACTTCTGACCGGTGAGGATGGTGTCAGTTGCACCCGGATCGCATTCAGCCGGTTAGTTGGCCCGGGCAACAAGGAACTGGCAGTAGTGGATTATGATGGTGCCGATTATGAGCAGATGACAAGTTCGGGCGGATTGAAACTTTTTCCGGACTGGTCAAGGGATTGTAATCGTATCGCCTTCTGTTCCTATGCCAGCAGTTCACTGGGCTGTTATTCGCTTGACCTGAATAGTCGCAAGGTCGCAACCATTTCACTCCGCCCGGGTTTGAATACCACACCGGCATACTCACCGGATGGAAAGACCATCGCCCTTGCCCTTACCTTTGAGGGCAACTCCGAGATTTATCTTGCCGATATCAACGGCAGGAACCTGCGCCGGCTGACCACCAGCCGGGCAATTGAAATCTCACCGACCTGGTCCCCAACCGGCAGACAACTTGCCTTTGTTTCGGACCGGACCGGCACGCCCCAGATCTATTGTATCAATGCGGATGGCACTGACCTGCGCCGGCTGACCTTTTCCGGCTCTTACAATACCTCCCCGGCCTGGTCGCCAAAGGGAGACCTAATTGCCTTTGTTCAGCGCCAGCCCGATGGTTCAAACCAGATCTGCCTGACCAATGTCCTCGGCGATACCTATATCAAATTGACCAGCCAGGGTAACAATGAGGATCCGGTATGGTCACCGGATGGCTTGCATATCGCCTTTGCCTCAAACCGCACCGGGGTCTGGGAAATCTATACCATGGACTGGAATGGCGCAAACCAGCGCCGGATTACCAATACCGGTGGTGCCTTCTCACCCGCCTGGAGTCCGCGTCTGCGCCGCTAATTATCAACGCCGCTCTTCCTGCAGCCGTTTTTGCATCTCGAGCAATCCCCGGCGCAACTCCTCAATCTGCACTTGCAGCGAATCCAGGGTTTGCTGGTAGATATCTGTGTTGATGCGCAACTGCGGCAGAACCCGTCGCCAGACCCTTCTGAGTTCACGCCACAACTCAATCGGCCGGGAGAGTTCCCACTGGAAAAAAACCCGGCCCGGACGGCTGCCGAGTTCAACCATCACTTTTTGCTGCTTCATCCGGCGTAAAAAGACAACCTCAACCTTTTTCCCGGGCCGGGAGCGCACCACCTCACGCAAGGTCATCAGACTGCTGACCCGTTCACCATCAACATTAAGGATGACATCACCCATCTGCAAACCGGCTTTTGCCCCGGGACCATCCTCAATCACCTCTGCAATCAGGACCCCGTACTCAATATTCAGAGCAGCAAGCATCGCCGGACTCATCTCTTCGATGACAATACCCAGCCAGCCCGAAGAACTGTCCTTCTCGGCGGCAAAACTGAGCGGCAAGCAGATAATGGTAAATAATATTATGAAAATTGGCGATGAGCAATCACGAATCAGGGAGTTGGGAAGCCAGCCCTTAAGGCAGCATCTGAGTATCATTGCCGGACCTCCTTATCTTTTATTTTGCATCTTTGACCGGATTGGTGAAGTCATATTCCACCGCACCATCCTTAATTGCGTCGCCGCCGATTCGGGCAGCATCAGGTACCCCCAAACCGGAAAGTTTTGGGTCAACATATACCGCCATTGCCCGCCAGGATGCCAGACTGGAAGTTGTATCTTCGTAAAGATAGACCCAGACAACCTGAATTTTCCGCCGCCGGATGCGATTATATTCATCAAGAACCGAGAAAAGAATCCAGTCCAGGACCGCCCGAAGACTTTCCGGGCCAAGTTCCGGTCTGATCAGTGCGGTAACCGTCAGGCGCTGCTGCCTGCCCACCGGCATTTCCAGCACCGAAGTTATCTGATATCCGGGTCTGGGAACTGCCGGCTCAGACAGGAAGGGGAAATATCCCCTGCTTCGGAAACCAAAAACAACTATGCTCAAAATCGCCATACCGGATAGAACCGAAACCGCCAGCCAGTAGCGCGAGGCTTTAGCCCTGGTTCTGACTGCGCTTCTCAAGCGCTGACCGATACCGCCTTCGGTTGAATTTTCCCCAAGATTGTCCTTACGGGTGAACCAAAATCCCAGCGCCAAGAAAAGAATTTTATCCATTTTTGCCGCTCTGCTCCAAAACCCAGGGCAGGAGCCTGGTTAAAATCCGCCTGATTCTAATCGCCGCCTTGCCATCGCCAAACGGACTTTTCACCTGCGCCATCCGCTGGTAATCACTTTTTGATTGCAACAGCCTGAGCAGGGCATTGATTATTCCCTTGGGCTCGGTCCCAACAAGCATTGCCGTCCCAGCCTGAATTGCCTCAGGCCGCTCTGTTTTCTGACGCAGAATCAGCACTGGCTTGCCCAGACTGGGTGCCTCCTCCTGAATCCCGCCGGAGTCGGTGAGCACCAGATATGACCGCTTGAGCACTTGGATAAAATCAGGGTAGCTCAGCGGTTCGGACAGATGGACCCGTTCCTGCGCCTTAAGAATTGACCAGACCGTTGTTCGGACCTGCGGGTTCAGATGGACCGGAAAGAAAATTTCCACATCCGGAAACTGCCGGACAACGCTCAGCAGTGCCTGACAGATTCCGGCAAGGGGTGGCCCAAAACTTTCCCTTCTGTGCAGGGTTACCAGCAGCAGGCGACTAACCCGCGACCGAGAATCAACCCCTAGGCCAAAACCCTCCTGCTTGAACCGGGATTTTTTGAGAATCAGGTGCAGGGCATCAATGACCGTGTTGCCGGTAACAAACACCCGTTGTTCCCCTACCCCTTCCCGGACCAGATTGCCTTTTGCCCATTCGGTCGGTGCAAAATGAAGGTCGGCAATCGCGGTAATAAATCGGCGGTTTGCCTCTTCGGGAAAGGGGCAGTATTTGTCATCTGTGCGCAGACCCGCCTCAATATGCCCAATTGGTATCCTTTCATAATAGGCAGCCAAGGCTGAGGCAAAGGCACTGGTTGAATCACCCTGGACCAGAATCAGGTCTGGCCGCACATCTCTCAACACCGGCTCAATCCGTCTTAGGGTCTTAACCACCACTTCGCCCAAACTCTGATTTCTTGCCATAACCTTTAAATCATAGTCTGGTCTGAGCGCAAAGACCTCAAGCATCCCATCCAGCATCTGCCGGTGTTGGGCAGTGACTACAACCACAACTTCAAACCTCTTCGGATCGCGCCGCAATTCCAGGATCACCGGCGCCAGTTTTATCGCCTCGGGTCTGGTTCCAAATGCCACCATCACCTTATGTTTTCTCATTTGTGTGCCTCACCCCAGTTCGGACCAGCACCAATTTCTACAACTAAGGGCACGACCAGTTTCCAGGCATCCTCCATCTCTGCCCGGACAACTTCCTTTGCCTCTTCAAGATACCTCTCATCAACCTCCACCAGCAGTTCGTCATGGATCTGGAGAATGATGCCACCGGCAGTTTTACCCGGCTCGGGCCAGGGACGAGAAAAACCCAGTTCATTCAGTCTTGCCTCAACCCGGAGCATCGCCCGCTTCATAATATCGGCTGCTGAGCCCTGCATTGGTGCATTTAAAGCCGCGCGCAGTGCCGACTCGGCTAACTGCCGGTTCTCGCTCACAATCCCCGGCAGCGGTCTGATTCTACCGGCAATGGTGCGCACATAGCCATCACGCTTTGCCTGTTCTGTAACCCGTTCCCGCCACTCTGCCACACCGGGAAACCTGAGGAAATACTCATCCATAAACGCCCGTGCCTGTTCAACCGGAATGTCCGTTCGAGAGGAAAGGCCCCAGTCACCCATACCGTAGATGAGTCCGTAATTCACCATTTTGGCAATCCGGCGATGCTCGGCAGTAACCTGAGTTATGGGAATACCCAATATCGCCGCTGCGGTTGCCGCATGAATATCCTCACCCTTCACAAACGCCTCAATCAATCGTTCATCCCCGGTAAAATGGGCAAGGATTCTTAATTCAATCTGCGAGTAGTCGGCGGAGATTAGCATCATACCATCATCGGCAATAAAACCCTGCCTGATTTTCCTGCCCAGTTCACCACGGATTGGAATGTTCTGAAGATTGGGGAGAGAACTGGAAAGCCGGCCGGTGCTCGTTCCCCATTGATTGAAATGAGTGTGGAGCCGATGGGTTTTCGGGTCGGCAAGTGCTGGTAAAGGGGCAAGATAAGTGCTGGACAACTTATCCAATTCCCGGTAGCGCAGGACCTCGGCGACGATTGGGTGGGCACCAGCCAGTTCGGCAAGCACATCTGAGCCGGTAGAAAATCCGGTTTTGGTTTTTCTGCCTTTAGGCAGTTTCAACCGCTCAAAAAGGACCTCGGCAAGCTGCTTTGGTGAACCGATATTGAACTCAACCCCGGCCAACTCCCAGATCCTTTTTTCCAGTCGCCGCTGCTCGCTCAGTAGTTCCTGATTGAATCGGGAAAAGAACCCCGGGTCAATCTTTACACCCCTCTCCTCCATCCGCGCGAGAACAGCGATCAGCGGCATCTCCAGTTCCTCACAAACCCCACTTAAACCAAGAGCAGAAACCTCAGCCAGGAGTGCCGAATATACCCGCATTGCCCAGCCTGCCAGTTCTGACCGTTCCCGGATTTCCACCGTTTTCCCCAGCACCTGACCGATAATATCTTCCGGATTAAAGCGTTTGCGATTCGGGTCAATGAGCCAAGCACCGACCCCGACATCAAAAACCCTGCCGGTCAAATCAAAACCCGCGCGCTGTAATTCTTTGAACTGCTCCTTGATATTGAATCCTGCCCGCACCAACTGCCCCGAAGATAATAACTGGTTAATTTGTGATTTTTTTTCAATCGGCACCAGGAGAGCCTGTTTACCGTCGGTGCTAATCCAGAGCCCTTTTCCGGGTTCAAATTCCATCCCGATTGCCTTTGCCGCAATAATTTCTTGCTCCAGTTCTGGTTGATAACCGGCAACGGTAATCTCACTGCTCATCGGTTCTTGAACCCCGTTTTCACTCGCCAGTTCCTTTAACAGCGTATAAAATTCCAAATCCCGGTAAATTAAGCTAATCTTCTCCTTGTCCGGCTTCCCTAAAATTAAATCCTCAAGGGAAATTTCCACCGGAGCCGAGGTATTAATAATTACCAAGTCTCTTGACAGCATCGCCAGTTGCTGATACTTGCGCAGTCTCTCATCATTTTTTAGTGCCAACTCAAGTTTTCCATACTTCAGCAGAAGGCTTGCCGCCCTCTTCGGCCCGATACCCGGCACTCCGGGCACATTGTCAACCGCATCTCCGGCCAGGGCAAGGAAGTCTGGCACTTGGTCCGGTCTGACCCCCAATTTCTCCTTCACATCGGCTGATTTGTAAAACCTGCCTTTCCAGGGGTCATAGATTACCAACAGGTCATCAACCAGTTGGAGCATATCCTTATCAGAACTGACAATCACCGCCTCAATTCCCTGCTCCTTTGCCCGATGGGCGATGGTGCCGAGCACATCATCGGCTTCCACCCCGGGGACTTCAAAATCCTTTAGCCCCCATGCCCTGACCAACTCCTTAACCACCGGAATTGAGCGGACAAGTTCCTCCGGGATTCCGGGCCGTTGCGCCTTGTATTCTTCATAGCGCTCCTGCCGGAAGGTCCTGCCCGGGGCATCAAAGACTACGGCGGAAAATTCCGGCTTCAGTTCCCGCAGGACCTTTCTGATGGTATTGGTGAAACCGAAAATTGCCGAAGTGTTCTCGCCTTTGGAATTCCTTAATGGATTTCTGATGAAGGCGAAATAACTGCGGTAAAGAACCGAATGGGCATCAATCAGCACCAGCCGCTTCATTTAACTTGAGTATATTATCGTCCCGAATCTGGTCAAGCACCAACTGTGGGTCACTAATGGTTTTTGGTTTAGCAAACTGGAAACTTGCAAGCGGTAACCGTGAGCATAGCATTGTCCTAATGGATTAAGTTTTCCGGTTACGCAGGTTCTGGCGCTGGTTAAGCGGAGGTAAGGTTCCCTTCAACTGGACATTGTCCGTGCCGACAATTTCACTCAGACCGGTGAGCAGGTCGGGGTCAATCCGGACCGGGAATTTTTTCAGGTAAAAACTTCTCCTCGTTCCATTCGGATCAGTCAGTTCGAGGATAACCGGAACTTTGCCGGGAAATTGGGTCAGGACCGACTTGAGTTTTAAAAGGGTTTTGTCATCAAATCTGCTAATGTTAATTTTGATACTGATGGAATGAATGAATTGAGCTGCCTGGGCAAAATCAATGATTTGCTCAGCCCAGATTTGAGGAAGACCAGCAGGTGACTCCTGGTTTTTGGTTCCTAGTTCTTGCCGAACTTGCTCGACTCCTCCAGACGGGAACTGGGCACTGGCAGTTGCCCGGAGTTTGACCCGACCCTGAACAATAATCAGGTTTTCTCCGGTAAGGAGGTGACGACAAGATTTCAGGAGGTCGGCGAAGACCATGACTTCCACTGAGGAGGCAAAGTCTTCGAGCGTGATAATAAAATACTCGCGGTCGCGTTTATCCTTGCGGGTCCGGCGTGAGGTGATGACTCCGCCGATAGCAACCGGCGTTGAGTCAGTCAGATTTTGCAGGTGGTCAGTAGGAATCAGATTGAGCGCCTGATATTCAGCCTGATAACGCTCAAGGGGATGGGATGAGAAGTAGAAGCCGAAGGCCTCCTTTTCAAGGGAGGAGAAAGGCGAGCGGGGAACTAAGACCGGCGAAAGAACCTCAGATTTCGGTCTGCCGTCGTCGGTCAGAGTTTCAAACAGGTCGATCTGGCGCTCTTTATAGAGCAGTCTTTCTGATGCCGCCTTTGCCATTTCCAGTTCCAATCGGGCGAGTATTTTGCCCCGGTCAGGTTCTAGGGTGTCAAATGCACCGGCCTTGACCAATGATTCCACCGCCTTGCGATTAACCTTGCCGCGGGTGCGGACAAGGAAGTCAAGGAGGCTTGAATAACTGCCGCGGGCACGGCGTTCCGCGACGATTGCCTCCGCGGCACTGATGCCGATGTTTTTCAGTCCGGCTAATGCATAGCGGACCTGCCCGTTCTCAATTGAGAATTGATCCTGACTGGAGTTCACATCCGGGGGCAGGACCTTGATCCCCATCCTCCGTGCCTCGTTGACAAACTTTGCCAGTTTGTCGAAATCACCTAATTCGCTGCTCAGTGCTGCGGCAATGAACTCAACCGGGTAGTTGGCTTTGAGAAAAGCGGTGATGTAGGAAAGGTAGGCATAGCCGGCGGCATGGGATTTGTTAAACCCGTAGCCAGCAAACTTTTCCAAGATGTCAAAGATTCGCTCCGCCTTCTCCCTGGTCAGCCCGGTATTTTTTACGCAGCCGGCAATAAAGGTTTCCCGCTGTGCCGCCATCTCCTCGGGCTTCTTTTTACCCATTGCCCGGCGCAGAATGTCCGCCTGTCCCAAACTATAGCCGGCCAGCACCTGAGCCGCCTGCATTACCTGTTCCTGATAAATAAGGATACCATAGGTTTCTTTGCAGAACGGCTCTAACAGTTTATGTTCGTATTTGACCGGCTCGAGACCGTTCTTGCGCGCAATATACTGGGGAATAAGGTCAATCGGTCCGGGACGGTAGAGTGCGATCAGGGCGATGATGTGCTCAAGTTTTTCCGGATGAGTCTTTTTACACAGGTCCCTCATCCCCGGACTCTCCAGTTGGAAGATGCCGACCGTTTCGCCTTTCTGAAGGAGTTCATAGGTTGGTTTATCGTCAAGGTCGAGCTGCTCAAGGCTGAACTCCGGTTTTCGGGTGCGGATCAGTTCCTGCGCCTTGTCAATGACGCTGAGCGTGCGCAGACCTAAAACATCCATTTTTAAAAGTCCGATGTCATCCAGCGTGTACATATCGTATTGGGTGCAGATGTCGGAGTCTGGTGTCTTGTAAAGCGGGACAAACTCAAGGAGGGGTCTGGGTGTAATTACTACTGCCGAGGCATGAACCGAGGCATGCCGGGACAGACCTTCCAGTTTCTTAGCAATTGACCAGAGTTCCTGATATCGGGGCTGGGACTGGATTAAAAGATGCAATTCCGGCACCTCGTCTTCTGCCTCCTTTAGTTCCTTACCCGGCGGTATCAGTTTGGCAATTTGATCAACCTCGGCAATGGGAATTTCCAGGACCCTGCCCACATCGCGCACCGCTGCCCTTGCCTGCATTGTGCCAAAGGTAATAATCTGAGCCACCGAACTAGTGCCGTAGCGCTCCCGGATGTAATCAATTACCTCACTGCGGCGGGTGTCGGCAAAGTCAACATCAACATCCGGCAGGGTGATACGTTCCGGGGTCAGGAAGCGTTCAAATAACAGCCCGTAACGAATTGGGTCGATTTCGGTTACACCCAGACAGTAAAGAACCAGCGAGCCGGCCGCTGACCCCCGACCCGGTCCAACCGGGATACCCTTTTCCCGTGCCTTGTGGATGATGTCACGGACAATCAGAAAGTAGCCGGCAAAGCCCATCTGGTGGATTACCGCCAACTCATGCTCCAGCCTCTGAACAATCTCCTGAGTTATTCGGGGATACCGCTGCTTCATTCCTGCCCGGGCGAGACTAGCGAGGTAGGTGAACTCGTCATTGTATCCGGGGGGCGGCTGGAATGCCGGGAGGTGAAAGCGACGGTGTTCCAAATCCAGGAGCAGATTGCAGCGTTCGGCGATTTCCCGGCTGGACTTGATTGCGTCAGGCAGGTCGGAAAAGATTGCCTCCATTTCCGCACCCGAACGGAAATAAAATCCGCCGGGATGAAGGCGCAACCGGTCTCGGTCCTTGAGCCGCTTGCCGGTTTGAATACAGAGCAGGGTATCCTGGGCAAGGGCATCTTCGGGCTTAAGATAATGACAGTCATTGGTCGCAACAACGGGAATGTCAAGGGTGCGGGACAGTTCAATTATCCGGGGCAAAATCCTTTCCTGCTCGGGCAGCCCGTTCCGCATTAACTCCAGATAAAAATTCTTCTGACCCAATACTTCCTGATAGGAGGAGGCAGCTGCCATTGCTGCCTCAAAGTCATCGCGGAGCAAATGCCAGTTTACCTCACCCTTGAGACAGCCCGAGAGTCCGATTAAACCGGCGCTGTATTCTGACAGAATCTCTTTGTCGATCCGCGGTTTGTAGTAGAACCCTTCCAGATAACCTAAGGAAACCAGTTTGATCAAATTGTAGTAACCGGTTTCGTTCCTTACAAGCAGAGTTAGGTGAAAACTTGCCTCAGGAATGTCGGCCCGAATTTCCTTTTCCCGGCGGTCACCGGGCGCGACATATACTTCCGCTCCGATGATCGGTTTGATACCAGCCTTCTGTGCCGCCTTGTAAAACCTGATGGCACCAAACATATTGCCATGGTCGGTCAGTGCCAGTGCGGACATCCCCAGTTCCTTTACCAGTCTGACCATATCTTCAATTCTTGCAGCACCGTCTAAAAGGCTGAACTCAGAGTGGGTGTGAAGATGGACAAAATCACTTCTTGGGCGTTCCGGGGACATCTTTTATGTTATACTTGAGTTCAATGTTTTTGTCAAACCCGGCGCCAGGAGGAGAGACCCGAGAAGAGGGATGAAGGGAGCAAGGTTGTAGTTAATGGATTAAGAAATCGTTAATTGTTCCAGACGTCTTATTCTCTCCGCAAGCGGCGGATGAGAGGCAAAAAGCTTAACCCCTTTACCCCGGTCTTTGCCGAATGGATTGGCGGTGAACATATGGGCAGTGGCATCGGATGCGGTCCTTAATCTTCCTGACCAGAGACCAATTTTACGCAGGGCGGATGCAAGACCGAAGGGGTTGCGGACAATGTAAGCGCCGGATGCATCAGCAAGATATTCTCGCTCCCTTGATATTGCTGCACGGATAATCAGAACTAAAAGCGGAGCAAGGATTGCCAGCACCACTCCCATCAAGAAGAGAATCAGCCCAAACTGACCCATGCCCCGGGAACGGGAATCGCGGCGTCTGACTCCGCCGGCAAACAAACCCCAGCGTAGAAAAATATCCCGGCAAAGAATCAAAAGGCCACCGATCATCGCCACCACCGTCATCAAAAGGATATCATAATTTCGGATGTGGGCAGTTTCATGAGCGATGACACCCTGGAGTTCTTCACGGTTCATCATCGCCAGCAACCCTTTCGTCACCGCCACCGCCGCATTTCTGGGGTTTCGGCCCGTGGCAAAGGCGTTGGGGGCATCGTCATCAATCACATAGACCTTAGGTTTGGGAATGCCGGCAGCAAGTGCCACCTCTTCAACCACATTGTGCAACTCGTAGAACTCCTCTGCCGATGCGGGCCGAGCACGGTTAACAGTTAGTGCCAGTTTATCAGAATTGTAGTAGAGGACGAGATTGTAAACAACAATAAATCCTGCAAAAAGCAAATACATTTCCATGCCCCAGTGCAGGAAATAACCGAGGGTCCAGCCGACAATTCCTAACAGCAGTGTAAATACCGCGATGAAGAAAATGGTTGCCAGCCGGTTGCGGGCAATTAACTGGTAAAGATTGGCTTTTTGGGGCATCGGTGCTAAAATTGAACCCTGGGCACCTCTCGTTCTGTCTCCGGGACCCGGTAAAATTCTGCCGGTCTGAAATTAAACAGGCTGGCGACAATATTGGTCGGAAACATCTGCACGCGGTTATTGTAATCCATCACCACGTCATTATAAAACTGCCGGGCAAAGGCGATTTTGTTCTCAGTGTGCGCCAGTTCCTCCTGGAGTCTCAGAAAATTCTGATTTGCCTTCAGGTCCGGATAATTTTCAGCCACGGCAAAGAGGGTTTTCAGGGTTGCGCTCAACTGGCTATCAGCCCGGGCGGCTTCAGCCGGACCCTTGGCGCCGATTGCCAGCGCCCGCGCCTCGGCGAGCTTTTCAAATATCTCACGCTCATGGGCAGCATAGCCTTTGACCGTCTCGACCAGATTGGGAATCAGGTCAATCCGGCGTTTCAACTGGACATCAATCTGATGCCAGCCGTTCTGCGCGCGGTTTTTGCCCCGCACCAATAGGTTATAGGTGGCAATAAGGAAAAGAACGGCGATGCCAACAATGACCACTACTATTATTAACACCATTTTGGGCTCCTTTTTATATTAGAATGCTCAATTTTCAAACTCAAGGTGAATCTTGAGCCGGGGCGAAGTGAACTCATCAGGCAGGGGCGGCAATCTGCCGGTAACGGTTACTGCCCGGACGCAGGACTCATCAAACAGGAGGTCACCTGACCCCTGTTCCAATTTAACCTCACTCAACCTGCCATCACGCTCAATCACAAACATCACCGTTGCGCTGACCTTTCTGAACCGGCGGCTTTGCGGGTCCTGCCAGTTTTCAGCAATCCGCTCAAGCATCTGCTGAATATAAAAATTATAACCGAGTACCGATGCCCCTTCAACCCTTGCTCCCAGTCCGCCACGCCGGAGCATCTCAGCCGTGGTTTTGGGCTCTGATTTCGGCTTGAGCTTTGCCGCCTCCCTTTTAACCGGCGCGGGCTTGGGTAGGGGCTGAACCAGATGAGTTGCCGGTTCTGATTTTTCATCCTCCCGCGGACCGCCGCGGAGAATTTCAACCGTAATCACTGCCGGCCTGGTAGTTTCCCTTGGTTTCTGCACAACCCGGGTAATGATTCCAATCGCCACTATTACTGTGAGATGACCGGTAAAGGAGATGAGCAACTCCCGCTTCATATCAGCAGTTCAATAAAATTCAACTTAACCTCTACCTTTGCTTTACCTCAACCTGTTCTCCGGTAGAACCATCCTTATTTGGGCAGTGCGGTCAAACCGATACTGGAAATCCCCTGTTCTCTGATCAAACCCAAGACCTCAATGATTGTTCCATAATCTACCCTGCGGTCCGCGTGAAGATAAACAAAGTTATATTCGCCTTTGGCGAGCTGGTTCGCCAGCGCCCTGCTGAACCCGGCAAGGGTTACCGCCTTGGTGTCAATAAATATCTGACCGTCGGCTTTTATTGAAATTACCAGTCCAGCCCGGGTCTGAGGCTCAGGTTTTGCTGTCCGGGGTAGGTCAAGGTCAATACCCTGCTGCCGGCTGAGTGCAGTGGAAACACCGGCAATAAGAAAGATTATCATCAGCGTAAAACTGACATCTGCCAGGGAGGTAATATTCATTTCGGCAAGAAATTTCAGCCTTCTTGCCTTGATCACTTCCTCCCTTTACCTTTTCTCTTCACCACTCAGCACCCGGCAGGCCTCGCGTCGGAAAAGCCCGGTCAACTCTAGGGTAAACCGCTCCATCTCGGCCTGCAGGTTTCGGACCCGACCAACGAAATAGTTATAGAAAAGTGCGGCCGGAATCGCTACCAAAAGGCCCATAACTGTTGTCACCAGCGCATCGGAAATCCCGGGTGCGATCAGTTGCAGGGTGGGCAACTGTGCCCCCCTTAAGGAAAGAAATGTCCGGAGCACACCCTGAACTGTGCCCAAAAGTCCCAAGAATGGTGCAACCATTGTGGTAATGGCCAAAAAGGAAAGTCCCCCCTCCAGTTGCTCGCTCACCCGGGACCCGGTCCGTTCCATCGCCTCGGTGATATTGGGCATCAACTGACTTAAAGATTCACTGCTGGAAGATGAAAATTCACTCTGCAGGGAGAGCCATTCCTCAACTGCAGCACCTAACAAAGGAACAAGGGGTGAATAAGGAAAGAGCCGCGCCAGTTCCTGATAATCCTTGATGTTGCGCCGGTACCCGAACGCATCAAGAAACCCGCGGGTCTGGACCTGTGCCCGACGGAACTGCCTGATTTTACGAAAGAAAATTGCCCAGGTGATAACCGACATCAGAAAAAGGATGAGGATAATCGTCAGGGCAAATGGCCCGGCTGAAACGAATGGTCCTAAAAAACCGGCCTGCCCCATCTGTGCCTAACGAGTTGATTTCAGGCGCTCTTCAGCCAGTTTTGCCTCGGGTGTATTCGGGTATTTCTCAATCACGGCGCGAAACTGCCTTTCCGCAGCACCGCCTTTGCCCTGTAACTGATAGATCAGTCCTAACTTGTACATCGCCGCGGGAATCTTATTCCCTTCGGGATACTGGCTTATCACCCGCTGCAACTCCAGTTCGGCACTATCCAGTTGATTAAGTGAATAAAAACACTCACCGACCCAGTACTGAGCGTTATCCGCCATATCGCTGGAGGGAAAAAGCTGAATGAAGCGGCGGAAACCGGTAATTGCCACCTGATAATCACCTTTGGTGAAATCAAGATAGGCGGTATTATAAAGCCGGTCTGCATCAATCCCGGCAATGGTGGTATCAACTGGACTGACCGCCGATTCAGCCGAAGGGGCACTTTCCGTTATCAATTCTCCGCGCCAGGCACCCGTCCGCCTGCCAATCCGCTCCAGCCGTTCACTGATATCCACCAGTTCGGCATCGAGCTCAGCGATATGGTCATCCAGTTTCTCAATGCCGGTCAGGGCATCGGCACGAAAACGGGCAATCTCCTCGTCCTGGCTTGCCTGCTTTCTTTCTATTCGTTCCAGCCGGACTGAGATGGAATCCAGAACCTCCCCGCGACGGACATACTCCCGATATGGGCCGCAGCGGGTAAAAAAAATAACCGCCAGCAGGCTGCTGCCGGCAACCAGAATTTTCCCGGTTTTCAGCTTACGCCTGCTGGCTGCCATTCGGTTTCAATGAACTCTTGCGCTCGTGAATTTATTTATTTGCCTTGAGTCTTGAACTCGCAACGCCGATTAAGGTGATACTGGTTGGGGTCGGTTGTTACCAGTCGCTCTTCACCATAACTGATGGTGCTGAGAATCCCCGCGTCAACCCCCAACTTTACCAGATACGACTTTGCCGCCTCGGCCCGGCGCTGACCTAACGCCATATTATATTCAGCCGTGCCAATCGGACAGCAGTGGCCCTCAATCGTCACCATCAACTTCTGCCCGCCATTAAGCGCATTCTTAATCTGTTGGGCATTTTCCTGCAGAATCTGGGCATCACCGGTTCGGATATCATATTTATCAAAATCAAAGTAAATCGTCTGCAGATTTATCGTGACCGCTTTTGCTTCTGCCGGTTTTTCCTCTGTTTTTTCCTCAACCGGCGGTTCAACCATCACCGGCTCCTCGGCCACCGGCTTCACGCACTTCTTCGGACAGCCGACCAGAACCAGCATAAACACAACACCCATTAACAGGGTTGTGAGTTTAACTGTTGCTTTCATCTGGCTTCCTCCTTTTTGATTTCATTTTCTTCAGTCTATTATTACTTATCAAGTATTACTTATCAAGAACACCATAATTATAATTTAACAATCCTCCGGCTCCTGTCAAGTTTAGCTACTGACAGTTTTGCCGCTTCGTCCCGGTGCTTCCAGGGGGATGCCGGCGCGGCACAGAGGACAATCAGCCGGTTCATAATTTCGAATCGGCTCCTGATAGGCAGAAAAAAGGGGTGCGGAAAATGCAACCCCAGTACTGCGATCAATAAACACACCGATACCGATCACCTGCGCCGGTGTGCTCCTGAGCGCATTTAATGTCTCATTTATTGAGCCGCCGGTGGTTAAAACATCATCCACCACCAATACCCGGTCGGTATCTTGCACCACAACCCCCCGGCCAATTTTCCTGCCCGTCTCTGTCTTCTCGGCAATTATACACCGACAGCCCAGCTGCCGCGCCACCTCATAGGCAACAATAATCCCACCGGTCGTCGGGCCGCAAACCACCGTTACCCCTTCTGACCGGAAATGCTGGGCAACAACCTGAGCAAACCGCTCGCAGAGTATTGGTTGCTCGAGAATCCGGAACTTCTCAAAATACCGGTCTGAATGCATACCTGATGTCAATAGAAAATGACCGGTGCGCACAACCTGGAACTGCCGCAAAAGAAGGGCCAGGTCCTTCTCCATCTCTAACCTCCTAATTGGGCTTTAACCTCCCTGAGTACCGCCACCGGGTCAGGTGCAGCGTAGATCGGCCTGCCCACCACGATGTAATCGGCTCCAGCAACTGCCGCCTGATTCGGGGTCATAACCCGCATCTGGTCGTCACCGGGAAGGTTTTCTGTTGCCAGCCTGATCCCGGGCGTAACCACAACAAACTTCTGCCCGCAACGTTTCTTAATCGGTTTAATCTCCAGGGGTGAGGCAACGACACCGTCGCAACCCATACTCTGGGCCAGTTCTGCCAGTGACAGGACCCGGTTTTCAACTTCCTGGGAACAGCCGGTGACCTGGGCCAGGCCCTGGCGGTCAAGGCTGGTTAAGACTGTTACCCCGAGGATGACCGGTTTCACTTTTCCCATCTGCTCGGCAGCCACTCTTGCCGCCTTGGTTGCTGCATAAAGCGCACCCGCACCTGCCATAGTATGCACGGTCAGCATGCTGACCCCCAATTCGGTTGCCGCCTCAACCGCATTGGCGACCACCGACGGTATATCGGCAAACTTCAGGTCCAGAAATACATTTGCCCCGTAGGCAACAAACTCTTCAATAAGCCTTGGACCGGTTCTTGTCCAGAGGTCAATCCCGATCTTATATAAGTCCACCTGGTTGCCGATTTGCTCAAGCAGTTTTAGTGCCTCCCGGTCATCTTTGACATTCAGAGCCAGAATCAGTCTTGTCATTTTCCACCTCCGGCTCGGCCGATGATTTCTTCCAATCCCTTTATCCCTTTTTTCTGGCAGAGGGTCTTAAACTCCTTCGCTACCCGCACCGCTCCGCCCGGTTCAACAAGATTGGCGGTTCCAACCTGAACCATACTGGCACCGGCACAGAAAAAATCAAACGCATCCTTGCCGTTCATAATCCCGCCGCAGCCGATTACCGGCACCCGTACTGCTGCTCTAACCCGGTCAACACAGAAAAGGGCAAAGGGTTTGATTGCCGGGCCAGAAACCCCGCCGGTTCTGCCTCCTAATAACGGCTTGCCATCATCATTTAGCACCAGACCGAACAGCGTATTTATTACCGTAACCGCATCCGCACCGCCCGCCTCTGCCGCCTTTGCGCTCTCAGCCGGGTCAACAAAGTTAGCGGTCAGTTTGACGACCAGCAGTTTTCTGGTCCTCTTCCGCACCGCCCCGGTCAACTCCTCCACCATCTGCGGCGATTGCCCCAAAAGAACCCCGCCCTGCTTAACATTCGGACAGGAAAGGTTAAGTTCCAGACCGTCAATCCGCTCATCGGTCAGTTGTTCAGCCATCCGGACGAACTCACTAACATCCTCTCCAGCCACATTAACCAAGACCCGGCATTTTAAACCCTTCATTCGGGGCAGGATATTTCTTGTGAAAACCTCAAGCCCGGGATTTTCCAGCCCCACTGAATTCACGAGACCACTATTGAACTCGGCGATTCTTGGCACCGGATTTCCTGACCTCGGCTTCAGGGTCAGCGCCTTGGTTACTACCCCTCCCAAACAGTGGGCAAACCTTCTGAACTCAATTCCGAACCCGAATGTCCCGGCTGCGGCAATTATCGGGTTTGAGAATTTAACTCCGGCAATATTAACCTCAAAACTCATAAAACTACCCTGCTCAGGTCCACCACTGGACCCTCCTGGCACAACCGGAGATACCCGCCCTCCCTTTTTTCTATTCCGCAGCAGTAACATATCCCCGCTCCACAGCCCAGCCTCTCCTCAATGAAACCCCAGACCTGAACCCTGCCGGCAATTTCAATTATACCTTTAAGCATCATCTTCGGGCCACAGGCATAAATCACGGGCTTTGCCAAATCCTTAACCACCCCTGTTAAAAGTTCAGTAACCAGCCCTTTCTTACCCGCACAGCCATCCTCAGTGGTTACTAAAACCCGGGCACCCAGTTGTCTGAACTCCGGGATAAGAATCAATTCCTGTTTTGTCCTGGCACCAATCAGAATCCAAACCCTGTTTTTCGCTATCAGTTTGCGGGTCAAAAAAAGCAATGGTGCCGCGCCGACACCGCCGGCACAGACAATCACATCCTTGTTCTTAACCAGCGGTGCCGGTCTGCCTAATGGTCCAAGCACATCCCACTCCTCGTTACATCTTGACCGGCTCAATGCCCGGGTGCCCTTTCCGACAACCCGGAAAACCAGACGCAGCAAATCACCTTGCACATCAGCCACCGATATCGGCCGGCGCAAAAGCAAATCCTCCCTTTCCCTCACCTTAACCCCGAAAAACTGTCCGGGCTTGGTTCTTTTTGCCAGTTCTGGTGCCTCAAGCCAGACCGAAACAATCTCCCTGCTCAGCCAGCCGGTTTTTGCCACTCTGACTATCAGACTGTCAGCGACCACTGCCATCACCGCACCGGCGATTTTTCCTGGCCGGACCGAACCAGACCCAGCCAGCGCCGGGATTCAGCCGCATATTCGGTCTCTGGATATTCGGCAATAATCTTCCTCAGCACCTGGGCCGCACCAGCCGAATCCTGTTTCACCCGCCTCAAAATCCAGGCCTGAGCGAAGAGCGCCTTGGGTGCCCAGGGACTGTCCGGAAACGAATCATAGACCTGCTGATAGATTGCCATTGCGGTATCATATTCACCCAAATTCAGATTGTGCACCTCCGCCAGAAGAAAAAGCGCTTCGGCTGGCGAACGCTTTTTTGTTGTATCCCCGACGATTGCCTCCAAGAGGGAAAGCCGTTTGGCTGCCAGCACCCCGTAATCTGAATCTACCCGTCTCAGCCGGGCGCTGTCATAATAAGCCCGGGCTCTGCCAAAATCCTTATTCTCCTCATAAAACCGGCCGAGCATAAATGCCGCTTCGGCGCCGCTGGCATTATTCGCCCGCACCCGTGCGAAAGCGGCAAGCGCCTCGTTATCCTTCCCCATCCCGGCATAGGCTTTACCTGCAGTCAGATTCAACTCATCATCCAGGTCCTGGTACCGACCCAGTTCATCACCGACTATTTTCAACGCCTCCTCATACCTCCTTTGCGCCAGAAAACAGGCAGCAATCTTTACCTTTGCCTCAGCCCTTTTCCTTGCCGAGGGTTCAATCTCGGTATAACGCTGAAACCAGATCTCGGCACCGGCATAATCCGAGAGCCGCAAACAGCCTTCTGCCAGCTGCCTCACCGCCTCCCGGTAATATCTGGACCTGGGAAACAGGCGGACAAACACCTTCAATGAATCAACACCCTCCTGGTCATCACCCCGTTCCAACGCACTCAGGCATAGGTAAAAACTGGCCGCATCCCGCAGTCTGGGATAACGCTGCTTCACCCCTTCAAGGACCAACCGGCCGGCGCCGAAAGAACCGTTCTTGATCAGAGCCATCCCCCGATAAAGTTCTGCCTCAGGCAGAAACGGCGAATTGGGAAAAGCCAGTTTTAGTTGTTCAAAGGACTTTATTGCCCGGCTGAACTCCGCCTTTTCATAATACCCCCTGCCAATCAGAAACAGGGCGTCATCAACCCACCTTGACCTGGGCCAGCGGCTGATCACCAGTGCCGACTTCTCAATCGCCTTGTCAAACTTCGGCTTTGCCTGACCTGCCTGGCCCTGCTCCTTTAATTTCAGCCCCTCTCGGTAATAAACCCTGGCATTATAAAAGGTATTGAAATAGGCACAGCCGGCAAAAAGTGCCAACAGGGTCAATGGTCGCACAAACCGGCGGGTAGTCAATCTATCCTCCTGATTAAGATACCCGGATTATACATCCTGTCAAGCAAGGGCTAATCACTCAGGTGAACTGCCGGTTATGCCCAGGACTGTATCACCGGGCTTGATCTGCTTTGAGAAAAACCAGCCGGAATTTACCTCCAGGGCATAGCGCACCGGCTTTGATGAGGCATACCGGGTCACGGTATCCATGGGTGCCATCTCCAGGATGTCGGTAATGATGCCATTAGCATCAATAAAGGCAATTGCGAGCGGAATATAGGTGTTTTTCATCCAGAACCGCAGGGTCTCATCCTGTTCAAACACAAAGAGCATTCCCGAATCCGGTGCCAGACTGGTGCGAAACATCAGGCCCTGATTTCTCTTCTCCGGTGTTTTTGCCACCTCAGCCCAGAGCCTGTTGCCTTTTATATTCAGTGCCGCCGCCTCCTTTTTCTCGGTCCCACTCAGGTTATCGGCCCTGCTTCTTTCCCTGACCTTTCCACACCCAGCATCCGGGAAAATTGTCAGCACCAGGATTGTCAGCCCAATAATCATATTCATCAACCGCACTGCCATATCACAGCACAATCTCGGAGAGGTCGGCAATTTGTCCAAACAGGGAACGGACATAGTTTAACAACCTCAGCCGGTTGCTCTTTAACCTTTCATCCGCACACATCACCAGCACATCGTCAAAAAGTCGGTCAATCGCCTCACGCAGGGAAAGGAGCAGGGTAAACGCCGCATCATAAGCGCCCCGGCTCAGCGCCTGTTCCAGTGCCGGCTCAATCGCCTGCGCCTTTTCATAGAGCATCTTTTCCGCCGGTTCCTGAAACAGCGCGGGTTCGGGCAGCCCCCCGGCATCTTGACCCCGCAGGATATTGGCAACCCGCTTCTGACCGATAACCAGGCGCTCAAACTCAGGGCTGGTGCGAAAATGCTCCAGACTCTGTGCCCGGGCCAGCGCCTCAGCCGGTGTATGCCAGACCGTTTTCAGCACGGCATTGGCAATATCATACCTGATGCCCCGTTCGGTTAAAATCGCGCTGAGACGCTCCCGGAAAAGTTCTAAGACCATCCCTTTGATTTTTTCATCCTGACCGCCCAGTGCCCCCAGACTCTTTTCAACCAGTTTATCAATCTCGATCGGCCAGGCCTGCTCAAGGATAATCAGGAGCAATCCGGTTGCCTGGCGCCGGAGCGCAAACGGGTCCTCAGAACCGGTGGGTATCGCGCCTGTAAGATAGGTGGCGACAATATTATCAATCCTGTCTGCAACACTTAACAAGCCGGCCAGTGCCGATTTCGGCAAATCATCCCCGGGATTTTTCGGCAGGTAATGCTCGGCAATCGCAATCGCCACCTCCTCATCCTCACCCAGAGCCCGAGCATAAATCCCGCCCACAACACCCTGCAGTGCGGCAAACTCCTTTTCCCTGACCAGTTGGGTCAGAAGGTCGGCTTTGCTCAGATAGGCGGCACGGTCAAGCCTTCTGGCATCAACACCGGGCACATAACCGGCCAGAAAGGCACAGAGTTCGCGCAACCGCCCGGTCTTGTCATAATAACTGCCCAGCCCCTCAATCCAGACCACCCGCTTCTCCTCCTCAACCAGTGGCTCAAGCCCAGTCTTCAAATCGGTCTCAATAAAAAAATCGGCATCCCTTAATCTTGACTCAATCGCCCGCTCATACCAATAACGGACCAGGTCCTGGTCGCAATTCGGGCTGTTGGTTACGGCAATAAAGTAGGGCAGGAGCCGGCCGGTTTGGTCCTGAACTGAAAAACAGCGCTGTTGCATCTTTAAGGCGGTAATCAATACCGGCCCGGGCAGGCGCAGATATTCCGGTTTGAACCGGCCTAAAATCGGCTCAGGAAACTCGGTGTTATTCACCGTCTCCAAAAGCAGTTCCTCATCCTTAACTACCTGGGCTTGAACCGCTGTTGTCAGTTCAGCAACCCGTTTTAAAATCTGCGCCCGGCGCGCTTGGGGTCTGACAATGACCCGGTATTTTTCCAGTACCGGCTCATAATCATCAGGAGTTGTGATAACCAAGGGTTCAGTGCTGAAGTTGCGATGACCAAAGGTGGTATTACCGCTCAAGAGACCGTCCAGTTCAAACCGCACCACCTCACTGCCGAGCAGGCACAGGACCCAGCGCACCGGCCGGGAAAAGCAGAGGTTACCCTGATTCCAGCGCATTGTCTTCGGAAATGGAATCCGGGCAATTATCTCCGGCAGGTTATCGGCAAGTATTCTCCGGGATGGAACCGCAGGCAGGCTCTTTTTCAAGAAAATATAATCCCCTTTTGCGGTTGATTTCACATATAACTCATCCACAGTTTTACCATGGACGGCGGCAAAACCGATTGCGGCCCTGGTCGGCTTGCCCCGGGAATCAAACCCCGCCTTTTTCGGAGGTCCCTGGAACTCAACCGACCCGGCTGGCTTCTCCTCTGCCACATCCCGGACCAGTAATGCCAGACGCCTTGGGGTCCAGAAGGACTCGGCTTGACCAAACCTGATGCCATTCTCACTCAGAAGGTTGGTTATCCGGCGTCTGAGTTCAAACGCCGCTAGGGCAAGAACGGCGGGTGGCAATTCCTCGGTGCCGACTTCAAGCAGAAAACTTTTCACAGATGGATAATATTGCTTTTCAGAACAATGTCAAGGCAACCAATTACCAAACAACTGAAATTAGTTCTGCACCCCTGAATTCTCCGAAAGGAACAAAACAAAATCAGGGTTCTAATCCGGAATTACCTCTCCGGTAATGATCAGTTTGACTCAGGCGGTTATTCCGCTAAATGCAAGGCTAAAGCCTTGCCCTGCATCCCCGCACCTTGTAGGGCAAACCTTCAGGTTTGCTTTCCGGACCGAGATGCAAGGCTAAAGCCTTGCCCTACTGTTGACCGTTTGAGTCCGGGGGGTAAAATTTACCAATGCGAAGATTGCTGGCAACTGGTATCGGAGTTCTGTTTGTCTTTGCCTGTGTTTCCGAGTCTGCCCGTTTGCGCCAGCAGTTGAATTCAGCCGACCCGGCAATCCGGGCCGATGCCTGCGAAAGGCTGGGGCAGTTGCGGGACAAAAAGGCGGCACCGCTTTTGATTAAACTGCTACAGGATACGGTTCCGGCTGTCCGTTTTAGTGCCGCACTTGCCCTGGGCAACATCGGTTCTGCCGAGGCGGTCGCACCCCTGACCCGGGCAATTGAAAACGAACCCAGGGAGGATGTGGCAATGGCAATGACCAGGGCGCTTGCCGATTTGGGACCACCCGCAATCGAACCGCTGATCAAACTGACCGGCTCAATCAAACCGCTGGTGCGAATGACCGCCTGCCGGGGACTGGGCAGAATCGGTGCCCATCAGGCGGTTGAGCCTTTAGTCCGCCGTATTGATGACCCTGACCCCAATGTCCGCCGGGCAGCGATTTTTGCCCTGCGCCGGATTGGCGATGAGCGGGGGCTGGAGGCAATTGCCCGCCGGGTCCAGAGTCCGGACTGGCGCACTGAGGAAAACGCTGAGCAGGCATTGAGCGGGAGGGGCTATGAGGAGCAACTGCAAAGGATAAGGCAAATCCTGCGCCGGTTTCATCACTGACACCGACAGGCGCACCCCGATTATTGACTTCGCTGATAAATGGTTTATAATTTAAGACTGGGCAATGAATAGCACCTTCTTGATTTTGACACTGCTCGCCAGATCACTGCAACCGGTTTTCCAGGGTGATTTGAAAATGAACCTGGACTATATCGCCTATTGTGATGCGGGTGATAGCACCTGGCTGGAACTTTCCTATGAAATCCCGTTTTCTGCCCTTGCCTTTGTCAAAGAGAACACCGGCTTTTCTGCCCGTTACCGCCTGACACTGGAACTGTTTGATAAGAGCAGAGATATTATTGCCGCTGAGGTCTGGGAGCGCAAGGTCCGGGTTTCTGATTACCGGCTGACCACCTGCCGTGATTCCTTTGCCAGCGAGGCGCTCAGGCTGAAGATTGGACCGGCCGCCATCACCGCCCGGGTAACCTGCGCTGACCTGTTGAGTGAACGCCGGGCTTCTGCCCGGTTCCCGCTGGAGAGACAGGCCGCTGCCATTTTGCTCCGGCTCCTGAAGTCCGGGAAGCCCAATCCCAGCCGGACCTACGGTCTGAATGATACAGTGGCAATCCTTGCCGAGGTCAGGGCTGACATCAGGGTTAACCGGACCGGTAACGACAGCCTCCTGTTCACAATCAAAAATGGGAAAAGAAATGTTACCGGTGAAATGGTCGGGTTAAGCAATTCTGACAGTGTGCAAAAGGCGCTTTTTTTGCTGCCGGTAGTTGACCCGCTCAGGCAGTTGAACTCCGGGTCATATCTTGCCCAGGTCCGACTGAACCGGAAGGAATCGCCTCTGGGCACAATTGAGTTTAAGGTGGAACTGCCCTTTTTTTACGATGACAGCCTCTGGGGAGTAAGGGTTGACCAGTTGCTTTACATCGCCAGTTATGAGGAGATGAGGGCCCTGAAAAGAACACCCAGGGAGACGAGGAAACAGAAATGGGATGAGTTCTGGCAGGACAAAGACCCGAACCCCTCAACCGAAATCAATGAACGGGAGGAGGAATATTTTGAACGTATCGCCTATTGCGATGAGCATTTTGGCAAGGGTGACCGGGGCTATAAAAGCGACCGGGCAAAAATCTATGTTACCTATGGGCCCCCGGACCAGGTTGAATCCCGCCCCTTTGAGGTTGACCGGCCGGCTGAGGAAATCTGGTATTACTTTCAGAATAATCTTACCTTTATCTTTATTGACCGGTTTGGTTCCGGCCAGTTTGTTCTCTGGACCGGGAGGTAAAAACGATGACGGCTCTGTTGCTTGCACTGCTGTTATTTTCCGGTACCGACTCCCTGCGTTTTGACCTGGATTGGGCAGCCTTTCACCACCGGGCTGATTCATCCCGGGTTGAGTTTTACTACGGGGTCGGGTATGACCAGTTGAACTTTCAGCCCGCCGAGAATTATCTGAGCGCACCGTTCTGGGTCAGTTTTGAGATGAACGGACTGAATAATCAGTTTCACGAATCAGGGACAATCCAGAAGCGCGCGCGGCTCAGAACCTTTCAGGAGGCGGCAGGTGCCCGGCGGACATTTGTTGACCAGTTCAGTGTGATTGTTCCAGCCGGTTATTATGAAATCAAAGCCACCATTTACGACTCGGTGCACAGCGGCACGGTCATTGATACAATCAACATTATGGACTTTAGTGCCGGACTGGCACTGAGTTCGGTGCAACTCGGCGCGGGCTTAGTTACCGACAGCAGTACCGGCGGATTTGCCGTTATCCCCAATCCGGGCCGGCGCTTTACCGCTGGTGACCACCGAGCAATCTATGCCTATCTTGAAGTCTATGGCTTGAGACTTGATTCCGGCACCTATCAGATTCGTTATCACCTGCTCGGTGCCAATCGCCGGGACACCCTGCTCAGTTCAACACCCCTCATCCGCAGAAAAACCGGCACCAGAGGCGCAATCGGCGTGAAACTTTCCCTGGACAGTCTCCCACCGGACCGTTATGTTTTTCTGGTTCAGGTCTCAGACCCGGGTGCAGAAAAGACCGTCTCTGCCGAAAGGGAACTTTTCATCGGCTCGGAAATGAAAACCGCTACCCCTGACTACCCTTATCAGTTTCAACCCAGCCCGAAGGAGGCGCGCTATTATCAGGAACTCCAGTACATCGCCACGCCCCGAGAACTTGCCTATTATCAAAGCCTTTCCGATTCGGGCAAACAGGCATATCTTGCCTGGTTCTGGTCAAGGCACAATCTGAGTGAATTTGTCCGCCGGATGGAAACTGCTGAAACCCGGTTCAAAACCGCCCGCACCGCCGGGGTAAAAACCGACCGCGGCAGAATCTATGTCAAGTATGGCGAGCCTGATGCGGTGGAGAGAAAAACCATTGAGATGGACATCAAACCCCGGGAATACTGGTTTTATTACCAGCCCGGGCTCACCTTCATATTTATTGACCTCCGTGGTGATGGCAACTACCGTCTTGTCTGGACCAACAGCCCGGATGAACCGTCAACCGGTCTGGAAAATCTGCTGACACCCGAGGAACAGGACCAGTTTCATTAAGGGTATTTATGGAACCATCCTCTTCTGACCGCATCGGCCTGGTTCAGTTCAACCTTTTCAAAGCCGAGTGGTGCAGTGTGCCTGCCGAACTTGAACTCCAGCCTGGAGAACTGGTAATCATCGGTGATGATGAGGGGGAGGACTTAGGCCGGCTGAAGGCACTGGAGACCGGCGGCACCCGTCCGGTTGAAGGTATCATTCTGCGCCGGGCAAGCCCGGCTGAAATCCAGACCCGCGCTGAGCTTGATGCCCGGGCCGCTCAGGCACTGGAACTCTTCCGGGAACTGCGCACCGAGTACAACATCAATATGCAGGTTGTTGGTGCCCACCTGCGGTTTGATAAAAAGAAGATCTGCTTCTACTTTATTGCGGAAGAAAGGGTGAACTTCCGGATGTTACACAAGGCAATTGCCTCCGCACTTAACCTGCGGGTGGCAATAAAACAGATTGGTGTCCGCGACCATACCCGGCTGCTCGGCGGTCTGGGTATCTGCGGCCGCGTTGTCTGCTGCAAGCAGTTCCTGCGGGAGTTAAAGCCCATCACCCTGCGGATGGCTCGCCAGCAGAACCTGTTTGTCGAGCCGAACAAGATTTCCGGACTGTGTGGCAAACTGCTCTGCTGTCTCAGTTATGAAGAAGGCATTTACGAGAAGTCGATCGCCGCCTGTCCCCGGGTCGGCGAGAGGGTAAAAACCAGTTACGGAGTCGGCAGTGTAATTGAGGTTAATGCCTTAACTCACCAGATAAAGGTGCGTTACGAAGATGGCACCGAGCGAGCAATCCCTTCAGCGGAGTTGAAAATTGAATAAAGTTACGCTCAAAGAAATTGCCCGGATTGAAGGCATGAAGCCGTCAGAACTAAATCAACTTCTTAAATCCGGTCGGGTCGTTATCTTAAAAAACCGCCGGCGCCGTATCAAACCGGTTGCCATCGGCGAAAAGACGCGCGTCAAGGTCAATGCCAACCTCGGCACTTCACCGGACCGTGCTGACCTTGAAACCGAACTGGAAAAACTCCGGGTCGCAATCGCTGCCGGTGCTGATACGGTAATGGACCTCTCGGTTGGGGGCGATGTCAATGAGGTGCGCCAGGCAATACTCAATGAGTCATCGGTTCCGGTCGGAACCGTACCGATCTACCAGGTGGCGCTTGAGGCACGGAAAAGGGGCTGTGCCTTTCCCGAGGTCAAGGTGAAAGACATCTTTAAGGTAATTGAAAAACATCTTTCTGACGGAGTTGACTTTATCACTGTCCACTGCGGTGTCACCCGACAGAATATCAAACCGCTCAAAAACCGGGCCCGGCTCTGTGGCGTTGTCAGCCGTGGCGGGGTAATGATGATTGAATGGATGCGTTACAACCGCCAGGAGAACCCGCTTTATGAGTATTATGACGAACTCCTGTCACTGGCAAAGGAATATCAGGTTACCCTTTCCCTCGGTGACGGACTCCGCCCCGGTGCCATCGCCGATGCCACCGATGAAGCCCAGGTTCGGGAACTTGTTACCATTGGCGAACTGGTTCAACGGGCGCGGGCTCGTGGTGTTCAGGCGATGGTCGAAGGACCCGGGCACATTCCTCTTGACCAGATTGAAGCCAATATCCGGCTGGAAAAAACGGTTTGTGATGGGGCACCATTTTATGTTCTTGGTCCGTTGGTGACTGATATTGCCTGCGGTTATGACCATATTGCCGCCGCGATTGGTGGCGCGGTTGCGGCCTGGTTCGGTGCCGATTTCCTCTGCTATGTTACTCCGTCCGAACATCTGGGCTTGCCCGATATTGAGGATGTCCGGGAAGGGGTGATTGCCGCACGCATCGCTGCCCACACCGCCGATATCGCCCGCCACCACCCTAATGCGTGGGCGTGGGACAACCGCCTTTCCCGTTTCCGAGCCGGCCTGCAATGGCAGCGGATGTTAGCCGAAAGCATCAACCCTCAGCGGGCAAAGGAAATTTTCGCCACTCAGCCTTCAGGCACTGAAGGCGCCTGCACGATGTGTGGTGAATTCTGTGCAATGAAGAAAAGCAAGGAGACCCTATATGATTAAACCGACATACAAACTTTATACCCCGGGACCGGTTGCGGTTCCGAAAGAATATCTGCAAACGCTTGCCAGCGACCTCATCTATCACCGGGAGGAGTCGTTTGGCGTTCTGCTGGATTCAGTGGTCAAAGGCCTGCAGCAGGTCTTTCTGACCTCGCGGCCGGTCTACATCCTGACCGCATCGGGAACCGGTGCGATGGAGGCGGCGGTTGCCAACCTCATCAATCCCAATGAACGGGTAGTGGTCGCCCATGCCGGAAAGTTCGGCGAACGCTGGCGGGAACTGGTCATCCGCTTTGGCGGGTATGTGGATGAACTTTCCCGTCCCTATGGTGAGACCATCCCGGCCGAGGAACTGGAAAGAAAATTAAAAAGCGATGATGCGGCCCGATGTGTATTCACCACGCTTACCGAAACCTCAACCGGTGTTACCCATGACATCAAATCCTTTGCCGAAATCTGTCATCGCCTTAACCGCATTCTGATTGTTGATGCCATTGCCGGGCTGGGGATTGATGAAATCCAGATGGATAACTGGCAGGTGGATGTGGTGATTGGCGGTTCCCAGAAGTGTCTGGCAGTTCCGCCCGGGCTTTCCTTCATTGCCTTGAGCGAACGGGCCTGGGAGGTGGTGGAAAAGAGCCGCAACGCCCGGTTTTATTTCGACTTAAGACAGTATCAGAAATTTGCCGAGAAGGGACAGACACCCTGGACCCCGGCGATATCAATTTTATATGCCCTGGATTGGGCATTGAGAAAACTTAACCGCAAGGGCATCAAAAAGAACTGGCAGGAGAAGGCCCAGATTGCCAGTTTTGTCCGGCGCGAGGTGGAAAAATTGGGCCTACTCATATTTCCCCAGCGTCCCTCCAATGCCCTGACTGTAATCCGCCTGCCGGAAACGGTGGACGGCACCAAGATCGTGGAGTTCTGCAAAAAACAGCACCGAATTCTTCTGGCAAACGGGCAGGCAGAGTTGCGGGGCAGGGTTGTGCGCATCGGCCATATGGGACCGGTTACAAAAACCGAAATGAAAAGGGTTCTAAGTTATTTTGCCCAGGCGTATAAGAAATTTGCCTGACGCGCAGTTGGGCTTTCAATCAGCCGGGGGTTAACTCCCTTCACCCGGCAACCGGAATCTGACCATAATCCGCAGGAACAGAACCAGATAGTTCAGAAACGAAACCACAATCAGAATCAGCACGGTCCAATCGGCAAAGGTTTTCAACTGCTCAAGATAGGGTTGGACTCGATTCAAGAGCGCACCGGCATCGGCACGCAGGGTGTAAAACAGAATCAGCAGGGCAAAGGCACAGCCGGTGATTTTGCCCACGACATCTGAAGAGACAAATGAACCGCGCACCTTCATCACGACCGCGCTGCCGGCAAGTATCAAGAGGTCACGGCCAATGACCGCCCCGGCAAGATAAAGCGGCAGGTTACTGATAAAGACTAAGGTGGTCAACACCGCCGCCACCCAGATTTTATCCACCAGGTGGTCTAAAACCCGGCCGGTATCTGAAACCTGATTCAGGCGCCGTGCCAAATAACCGTCAAGGGCATCGGTTGACCAGGAAAACAGCATCACCGCCACTGCGCCCAGCGCCTGACGTCGGAACAAAAAGAAAAGCACCACCGGCAAAAGAATCAGACGGGAAATGCTCAGCAGGTTCGGGATGGTTAAAAGCCGTCCGCTGTTGCGGAGATGATTGGCAGGGACAACCGGGGGCTGCTGCCCATTTTTTACTGGCTGTCTTTCTTGACCGTTCTGATTCACCGCTGACTGCCGGACCATTTGAGTTTATTACGCAGGATTTCAAAGTAGCACTCGCCTCTGGGCACAATCAGGCGCACCGAGAAATCAGCCCGGTTGATGGTCAGATTCTGACCCGGTTTGATTAACCAGCGGGTTTGTCCATCCAGACTGATAGTTGCTACCCGGGACTTGCCCGAAAGTACCAGCACCAGCGGTTCATCCGCAGGCAGAACCACCGGCCGGGCAGCCAGTGCATGGGGACAAAGCGGGGTCAGAATAAATGCGGACATTGTCGGAAAAACGACCGGTCCGCCCGCAGCAAGGGAATAGGCGGTTGAACCGGTCGGTGTTGCCACAACAACCCCATCCCCGACAAATCGGTTCACAAACCTCTCTTTATAATAGACCGAGATTTCCACAACCCGGCCCGATTCACCCATATTTAGCGCACAGTCATTCATGGCATAACCGACGCGCGGGCCGAGCCGGGCGCTGAGGAGCATCCTTTTTTCTTCACAGTAGTCGCCCCGGAAAAAATCCTTAATCCCGGCCCGTGCCTCGCTGATGGAAAACTCGGTCAGAAAACCCAGACCGCCCAGATTAACCCCCATTATCGGCTTTTCTGCCCGTCCAATTATCCGGGCTGCCCGCAAAAGAGTGCCGTCCCCGCCCAGTGCCAGGATCAGTTTCGCGCTTTTGAGCACCGCCTGGCTGACCGGCCTTAACCCCACCACCCTTTGCGGCGGCTCATCAACCGTAACCGGTTCAATACCCTCACGCAAAAGCCAGTTGACAAGTTTGGGCACAAAAGTCAGTGCCCGGGTCTTATTCCAGTTCACCACCAGACCGAGCCTCATCCTCCACCTCCTTCTGATAAAAGGCATAGCGGACATTACCATAAAGGTCGGTTTCAACCTCTGCCTCAGTTAGGATCCGGCGGACAAATTGCCCCTGGGTGGAATCAATCTCCACTGCCAGTACCCCTCCGGTTCGCAGGCACAACCGCCCCTCGTCTAAAATCAATTTGACCACCTCAATTCCCCTTTCACCGCCATCCAATGCTGAGCCGGGCTCATAATCTCGCACCCTCGGGCACAACCTGGCCAATCTGTTTGTGGGAATATAGGGTGGGTTGGAAATCAAAAGGTCAACCCGGTTAAAAAGAAACCGCAGCCCCTCTGAACTTAGTTTGTTCGCCAGAATCAACCTGACCCGACCCTGCAAATGGTAGCGCCGGACATTAATATTGGCAACCTTTAGCGCTGCCCTTGAGGCATCGATGCCATACACGATTGCACAGGGAAACAGGCGCGCCAGCGCCAGGGCAATACAACCAGAACCGGTCCCGTAATCAACGATCACCCTCGGATTTTTCACCCTTTTTGCCGCCCTGAGCACCAGTTCCTCGGTCTCCGGCCTGGGAATAAAAACCCGGGGGTCAACATAAATGTCCAGGTCAAGAAATGGTGCCGAGTTGACCAGATACTGCACCGGCATCCCCTCTGCCGCCCTTTTTAAAAGCCGGTGGAAACGGTGGGTTTGAGCCTGCGTCAATGGTCGGTCCGAGAGGTAAAGTTCAAACCGCTCAATTGCCAATAAACCCGTTATTAAGTATTCTGCCTCGGGCCTCGGGACAAACCGCTGTGCATAATCTAAGGCGCCTCTCACCGTTACCGGACAATTTGGCATCAAACAGCCAATCACAGCGCCGCCTCGGCCCGCTCCAGGGCTTCAAACATCGGTTTTAGTTCCCCATCCAGCACCGCACTTAGATTATAAAGCGTGAAGCCGATGCGGTGGTCAGTTACCCGGTTCTGGGGAAAGTTATAGGTTCTAATCTTCTCGCTCCGTTCACCGCTGCCAATCTGTTTTCGTCTGGTTGCGGTTGTCTTCTGCATCTCCTCCTGACGCCGCATCTCACCCAGTCGGGCCAAGAGCACCTTCATCGCCTTTGCCCGGTTGCGCGCCTGGGAACGTTCATCCTGACATACAACCGTAATTCCGGTGGGCAGGTGAGTAAGCCGGACCGCGGAACTGACCTTGTTCACATTCTGTCCGCCATGACCACCGGCACGAAATGTCTCCATCTGAATCTCCTCCGGGCTCACCCTCATTTCGCTCTCCTCTTGCTCAAGCAGCACCGCCACGGTCACTGTTGAAGTATGAATCCTGCCCGATCCCTCGGTCCTGGGCACCCGCTGGACCCGATGAACCCCGCTCTCAAACCGGAAAAACCGGTAAGGTGATTCACCCTCGACCGCAAAGATTATTTCCTTGAACCCCTCAAGTTCACTCGGTCGCGAGGAAAGCACCTCCACCTGTAAACCCTGCCGTTCAGCAAACTTTGCGTACATCCGGAACAGGTCAGCGGCAAAAAGGGCCGCCTCCTCACCACCGGCAGCCGCCCGAATCTCAACGATACAGCCCTTTTCCCATTCCGGTGGTCTTGGGATAAGCGCCGCGGTCAGTTCCTCACCCAATTTCAAAAGTTTCTGCTTAAGTAGTGCCACCTCCTTTACCGCCATCTCCCTTAACTCCGGTTCTGATGAGGTCCGTGCCACCTCTTCCACACCCTTCAACTCATTTTCCAAACGTTCATACTCTGCCAGCCGGTCCAGAACCGCGCTTAGTTGCCGGTGCTCCCGGGTAATTTTCTGCAACCGCGGAATATCAGCGAGCAGGCTCGGTTCCTGAAGCAGTTTTTCCAGTTCCTGTTGGCGCTGGCGCAAAGGCTCAAATTTACGCCTCAATTCAGCAAAAGTCAGTGCCATAGATTCTATTTACCTGTCAACCCTAAAGGAAACGGCCTGGATGATATATCTTTTGCACATTGAATTATCTTAACAAAAAGCCCGATTGTCAATTTATACCACCGATTGACAATAAAACCGGAAGAACTAAAATTTTAAAAAAGGAGTAGCGATGAAAAAAAGGCATCTTTTTGTCCTCTTGGTATTCGGACTTGCCGGTGCGGGCACTGCCCATAATATCGTAATTGAACAGCACGAGCTGCCGCTGGTAATTGACACCTACAGTCGCTATAAGCAGAACCAGTCCCCTTTTAACTGGACGCCATTTGACTCCAGCCGTCAGGTCTGGAATGTTACCGGCTATCCCGGGCAACTGCGCGCCAAGGTCGGGCTGCGGGTCTATACTGAAGGCAGGTATCCGGCACCGGACACGATGGAAAATGACTCCCCTCCGCCCGCGGTCTGTGAATTTGACACCCTGGGTGATAACTCGGAAAGTGAGGTTTATCTCTATCTTGACCAATTCGGTTTTTATGCCGACGGCATTGACTTTACTCAGGGCGGGTTCCGTTTCCTGGGCAACTATCGACCTGACGGTGTGATTTATAACCTGCCGATGTACTACGGTGCCAGTTGGAATACCGCCTGGTCCTGGCAATATGAAATCATCCCGGGCATCCCTTATCAGGCAAACGAGCAGCACCAGAAGCGCATCGTTGCCAAAGGTAAGGTCAAAGTCCCGATGTCTGGTGATTACTTCTGGCCCTGTTTGGTAATAAAGGATTATATGGTCTATACTGACAATATGGGCACAAATGACCGGCGCTGGATTTACGAATGGGTCGTTCCTGGACACTTCGCCGGCGGCAACGGTGTCTGCGCAGCCTTAAGCCAGAACGGCGCCCCACCCGACTTTATCACGGTGGAAACCTTTATGCAGGTAGAGAACTGTTCGATCCCGGGCTGGGATTTAAGGCCACCATCATTTTTTAGCACCAGGGTCTGGAACGATACCTCCTATCCCGGTCCATTTGTTATCTGGTCAAGAATCACCGATAACCAGGCGGTTGGCGCCGAATCACTTTTCTACCGCATCAATCAGGGCAACTGGATTGCCGTTGAACCCGATTCTGCGCAGGGTGATACCTTTTACTTTACAATCCCGGCAGTAACACCGCCGGTGCGGATTGACTACTACCTCTGGGCAAAGGACCAATTCTGTGTTGACAATGACATTGACTTCTGGACCACCTGGCCGGTCTGTTCACCGGAAAGCACGCTCGTAACCTTCAATGTCGAACCAACCGGAATGGAGGAAAACCGAACCGTTTTGCCGGGTACTGTTGGATTAAGCATCAGCCCCAACCCCTCAAAGACAACAGTTAACATCCGCCTGGTTCATCCCTCTGACCGGCAAGTCCAATTCAGCATCTATCGTGCGGACGGAACCCTGATTAAGAACCTCAATCTGACCGCTGATCGGAAAGGACAAGTGAATGCCACCTGGGACACAAGGACCATTCCCGCCGGCATCTATTTCTATTCCTGTCATGCCCGCGGCTTTTCAGCAACAGGCAGACTGACAATTTTACATTAGGAGGCGCTATGGAAATAAAAACCGTTCCGATCGAAAAGCCTGAAAACACCAACATCATCCTCGGCCAGTCCCATTTCATCAAGACGGTTGAGGACATTTATGAACTGCTCATCACTACCATCCCCGGGGTTAAGTTCGGCCTCGCCTTCTGTGAATCATCAGGTCCCTGCCTAATCCGACATTGCGGCACCGATGTTGAACTGGAAGCCCTAGCAGTTAAAAACGCCCTCGCCATTGGCGCGGGCCATTCCTTCCTCATTATCCTCGGCAACGCCTATCCAATAAATGTCCTGAACGGAATCAAACAGATTCAGGAGGTCTGCTCAATTTACTGCGCCAGCGCCAATCCGGTTAAAGTTGTGATTGCCGAAGACGAAACCGGCATCGGCATCCTGGGTGTTATTGACGGTGAAAAAACCAAAGGGGTTGAAGGTGAAAAAGAAACCGCGGCGAGAAAGGAGTTTCTAAGGAAAATAGGTTATAAGGCATAGATTCCTGAATAACCAAACCGCCAGATAAGAAAATGTTCAGTTTATCTTTAGTTAATATAGATTTTCTTATTTTTATCTAAGCGATTGTTTGACAATAAATTAGAAACCAATGATAAACTGAGGGGGGGCATGCCCCGGGCTTACCCCAGCGCAACCGTCTCTTTTGGATTTGAGGCTTTGCTGTGTTTTAAAGCAGTGGCAAGGGTCAATAGCACTTGACTTCCATTTGCCAGTTATTATCCTCTTTTCAATGAAAGGTCGGCTGGTTATATTGGTCTTGGTCAGCGCCTCAATCGCATTGGCAACCCGGGCCTGGTCTCCAGCTGAACTGAAGAGATATGAAGAGAGTTATCAACCCCGGTGGTGCCCGAGACCGGAGACCATAACCGCTGTACCGAGAAGGTTCAACTACCTGAAACGGATTAAATGGGTATGTGACTTTGTTGCCCGTTATCAGGTTGCTGACTCATTGTCACCGGACTTTGGCGGCATAATTGAGGCTGAGCATCTACCAACAGTAATTGAAACCGACAATACTCAGGAGGCGATCTGGGTCTGGACCCGCTGGTATCAATTGACCGGCAGTAATACCTATCAGGAAAACATCGGCCGCGCCTGGCGATATGTTCTGCGCCACCCTGCCTATCAGGAGCATGGCGGCAATCCCTCATATCTCTGGTATGCGGTCTGGAACTGCGGCCTCGGTTTATGGGCAGAGGCGCTTTATCAACAGGTTTATCAGGACTCAAGTTTCTTAGCCTATGCCGACTCCTGCCGTGATTTCTATCTTACCCACCCCCTCAATCCCGCTGACATCCTCAACAACCTGGTTACCGCTCAGGCATCAGGTATGGCTTATGATTACGCACTAAAACGCAATGACTCCGAACTGCTTGATACCGCCCTTGCCCGGGGTATGCAGGTGAAAAACTGGATCGAAGCGAATGCCGGCTATCGCCTGAGTTATCAAAACTGGGCAATGTCCGGTGGCACCGCCTTCTGGGGAATCTGCCATACCTTCGGTCAGGCTGACACGGTTGCGGGCAAAATCTGGGTTCAGACCTATGCCGAATCCCTGCCCGGATTTTATCCAACCGGCACCTGGAACTGCTCACATAACCTCTGGCTCGCCAATGCCTATTATGCCGCTGCCGAAATTGGCAACAACCAGCAACACCGTTCCTGGCATCAATACCTGACCGATACCCTTTTGATGAGGGACACCGACCTGGATGGCGGCATTCCCGCAACCTGGACCGACCCGAATACCCAGGACCAGACCTGGGTATCAACCTATCTTGACTTTATGGGTATGGATGAACTCTTGGATTCCCTTTACCCTCTGGATATAGCGGTCTATCAGTTTCTTGCCCCGATTTCAGGCGGGCTTTATGTCGAACCTTTTGAGGTTACTGCTATTTTCCCGATTGAGAATGTCGGCACAACCCCGATTTCAGGAACAATCCACTGCCGGTTGGATTCATCTGAGCAGACCCGTCTGGTCAGCAACCTGCCGGTCTGGGTTGAGGAAACACTCTCCTTTCAATTCCCATCTCCGCTGAGTCGTGGCATCCATCACCTCCAGGCCTTCTTCACTGAGGATGAAAATCCTAAAAACGATTCCATCCAACTTGACATTAAGGTCTATGGAAGGTTTACCCTTTCCGGTCTGCTTCTTGACTCTCTCACCAGGGCACCGATATCTGCCCGGGTCCGGGCATATCTCGGCAATGATACTGCGGTCTGGGACTCCTGCACAACCAGCGATTCTGGCCGGTTCTCACTTTGCCTGATTGACTCAATTTTCCAGATTGCAATTGAACCCCAACCGCCCTATTACCGGCACAACTGGACCGTTGCCCTGAGCGGCGATACCGCGATTACATTCCTTGCCGCACCGGCTCAGGTAATGGTCGTCAACAACGACAGTCTCGGTAACTACAACCTTTACTACACCGCCACCCTCGATACCTTAGGTATCAACTGGTGTCTTTGGCAGCGACGCCAAGCCGGGCCTCTCCCCGGTCGCATCCTTGAGCGGCTGCAGAACCAGACCGTGATCTGGTTTTCCGGCAACTCCAGTCAGCAAACTCTGCCTCAAACTGACCAAGAAACGCTCGCTCAATTCCTGACCAATGGCGGCAATCTGATTTTAACTGGACAAAACATCGCGGAAGAACTTTCCGGCACCAATTTCCTTGAAAACATTATCGGCTGCCGGTTTGACTCTTCGGGCTGGCGGGGTTTTCTCGTGTTTGGCAACCGTGGTGACTCGCTCGGTCGCCATGTCACCGGCATTGCAACTGCCGGTGGCAACGGCGCCAACAACCAGAACTCAAGAGATGCCATCAGCCCGGTTGCTAACGCCACCCTGTTTCTTGTCTATGATACCATTACCAACCTTGGTGCCGGCATCAAAAGGGAAATCTCTCAGGCCGGAAAGGTCATTTTCCTCGGCTTCGGGTTTGAGGCGGTCAACCGACCGGCAGCCCGACCTGAATATTTCACCCGGGTCCAGTTGATGAATCTGATGCTCAACTGGCTCTTCACCGGCATCGGTATTGCCGAATCGCCGGCAAACGCTAATTCCCAGCCGGACCTGAGCATCCTGCCGGCAATTTTTACCAGCCGCCTGGTAATTAAGACCGGTCAGCCGGCACAGATTAATATTTTTGACATTACGGGCCGAACAGTCGCCCGAATTCAGACCGGTTCCGGTACCACCGTTTGGCAAACACCCTCATTGCCCGCTGGCATCTACTTTGCCCGGACCGGTCAATCCCCGACCCGGGCCTTGGTCAAAATCCGCTAAAAAATGGCTCTATCCGCATCTTCGCGAGCATAAAGGTTGTCTAAATAATTGATAGTGTGTGATTGTGAACCTTGACTTTGGAAATATGCTGATTAAAATATAAAGGAGTTTATGCAGGAAAGATTTACGGAAAGGGTCCGCAAGGTGATGAGCTACGCCCGCCAGGAGGCGCTCAGGCTCCATCATGATTATATCGGTACCGAACATATCCTTCTGGGAATTGTCAAGGAGGGTGAGGGTGTTGCGGCAGTGGTCCTGACCAACCTCGGAATCAACCTTGATGACCTGCGCCGGGCAGTGGAAAATGCGGTTCCCTCCGGATTTGAAACCCTGGTCCTGGGCGAGGTGCCGCTGAATCAGGAGGCGAAGTCCGCACTCAACTATGCCGTTGATGAGGCACGCAAGATGAATCACTCCTATGTTGGGACCGAGCATCTGCTTTTAGGCTTACTAAGGGAAGAACGGGGCGTTGCCTGCCAGGTGCTGCAGTCAGTTGGTGTTGACATTGACCTTGTCCGTCAGGAAACAATCCGGCTGCTGAGCGGTGATAAAGGGTCGGGACCAGCCAAGGGCCGGTCAAAGACACCGGCACTGGACTATTTCTCCCGGGACCTTACCCAGCTTGCCCGCGAGGATAAACTTGACCCGATTATCGGCCGGGAGAAGGAGATTGAGCGCATCATCCAGATACTTGCCCGGAGGAAGAAAAATAATCCGGTATTGATTGGCGAGGCCGGCGTGGGCAAGACCGCAATCGTTGAAGGGCTGGCTCAGCGCATTGTTGCCGGCCGGGTGCCCAATGTCTTGAAAAATAAACGGGTCTTGGCACTGGATATGGCAGCAATTGTTGCCGGGACCAAATACCGTGGCCAGTTTGAGGAAAGGCTTAAGTCCATCCTCAACGAAATCCAGCATCATGGTGACTGCGTGATCTTCATTGACGAAATCCACACCATTGTCGGTGCTGGTGCTGCGGAAGGCGCGATTGATGCCTCCAGCATCTTAAAACCGGCTCTTGCCCGTGGTGAGATTCAGGTGATCGGTGCCACCACCCCTGAGGAGTACCGGCGCTATATTGAAAAGCACTCGGCACTGGAACGCCGCTTTCAGAAGATTATGGTCGAACCGCCCTCAGTTGCCGAGACGGTTCAGATTCTCCAGGGCTTAAGAGAAAAATACGAACTGCACCATAATGTAACCTATGAAGATGCCGCCCTTTACGCTGCCGCCTATCTTGCCGACCGCTACATCACCGACCGGTTTCTACCCGACAAGGCAATTGATGTGATTGACGAAGCCGGGTCAAGGGTAAAACTGATGCGACCGGTGATTAATCCGGAACTGGACGAGATTGAACGGAAGATTGAGAAGATCACCCGCGCCAAGGAGGAGGCGGTCCGGCGTCAGGAATTTGAAAAGGCCGCCGAATTTAGGGACGAACAGAAGAAACTGACCGAATACCTTAAACGTAAACGCAAGGAGTGGGAGAAAAAAGGCAGTTTTCCGGTTGTTACCGAGGAGGATATTGCCTATGTCGTCTCATCCTGGACCTCGGTACCGCTTGCCAAACTTGAGGAGAAGGAGTCGTCGCGACTTTTACGGATGGAGGAGGAACTGAAAACATGGATTGTCGGGCAGGATGATGCCATCGCTGCGGTGGCCAAGGCAATCCGCCGCTCCCGTGCCGGTATCAAGGACCCCAGACGCCCGATCGGCTCCTTCATCTTTCTTGGCCCTACCGGTGTGGGCAAGACCGAACTTGCCCGGGTTCTGGCCCGTTTTCTCTTCGGCGACGAGGAGGCGCTGCTGCGGTTTGATATGTCCGAGTATATGGAGAAGTTCAATGTCTCCCGGCTGGTTGGCGCACCGCCCGGCTATGTCGGTTACGAAGAAGGCGGGCAACTAACTGAAAAGGTCAGGCGCAAACAGTATTCGGTGGTTCTGTTTGACGAAATCGAAAAGGCGCACCCTGATGTCTTTAACATCCTCTTGCAGATTCTCGATGATGGCCAGATCACCGACTCCTTGGGCCGGAAGGTCAATTTCAAGAACACGGTAATAATTATGACCTCCAACATCGCCTCCACCGAAATCCGGGGGCTTTCCGGCATTGGTTTTACTTCCACGACACCGGAGGTTAACTACGAAAACATCCGCACCAAGGTGATGACCGAGGTTAAACGGGTATTTCGACCGGAGTTTCTCAACCGGGTCGACGAGGTGATTGTCTTCCGACCGCTCGACCGGCCGCAAATGGAGGCAATTGTTGACATCCAGTTGCGCGAACTTGCCAGCCGGCTCAAGGAAAAGAAAATTACAATTCAACTGACGACTGCGGCAAAGGAACTATTGATTCAAGAGGGCTTTGACCCCCAGTATGGCGCCCGGCCAATAAAGCGTGCCATGCGCCGATTACTTGAGGACCCGCTGGCGGAAGAACTGCTCAAGGGCGGCTTTACCAATAACCCCAACATCATTGTTGACCGGGATGGTGAACGGCTGATATTCAAAGAAGCACCCGCTGAGGCAGGCGCGCCGGTTCAGGAATGACATCACTCCTGCTGGCGCTGCTCTTTCCCCTGCAATTCTCACCCGATACCGGCAAACTGGTTCTGCTCAAAATTACGGCAAAAACGGTCCGCACTGACCCGGACCTTGTTATCCGCACATCCGGACTGGCCGAAAGGCAGATTTACACCCCGGCCGCATTGCGCTCGGCACTGGCCGATGCCATCAGAAAAATCTACGACCTCGGTCAGTTCTCCCAGGTCGCTGCTGAAACCACGATGCTCGCCGATGGCGTCAAAATCACATTTATTGTTCAGGAATATTCTCAACTCAAAACCATCGAATTTGAAGGCTACCGCCGGGTAAGGAAAAAGGATTTGCAGGCCAAGGTCAAATTCAAGCAGGGCGAAATCCTCTCCGCTAAAAAGATATTTGACTGGCAACAGGAAATACTGAACCTTTACAAACAGAAGGGTTTTCTCTTGGTGAAAGTTAATCCGGTAATGAGCCGGACTGACTCGCTCGGTCTTACCGTCCTGACCTTTCAGATTGAGGAGGGCGACCCGGTCAGGATTCGCAACATTGAAATCTATGGCAATGAACATTTCACCGACCCCCAGATTGAAATAAAACTCACCAACCGGCAGAAGACCTGGTATCGCAAAGGACAGCTCAAGGAGGAGGAGTTCATCAAAGACCTTGACCGGATTGTTAACTTTTACAAACAGCGCGGCTTCATTGACGCCCAGGTTTTGGACTACGATATGAAGTTTGACCGCGGTTGGGTCGACATCAATATCTATCTCTCGGAAGGGAAAAAATACTATTTTGGCAACTTTGTATTTACCGGCGACTCGGTAATCGATTCCACCCGCTTGAAAAAACTGATTCGCTATCGACCTGGTGATGTCTATAACATCAAACTTGCTCAGGCAACCCTTACCGAAATCTCCAGCCTCTATGCCGAAGAGGGTTACATCTATGCCCGCATAGTACCGGTTGAAAATATTACTGCCGACACGGTCAACATCACCTATGAAATTACCGAAGGCACGCCCGCGCTCGTCCGGCTGGTGAGAATTGAAGGCAACCAGCAGACCTTGGACAAGGTCATCCGCCGGGAAATCAGTTCTCTACCCGGTTATGTATTCAAGCGTTCCGAAATTCAGCGCAGCCAGCGCGACATCTTCAACCTCGGTTTCTTTGATGATGTTGCAATCGACTACCGCACCGTTGACACCTCAGGTGCAATTGACCTCATCTATAAGGTCAAGGAAAAAAGTTTCTTCGGCACGATTGGTGCCGGTATCACCTATTCGGCTCAGGACAAACTCACCGGCTACATTGAACTCCAGCAGCCCAACCTGCTGGGCAGAGGCTGGCGCACCGGTCTCAAACTGGAAAAGGGTGGCAAAAAGACCAACTTTGAGTTAAGTTTCACCGAACCCTGGCTCTTTGATAGCCCGACCTCAGCCGGCTTTGATGCATCCTATCTTACCCGGGACTACGACTACTATAACAAACAGGAAATCAGTGGTGGTCTCTCATTCTCCCGACCTATTGCCCTTGACTATACCCGTGCCTATCTCTCCCTGCGCCTCAGCGATGGCTATGTCCCGCCCGCTTCAATCAGCGCTGGTTACCAACCCTCAAAACTGTTCAATGTCTATCGCGACACCGTGCACAAAACCTCATTTCTGCCCACCATCACCCTTACCCGCGACTCGCGGGACTACATCTATAACCCATTAACAGGTTCTGCGGTAACCTACGCCCTTGACCTATCCTTCTGGGACATCCATTTTCAACGCCATACCATTGACCTGACCCAACATCTTCCCCTCTTCTGGAAATTCGGCATTAAAGGTCGGGCACGCCTCGGCTATATTACCGGCTTCAGTAACGTCGATACAATCCCCTTGTCAGAGAGGTTTTATCCCGGCGGCACCGGTCCTGATGGTATCCGTGGCTATGGTGAACGCACCGTCGGTCCTTATGATGGGGCCTATCCGGTTGGCGGAACACTGCTTTCCATCTTCTCATTTGAATACCGGCTCAGGCTCAACCCTCAAATTACCTTCCTTGCATTCTTTGATGCGGGTAATACCTGGAATTCGCCTGAGCAGTTCAGTCTTTCCGAACTGAGGCGTGGTGCCGGGATTGGTGTCCGTCTTGAAATACCGATGCTTGGGCTTATCGGCTTTGACTTCGGCTATGGATTTGATAAAGCCCGACCCGGTTGGGAGCCCCACTTTCAGTTGGGCACGACCTTTTAGCCTGAATTATCGCCTGACAATTACCTTCTCGCCCTTCGGGCTGCCGTGAGTAACTACAAAATAAACACCTGCTGGCATATGCCTGATATCATTTTTGCCAGTAGTAAGCCGCATCTTATGCCTACCAGTGACATCAACCATCTCTGCCGATTCAACACCATTTAAAGTGATAAACCCTTGAACCAATGCCGGGCATAAATCGTGGCAAAAATTGTGAACCGGTTGATCATAAACACCTTGCGGGTAGGTTTCAATCGGTCCAATCGGGTCAAGATTCCTTCCTGCCAAACCAGGATAATCGGGCGGATATCTCCGCACCTTGAAAACCTGATTTGAACCACGCGGTAGAACCTGACCCTGCTCTTGCGGACCCTGGTTCGTTACCGGATTAATATATTTCCAGACAAGCCGAGAGTCAGGCGTAACCTCAAGAAAAGTCCCTGTTATCGCATTACAGATAAGTGTATTACCATTTGGTAAGCGCTGACATCCGGACATAAAAGGCGAATACAAACTTTCGCGTGGAGTTGCGGTATACTGCCAGACCGGTGCATTAGGTCCATAAGCTGAGTCCTCGCCAAGATGATAAAATCCAAGAGAATCCATCGGCGGAACAAACTCATCCACACTCGAATACATCGCCAAATTACGACCTGTTCCATTGTTAAAAACTAAAATATTACCTGCACCAGCAAGACCCAGGGCAATCCATTGGGCATCATGTTGGTAAAAAAGTGTTTGAGGAATCGCTCCCTCACGACGATAGGAACGCGGATTTCCCCAGCGATAGAGCAAATCACCGCCTTTGCCATACCTACCGCCAGAATGACCTCTGGCCTCTTCCCCTGTAGTGCTATGGTCAATAACCCAGAGCTCGGAAAGATGGCGGGAACTGACTATCACCTGGTCAAGTTCTGGATTATAGGCAACGGCGTTAGAGTGAATCCAGTCTGCCTGAGGTCCATTCGGTGTGAAGTTGATGTCCACCAGTTCCGGATGCTCACGCGGGTCACCATAATTTGCCTTGGTGGAATCGTAATCCTGAATCAGATGGTCCCAGAGATGCCACTCCCAGACGATATCATTGTTATCCGGGTCGATTTCAACTAAATGGTCCGGATAAAGAAAATTCTCTGTAAGTTTTTCAGGGTTCCTGCCGGTAGCAATTGCCTCAGAGCGTGTCTTCCGTTCGGAGGCGATCATCAGGATATTACCATTGGGCAGCATTATCGCATCATGATGCTGACACACATTGTAATTGGAATAGTTATAAGACCAGACAACATTACCATCCCAGTCAACAAGCTCAACCCTGCCGCCAAGGACGCCAAAATAATTATTTATAGCACAGGTGCGCAAAAGGAACCCGTTTTCGCAAAGATAAACCGAAGACCCAGGATTGTATCTTCCAGTCCAGGAATGAACGAGCATACCATCAATATCAATCAGATAGGCAACATTGTAGTATTGCGGTTGAAATAGTGTATAACCCGGGCTGGTGGCGGTTGAATCTCGGAAAATCAGTCCCATTGTTCTGGGTGGGTCGGCTATCCCGGTGCCATAGAAAAATACCAGGAAAAACACCAGACCGACAAAAAAACTGACCCGTAACGACTGCTGCATAAGACCTCGCTTTTTATACTTTATACAATCTATTTAAATTCTGATACAAGCCCGCAGCCCGTATCTGTAATTATAATATCTGAACGATTCCCCGGGTCAAGAAAAATTTGCCCTTTACCCCCTGAAACCAAACCTCTTTTCCTTAAAACCCCTTTCTGGGCAATTGATTAAGAAATGAATTGTCCGCATATTCTTGACCAAAGGGCAGATTAAGATATAAGTTAACATTGTGAATGAGCGGGTAGCGCAACTCAAGAATAAACGGCGCGGGAAAAACCCGCCTCGTGCTCAGGCCAGAACAGCGGCTAATCAAAACTGGTATCTGATTGGCCTCTTGGCGCTGTTCGGACTTTCCCGCCTCATTTACCGGCTGCTGGGCATCAAATTTGATGCCAGTTCGCTGAACTGGTTCTGGCAGTTTGTTGACCCGCAACTGCTGAAATCTGACTTCGCACGCAGCATCATTTATTTGCATAGCCAGCCACCAGCAATGAATCTCTTTCTTGGTATCATCCTGTATCTGTTCCCTAACTGGGAAACAAATGGGTTCTGGTTTTGCTATCTCGGTCTGGGTATTATCCTGACCGTCTCTCTGTATCTTCTGCTCAGAAACCTGAATATCCTGCCACCAATTGCTGCGCTTCTCACCGCCGTTTTTATTATCAGTCCGACTTGCATACTTTATGAGAACTGGCTTTTCTATACCTACCCGGTTTGTGTCGCCCTAATTTTTTCCGCACTCTGCTGGGTGAAATTTCTCAGAAAGCCAAGAGTTATTTATACCCTCTTGCTTTTCTTCAGCCTGGGCTTTGTCGTGCTGATGTGGAGTCTGTTCCACCTCGTCTGGTTTTTACTTTTGGCTGTTGCCCTCCTGGTATTCCGGCACCAGGAATGGAAGCGTATCATCCCGGGCCTGCTTCTCCCATTTCTGGTGGTAACCGGCTGGTATGTAAAAAACTGGCTCCTGTTCAATCAGTTTACCGCCAGCACCTGGTTTGGTATGAACTTCTCCAAGATGACCAACAGCATGCTCTGGTATGAAGAACGAAAAGAACTTTATAATAACGGCACCATCTCGGCAATTTCCCTTATTCCGCCCTTCAGCGAACTTGAGAAATATGAACCCATTCTTGAGCCCAAACCAGTGACCGGCATTTTAGTTCTGGACCAGCGCAAAAAAGCAAGTGGCGTCCCCAACTTTAACAACATTGCCTATATCGACATTGCCCGCGCCTATGGCCGAGACGCTTTAAAAATTCTCTTTATAAAGCCACTCGCCTACTTAAGGGGACTGGCTGAAGCCATCGGTATCTTCTTCATCCCTGCGGACAACTATTACTTTCTGCGCCTTAACAGAAAAAAACTCAAAACCCTTGCCCGGATTTTCAATGCGGTTTTGTTGGGGCAGTTCAACGACCGCCTTAATACCAGTTTGCGCCGCTCAAATCCTGTTACCTTCTATCTCCAATCATTTACCAACACCGGCTTTATCCTGATTGCTGCATACATCCTTGCCTTCATCTACGGAATCCTGCTTTTGCGCCGTCGCCACCCATTAAGTCAATCCTATTTCTTTCTCTGGCTTACCCTGCTCTATGCCTTTCTGGTCGGCAACTTTACAGAAGTTGGGGAAAACAACCGTTTTCGCTTTGTCCTTGACCCGCTCCTTTTCCCCTTTATCGGCCTTTTTATTCAAAGCCTATTACCATTCCCCTCAAAAAGAACGAGAGGGGAATGATGTAAGTGCCGCATTGGTGTGTTAGCCAAACAGGATGATTGCTACTTTGTTCACAAAAAGGATGGTTTTGCGATTGGTGCCGGATAGTCGGGCCTGAAAACTTGACATCAAATTTGAAATTAATATTATTAATAGGCTGACTCGTATGGATTTGGTTGATTATTCTTGTCTTAATGTTCGTCCTATGAAAAAAAGGATGCCCGTCAGATTGGCTTGCTGACCCAAGCCATTTTCACTGAGCTTGGTCACAGCCCGTTTTATTCACCTGAGGCAATAGAAAGACTCTTTAATATTGACTGGCTGAAAAAAGGTGCTGGTTTAGTTCTGGAAAAAAACAGGAAATAATTGGTTATGGCTGGGCGCGGTTCCTACAGTGGCATCGCCAAGACCTGATTCATATTGGACTGTTTTTTGCACCAGAAGCGAGAAGGAGAGAATTTTACCACCTGCTCACTGATGAATTGTTCAGTATTGCCCGGCAACTTGCCCAGAAATTTCATGCCAATGAGGCGATGATATACTACCGCAGTATTGATAATATCCACCCGCCCATCCTGCGCGAACTGGGTTTCAAGGCTCATCCGATTTCAATGCTGGGTTTCCGACATGACCTCGATTCGCTGCCAGAATACCGACCATTGAAAGGAATAAATATCCGTTCGATCGACTTGACAACGGAAAGACAGAAATTCATCGAACTTGCCCGGGCAGTTTTTGATGACCCGGCCAACCAGGGTGAACCGGTGAATGTCGCCCATTTAGACCTGACAAGCAGCCACCCCAACTTCAAACCCGAGCAGTTTCTCTTTGCTGAAGCCGGAAATAAACCGGTCGGTTATATATTAATCTTGCAGACCGAATTGGGTGAGGGGTTGAGTTATGACATTGCCGATTTTGGGGTTCTGCCGCAGTGGCGGGGCAAGGGCATCGGCTACACATTAATGGTCTACGCCCTGAACTGGATTAAAAGGCAGAAAGCAAAAACAGCCCTCGCCGCCTCCTTCAGCAGCAATCCAGCCAATGCTGTTTACTGGCGCCTGGGTTTTCGTCCCGACCCTGCCCGCACCTACAACTTCTTTTTTAAATCAATTTAGAATTTTTTCTCTTTTTTCTTATCTTTGTTTGAAAACGTCAGACTTCTGTAAATGCTTCCTCTGCTCAAGATAATAAATTCAAACTGAGAGTCAACTTTTTATTTACCCTGAACCGCCTGGCCGGGGTCAATTCACTTTTGGTTAGACGGTTTATAGTAATTATAAAGATTTCAATAAGATATAGAAAATTTTTTAAATATTACCAATATACTTTAAACCCAAATAGTTCTGCTGAAATTCCGGAGCTGGTTCTATTGGCTTTGAAACTAGTGGTGCCATGAACCTCTCGTTCTCGTGTGCCTCTCTTCGCAGTTCCGTCGATTCTCAATGCCTCAGACTTGTAAGAAAGGCTTGTGTAAGTGGATGAAAAGGAACCGTCTTCACTAATCACACCATTTAACGTAAGGTCCACATTCAAGTCACCTGTGGACGATGTAGAGGATATCCGGCAATCAGACATTTCATACTCGAGATGGACAGTTTCGATCCCGTTGCTCTGGCTATAACTGGTGGTGCCGGTTATGTGGACCGTACCCCCAAAAGGTCCTTCAGCATTAATATCTATAGAACCGACCGGGGTACCGGCAATATACTGGTTCCAGATGTCAGATAAACCTTTCATTATCCCCCAAGCAATATCGCTATAGAACAGTTCATCTGAATACTTTTCTTCGGATAGGTTGCATCGAATTACAGACATCAGCAGTATACCGCACAATAATCCAGTTAGCCCAGTTCTAAACACTAAGGTTTTTTGCTTCATGGTTACTCCTCTTTTTTGGGAATATTCTTTTTACCCATATCAATTTTCTATAATTTAATAAATTTTAAAGTCTTGTCAAATTATACCACTGCAATCTAAGTCGGGTTCAGATTTGACGAACTCTGAGACTTGACCGATGGCTTAGCCTTGGTTAAAGTTGATTATGCTGTATCGTAACGCAGGTGTTGATATTGAGCGGATGAATCGGGTAAAAAAAGAGATTGCCCGGCTTGTCCGGCTCTCGTTTACACCCGGTGTCCTTTCTGAAATCGGGCTGTTTGGTTCCCTTTTCCGGCTGCCAAAGATGAAAAATCCGATACTGGTCGCCAGTTGTGACGGGGTCGGAACAAAAACGGTTATCGCCAGAATGGTCGGCAGATATGATACGATCGGAATTGACATCGTCAATCACTCAGTAAATGATATTCTTTGCCTGGGTGCCAAACCGCTGTTTTTCCTTGACTACATCGCCCATTCCGACCTTGCCAGTGCTCAATTGACCGATATTGCCAGAGGCCTGGTCAAGGCATGCCGTCAGAATGGCTGTGCGCTGGTTGGCGGCGAGACCGCAATGATGCCGGATGTGTACAGAAAAGGTGAATTTGACCTGGTTGGTTTCATCATTGGCGTCGTTGAACAGGAAAAAATTGTCGAACCTCAACGACTGAAACCAGGTGATCTGGCAATTGGCCTTCCTTCAGGTGGACTCCATACCAACGGCTACTCCCTTGCCCGCAAGGTTTTTTTCAAACTCAACCGGTTGACAGTTAATTCCCGGCTCAAGGGTTTGAAACGTCCGCTCGGTGTAGAACTGCTCCGTCCCCATCGCTCCTATTTCAGAACGGTCTATCCCCTGCTCCAGGACATCAAGGCGCTCGCCCACATCACCGGCGGCGGTTTTTATGATAACATCCAGCGACTCCTGCCTAAGGAGACATCCTGCGTAATCAAAAAGGCGTCCTGGCGCCCAATGCCCATCTTTCGGCTGATTCAGAAACTGGGCCGGGTTCCGGATGAGGAGATGTATAAGACATTCAACATGGGAATTGGATTGGTCCTTTTTGTCGAGCCTCACAAGTCAGCAAAGATAATCAGGGCAATTCCTGGGGCACGCGTAATAGGGAAAATTGTCCGGGGAACCTTTGGCGTCGAGGTGATCTGATAATAGTTCTTGGTTATTAGTTTTTAGTTCTCGGTTTTAGGACTGAAAACTTGAAACCGAAACAGAAAACATTATTTGGTCCGTGGATTGAATTCTAACCGCGCGGGTGGAAAGTCCGGTAAACATCACGGAGATAACTGCGGTCAACATGGGTATATATCTGGGTGGTGGTGATGCTGGCATGGCCGAGCATTTCCTGGACCGCACGTAAATCAGCCCCGCCCTCCAGAAGATGGGTAGCGAAGGAGTGGCGCAATGTGTGGGGTGTGATTCGGCGTTTGATTTGAGCAAGACCGGCGCAGATTTTAAGAATCTTCCAGAAACCCATTCTACTTAACTGACCGCCGCGGGCATTGACAAAGAGATAGGGGCTGTGCCTTTTCCGGCAGTAATGCTGGCGGGCAATAAGCAGATAGTCTCGGACCGCCCTGACCGCGAGTTCGCCAAGCGGGACAACCCTTTCTTTGGAACGTTTCCCAATGACCCGGACAAACCGTTCGTTGATGTTGATATCACCGGTATTCAGATTCAGCAGTTCAGAAACCCTCAAGCCGGCACCGTACATTACCTCCAACATCGCCCTTGCCCGGAGCGACCAGAATCGGTCCCCAGCCTGGCTGGTTGCCTCAATCAATCTCGCCACCTCCTGCTGGCTCAGACTTTCTGGTAGACGCCGACCCCGTTTCGGCAGTTTCAGGGCATCGGCTGCCTTTATCGGGATGTTAAATTCCTCAGCAAGAAAATTGCAGAATGCCCTCAGGGAAATCAACTTGCGCGCGATTGTTGAACTGGCTAATCCGCAATCACTCAGTTTCCGGATAAAAGTCCGCAACTGGCCGGGCTGAACCGAGGCGGGCGCTTGAGCAACAGCCGGCTGGTCAGCAAGAAACTGGGCGACATCAGTAAGATAACATTCTACCGAGCCCCTACTCAACCCCCGTTCCACCAAAAGATAATGAGCAAACCGTTCTAATAATTCGGGTCTGGGACCTGATAACCTAAAACTGAGAACCATTTGGTCATTAAGAAAACGGTTCCAGGTCCTGCCTGGAGATTATGGTATCACGCTCATACCGTTCCTCAGGCAATGGGTGGTCCTGATTGTAATGCAGACCCCGGGACTCAGAGCGGCGCCGGGCACAGGCGACGATGAGTTGGGAAACCAAAAGCATATTGCGCATTTCCAAGGTTTTAACTGAATTCGTTCTGCCGATTGCCACCGCATCCTGAATCATGGTGTTTAATTCCTGTTCCGCCTGCAGTAGTCCCTGGTCGGACCTGACTATTCCTGCGTCCCGCCACATTATATTCCGCAGGCGATTGATAATAATTCCTGGTTCCTGGTCATTGGTTTTTGGTTCTCGGCTCTTGGGGACAAAGTCGGAGCAAGGCTGAATCCCTGTTCTCTTAGGCACATGGAACTGGGACTGGGAAACGGTGAACTCAGAATATTGGTTCGTGGCATTTATCGCCGCCCTTTCAGCAAATACCAGCGCCTCCAGTAATGAGTTTGATGCCAGCCGGTTGGCGCCGTGTAAACCGGTACAGGCACACTCACCAGCCGCATAAAGCCGGCTAATTGTCGTTTCTCCCCAGGAGTTAACCACCACGCCGCCGCAGACATAATGGGCAGCCGGAACCACCGGGATTGGCTCACGGCTGATGTCAATGCCGAACCCAAGACAGGTTTCATAGATGTTGGGGAACCTTTCCCGCAACCTTTTTTCCGGAATACCGGTGCAGTCCAGAAGGACATATTCATCACCGCGCCGGGAGAGCTCAGCCGCAATTGCCCGGGCGACAACGTCACGAGGTGCCAGTGAGCCGTCCGGATGATAGGCATTCATAAACTCTTTGCCATCCCGGGTTTTTAGAACCGCCCCTTCCCCGCGCACCGCTTCCGAGATGAGAAAAACCCGGTCGTCGATTTTATGACCATACAGGGTGGTTGGATGGAATTGAATAAACTCCATATTGGCAATCGTTGCCCCGGCCCGAAATGCCATGGCAATACCGTCACCAGTGGCAATTGCCGGATTGGTGGTATGTCGGTAAACCTGACCGATACCACCGGTGGCAAGCAGACCGGCGTTTGCCCAAACCAGTTTTACTTCACGGGTGGATTTTTCCAGGATTTCAGCACCAGTGAAATTGCCCCTGGAATCAAGGAGCAGATCAACCGTGAAATGCTCCTCCCAGATTTGGACATTAGAAAGGGAACGAACCGCCTTAAGCAAGCCCTGTTCTATTTCATATCCGGTGGCATCTTTTGAATGGATAATCCGGCGCCGGCGATGTCCGCCCTCCTGACCGAGGTCAAATTTCGGTTTCCCCTGAGAATCAATCTGAACCGAAAAATTTACCCCCAGTTTCCATAACTCCTGCACCAGTCTCGGACCAGCCTCGGTAACCATCTGCACAACATCCGGATGGGCAAGGCCAGCACCAACCCGAATCGTATCTTCATAATGAAGTTTCGGGTCATCATCCTCTGCCACCGCTGCGGCAATTCCGCCCTGGGCGTAGTTGGTATTTGACTCCGGGCTGTCCTTTTTGGTAACAATCAGGACCTTGCCCTTTTGACCTGCCTTCCAGGCGAACCACAGGCCAGCGATCCCCGAGCCAATGACGAGATAATCCACTCTTGTATCTTTCATTGGACGAGCGTTTATCTGTTTATAAACGATAACGCAACTCCACCCCGGGTTGGGCCCGGGTCGGGCTGAATTCAACCCTCGGGCTGAAAACCGGCTTTGGTGTAAAGAAAATACAGTCGAGCAGACTGACCAGGCGGTTAAGGACCAGCGCCGCAGTAATAAAACTTACCGTCATACCTGCATCACGGGCTGAGCGCCGGGTCTGCCAGTAGGAATAAATCCGAATTGAATCTGAACACCAGTTCCACTGGGAGGTTCCAAAATAACCGCGGCTTTCATAATACCGGCGCTGGGCATCCGGGTCATCAGGATATAACTCCCGTGCCTCGCGGCGGATATCCTCATTGTATTCCCAGGCATTCTTATACCGCTCCAAAGCCCGGTAATATTTCGGGTCGTTTATCGTGATGTCTGCCCCGGCATATTTCTTGGCGATAAGTCGGGCATCCTGTTCCCGGCTGGTTCTGAACCAGGAACAGCCTGCCCAGCCTGCCCAGAGCAGACCATCAAGCCAGAGCATCGCCTCGCCCCTGTTTTTGGCATTGGCAAGGAGCTCGCCGCTGCCCGGTAAAATTATTGAAGCAAGCATGGCAGCACCGCGATTTGATATCTTAGAACTCCGGGTTTCAGTTACGGCTGGTGCGTTGATTATTGTCAGGGCAATGATAAATGACATTTTCCTCTCCTTACGTTCATAGAATCAAAAGTTTATTTGTTGATATGTGGCTCGGTCCCCGGCAGGTGAGAAAATAAATACCGGGACCGAGATGGCTGATCCTTACAACCCCGATGTTAGTTTTTATTTGGCCGGCGTAAACCCGGCGACCGGCAGCATCATACAGGCAAACCGTGGTATTGGCTTTGCCTCTGACTGCGACTGTGTTATCGCGGCGCAGAATTGTTGTCCTGATTCCATAAACTGGGTCCAGCCCTCGGTCTGAGAGTTCAGTATGTCCGATCAGGTTCCAGTCGGTCAATTTGGCATAAATGTCCCAGCCCTGATGACGCCGGTTATCGGTCCAGGTAAAGGCGATGACCTGCTCGCTAACAGCAACACTCTGGCCCACGGTCCAGTGCGTGTTTTTCGGAAACAGATTGGGCTCATTGATTTTCTGATTATTGCTGATTCTGGTCCGGTCCGGGTTGAAACGCTGACAGTAAATCTGGGGATTGCCTGACACCTCCCGCTCATCGTTGAACATCACCACCAATCTGCCGGCGTTGTCAAATGCGCAGGTGGGCGAATAAGAGTCTCGCTCATTGCCCGGGTCGTCGTTTACCCGTTCGTTATCACCGCAGCGGTTTCCGACCGAGTCCAGCCACTGCAGATAGACATCATATGAGCCATTGCGGGTATCCTCCCAGGCAATAACAATATTCCGGTTGTCATCGATTGCACAGGCAGGGTAGCCCTGATAGGAACCACCGGTATCGGTGTTGACCCTGATATTCCTTCTGATTGGCGCCCCATCAGGTCGGAACAACTGGCAGTAGATGTTGATATCGCCATCACGCCGGTCCATCCAGGCTGCGACCCAGTAGCCAGAAGAATTCATTGCCACCGAGCCATAGTAGCCTTCAGCGGTTGTATCTGCGAGGGGAAACTCAGTTCCAACCGGATTACCATTCTCGTCATAAAGCCGGGCATAAATTTGAAATTCTTCCGTCCGGTTATCCATCCAGGTAATAACCGCCCGGTTGGCTGAATCCATTGCACAATACGGATACCACTGATGGGCGCTGACCGAGCTGGTATTTACCAGGAAATTACCGCCTACCGGCTCACCCTGCCGGTTGAGAAACTGGGCATAAATGTCCCAGCCCTGTCTTGAATCAACCCAGGCAACAAGAAATTTGCCGTTGCCGCCGGCAGCACTGGGATAGTAATGGGAACCGGTTCCGATCGGGTCATCATTGATTCTGATATTGGACCCGTTCTGGTTGCCAGATGCGTCAAGAATGGTCCCGTAAATTTCACAGTTGGCATTGCGCTCATCCTCCCAGGCAATACAGAGTGACCCCCCAAGTTCCCGGCCAATTGTTGAGACCCGCTGATGGGCACTGGCAAAGTCATCATTGACCCGGAAATTGGTTCCGATTCTGGTCCCATCCCGGGCAATCCGCTGACAGTAGATATCATAGTCTTTAGAACGGGCGTCTGCCCAGCTGATCCAGTAACCGCCATCAGGAGAGGCTGCCACTGTCGGTGCATTTTGAGCCGCACCATTACTGTCATCGTTGACCTTGAACTCTGGTCCCAGTCTTGAGCCTTGCAGGTTAAAGCGCTGGGCATATATGTCATCGTTACCCTCACGATTATCAGCCCAGACCACGATAAACTCTCCAAACCTGTTCACTGCCACATCACCTAATAACTGCTGGGCATTTCCTAAATCGGCATTTACCCGAAAGTTTTCACCGACCGGCTCAGCCTGGCGGTTGTAAATCTGGGCATAGACATCCCATTGCCCGCGCCTGCGGTCATCCCAGCAAACAACAAATTCCCCTGTTGGTCCAGTGCCAACCCTGGGCGACCACTGGATACTGTCATCGCTTGTGACCCGATTGTTATTGCCGATTCTTGTGCCATCACTCCGGAAACGCTGAAGGAAGATATTCCAGTCCGAAGGGTTATTGCCCCTGCCATCCATCCAGACAACGACATATCTACCTGAGTCATCGCCACTCACATCCGGTTCATACTGATTTGCCCAGCCGATTGCGTCATCATTGACCCGGAAATTTTCTCCCCGTGCCGAACCATCCGGATTTAGAAACTGACCAAAGATGTCGCCGGTCAATCCGTATCTACGGTCATCCCAGACAATCAGGGCAGAGCCATCCGGGCCGATATGGACACTGGAAATACTCTGGTCACCTGATGCGGTTGAATCACTCACCCGGAAATTATCACCCAGCCGCGCACCGGTCTCGTCAAAGCGCTGGGCATAAACATCGGAGTTACCGATCTCCCGGCGGTCCTCCCAAGAAAAAATGAACCTACCATCAATGCCGATTGCGCCCGCCGGGTCTCCCTGCCAGCCCAGGGTCGGATCGGTATTTACCCGTTGATTTGAGCCGACCGGATTTCCCGCCGAGTCAAAGCGCTGAAACCAGACATCGGCATCACCATCCCGGAACTCATACCAGGTAATGATTATGTTGCCATTCAGAGCAACCGCAATGTCCGGTCCCCGCTGCTGACAGCCGCCAGTAATATCATCATTGCAGACAAAGTCATTGCGGAGCACACTGTCAGTTTCATTTCTGCCGATTTTTCGGGCATAACCGCAAATTACGCGACCGTTTGTGCTGCGACCGGTATTTCTTAACATCTTATGGCCAGGCAAAGGACGGGGGTTAGCCGGGTTCCTTTCTTTGAGCATTTCTTCAATCACTGAATGATAAGGGCAGGGGGTTAGACTCAAGCCCTGTCCAGGAAAGGCAGCAAGCAGTGAAATCACAAGGTAGAACGGTTTCATCGGACAATCGCAAGTTTCACAAATCGGGTATCTTTTCTGGTCCCATTCTCAAGTTGCAACCGGACAACATAAAGTCCAGGCGCAATACCTTTCAGGCTGAGATGGACCTCGTTATCCGCGAGCGGAACCGCACTTCCTTTTAGTTCCTCGGTCACCGGCTGTCCGCTCATATTTAGAATCATCAGTCCGATTCGGCTGTTACCAGCACCAAGCCGATACCGGATGTTGACAAAATCGGCTGCCGGGTTGGGATAGACATAAAACCCTTCCAGCAGGGCAGCTGGGGGTGCGGGCAGTGGTGGCAATTCTGCAATTTTAACCAGACCGGTGTGGCAGGGGTCGTGATAAGCGCATCCCCAAAAGACCTCTGGATTTGAATTGGGTATCTTCCAGACATAGAAAACCCCGCTATCAGAACCAGCCGCAATCTCAAGGTTAGCATCTTGGTCAATGTCAAAAATCAACGGCATTGTGTTTATCGCTGCGGTGGCCATTAAGGGAAAGTACGGCAGCACTCTACCAGATTGTCCATCAAACCCCAAAATCCCGTATTCAGGCGAGCCGATAACCAGGTCCAGGCTGCCGTCATTGTTAATATCGGCTATTACCGGTGACGAGCGATACTCAAACGGGACATCATAGGTTATGATCCAGTTGCCGGCAAGTTCCCGCACAGTATAGGTTGATTCGTGCAAAAAAGGATAGTTGCTCACCAGGGTGGCGGTGCGGTTGAAGGCAAACAGTTTGTGCCGGACACCAAGCGTGATATCAAGAAAGCCATCCCGATTCATATCCCCGGCTGCAACCGTGCCGGTCCAGGGATGCTCAATTAACTCCTGAGAGGCAAATACAATCTTTGCCTCCTGGTTTACGATATAAAGCCTGAACCCGTGCTCACCACCACTGACAACCGCAATCTCCAGCACGCTGTCCCGGTCAAAATCGGCAACAACCGGCTGGGCACAGGAATAAAAAGGTGAGTTGCCGAGGGTAAGCGGAAATCCGCTGATTAGTGTTCCATCGTAATTGAAAAGAAACAGCCGATGGTCACCACTGAGCAGAACAATTTTCGGCTGGAAGGTATCGGTAACCGCTACCGGTGCCCTGATTTCTGAACCGATGTAAATCGGAAAACCGGGCAGGGTCTGGCCCTGATAGTTCCAGGCGTATAACCGCATATCAGTGGAACCGACAATAATATCCTTGTAACCATCACCGTCCAGGTCCGCTAGGCAGGGGCTGGCAACAATCCGGTCGATTGTGGTTAACTGTCTGAGCATCCTGGCGTTTTTGTCATAAATCCTGACCCTGCCATCCTCCCCAGCCACGACTATCTCCAGCCCTAAATCTGGCGCCACCTCCCCGACTGCAACATCTGCGCTGATTGTCGTGTTGGTATTGACAAATGCACCATTGGGGAAACGATAACCACTGCCATCAGCCCGCCAGACGCTGACCTGACCCGCGCGGTCAGCGGTAATTATTTCCCGCGTTCCGTCCTGGTCTAAATCAGCGGCAAAGGCGGAAGTATAGGGGCTGTTTCTGCCCTGGTCAACGGGAAAACCGGGCTGATAAAGTTCCCAGGTAATTCTGACCGGGATTAGCGTATCCTTTAACCGGTTCAGGGTATCCTTTTCTCCCAGTAATTCCACAGAGATAAAGGTTTTACCGGTATAACCATCGCTGTTGGGATTGGTGTTGGCATTAAAACGGTCATTATATCCCTGTTTGGAAAAGGCATCATACTTGTAGCCATAGTTCTCGTACTGGGGGTTATAGGAATTCCAGTAAGGGACATCAAAATCCTGCACCCCGTCCCCCTCCTCCAAATCAACCCCTTTGTGTGCCGGGTCAATGTTAATTGCGTTGTATGGTCCATAATCGGCAATTACCGCCTCATCAATATGCCAGATTAAGATACCCGAGCCGGGCAAAAAAAAGTCATACTCATTGGACTCAACACCGATAAGAACCCCGTCCTCAACATCAACAACAATCGTGTCCGGTTTTCGGACATCGGTCTGCCGGTTCTCAATAAGAAAATACTCATTGGCGTTGATCGGGATTTTGATGATCTTCGGAAAAAGGGTGTCCGGGCGCCGGGCAAAAAGAAAGGTATCCATTGCGGCGGCATAAACCAAAACCGAATCTCTGGGCAGATTGACCACCACCGGATTTATCAAGCCCAATTTAACCCGGGTGTAGGCATCCAGAAAACCGGGTATCACTCCCGGTGGTGCGCCTGCGCCATAATCGCCCAACCAGCCGCCATAACCCATCAGACTCCAGGCACCGACCCCCATCGTTACTCCGGAAACATCATACAGGTCATAGGCGCCAAGCAGATGGGCAAACTCATGGGCAAGGGTGCCAGCCAGACCCGTCATCCCGGCAAGGTTGGTTTCCCCGCGCTCGGTTAATGTATCCTGGCGCATCATCTCGGGCAGAACCGTTGCCTGTTCAATCCGGGTCCTGCCCTCATCAACGAGAATGTAAGGGACACCGAGGTAAGCCTCAATCGCACCGGGCGGAATCTCGCCGGCGAGCAAATCATAGCGGCTGTCCCATTTTCCATCTGCTGCATAATCTGACTGCAATCCGCTGCCGGCATGAAAGATGATAAACTCGTCATAATCACTGAATCTGATACAGGTGTCCTCATCCGCAATCTTGAGCGCATCCCGCATTAACCTGACCAGCCCGAATTCAATTCCTTCATAGGAAATGGTATCACCATAAAACTGCATCTCCCTGGGCAACTGATAGGCATCCTTTTCACCCTCAGGCATAACCCGGAATTCAATATAAAGTTTCCCTTCTGATTGCGCCAGATAGTAATTGCGCAACCCCTCCATCTGGCGTTCAAAATAACGCTTGAAATGGGGCGGGTCATAGAAAAGCCCGGAATCCGGTGTCAGAAAGCCCAGGGTGTCCATTTTGCCATTACCGGTGGTCAGATGTGTGGTATCCTCAACAAATTCAACCCTCAAACAAAGCACCCGCACCGTATCAACCTGGCCCTGCTGCAACCGGCTGATGCGAGCGATATCCTGTGAGGTCGGTCTGAATCTAAACCGGGCAAACGGCTGTGCTTCACTCTGCCATTTTGTAACTGCGGGCACCAGCCGTTTGCTCATCTCCACCTGGTGCCGATTCCTGAGCCCGGGCGTCCGCTCCAGTTTAAGTTTAACCGCCTGGACCTGGTTTAAGGGCAAAGATACCGAGAGTAAAATTATCAGCGGGATGAACCTTTTCAAATCAGAGACCTTTCTGGTATTTAAACCCATAGCCGGAGAGAGAGGGATTCGAACCCCCGATACCCTTTAAAGGGTATACGTGATTTCGAGTCACGCGCCTTCGTCCACTCGGCCATCTCTCCTGCATTACGATTTCTGCTCACGCCTTTTCTTGAAGAACTGGTGCAGCAGTGCCACCGCTTCAGTTGCCAAAACACCCTCGGTTACTGTGAAACGATGGTTGAACCGGTTGTCCTTAATAATGTCATACCTTGACCCCAGACAGCCGAATTTTTCATCTCTGGTTCCAAACACCACCCGTTCGGGACGGGCAAGCACCAGGGCACCGGTGCACATTAAACAGGGCTCAACCGTAACATAAACTGTTGCCCCAAGCAGACGCCAGTTTTTTACTGTTTCAGCCGCGGCGGTGATGGCTAAGATTTCGGCATGGGCGGTCGGGTCATTGAGCGCCTCAATCCGGTTATGACCCCGGCCGATTATATTCCCATCCCTGACAATTACACAGCCGACCGGCACCTCATTTTCATTTAAGGCAGCCTCTGCCTCAGCCAGTGCCAATCTCATCCAGAACTGGTCGTCTTTCAGCAAATTACCTGTTCCGATCATTACGCGCCCGGCGCGATTCGAACGCGCAACCTACGGATTCGTAGTCCGGCACTCTATCCAGTTGAGCTACGGGCGCTTCATCATATTGATTTTATTCCCCTGGAATTAAAAGTCAATGTATGAGTTAAATACATTTGCGACAATTTGTCCTTGATGGGCATTACTTCCACTTGAGACTGCCGCTCAGGCACGCATTGACAATACAAAAGCAGACCTGAAGGTCTGCCCTACATTACATCTCTACCTTTACCTTAACCTCAACCTGTCCTCCTGTAGGGCAAGGCTTTAGCCTTGGATGTAGATTGCTACGGGCTTTGCCTCGCAATCACGGAATAGGGTACCATTGCGCTCGGAGATATGAAGTGATGAAGAGATTAGGTCTTCATCCTTTAACCCCTTCCTCTTCTATTGGTCATTTGCTAATTTAACTTCTACTATTTTAGTTAATTATATAACAAAAAAGGGGGTAAATTATGGTGAAAGAACAGAAAAATAGGGTTTTAAATCAGGTGTAGACATAAAAGTCTACTTTTGGGTAGAAATCTTTATGGCGGGTTCTCAGCGGTTATGTTATTTAAAGAGAGCGTGTTAGGTTAAAATTTCTCCGAATTTTACACCCCAACCCGGATACCATCCCCAATGGGTTTTAATTGGTTTTCTTTTCGGTAAGGTCAGAGGCAGGTCTCGGTGTTCAATCCAAGGGTGATGAATTTGTTGAACTGGGAGTTGTTTGAATTGTTGACCGAAGGCTCGGTTTTTAAATGCAATCAATTTCTCTACTCTCTGTGCTAGATAAGTCTCGCTTAACCTTTTCAGGTGAATTACAAGAGGATAATCAAACCCAGCCCGGCGCCGAACCCTAAAAGCCCACCAAATAAAAATGGGGCGCTGGGGCCGAAAATTGTCCATAGGGTTCCGGCAATGAGCGATGCCGGCAGCAGTCCGATGCCGGTGAGCGTGGCGTGGAGTCCAATGAAAGTTGCCCGCTGGGCTTGGGGCGCAATATCGGCAATAAGTGCCTTTTCCAGCCCTTCGGTCAGGGCGCTGTAAAGTCCATAAACACCAAAAAGCAGCCAGGCAAGATAGACAGCCGGTGCTGTTTTGAGCAGGGCAAACCCGAAATAGGTAAGCGAGTAAACAAAGTAACCGGCAATTAGCAGCCGCTTCTTGCCGAACCGGTCAGCAAGCCGGCCGCAGGGATAGGAAAAGAGGGAGTAGGTAATGTTATACAATAGATAAAGCAGCAGGATGTTCAGGGCGGTCCAGCTTAGATTTCTCATCCGCAAAAGGAGGAACTGGTTTGAGGAGTTCCCCAGGGAGAAGATGCCGACAATGAGCAGGAAATTGCGCAGTTTGGGCGCCATTTTTTTAAAGGTCAGCTTAGGCAGTTGTGAATCAGAGCCTTTGCATCTGGTTTCCCGGGCGAAAAACAAAATTGCGCAGCCGAGCAGGGCTGGAATCAGGGAGATGAGGAATATACGCTGATAAGCGCTCTGGTCCAGGTCCCGGCCCAATCTGTTGACCAGCAGGATGGCGATGAGCACACCCAGGCAGGCACCGAATGTGTCAAGCGCGCGATGTAAGCCATAAGCCCGGCCCAGTTTGCCGGCAGCGCTGGAGTCGGCAATCAGCGCATCCCTGGGCGCGACCCTGATTCCCTTGCCGATGCGGTCAACCATTCTGCCGGCAAAGACCAGTGTCCAGCCCCTTGAGATATAAAGGAGAAGTTTGCCGAAGGTTGAACCGGCATAGCCGATGATGGCGATGGGTTTCCTTTTTGCCAGCCGGTCAGAAAGAGCGCCTGAAAACACCTTGAGCAGGGAAGCAGAGCTTTCGGCAAAACCTTCAATCATACCCAGTATTGCCGGCTGGGCACCAAGCGAGGCAAGATAAAGCGGGATAAGGGGATAGACCATTTCGGTCGAGATGTCGGTCAACAGGCTGGTAATACCAGTTATCAAAATATTAAACAAAGTTGAATCATTATACGAAGGCATTTGTTCCGGTCAATTTTCACTCAACAGGATTCTTTTTTGAACTTTAACAGAATCCAGAATAACAGGCAATTTTCCGATTCAAGGTGCCTTCTGTCAAACTTATCCCCTGTTCTTTTTTCGCTTATTTAACCCGTGGTAGTGCTTCATCTCCGGATTAACAAACAAAACATACAACCCTGACATTATCATTGAAAAAAAGGCGGAGTATTAAATAAAGCCAGTCCTGAGTTAGAAAAGCAAATCTGCCGGATTGCCAACCGGAAATAGCCCGACAACTAAGCGACTAAAATAGATGAAAGGCAAGATTGACTTTTTAAAAGTTGTTAGTTAATATTATAAAAAGGAGCAACAGGATGACAGAATGGGAGTATAAGTTTTTGCAGATCGATATTAATTTGAGTCCGATTCTGAAACTGGCACGCTGGGGTGTGCAGGTGCCTGGTGAAGCCAAGCCTCGGGATACGATGGAAGGGGTTGAGGCGTATGTGAATGACCTCGGTCGTGAAGGCTGGGAACTGGTGGCAACTGTGAATGGGTCAGAGCACAGCGGCATCATTACCAGGGCGATTCTGTTTTTCAAACGTCCCAGGCAGAAGTAATAAATGCCGCACCAGAAAGATGAGGTTTAACTGGGTTGATGTTCTGTCATGCGGGGTGGTGGCGTTTGGTGCGGGTATTCAGTTTCTGCGGGCGACAAAGGACTTCTCGCAGATTTTATACGAAACATTTTTTTTAATCGCCGCCTTAGTGGCAGCGGTAAAACTTCATCCAATTGTGCAGCGGCTGACCGGACTTACATTGGTAGTCTCATTTGTTATAACATTCCTCATCTTAATGTTTGTGGCGCTCTTGGTTGCCAGTTTGCTCAACAGTGCCATTAATTTTGATTTTGGCATTTTTAATTACCTTTTTGGACTTTTCTTAGGGATTGCCTGCGGATTTGTTTTGGGCCACGCCGTATTAAGGGCGCTGGTCATCGGGTTTGGTGCTACCAGACCGGATTTGAATACTGGAATCCAACGTTCGTGGATGGCAAGTCAGGTTCTATATTTTGGTGCCTTCCGGGAACTGCTGGGAATTTTGCGTATCGCCCGTTACCATAATATTTAAGCCACAATCAGTTCGGTTTTGAGCCAAGGAAGGATTCCTGAACCGACCGACCTAATCTCCCTGCTCACCGCAACAACCGACTTAAGTGCCTCAAGGGCGTTGCCCTTGATTGACCAGCGTCCGGGTTCGGGCAGACTGCTCAATTCACCGTTTCTGATGACCCGTCCAAAATAGAGGGTATTGGCAAAGTCACCCGTGGTCCGGTTGGCAGTATGAAAACCGAGGAGCATTTTAACCAGCAAACCATGGTCAATTCCCTGTATCATCTGAGCAAGCGCGGTTTCGCCCGGGGAGATAAAGATGTCATTGATTGTGCAGCGCACCGGTGCCTCGTGTTCCTCTTCAATCAAAACCGGTCTTCTCCGGCCATTACCCGTGGACTCGACTCCGTCGCGGGCAGCGGTAGTGCGGTCGTAGAGAAACATCCTTAACACCCCCTTTTCAATTATCAGGTTCTTTCTTGCCGGTGTGCCCTCGTCGTCAACCGGAAATGTGGTTTCCCCAAACGGCGCGGTTCCATCATCCCAGAGGGTAATGAATTGAGACATCACCTGTTCTCCTCTTCGGTAACGGGACATACCTTCCTGAACGGTTGAGGCATAGAGGTGTTCTGCAACCAGCCGGCGGAGCATCTCTTCGCTAAATACCGGGTCAAGAATCACCGGCACCGACTTACCTTTCAGACCTTCAGCCTCAGGGCTGGTTTCGGTCGTGGGCAGGTTGCGGGCAACCTTTGCCCCGAGTTCGGCGACCAGTTCCGGTTCAGGCATTTTTCTTGTGGCAACGAAATCAAAATCTTTGGTGTTGACTTCGGCAAAGGCAGAAAAGGAGGTGCGTTCGGCATAGGCGGCTTCCGGGCTGTGGAGGGTGGTCAAAAGCCGGCTTTCAACCCCGACTTTGATGAGCCCTTCAATTGTCTCAATCCTTTTTGTTTCGTAGGCACGGTGCACAAGGTCGCGGGCAAGGCGCTGGATTTCTGCCGGCTGGTCAAGGAGTTGAGCGATTCTCGGGTCAAATGTCTCCACCGCCTCGGGCAGATGGTCAATCACGGCAAACCGGGCATAGGGTGCGGGTGGTGCCTTGGTTAGGACGGTTCTGACACCCAGTTCAATCAGACCCGGGTTTGGTTCGGTAAAAGGGACATAGCCCATTCTGCCATCTTTAATCACCCGCAGACAGCCGGAAAAGATTTCGTCATTCATCTCCAAGGTAATCTCTTTGTTCTCAATGCGGGTATTAAAGGTCCGGCTGACAGTAAGGAAGAGTTCAAAATCGTCGAGCAAAAGTTTTTTTGCTGTTTTTCTTACCTGGAAGCTGAATTTGAATAAATCCATAAATCACCCCTGAACCGAAAGGCTGACATACTCGTTATTTTTTATCCTGGTCCAGAGCGGGCCACCATCACCCACATATTTGGTCTGTCCCTTACCGCAGAAACCGACGTCAGCGATGGTAACCGGTCCGGCAAAACCGTCAACATAGCGCAGGGCATATAGGGTCTGGGCAGAGAAGTTTGCCGGTTTAACCGTTCTGGTTATCCTGCCATTTTCAATCAGATAACCAATGAGCACCGACGATGACATTCCGTCTTTTGAAACCGCACCCCCGGATGTGCCTTCAAGAATTATGCCCCGGGGGATATCGCTGATCAGACGGTCAAGGGTGCGATACCAGTTTTTTCTGGTCGCCGGCACAACAAAGGTATTGGACATCCGCGGTATGCGCCGGTCGCCCATTTCACTGAAGGCACCACCATTGGGCTCGGCATTGAAATAGGCAGCGGTTTCCCGGTTGTGAATCATTCCCCTAACGGTGCCATTTTCAGCCAATTGCTTGGTTTTTACTTCGACACCTTCGTCATCAATGAATTCAGTGCCAAAACCTTCGTCATAACGACCCGGCAGCGGACCGTCAAAGATGTTGACCATTTCAGCAGCGACAATGCCCCGTGGCTTGCCATCCTGGTCGATAATACCGGAATTACCAGCCTTGACAATATCAGCCTCAAAGTTATGGCCCAGTGCCTCGTGGACAAAAACACCCAGGGTGGTATAGTGCAGGACAAGATGAGTAAGCGATTGAATTTCTTCGGTTGGGATGCTGGTCGCGTTTTGCAGGGCAACGGTCTTTTCCATCCAGGTGCGAATATGCCGCGTTGCCCGCCGGGTGAGGCGGTAACCATTTTTGGTCCTTTCAACAATATATGAATAAGGAAGCGGACTGCCCAGCCTGGCTCTGGTCTGGGTCATTCTGCCGTCAGGACCCTTTACCCGGGTGACGAGTTGGAAAAATGTCCGCGGCATAACCTGTGTCTTGAAGATGCCTTGGCTGTCGGCGATTGCCTTTTCTTCCCGCTGGGAAAAGAACCAGAATTCGGGTTTGATTTCCACGCCCGGATGCCTGCGTTCAATCTGCCGGGCAATCTTGTTGACGCCATTGACCAGTGCGCTAAAAACCGGTTGGGCAGGAAAAAATCGGGGAGCGGCGATTCCATAGCGCACCCGTCCGGGGTTGGGGATCGGTGCCAGGCGGACCGGTTTGGGCGGGGTGGGCGTCAGGGAGAGAAGTTTGACCCCGTCGTCGATTCCCATTTTGAGCGAGGCGAGACTGAGGGTGCCGACCTTAATTTCTACCTTCCGGCCCTGGTTGAGCAGGCGAATCTGCACCCGGGCTTTGGCATTGAATGGCTTCTGCAGCAGGCGGTCAGGCAACTGCTGGAGTTCAAAACGCAGGATACTTTCATAAAGTATATCTGCATATTCAACCCGCTGTCGGGCGTAGCGCAGAGCCTGGTCCAAGACCGCCCGAATTTTTGGTTCATCAATAATTGCTGGTAGCATACTCAAATTATAGAAACTGGCGATAAAAGTCAAGCGGGCTCAAGATGAGCCCTGACTGATGACGGCACATGGTAACCACAATTTAAAAGTTCGTCGATATAATTGTCTAATAATATTGGCGGCAGATTTAACACCCCGGAAGGTATTTTACTCTCCGCCTCTTTTAATATCTCAACCGGCG
>Ga0272448_1000440_pt1 | contig 64263 bp, 52 predicted proteins | sample YNPCB0191_FD_202220 | JGI IMG/M metagenome (GOLD analysis project Ga0272448, IMG submission 202220) | Hot spring sediment microbial communities from Yellowstone National Park, WY, United States - YNP-CB-019-1 | ecosystem: Environmental > Aquatic > Thermal springs > Hot (42-90C) > Sediment... | reverse complement strand
CGGTTGAGATATTAAAAGAGGCGGAGAGTAAAATACCTTCCGGGGTGTTAAATCTGCCGCCAATATTATTAGACAATTATATCGACGAACTTTTAAATTGTGGTTACCATGTGCCGTCATCAGTCAAGGTGAGGCAATGTGAGCCTTGACTACTGAATAGATTGATTTAAAATATCGTTTCAGTGAAGATAGGTGATTTCAAAATTTACCCGTTAGCAGACGGGTTTTTCGGGCTGGACGGCGGCGCGATGTTTGGTGTTGTTCCCAAGCCGGTGTGGGAAAGAACCAATCCGCCCGATGAGCAGAACCGGATCAGGCTTGCGCTGCGGCCTTTGCTGATATTAACTGCGAATGAGCGCATACTGGTTGATACCGGGATTGGTGATAAATATGATGTTAAGTTTGCTGAAAGATACCGGATTGAGAAGCCGGATACGCTACTGGGTTCGCTGAAACGGACCGGATTAGAGCCCGCTGAGGTTGATGTCGTGCTTCTAACCCATCTGCATTTTGACCACTGCGGGGGTGCGACCCGAATTGAGAATGGCAGGTTGGTGCCGACATTTCCCAATGCCCGGTATGTGGTTCAGAAAACCGAGTGGCAGGAGGCGATAAATCCGAACCGGCGTTCCCGTGCCTCATATCTACCGGAGAATTTTCTCCCCATTCAGGAGGCGGGGCAACTGGAACTGATTGACGGCAGCACGGAGTTGAGACCGGGAATAGAATTGCTTCATACCGGCGGTCATACTAAGGGGATGCAGGTGGTGAAAATAAAGGGACGGGAGCAGAGCGCAATATTCTGGTCTGATATGATACCAACCCAGGGACACATACCGGTCCCATATATTATGGGTTATGACCTTTTTCCCCTGGAGTCAATGGAGCAGAAGGAGCGACTCCTGAATCAGGCGGTGGCAGAAGGGTGGGTCTCATTCTTTGAGCATGACCCAGAGGTATTTGCCGGTAAGATTATCCGGGTTGATAACAGGTATCAGTTTCAACCGATAGAATTTTAAGGAGGATTGATGAATTCTGTTGACTGGAAAACCCAATACGGTAATAAGATAAAAACCGCCGAGCAGGCGCTAGCTGTGCTTGAGCCGGGTGACCGGGTTTTTGTCGGTTCGGCATGCGGGACACCCCAGAAACTGGTCAAGGCACTGGCCAATCGTCCGGTTGAGGATGTGGAGGTAACCCATATTTTGACCCTGGGTGTTGCACCATATGCCGAAGAGGAACTTGCTGCCCGTTATCGCGCCAACTCCTTTTTCATCAGTGCCAATGTCCGGGAGGCGGTCCACGAAGGCCGGGCTGATTACACACCAATTTTTCTATCCGAGATTCCCCGGCTCTTACGTTCGGGCCGGTTGCCGATTGATGTTGCCCTGATTCAGGTGACGCCACCGGACGAGCACGGGTTTTGCAGTCTTGGGGTGTCGGTTGATATTACAAAACCGGCGGCCGAGGTTGCGCGCCATGTTATTGCTGAAGTCAATCCCCGAATGCCCCGGACTCTGGGTGACAGTTTTATTCATATCTCCCAGATTGAAACGGTGGTAGAAAATGATGCGCCCATCTACGAGTTCGTTACCCCGGGGGAAAGTGAGGTTGCCCGGCGCATCGCCAAGAATGTTGCCGACCTGGTTGCGGACGGGTCAACAATTCAGGTTGGGTATGGCGGGATTCCCAATGCCCTGCTTTTGTATCTGAGGGATAAAAAGGACCTGGGGGTTCACACCGAGGTCTTTTCTGACGGCATAATCGATCTGATTGAGGCCGGGGTGATCACCAACCGTAAAAAGACCCTGCATCCGGGCAAGGTGATCGCCTCATTTGCGATGGGTTCCCAGCGGCTTTATGATTATCTCCATAACAACCCGATGTTTGAGTTCCATCCAGTTGATTACACCAACGACCCGTTTGTTATTGCCCAGAATGAAAGAATGGTTTCGATCAATTCGGCACTTGAGATTGACCTGACCGGTCAGGTATGTGCCGATTCAATTGGCTACAAGTTTTACTCGGGTATCGGTGGTCAGCTTGATTTTGTGCGAGGTGCAGCCCGGTCCAAAGATGGCAAGCCGATCATCGTGCTTAAATCCACCCGGGACAATGACCAGTTCTCACGGATTGTGCCAGTGCTTTCTGAAGGTGCCGGGGTGGTAACCTCGCGGGGTGATGTCCATTATGTTGTAACCGAATGGGGTATTGCTGACCTTCACGGCCGGTCAATCCGGGAACGGGCACTGGCTTTGATCTCAATTGCCCATCCCAAGTTCCGGGCAGAACTTTTGCGCCAGGCAAAGCAAAGGCACTATGTTTATCAGGACCAGCCTGAGGAGTCTTTAGTCTATGCCCGCTATCCGGAGGAGTTTGAAACAAGGGTGAAACTCCCGGATGGTAGCACAATTTTTATCAGGCCGATTAAACCAACTGATGAACCCGGGATGCGCGAACTGTTTTATTCCTTTTCCCGGGATACGGTTTTCTACCGGTTCTTCAGTTATATCCGGGCGATGCCCCATGATAAACTGGCGAAATTTGTAAACATTGACTATGAAAAGGAGATGGCGCTGGTGGCGATTGTCCGCCGTAATGGCGAGGAGCAGATTGTCGGCTCGACCCGTTATTATGTTGACCCGGCAACCGGTCTGGCTGAGTTTGCGATTGAGGTCCAGGACGGGTTTCAGAACAAGGGTATCGGCACCGCCCTTTTCAACCACCTGATCCGAGTAGCACGGGCAAAAGGGGTTAAGGGCTTTGTCGGTTATGTCCTTGATTCCAATACCCGTGCCTACCGCCTGGTGACCAAGTCCGGATTTCCCCTCGAGACAAAGTGGGAGGATGGTGTGTATATCCTGACATTGAGGTTTGAAAAATGAGTTCATTGAATCTTGATTTTATCTTCAAACCCCGTTCAATTGCTGTCATTGGTGCTTCCAATCGTGAGGGTTCGGTAGGCAGAGCGCTGTTTGCCAATATCCTGTTCAATGGTTATACCGGCGTGGTTTTTCCGGTCAATCCCAAGTCCAATAGTGTCTTAGGGGTTAAGACCTATTCTTCAATTCTTGATATTGAGGATGAAATTGACCTGGCGATTCTGATTGTGCCGGCGGTAACCGTTCCGGCCGTGCTCGCTGAATGCGGCCAGAAGAGGGTAAAAGGGGCGATAGTTATTTCTGCGGGATTCAAGGAACTTGGTCCCACTGGTGCGGCACTGGAACAGGCGGTCAGAGAGCGTGCCCGCACCTGGGGTATCAGACTGATTGGCCCGAACTGTTTTGGTATGATTAACGCCAGCCCGGCGGTGCGTTTGAACACCACCTTCGGCAGGGTGATGCCGAAATACGGCAATATAGCCCTGGTTTCACAGTCCGGCGCGGTGGGTGTGAATGCGCTGGAATATGCGGATGCTGAGGAGGTCGGGTTGTGTAAATTTGTATCAATCGGCAACAAGGCTGATATTAATGAATGCGACATTCTCTCGTATCTGAAGGATGACCCGGAGACCGAGGTCATTGCCCTTTATCTTGAGGACCTGGTTAAGCCCGCCGAGTTTATGCACATCGCCCGGGAGATAACGTCGGACCCCAAACATCCGAAGCCAATCCTCGCGATCAAAGCGGGGCGAACCAGCGAAGGGGCAAGGGCAGCTTCGTCTCATACCGGTGCCCTTGCCGGTTCGGATGAGGCCTATAATGCCTTTTTTGCCCAGGCACGGGTGTTGCGGGTAGAAACTGTTAACGAACTGATCGCCAAGGCCGCGGCACTGGCATATCAGCCAGCCCCGCGCGGTCCGAATGTGGCGATAATCACCAATGCCGGTGGCATTGGTATTATGGCAACCGATGCCTGTATCCGTAACGGATTGAAAATGGCAAACCTGACCGAGCAGACCAGAGCCGAACTGAAAAAGGTGCTGCCGCCGGCGGCGGCTACGAGCAACCCGATTGATATCATCGGTGATGGCGATGCCAGTCGGTATCGTGCGGCATTCAGAATTCTGCTTCAGGATGAAAATGTTGACGGGATAATTCCGATCTGGACACCAACGGTTGTTGCTGAGGCGATCGAAATTGCCAATCTGATTGTCGAGGAAAGCGAAAACACCGATAAACCGATTCTTGCCTGCATTCAGACGATGGGGGACAGTACGGCAATCCGGCGCACACTGCTGCGCCGGCGCATTCCCCATTATCACTTTCCTGAAAACGCTGCCCGGGCAATGGCAACAATGGCGGAATTTTCCCGGATGAGCCGGCGACCACCGGGCGAGGTGGTTCATTATCCGGATGTCAATCAGAAGCGGGTCAAGGAACTGATTACCCAGGCACGCAACCGGCCTCGCTCCTACCTTTGCGAACCGGAATGTTATGAAATTTTGAAGGCTTACGGTTTGCCCGTGTTGAAATTCCAACTGGTAAAAAGCGTGGACGAAGCGGTAAGCGCTGCCGGGCAAATCGGTTATCCGGTGGTGATAAAAATTGTTTCCCCGGACATCCTGCACAAGACCGAATTTGGTGGGGTGCGGGTGAATCTCAAGAATGAAACCGAATTGCGCAGCGGTTATCAGGCGATGCTGGAACAGGTGAAATCGAAAAAATCGGATGCAGAAATCTGGGGCGTGATGGTTCAGCAGATGGCGCGGGCGGACGGGTTAGAGACAATTCTCGGAATGAAGCGGGACCCGCATTTCGGGCCGCTGCTGATGTTCGGACTGGGTGGTATTATGGTTGAGGTTTTAAAGGATGTAACCTTCCGGGTTGCACCAGTCAACAACCTTTCGGCTGAATCAATGATTACCGGAATTAAGGCCTACCGGTTGCTTGAGCCTTTCCGGGGTCAGCCCGCACGGGACAAAAATTCAATCAAGGAATGCATCCAGCGCCTTTCCCAACTGGTAACCGACTTTGCCGACTTTGAAGAAATTGACATCAACCCGCTCCTGGTTTATCACGAAGGCGAGGGTGCGGTGGCGATTGACGCAAGAATTCTCTTGCGCTAATTAACTAAGGACCGGACACTAATAAGTTCCAGTTCCACCCACAAATCAGCGGGACCGATGCAGAAAACTAACCCTGGTGTCAGGCACGGTTAGGTTCAGTTTGGAACTGGTTAAGCAACCGAGTTCGGTTCTAAACTCCCGATGCCTGAGGCCGGGTAAGATATAAAGTGCCCCCGAACTCACAGGAGGTATTTTCTCTACTCTACTCAGTGTTAAAGGAGAGTTCGGGGGCGGATAAATTTCTGGAGCTGACCCGATTCGAACGGGCGACCCCCTGCTTGCAAAGCAGGTGCTCTCCCAACTGAGCTACAGCCCCAAGGACTGAAATAATCATAACAGGATAACTGGATAGGTCAAGTGGGTGTTGATTATACCCGGGCAAGCGCCTGTTCAAGGTCTGTGATTAAATCCCGGGCATCTTCAATACCGACCGAAATCCGGATCAAGCCGTCGGTGATTCCTGCCTGCTTTCTTATCTCCGGCGGCATTGAGGCATGGGTCATTGAGGCCGGATGCTGTATCAGACTTTCCACCCCGCCCAGACTGACCGCGAGGAGAAAGAGTCGGGTGGAATTCAGCAGTTTGCGTGCGGCATCAAACCCGGCTTTGAGTTCAAAGGTAATCAGTCCGCCCGGTCCGGACATCTGCCTTTTTGCCAGTTCAAACTGGGGATGACTCGGCAGTCCAGGAAAACGGACCCAACTCACCTTGGGATGGGCTTCAAGGAATTCGGCAACCTTCTGGGCGTTTTCGCAGTGGCGCTGCATCCGCAGGGCAAGGGTTTTGATCCCCCTCAGGACCAGAAACGCCTCAAATGGAGCGAGGACACCTCCAAAGTGATTAAGGGTTTTACGGAGTAGTTCGTAAAGCCCGGGCTCTTTAACGACGATTGCACCACCAACAACATCGGCGTGGCCATTAAGGAATTTGGTGAGCGAGTGAATGACAATGTCGGCACCGAGTTCAATCGGACGCTGGAGAATGGGAGAGGCAAAGGTGTTGTCGACAATGAGCAAGGCGCCTTTTTGGTGGCAAATCTGGGCGAGCGCCCTGATATCAGAGAGAACCAGTGTCGGGTTGCCCGGTGTCTCAATGAATACCAGCCTGGTTCGGGGCTGAAAAGCGGCCTGCACCGCGGTGAGATTGGAACTGTCAACAAAGGTTGATTTTATGCCCAGCCGGCTGAGATAATCCTGCAAGAGGCTGGCGGTAGGTCCATAAACCGATTCCGAACAGATGATATGTTCCCCAGCAGAGCAGAGGCCGGCAAAGAGGGTCTGGATTGCCGCCATGCCGGAAGCGGTGGCAAGGGATTTTTGCCCGCCTTCCAGTCGGGCGAGACAGTCCTCCAGCAATTTAACAGTCGGATTGAGCATTCGGGAATAGATATAGCCCGGGACTTTACCGGCAAATAGGTCGGCGCCATGCTGGAAGTCGCGGAACTGAAAGGTGGATGAGGCGTAAATTGGACAAACTACCGGTCCTTCCCTAACTTCTGGGGAACTGGCATGAACACAGACGGTCTTGATGTCGCTGTTTTCCTTCATAATTCTCCTTTCCAATATTTTGCCGGGATGTTCTTCAGTGTCAATCTTGGACACCGGCTTGACTTGGTTGCCAAGACATCTATTATTCGCTCGTGCCCTGGTTATTAATTTCGCTAATTGTCGTGTTGCCGCAGGAGCGGCTGGAATATGAAATCAAATATGGCCCGGCGGTCTTAGGCGGGATGACTTTGGAAAGGCTGAGCCCGGAAAGTCTGGCGGGCGAAGAGTGTCAGCATCTGCGTGCCGAGGTGGAAATTAACCAGAGCCTATCCTGGCTTTTCTGGGCCCGATACCGATTTGAGAGCTGGTGCAGTGTCCGGGATATGGTGACCAGGCGTTCGGAAAAGTGGGTAAGGGAAAAAAACTATCAAGCGGAATGGAGTGCGGTTTTTGACCAGCAAAGGCGGGTGGCAAGATATACTGATGGCACAGAACTGCCGCTGTGCGATTCTGCCCGGGACCTGCTTACCCTCTGGTTTTATTTGCGTACGATTCACTGGGCTGAGGGTGAAACCCTCGTTTGCCACAGCCACATTGACCGGCGCAACTGGCAGGTGCGGTTAAGGATTTCGGGCCGGCAGAAGGTGCGGACACCAATGGGTGAGTTTAACTGTCTGATTGTTTCTCCAACTGCGAAAGGTCCATTAGGAACGGTTTTTATCTCCGAGGATGCAGAACACCTGCCAGTGGTCATCCGCACCCGGGCTGGAGCCTTGACGGTCAGCGCATATCTGCGTAAAATTAAAAGGAAATTATGAATCTCTATGCCGTAATCCTATGCGGAGGAAAGGGCGAAAGGTTCTGGCCCAAAAGCCGTCTGAATCTGCCCAAGCAGTTTGGGACCATTTTTGGCCGGCACTCGCTGACTAAGGTAACCAGCAATCGGATTCGCAAACTCTGCCCGCTGAGCCGGCAGTTGTTTGTGGCACCGGTCCGGTTTGCCCCGCTCTTGCAGCGGGAATTCAGGGTCAAATCTGCCAATTTGCTTTTAGAACCCGAGGGGAGAAACACCGCGCCAGCCATCGGGTTGGCAGCCGTAATCCTACAACGCCGTGACCCGGAGGCAATAATGGCGGTTCTGCCGGCTGACCATATTATTGCGCCTGAGTCTGAGTTTCTGAAGGCGATGCGTCTGGCAACTGCAGTTGCCCAAAAGGGAATGCTGGTAACATTCGGCATCATTCCCACCCGGGCTGATACCGGTTATGGCTATATTCATTCCGGTGAGCAAATTATCGCCCGGGGCAAATTGAGTGCCCATCTGGTGCGGGCATTCAAGGAAAAACCAAATCGGGCTACCGCCCAGCGATATATTGAAAGCGGTGAATACCTCTGGAACTCCGGGATGTTTGTCTGGCGGGTGGATGTGATTTTAGCCGCATTTCAGCATTTGATGCCGGAGTTCTATCAGCAGTTGATGGCTTTCCGTTCCGTAACCGGGACGGGTCGGCAGGAGGCGATGATTAAGAAAATCTATGCCCGGGTGCCTGCCATCTCAATTGACTACGCAATAATGGAAAAGGCGGAAAATGTTGCGGTTATCCGGAGCGGTTTTCAGTGGGATGATGTCGGTTCCTGGCTGGCACTGGAAAGAAGGCTGCCGAGAGACAAACTGGGCAATGTCCATTCCGGTCTCTGGTTCGGCAGAGGAACCAGGAACTGCATTATCTACTCAGACAATGGCGTAATTGCCACGCTCGGAACAAATGACCTGATAATTGCCTGGTCCGGCGATGCGGTGCTGATTGCTCACAAATCCGCACTGGGTGAACTAAAGCAACTCCTGGCCGATATGGCCCAGGACCCCAACGGGAGGAAGTTTCTGTGAAGATTCTGCTTGCCACCCAGAACCAGGGCAAGGCTAATGAGGCACGCTGGATATTTAAGGGAAGCGGCTGGGAGGTTATAACATTGACTGATGTCTGCCCGGAATTAAAGATACCTGAAGACGGTGCGAGTTATGCGGAAAATGCCCAGAAGAAGGCAAGGGCTGCCTTTGGCAGAACAGGGATGTGGACTTTAGGTGAGGACTCCGGTCTGGAGGTGGATGCGTTGCAGGGCCGACCCGGGATAATGTCCAAAAGGTTCGGTGGTGAAGAGGCGACCGACCTTGAGCGCAACCGCCAACTGCTTGAGATGATGATTGCCGTGCCCGAGTCAGAACGAACCGCCCGGTTCCGCTGCCTGGTCTGTCTGATTGACCCGCAGGGCAGTGAGCGCTTTTTTGAGGGTGTTTGTGAAGGCAGAATTGCCCATACGATTCGCGGGGGGTATGGTTTTGGCTATGACCCGGTTTTCATTCCCGAAGGTTATGCCCTGACCTTTGCGGAACTGGGGCAGAAGGTCAAGAATCTCATCAGCCATCGGGCCAGGGCGTTCCAGCAGGTGCTAACATATCTCAATTCCCGGTTCCCGGTTTCCAGTTCGCATCTGTAGTCGCCGAGCCTGCTTCCAGAACCAAATTGGTCATTGGGGAATTGGTCATTGGGAAATGGGCGAATGACGAATTATTGACATAATTCTGGCCAGCGCTATATTATTTCTGACGGGGAGTAGCGCAGCTGGTTAGCGCACCACGCTTGGGACGTGGGGGTCGCCCGTTCAAATCGGGTCTCCCCGATGCGCCTGTAGCTCAGCTGGATAGAGCATCGGATTTCTAATCCGATGGCCGGGGGTTCAAATCCCTCCAGGCGCGCCTGATTAAACAAAATAGTTAACGCCGAACTACCCTTGCTTTTCTGTCCCGGTTAAACCGGGCTGGGTTGAATCCGGTTTTGTCTCGCCACCCCGCTGATAATAACGATACTTGTAATAATAATAGTAATAGTAACGGCCATAGCCGCCGGTCGGGTTGACCATATTGAGCACAAAGCCGGCAAGTCTGCCACCGGTGTTTCTGATTATCTCCTGGGCATTGCTTATTGCCTGAACCGGGGTCTTGCCCGCCTGAACGACGATAATTGTGGCATCAACCAGTGAGGAGAGGATCGGCGTGTCTGCAGCAATCAGGGTGGGTGCGGTATCAAAGACAACATAGTCATATTCCCTTACCAGACGGTCAATCAGGTTCCGGGTTGCCGGCGAGACAAACAGGTCAGCCGGGCTGGGTGGTGTTGCTCCCGCAGGCAGGCAGGACAACCGGTCAATTCTGGTTCCAAAAACAAACCCGTCAGTGCTCTTGCCCTGAACAATCAGGTCAGTAAATCCTGGTTTCCTGGACTGGCCAAAGAGGTTATGCAGAAGCGGGTAACGCAGGTCAGCATCAATCAAAAGCACCCGGGAACCGGCCTGTGCCAGAACCGCAGCTAAGTTTATCGCCACAGTTGATTTGCCTTCACCAGGCAGGGTGGAAGTAACCGCAATTGTCCGCAGGGGACGGTCAACGCTGGTAAAGGCAAGGCTGGTTCTCAGGAGCCTGAAGGCTTCGGCGCCAGATGACTCACTGTCAGAGTGGGTAATCAGATGGGCAACGACATCCTCATAACTTTTGCGGTGCCGATGGCGGCGGGAGCGGTGCCTAGTTCTGAATCGCAGGAAAAGGGCAGAAAAATCGGGCATAATAAAACGTTTGCGCCTGCGTCCAACCCGGCGCAGGTCCGGTATGCTTGCCAGCACTGAAAAACCGTGCCGCTCCATATCTTCAGGTGAGCGGACCGAGGTGTCAAGCCGGTCTGCCAGCCATACCGAACCAAACATCGCCACGAGCGCCAGGAATAGACCGAACAGGACGCCGGTCCGGACATTGGGCTTGACCTTATATGCACCCTGGGCAAGGTCAACAATCCGCACCGATGGAATTCTTCCCACCTCCTGAATCCTTGCCTCCTCATACCGTTCCGAAAGATAACCATAAACCCGGCGCCCGGTTTCAACATCTCTGGTAATCTGGGCAAGGGCGCGCTCGGCAGCAGGCATCCTTGATAGGACCGCATCATAATCCTTTAAAGCCCGGCGCAGCGCCTCCTGCCGGGCTTTGTTGGTGGCAAGTTCGGTTTCGAGGTTCAGCGCCGACTCAAACAGACTGTTGAGCCTGCCCACCGGATCGGTAAAGCCCTGCTGGGCGATGAGGACCTGGGATTCCAGCCTGAGCCGGTTGCGGACACTGTCAATCTGGCGTTCAAGGTTTTTGACCTCGTTTGAGTTTTCGGCAAACCCCTGAATCAGCAGATTGGTCTTCTGGACCTCAAGTTGATTGAGCGTGGTTTTCAGATTGGCAACCAGGGGCGAACTGATATTTTCCAGACGGTCAGCCAGACCCTTGCCCTCCTCGTCAATCAGGTTTCGGATATGGTTCAGTTGTGCCTGACTGGCGGCTGCCTCAGTAACCGCCTGCTCATATGCCGCGGCAACTGCTGACTGACGGTCAATCAGGTTTTTGGTCTCCTCACTGATGTCAACCAGGCGATGACTGCTCTTGAACTTTTCCAGTTCCCTTTCCAGCGAGTCCAGCCGGCTTTTAACCGCAGCAAACTGCTCTTCAACAAACCCGCGCACCGCCGAGATGTCGCTCCGGTTGCGCTCAAGGTCATACTGAAGAAATGCCTCAAGATAGGCGTTGACCACGGCACAGGCGATCGGTTTACTTCTGGCTGATGCCGAGACCTGAATGATATCGGTCTCACGCAAGCCCCGGGCGCTAATCATTGAAGGCAGAACCGCGCTGAGCTTGACATCTGGATAGTAAAATTTTATCTGCTGGATAATTGAGTCCGGCAGTCTGGCTGCGACCATCTCTGCCAGACGCTGGCTGCGAAAAAGTTCCACATAGTTGGCGATTTTCGGCTCGGGTGCCCAGAGGTAGGTAACCTGACTGAAGATTTTATTCTCCTGACCTGAGACCATCAGGGTGCCTTTTGCCTCATAAACCGGCGGGGCTTTGAGAATAAACAACTCGGTCAATCCGAGCACAATCAGGAAAACAAACAGCGCCAGCCACCTCCATCTTGAAAATCGCTCCAGGTAGTCCTGCAGACCGGGCTGGGTTTCGGTTATGGCTGTGCCATTGCTCATTCCGGTGCGCAGGTTTTCATTCGTAGTCCGGTAACTCATTTTCCTCCTATTTCTGGGTAAGATTGATTATGGTCAATGTTAGGTTGGTTAGCACTGCAACCGATGTTACAATTGTCAGCTGGTCCCGGAAACCATACCAGAAGGAGCGGGGGACAATCACAACATCGCCGGGTGAAAGCGGTATCACCTCACCCTTACTGAGGCTCTTTTTCAGGTTGATTCTGACCCGGCTCTTGCTGATTGCCCGGATTAGAACCACGCGCGTCAGGTCAGCCTCAATTGTTGGTCCCCCGCCCGCAGAGAGCAACTCAATTACATCAGGATTGGCGCTTAAACTGTAGGCGCCCGGTGAACGAACCTGACCCCAGACATAGTATTTGAACATCGGGGTCTGATAAAGCGGTGTTGTTCCGGTGCCGGTTGGCTGGGCAGAGGTTAGAAAACAGAAGGCGGAACAGAGAAGGGCGAAGACCAGAAACCGAAGACCGAATCTGAAATTAAGCCTCATCTGACTTCCAGTTTGAACTCGCAGCGCCGATTCAGATGATACTTAGCCGGGTCGGTTTCTACCAGCCTTTCCTCACCATAACTGATGGTTTTAAGCAAGCCGGCATCAACCCCGAGTTTGACAAGATAGCCCTTTGCCGATTCTGCCCGGCGCCAGCCCAGAGCCATATTGTATTCCGATGTACCAATCGGACAGCAGTGGCCTTCAATCATTACACTCGGGGTCTTGCCTGCCTTAACCAGACTCAGAATCTGGTCCGCATTCCGTTTCAGGATTTCTGCATCAGTTGGTCTGATGTCAGATTTGTCAAAGTCAAAATAGATGTTAGCCAGTTGAATCCTTGTTAGAACCGTTTCCACAGCAACAGTTTCAGGCACAACTTCTGGAATTGGTTGTGGCGGTAACACAGGTGCGCGCGGTTTGAACAGGTTGTCAATCTGATAGGTAAGACCGAATGCCACCCTGCCGAACTTGTCATCTTTTTCCTTCGGGAATATCAGCCCTTCAATCTTGGTCAATGCGAGATTGGCTTTAATCGCCCCGAAGTTCAATTTTATTCCCGCATTTGCGTCCCTTCCCTGAGCTTCAAGTGCGAGTGCGATGTTTTTGGTAAAGTTTATCTCCAGGCCGCCGAAAAGCCCGATTGCCCACTGGTGCTGCTCATCAAAAAAGATGTCCAGATTAAGATACTTTGAGGAGGAACCATAGCCAACATTGCGGCCCCGGCCGATTCCGGCGTGGATTCGGGCAAAGTTGTTGAACAACGGCACAGTTGCAACCACAAATGGTGAAGGTCTTTCCATCTGCCGGTTCTTATATTTCCAGTCAGGCCAGGCTTTGTCCGTATCATGACCAACCGGTGAAATGTATGAATAGAGTCCGAGGTCATGAACCCCGAGCGCAAGTGAAAGCGGTGAGTTTTCGCTTGAAAGAATCTGATAACTCGCACCCAAGACATAGTCCTGCAAGGTGTATGCGGTCAGGGCGAGTTCCAGCCTTTTCAGGGGTGAAAAGCGGATACCCGCGCCACCCTCAAGATTAGGGTAGTTCATACTTGAACTGAGCACTGGATAACTTGCCAGTCCGGTAAGCGCAAGCGAGCCTCTGGGCAGAACATCTGCGGTCGGTGCATCAATCAGCAGTGCGGTCCGGTCAAACTGCGCCGGTGCATTGGCGAAAAGGACAAGAAGTCCTAATATAATCAGCACCGACGGGCATCTTCTACTGTTTCTGTTCATACAACTCCTCCTTTTAGTTTGTGGTTTTCAGTTCCCGGTTCATTACTAGGAAAGAGATGGAGAGAGGAGGTGATGAAGTCACCATCCCTTTCTTCCTTAATCCCCTCATCCCTTTCATTATAAACCTGAATCATATAACTAAGAACTACTCTCCAGCGAACCTGAAGCGGTGGGGGAGAGGTTTATACTGCACTTATCCGGCTGATAATTGGGAACCTGGTTTCTCAGCTCATTCTTGATATACTCCAGGTCTCCCTGTGCCAGCACCGCCTCAAGCCGCTTTAAACCATCAATTATCTCTGAATACTGGCGCGCAACTGAAATCCTTGCCCGGAAAATCCGTTCCTTTATGGTTGCGGTTGTTCCCTCTTCTGCGGTGAGGAGTTCCTCATAATCCTTTTCCCCGGGCCTTCTGCCTTTAACAATAATCGGAATATCAACCCCGGGTTCAAGTCCGGCTGCCCGAATTATGCTTTCTGCCAGGTCCTTGATGCGCACCGGCTTGCCCATATCAAGCACAAAAACCTCGCCGCCCCTGCCGATGAGCGCTGCCTGCAGGACTAAGAGCACCGCTTCGCTCGTCAGCATAAAGAACCTTTTCATTTCCGGGTCGGTGATGAAAACCGGCTGACGCCGGGCAACCGCATCCATAAACAGGGTCAGGACACTGCCCCGGCTGCAAAGGACGTTACCGAACCTAACCGAAATAAACCGGACATCACCCAGCCCGTTCATTGCCGTTACCATCATCTCGCCCAGCCTTTTGGTTGCGCCCATCACACTGGTTGGATTGACCGCCTTGTCGGTGGAGATATAGATAAAACTGTCAACTCCATATCTGACCGCTGACCGGGCAACGGTATGGCTGCCGAACACATTGACCTTAACCGCCTCAGCCGGGTGAAACTCAAGAATCGGGACATGCTTGTAAGCCGCGGCATGGAAAACAATATCCGGCCTGGTCCTTGCAAAAGCCCGGTCCACCTCATCCTCACGGGTAATATCGCCGAGAAACGGATAGACATTCAGAGCCGGATAGCCGATGCGCAGCTCATTCTCAATATAAAACAGGTTGGAGTCATCCCGTTCAAAAAGAACCAGCAGCTCAGGGTGGAAACGGGCAACCTGCCGGCACAGTTCTGAACCGATTGAACCGCCGGCACCGGTAACAAGAATCCGTTTGCCAGCAAAGGCCTGTTCCATCTCCTGCGGGTCAACCGCAACCGGTGGCCTGCCAGTCAACTCATTAATGGCGATGCATTCCACCAGACTGGCACCGGTTCTGCCATTATTATTCACCAGGTCAGCAAGCGATGGAATCACCCGCACCTGGACCTTCAATTGGTGCAGCCGTTCATAAACCCGGGCGATGGGCAACCCGGGCTCAGAACTCAAAAAGATAAATGCGCACTCAATTCTGTGTTTTTTAACAACCGCCTCAATCTCATCAAATGTTCCCAGGACCGGCAGACCCTGGCTTAATGCACCCCGGTTTGCCGGGTCAGGGTCAACAAAACCGACAAAATTATAATTAAAGTAAGGAATCCGGTGCAGAACATCAAGCAGAAAGTAGCCCTTTTCCGACCCGACCACCAGGATTGCCTTCTTTTTTAATCCCCGGCGCACCACCTGCTGATAAACCCGTTTGCTGGAACGGACTCCAATCACACCACCGATGTTCAAAGCCCCCCAGGTAATTGCTGACCACGGGGTCAGGGTGGAAAATATTCTCAGCCCGGAAAGAAAACCCAAGACCACGGCAGTGGCAAGCCCGGGCAGAACAGTTCTGGGCATATCATTCAGGGAAAAGGTTGACCACTTCAAATTATAACTGGAAAAGATAAAACCCAGCGCCAACTGAAACAGGATACCGGCGCCGGCATAGGGCAGGACCAGTGCAAAACGGCTGAACTTCAAAGGCAGATGCTGGGTTGCCACCGCATAGGTCAGAAAGGTGGCGAAGAGGATTACCAGGGCATCCGCGACAACATAAAACAGAATCCGCTTCCAAGGTGTCGGTGCTAATAACTTCGAATTCCAATATCTTGCTGACATGATTGCCACAAATGAAGTTTATTATCTTTTTTTTATTCTGTCAAGTAATTTGTATGAGGCAAAATGAAATTTTACTTTCTCACCAACCGGGTTGCAGGGATGTAGGTCAAGGCATCAGCCTTGCTTATCGGAGATATGAAGTGATGCAGGCTTCATCCCTTCATCACTTCTCCTTCCTCTACCTTTACCTCCTGCATATAGATTGCCACGGGCTGCGCCCTCGCAATGACTTAAAAGATTTGCCGTTTGCCCAGTTGATGGGGAGAGTCAGCATCTGCGTCAGGAAAGCTTTACCTCAACCTCTCCTGATGTAGTTCTTGTTTGTTCCCACAGGTCTAAGTATACATAAAAGTCTACTTAATCCAACCGGGAAATAATGCCCTATTTTATTGATATTCAATGGATTATATGAAATTTCGCCCAATTTCAGACCCCATCCCCCATACCGTCCCCCAGGTTACTTTCTATTTTATCCCGGTTGTTACCTCCGGGGTGATTTTCGGGCTTGCCCCCGGGCTCACTGCCGGTTTAACCCTCGGGGTCATTCCTGGTGTTACCTTCAGGGTGAACCCGGAGAGCACCCCTTGTCTTACCCGGTCTCTGACCCCCTGATTCACCTTCCCTGTTACTTCCGGGGTAATCAACAGGGTAACAGCCCAATCACTTTGGTAATTATTTCCCGAATGATTCCGGATTTGACCCCTAATTTCTGCCATTTTTCTATGAACCGGCTGGCAAACAGGATAAGGGAGAGGATGGGTGAAATGGCAGGGTATCTATTCTTCTGTAGGGCAAGGCTTTAGCCTTGCATCCGGGAAGCAAACCTGAAGGTTTGCCCTACTGTCATAGAATGGGAAAAGGGGCGGGAAAAGGAGCCTGGCAAAGGGACTGACAAAGGGTTAAGCAGAGGCTTTAACCAACAGTAGGACAAAGGGCGGTTATCATAATGGTCCAAATGGCTCAAACAGGAGTGCTAAAAATGGTGGCAAAAGCGGTCTTGAAAACCGCATAGGAGACCACCCCCGGAGTAACCCCGGACTAAGGGAGGGTGGGCAAATCCTAACACTTTTTGGCTAATTATAAGGTAGAAAAGGGCTTAAAATTATGGGGAAAAGGGCAAAAATTAGGGCTTTAAATCGGGTGCAGACATAAAAGTCTACTTTTAGGTAGAAATTTTTATAACGGGTTTTTTCAATGGTTATGTTATTGAAAAATAGCGGGTTAGGCTAAATTTTCCGAATTTCAGACCCCAGCCCGGATACTATTCCAATGTCAGTTATATGTTTTAGGTTCATAGTTGCAAGTGCCAAGCCTTGCCGGGTTTTTGTTCAGATGAGACTGTCACGGCTTGTGGCTTTCGCCACCTGCCCAGGGCAGAGCGCACTTGGAATGTCCTTTTTGGTTAGTGCGAGTATAGCCGGGAAGTTCATTATCTCGGGAGAATTTTGTTTTGTTATTTTTTCCTTATTAAATTAATTTGATGCCCTGTGTTTTGGCGTGAGTCTGGGTTGGTCGGGCTCAAAATGGGTGCGGGGTTTTATTGGGTTATGATGACTCGGCGCCAGGAATCTGGGGTTTTGAGTAAATAGACGCCAACTGGCAGGTCAGGCAGGTCCTGTATTGAGTAGGTTCTGCCCGAGGGGTCAAATAGTTTTCCGTTCTGGATTTGGGCAAGGAGCCGGTTCGGGTTGCTTCTGATAATAATGGTCGGAGGGTTATGTATTTGCCCGGGTTCTGATGACGATTCGGCAATGCCGGTGGTAAATATTGCTGCTGGAACGCATAGATAGATTACCGGGTTCAGGGTTTGTTCGCCTTCGCCCAGTTCCCAGGAGCCTGCCTGCCGGTCAGCAAAATAGATGATGTGCAGGGTGTCGTTGACAGTTTCGGCAAGGTAGGGAAAGCGTTTGCTGGTCTCATCAGGCTGGGTGAGTCTGACCGGCTGGGTCCAGGTTCTGCCATTGTCAAATGAGCCACAAGCCCAGATGTCAGCACGGGCGATGCCGGTTACCGGGTCAATATTTTCCGGGTCAAACTGTTCCCAGACCACATATAACCGGTTCTGGTCTGAGTGTTTTTTTCTTGGGTCAATTCCGATTGAGGGCCGGTCAATTGCGGCGGTGTGCAGCCCGAGCCGGGTGGTATCAGGCAGGTTAAACTGGGTGATGAAACTCCAGCTGGGTGTTTGATACTGGCAGTAGTGCCAGAGCTGGATGCTGCCGCGGTTTCTACCATCAAAAAAGTCAATGACCAGATGGGGTTGAATTGAGTCATATACGATACCGGCACCGAATAGTGAATAGCGAAACTCGGAGGGGACTGAGTCAGAAAGGCTGTGCGTCTGATACCAGGTGCCGCCGCCATCCGGTGTTTCGCGGAAGTAGAGTTTTTTGCTGTAATATTCAGTCCAGATAAAGCCAAGCCTTGAGGAGATTTTGGAGGCAACCAGGTTGTGGAGGGGAAAAGGTCCAATCGGTCCGAGGTTGCGCCTTGACCACTGGCTGTAATAGTAAAGGCTTTCGTTTCTGATCGCGGTGAACTTGGGATAGCCATATCTGTTAGCGGCAATTAGATTGAACTGGGGACCGGTGGCAATCCCGGTCTCGTGAAATTCTGCTGCAGCGCAGGCTGAGTCGGTGAAGAATGAAATAACCCTCTTCCCCTTAAACAGATAGTCGGTGGCAATCAACGCACTGCCATTGGTGATGTCATAATCAAGACAGCCGAGGTTGCGCTGGTAAGGGTTGACAGTTATACCTTCATGCCAGCGCCAGTTTCCGCCTCTGGGTTTAAAGTTATACCGGATCTCACCGTAGCCGGTCTTGTAGAGGGCGTGAAGCCCGCGGCTGGTGTCACAGGCAAGGTAGCGCACCGCCGGACCCAAAAACTGCCGGTCGCGGGTGGTCCAGCCAATGGTATCGGAGCGGATTTCCGCCCGCAACAGGACCGGGCAGAGCCAGCACAGGAGAATAAGAGCAGTCATCAGGTCACGCCTTATCACGCTGATTAATATAACCGTTCAGGCAGTGTAATCAAGGACGGAATAAAGGTAGAGGTGGGGAAAAAGAAGGGGTTGAGGTAGTGACCTGGCAACTGGCCGGGCAGAGGGGTTCCTACCTTAACCTATATCCTCCATTTGACCCGGGCGTTTATGTTTATATGATTTGCTGATGTGGAATGAAGAAACCTTGGTTAGAATTGGTCAGGAGATTGAACGGCTTGAGCCGGAGATGATTGAAATGCAGCGTTGTTTGACCGCGCTGCCGGCAATCAGCCCGAAGTCCGGTGGTGAAGGCGAGAAGAAAAGGGTGGACTATCTCAAACCCTTGCTTGAATCCTGGGGTCTTGAGGTTCTTGAGTTACGTGCACCTGACCCTTTATCTCCCTGCGGTTATCGACCAAACATTGTTGCCAGACTTGTCGGTAAAAAGGAAAAACCAATTATCTGGGTTATGACCCATCTTGATGTTGTGCCGCCCGGACCAAGGGAACTCTGGCATTCGGACCCGTTTGTTGCCCGGGTTGAGGCGGGGAAAATCTATGGCCGGGGGGTTGAGGATAATCAGCAGGAGATGGTGGCAAGCATATTTGCCGTAAAGGCGCTTTTGAATCTTGGCCTGAAACCAGAACTGACAATTGGACTGATGCTGGTGGCAGATGAGGAGACCGGTTCTGAGTTCGGGGTCGACTGGCTTTTGAAGAATCATAACCTGTGTGCGGCCGATGACCTGATGGTGGTGCCGGATGCGGGTAATGAGGACGGGACCCTGCTTGAGATTGCCGAGAAGTCAATTCTCTGGCTGAAGTTTACCACCTATGGTCAGCAGGCGCATGGTTCTACCCCGCATCACGGCAATAACGCCCATCGTGCTGGGGCCAATCTCCTGGTGAGGCTGGATAAGGTTTTACATTCAACCTTTAACGCCCGGGATGAACTATTTGCGCCGCCCGAGTCAACCATTGAGCCGACCAAGAAGGAGGCAAATGTTTTGAATGTGAATACGATTCCGGGCGAGGATGTTTTCTATTTTGACCTGCGGGTGCTGCCGCATTACCGGCTGGAGGAGGTGCTGGCCAAGACCCGGGAAGTGGTGGCTGAGGTTGAAGTGGAGTTCAAGGTTAAGGTGCGGGTGGATATTGAGCAGATAGCACAGGCGGCACCGGCAACCAGTGCCGATGCGCCGGTAGTTCGGATGATGCGTAAGGCGGTGCAGAGGGTCTATGGCCGCGAGCCATTTGTCAAGGGAATCGGCGGTGGCACCGTTGCCGCCTTTTTCCGGCGCCGGGGGATTCCGGCTGTGGTCTGGGGCAAAAATGCCGGGCAGGCGCACAAACCGAATGAGTTCTGTCTGATTGAAAATATGGTGAATAATGCCAAGGTCTATGCCCATCTCTTCGGACAGGAGGCTGCGGGCGGTCTGGGTTGACTGATGAATTTTAGGGACTAAATTTTATATTATGGAACTGCGCTCACCTGAGGAGTTGCGTCAGTATGTTGACCTGGACCGGGCGGAGGTGGTTGATGAGCGTGCCCGGGGCGGCGAGGTTATTTTAATCCCCCTGCTTAATCAGTTTGCACCGGCACCAGCACTTGCCGCAATTGCGGATAATCTCGCCTGGTTTATGGAGCAGGTTACCGGCCGGGGGTATCAGAAGGCAGAGGAGGTTTATGGTGTTGGGTTTGTCGTGCGCGAGCCCGGGCATCAGGCGTTCGGGCTGAAGGTCCAGGCTGAGGGTCCGATGGTGGTGATTTCCCGGGTTTCAATCCTGGAGGATGAGACCGTTTTCCGGCGTTATGTGAACTACCTTCACACCGGCATTTTTCTCTGATTCCGCTCGAGGGCAAGAATCAGCATCTCCAGAGCAAACAGCAGGGCAGCGAGGTAAAGCAGGGTCAGGGTCAGTTCGGCTCCGATTGCGGCAGAACCGGTCTGAACTTTAATTCCTTTAGCGGTGAGTTGGCTGGGGGGCAGGGAGGTCAGGTCACCCTCTTCCGGAAATGGATTGACCGCAATCGTCTGGTTCTCACCATCTTGAAGACGGTAGATGCCCGGGCTGCGGGTATCGGTGAAGAGAACAGAAGGTCTGGGCAGTGTCGGCTCCGGAACAACAGTTTTATCACCCCGGGGCGTAGCCAGCAGAATAGGTCTGGTGCTGGAAACAAAAAACCGGATCGTATCACCGACGGTGTAGGCAGATTTCAGAGCCAGGGCGGTCAGATAGGCAATGGTGCGGTGGAGAAGCGGGGCAAAGGCTGCCTTGTAAATCAGGTCGGTTGCCTCTGGGATTGGTGCGAACGACCAGATGATCAGGTGCTGGTCAGGAAGTTCCAGTATCATCGGGTCGCCATCAGTGAGCCGGATCAGGGCTGAGCCGCCGGCAAGCCGGGAGTGCCGGAAGATGCGAACCGTGGTCAGGTCGGTTTTGCGGAAGATGTCAAGAACCGGATGGTTGGTATCGATTTCCATGGGTGAAACGAAGCCGGCAGGGGGGGATGAGCCGAGGATTTTCAGGTATCGGTTAAACCCGCTGTTCTCGGGCAGGGGTGGCGGGGCACAGATCAGTCCCGAACCACCAGCATTGAGATAGAACTGGAGCCGGTCAAAATCAGCCGGCAGGAGCGCTGCCATATCGGTGATGATGATGACCGGGAATTTGCGCAGGTCTGTGCGCCCCAGAAGGGTGATATCCATCAGCACCGGCTGAAACCGGGTGGTGTCAGCACCGAGGGCAAGATAAAGGTAATGACCCGTGGCAGCAGCAGAGGTGAAGACCGGCACCTGGTGCGGCTTGGGAATGGTAAAGACGAAGTAGCGAATATTATCAAGGTTAAGGGAGTCGGAAATGAGTTCCACGGTGCCGGTATATGTGCCCGGCTCCTGAAGTTGGTAGGAAAAGGTTGCGTTGGTACGGGCACGAGCCGGAAGGTTAACCGTCAATTCCTCAGTTTGGGTGGGCAGTTGGAGTCGGAGAATGCGCTGGACCGGCAAAGCGCCGTAATTGAATATCTCCACCTGGATCCGGTTGTCCTGAAGGTCGACCCGGGTGATGCCGGCGTTGTCAAACCCTTGGGTGCCGACATTGAGGATACGCAGGTATTCGGAGGGGATGCCAGGCAGAGATTCGTTCAGGCTGCGCTGCTGGAGGTCGGTGATGACCACCACCGGCAGGGGTGCGGTCGCAAACAGCGCTGCGGCCTGTTGCAGAGCGGGAATGAGGGTGGCGGCGGTAGCGGAGGGTTTAAGGGTGTCAAGCAGGTTGTTTGCCGGGCATTGGCCCGTGAACAGGGTATCGGGCCGGCTGGCAAGAAGCAGGTAGGGACGGGAGGTGCTGTTGATAAGTTGCCGGGTCAAGGTCAGGCCATTTTGCCAGTGATTGCCATAGCCCATACTGTAGGAGTCGTCAAGAATAATGAGCAGCCGATCGGTCCGGACGAGACCGGGCAGGGCACGAGGCAGATAGGGCCGGGTCAGGGCAAAAAGGAGCAAGAGCAGGGCCAGGGTCCTGAGAACGAGGAGGAGGATTTCCTTGAGCCGGAGCCAGGAGAACCTTTCCCGGCGCACAGTCTCAAGGAGCAAAAGCGAAGGGAACTCCTTGCGGCGCAGACGCAGACGGCTGAGCAAATGGATGATGAGCGGGAGCAGTGCCAGGGGCAGTAATAGCAAAAATCCGGGTGCGAAGAGGCGCATCAGCCTAAACGGCGCCGGCGCTCCAGATAGGCAAGCAGCGCCTGGTCAAACGGGGTGTTGGTGCTGATTGGTTGATAGTCAATTTTCGCTTCAGCGCAGCCGCGCCGGAACTCCTGACAGCGACGGGTGAAACCGGTGCAGTACTGTGCCTGCAGGAGTCGGGGGTCAACAGTTATTTCCTGTCCGGTCTCGAGGTCGCGCAGGACCAGGGGATTGGTAAACCCCAGGTTCTGCTCGTCGGGGTGAAAGATGTGGAAAAGGAGCAGTTCGTGCTTGCGTGCCCGGAAGTGACGCAGGGCGGAGAGGATCGCCGCCTCCTGGTCCCACAGGTCCGAGAAGAGAATAACCAGACCCCGGCGTTTAATGCGCTCGGCAAGCTGGTGCAGGGTGTGGCTGATGTCGGTTTCACCGCCGGGTCTTGTGTTTTCCAGTTCCCGAAACAGGATGCGCAGGTGGGTGGTGGTAGCCCGGGGTGGAATATAGCGGTCGATTTTGTCCGAGAAGGTTACGAGCCCGGTGGAATCCTTCTGCCGGTTAAGCAGATAGGCAAGACTGGCAGCCAGCCAGCGGGCATAGTCCAGTTTGCTGAACCGGCTGGTTGAGTATGCCATTGAGCCGGAGGCATCAAGGACTAGATAGGCGCGGAGGTTGGTTTCCTCTTCATATTCGCGAACAAAGAAGCGGTCGGTGCGGCCATAGACGCGCCAGTCGATCCGTTTCAGTTCATCGCCCGGCATATACTGCCGGTGTTCAGCAAACTCAACTGAGAAGCCCTTGTAAGGGGAGCGGTGAAGTCCGCTCAAAAAACCTTCCACCACCAGCCGAGCCTTGAGGTCAATCCCCTTCAGTTTGGCGATGAGTTCGGGCGTGAGTGGTTGAGTTCTTAGGAGCATACACCAGTTTAACTGCAGACCCGGCAGGTTGTCAAATTGCTGCGTAATTTGGTAGATAATTACGAGTAATACTTGACACATTCATTGATGTGCATATAATATTATTGGGTATGTTAAATTAAAAGAGAGTAAGAAGAGGAATATGGATTTACTGAAGGTCCTGAGGGCTGTTCTTTTTGTTTTCTTGCCGATGGTGCTGAGCGCGGCCGAGGTTGAGGTCAGGCTCCATCAGCCGCCACCGGGCCAGTGGGCGGTGGAAATTCTGTGGTGGGTTGACCTTGACAACCGGACCCAGAATACCTACACCTGTTATCTGCATGGTGAGGTCTGGGAGGCGCGGCGCGGGCTGGTCTTTAAGGCAAACTCAAGGCAGTTCCAGTTGCCGCCGGGCAGAAAGCGCTTGACGGGCAGAAAGGATGTTGACCCATTATGGGATATCTGGTATGCCCCGGGTTATGAGCAGTTTGCGGCAAGGACCGGCGGGCTGCCTGAAGGACACTACACCTTCCTTGTCCTTCTGGAACCAAACCTGGGTGGCGACACGGTTGAGTTTGAGGTTGTTCCTGCCGGACCGCCCCGGCTGGTCTCACCGCGTGACGGCATGCAGTTGCCCAGGGCACAAAGGCAGCCGGTGTTTTCCTGGACGCCGCCCCAGCCCCAGGTTTCTGGAGTCAGGTTTGTAGTGCGGGTAGTGGAGATTCTACCGGGCCAGACCAAGGAGGAGGCGATGAGGTCCAATCCGCCCTGGTTTGAAAAACGGGGCAATGTCAGTTCCAGCCTGAGGTATCCCGTCTCAGCCCGGCGGTTTGACCAGACCCGAAGTTATGCCTGGCAGGTCCAGGCTCTGGACCGAAATGGCAATCTCCTCGGTGCAAGCGAAATCTGGTCGTTTTCCTTCGGCGAAATTGGCCCGCGTGTCCCCGGGCCGACGCCGCTCACCATTACCCGTGACGTCCGCCGCATTGACAACTTTTATGCGGTGCAACTGACGATTGAGAATATCTCGGCTGATACCTTCCAGGACCTGACGGTTTTTGACCGAAGCAGCGCATTCCAGTGTCTTGAAGATGCCAGGGTGATGCATGGCACCAGCGGTGCCGCCTATCGTATCACCTCCTGCAGCACCTATACTGATAGCACCGGTGTGCATTCGGGTGTGTGGTTCGGCTGGGAGATGCTGGCGCCAGGCGGCAGGATGATTGTCCAGTATAGTTTGATCCCGGTCCTTTTAAGCAACTCATATTCGGTTACGCCGACGGTGGGTGATTCCTGCACCATCTCCTACCGAATCGGTCCGGACTGGGTTTTAAGAGGGTTCGGGAATCGGGTAACTCCGGATGATGTGACTGATGGCCTGCAGGTAGCCGATTACCTGATTGTCACCTGTCCGGAGCGGCTGTTTGCTGCAAACCCGGGTGGGATGAGAGGTGATGTCTACCGGCTGCTGGCAACGATGGCACGGCTGGCAAAGAAGAAGGCCGGGGTTCTCGGTTATATCCCGAGTGGCTGGACGAACTTTGATTTAAAGGCACAACTCAGTCCCGGTTTTGTAAACAACTGGGGCAGTCAGTTGAGGCGAAACTGGTTCTATAGCGGCTATCTTCTGCTTGTTGGTCAGGATGATATTGTGCCCAGTTGGGATTACCCGCTGGAAGGTTGGGACACAGTTCGGTTGTCCGATTACCCCTATTCCAATACCGACGGTGATGAGCAGTGCGAACTGCGGGTGGGCAGGATTATCGGACTTAACGCCCGGGAATTGACCATTCCGATTCAGACCAGTCTGGATGTCTGGGAAGGGCTGGCGTGCTATGATGGCACCAGAGGGCTGATGGTCAGTACGGCTGAGGGGCCATTTGAGGATTTTGTGAAGCAGGCGGCAGAGTTGACTGATTCGCTACGCCGAAAGGTGGCAGATGTCTTCTGCGTTTTTGGCGAGATGTATATCACCCGGTTTAGTATGTTGCGGGAGGCGCTCTGGATTGACTGTGACCGAGATTTGTTCAAACTGTCCCGTTGGACTTTGCGGGAGTGGATTTGGAATGGCAATGCTTTGGGAAGAATTTACCAGCTCAATCAGATTGATGAGATGAGCCGAACCGCAGTTCAGGATTCGGCACTTGCTTTAGCACGGCGGCTGATTTCTGAGAGATACAGGCCCGACAATGACACCGACCTCGTCATCAAAGCACTGGCACGTATCATGCCGGCCGAAGATGACTTCATCCCGCGGCGCGCAGAATATGTTAAAAAAATGGCACTATGGCTCCTTGAGCAGCGGGGGCTGACGCCATCAGCTGACACGATGAGCCAGGCGCTCAGAGAAGGCGCAGAGGTTCAGTATGCCCGCCGTGGGCAAAGATTGCCGATTTACAACTACTTTGATTCAAGGGATGATGCCGACCTTGCCCGCAGCAGTTATGTCCGTTCCCTGACTTATAACCGGGACATTATCGGTTATCGCGGTCATGGCGACCCAAGGAGCTGGGCAGAAGTCCTGGAGGACTTGCCGACAAGTTCCTGTCCGGCTGAGCCGCTGAGTTTTGGGAACCATCGGCCGGTTGTGCTCGGTTTCACCTGTTCAACTGGTGACTATACTGCAGTAACAGTAACAGGCCCGGTGAGCATCGCCCGCTGTTTTCTGCGCAACGGCGCAGGGATTTATGTTGGTGCAACCCGGCCAACATTTTGCTGTACCAACAAAACGCTCTACCTTGAAACCTTCCGGCGCTGGTCAACCCGGGAGCGTTTTGGTGATGCCTTTGTGGACCTGAAAAATACCTGCTGCCTGCGCGAGCATAACTGGAAACTGGAGGTGGCGATGTACAATTTATATGGTGACCCGAAGTACCGAAGGAGGTAATCAATGCGGTGGATTATTATTGTCGTGACAGGCTTAGCCAGCTACTGTTGGGCAACCGAGCCACCCGAGTCGCTTACCGTAGTAATTCCCGAATACACCATTCAGGAAATTGGCGGTCTGCACTATGTGAATATACCCGGTGGCAAACTCTTGATGCAGGACAGAGCGCCCCGGCTGCCCTTTTATCCGGTTACGGTCAACTATCCGGCAGGTTACTATGTCCAGAAGGTTGAACTCATCCAAAAATCGGGTCGCAAGGAGGCGACCGGTGTTTTGTTACCGGCAATTGAGATAACCGTGGATACGGCTGAGTCTGCCCAGCCGCCAAGGCGGGCGGTTACTCAAGGCTGGTATCCTGACCGGGATTTTGACTGGCGGCTCTGGACCAGCCCCAAAGCCGGCACCGACCTGGTGCTTTCGGTCTATCCAATGCAGTATAACTCGCTAGCGGCAGAACTGGTTTTTCATCGGGAGTTTCAATTCCGGGTGAAATATGTCAAGACCGGAATCACCACGGTCAATCTGGTTGCAGATAAAAGTGCCTACGAGCCCGGTGAGTCGGTGAAACTGCGGCTGGATTTAGAGGCGATAACCGAGGCAAAAGAGATCGTGCTCAAGCCGTCGGTGCGGGGTCCGGTTAGCCTCAGTCTGCCAGTGCAGCGGGCAAAGGTTCGGGCTGGCGACACAACCCTGCTTTGGGAATGGGAGACCAAGAGCGTGCCAGCTGGTGATTACACCATTGAGCTCCTGGTGAACGATGAGTCGGGCAACATTCTTGCCCGGGTTCAGGAGCAGGTCCGGGTCGGTATTCCGGCTGGGAAGCTGGTTTCCTTCACTGCCGAGCCAAATCCTTTTCGCATCGGTGAGGATATAAACCTGACGCTTGAGTTTCAGAACACCGGCTCATGTCCGTTTTCTGGTGAGGGTATCTTCCGGCTCTTCAGGGAGGATTCATTAATCGCTGAGTTCAGTTCTCCTTATGAGAATCTCGCCCCTGGTTCCTCAGTCACCCTGACCAGAACCTGGCATACCGGTCAGGCGGAGAAGGGGGTTAACTATTATGTTACCGCCTTTGTCCGGTATGGCGGCAACGCAACACCGGTTCAGCAGGTGCGCCTGAGCACAAACCGGCCGCCATCGGCAAAATTTTCCTTTAGCCCGCAGCAGCCGGCTCCGGGCCAGAGTGTTGCCTTTGATGCCTCAACTTCCACCGATGCCGATGGCGAGATAGTTGATTACCGCTGGGATTTCGGCGATGGTGCAACCGCCCAGGGTATAAAGACAGCCCACCGGTATCAATTGCCCGGTGTCTATGGTGTGAAACTTACGGTAACTGATAATGAGGGGGGAATAATGACAGATACCCAGCCGGTTGAAATCAAGGAGTAGTTGATGAAAATTTTAGCAGAAAGCCAGTGTGCGCACTGGCTGCAGACACTGGTCGTCAGGGTTTTAAATAAAAAGGAGGAGTAATGAAGATGCACGATTATCGCACCATACTGGTTTTGGTGCTGATACCGCTCACCGGTGTTCTTGGCGAGCCCACGGTTGAATGCGTCCTGCATACGCCGCCAGCAGGCAGGTTGCATATGACCGATTTGTGGTGGTTGGATTTGAATAACCCGACCCGGGAGACGCTGAACGTATGGCTTGAGGGACATGTTGAAGAGGCTCGCCGGGGCGAGGTTTATCACGGAGAGACCTGGCCTTTTGAACTGCCACCGGGCTGGAAGCGAATCCGTCTGCCTGATATCAGAATCAGGTCGCAGCGGCATGCGCGCGGGTATGAGGTGTTTGTTCTGCGCACCGGCTCATTACCGGAGGGTGAATATTCCTACTGGGTGATTGTCCGGGGTGAAGCAACCGGCGGTGACACCGCTACCGTAAGGGTGGGTTCATCCAGCCCTCCACGGCTGGTTTCACCCCGGGACGGGTCATCAGTAGCTGCCTTACCCACTTTTCAATGGACTGCACCAGCGCCACCGGTCAGCGGTGTAACCTATGAGTTAAAGATTGTTGAGGTCCTGCCGGGTCAGAGTAAGGAAGAGGCGATACAGACAATAAGACCCTGGTTCCTGCAGACCGGAATCAGGACCAATTCTTTTACCTATCCGGGTTCAGCACGGTCATTAATCCCGAGGAAGCGGTATGCCTGGCAGATAAAGGCGGTAGCGGGCAGCACGACCATCGGGGTCAGCGCAGTCTGGGAGTTCTATGTTCCCCTGCCTCATCCGGCTTTCAGCCGCAGTGCTGACCTTTACTTCTGCGACGCCAACGAGGTAAACGGTTCGGTGTATCACCGTTCCACAACCGGTATGGAGACGAGGGTCTACACCCGGCCAGTTGGTCGTATTTACTCATTTCTGTTTGCGCCCTGGGATGCGGATAAACTCTATTTTGTTGACGCCAACCAGTTCCACATCTACCTTAAGAAACTTGGTCCAGGGGCACCACCCGAGTCGGTAATCTATACCCACACCACTTATGTGCGCGACATTGAGGTTGACCCAAACGGGCGGCTCTATTTCAGTGAGGCAACCGGTGCCGGCGGCGATGGCAAGGTCTGGCGGTTGAATAGCGACGGCAGCACAACCTTGTATTACAGGGTGGCGCTTGCCCAAGTTGATGGCTTCTGGTCCGGTGACTTTTGCTTTGACCGGGATGGGGTTCTTTATTTGAGCACTGGCAATCGGGTGGGTTCAAGCGTGTATCGGGTGTTGATCGCCAGCAATACCGTGCAGAAACTTTATACCGACCCCGGAGGCTGCATCGAGGGCATCACCTTTGGTCAGGACGGTTTGTTGTACTATGCGGACTGGCACCAGAGCATTTATGCACTTGACCTGGAAACAGGGACCAGGGTCCAAGTTTACAATAACAGTGCCAGACAGTGGCTGTCGGATGTCAGGTTTAAGCCTTTTGAGCCGGGGGTGACAGTTCCGGGTGGTGTGGCAAACTGGGTTATGCCTTGGGGCGTGGGTGGAACAATGCTGCCCAGGATAGACAGTCAGACCGGCTTGACAAGTTATGATGCGGAAATTCATGTTGACAGTGCGCCGTTCGGTGGCCAGCTGGGGTTTCGCTCTGGTTTTTCAAGCGCAATTCCGACTCCGGATTTGTATTATTACCGGTGGGAATACCGGCCAGTTGGTGGGACCTGGCAGGACTTTGATGAAGAGGTCAGTGTTTATTATGTCAAAGAGAGGGCCGGGTTTTTGCCGGTGTTTGAGACATTCCGGCTCGGACCAAATGATGTGGGCGGGAAGAAGTTGTACCGGTTCAAACCGCACAATCCGCCCAGCATCCCCGGCACAATCACCTACTGGCCAACGACCGGGTTTCTGGGCGACATCTACAGCGGGTATCTGAATACGGTTGCCAAGCATCTGGCACCGGGCAAGTATGAAATCAGACTCTCGGTTTTTGACTCATTAGGTAATAAGAAGAGCCACGGGTCCGGGTTCCGGTTTGTCGTACCGGTTTCGGAAGGAGCGGGCGGCACCATCAGCACCCGACTGCCCAATCCCAATGAGATTGATGCGGGCGAGTTCAGGTTCTTTTTATATATTGATAACCGGCCCTGCAGCGCCTATGTGGATGCACCGACTGTTGCCGGCGCGGTGGCGAACGATACCTGCGGATTTCTCCGCTACGACCCGAGTGACACTTCACCCGTCCATATTGCCTTCCAGGCATCTCAGCCCGGCGGATTTGCCTTTTTCTCATTCCGGATTTACCGGGGCACAATGACCTGCGACAGTTCTTATGTTCTGCACCCCTATGTGTTTGCTTCATCGGCAGGCGTATATTCAGGCAACGGTGCCGGCAATTACAAGCACGACTTTTTGCGCTCAACCCTGCTTGGTCCCTGTCACGAAGCGGCTTTCTCAGAGAATCTTTATGTCTATGCCAAGGCAACAACCGGCTGGGGACACAGAATTTCATCCTACGATGCCTCTTATGTCCGTGCCTTTGCCTTGTCAGAAAAAGAGTAAAAGCATTATTAAAAATGCATGGATGCTCAATGCTTGATGCTGTAAGTTTAACCAAGGAGGAAGGCAATGGGATTAATGCTCTTGCTCAATGTATTGCTTAATGCTGGTCCGGTGCAGTTTTCGGGTTCGGCAAGTTTGCAGTGCAATGCGGAGTTCATCAGCGGTGATACTTTAAGAGCACCTTATTCCGCGCTCACCTTCACTGTCAATCCGTGTTTATCTATTTATGGCATTCCAATCTATACTGAAATTTTGCTTTCAACAATGGAGAGCGACCTGCGCCAGGCATTGAATAAGTTCCGAATCGGGCTTGACCCGATTGCGCTGATCAAAAGGCACCTGCCAATGCCTGGTTTTATCCAGTACCTCCCCAAGATTGATATCGGGACATTCAATCACTCTTATTCTGCGCTAACCCTTTCCGGAGTTCCGGTCACCGGTTTCGGTCTGGAATACCAGGTGGGGAAAATTTACCTTGCCGGAGCTGGCGGCAGGACCCAGAGGCAAATTGAGGGTTCGGACACGACCGAGCCGGCTTACAAGCGTCTGCTCTATGCCACCAAGTTCGGGTTTGGTAAAAGGGAAGTATCCCACTGCTATCTCACACTACTCTATGCGCACGATGACTCCAACTCGGTTACCCGCAACTGGCGACTGTATCAGCCGGACAGCTCCCAACCGGCTGATACCATTCAGGTTACCACCCCGAAGGAAAACTATCTTTTGGGTATGGAGTTCAACCTGTGCCTGTTTGAGGAGGTCTTGCGGCTGGAGAGTGAGATTGCCGGCACGGAACTGACCCGGGACATCCGGATGGAGGTCCAGAATTATAAATGGGTGCCGGACTGGGCTGAGCGCATTATCAAGCCACGCCTTTCCTCACAATATGACTTTGCCTTTGCGGTGCGACCGGTTCTGAATGTTTATGAAACCCGTATCAGCGGCGAGTTGCGGACGGTCGGACCGGGTTTTGTTTCCCTTGGTGCACCCTCATTGCGCAATGACAACCTTCTTTATCAGGTTAGTCTTGAGCGCAGTTTTCTTGACAATGCCGTTGCAGTTTCTGCCTCATTCAACCGGGAGCGGGACAACTTAATCGGAATGAAACTATCCACCACTGCCTTTACCAGTTACGGGCTTAACCTCGGTTTTGCATTTCCTGACCTGCCCTATGTTGCTCTGAATTATTCGCCCTGGTTTCAGAAGAGCGAAAGCCTGAGTGAACGGTCCCAGATTGTCAGTCTGAGTGCGGGCCATAGTTTTGAAACCGGCACGCTCACCCATTCACCTTCACTTTCTGCTTCCTGGCAGGGGCACACTGCCAGTGTTGCCGGAAACAACTACTCTACATTTGATATAATGCTCAATCACAGTCTCGGTTGCCAGTTTCCCTTAACCGTTTCTGCCGGCATCGGATTTTCCTTTAGCAACTACGCCGACTCAAACGCCAAAGTCATCTCAGTCAGTCTGAGCCCATCCTATACCATTTTCAACTCCTGGACGAATGGACTTGCCTTCAGCGGTGCTTTTGAACGGGACACCAGGCGCATCGACCTGGGCTTGAACTCATCCTTTCCGGTCTGGAAACTGGCGGATGCCAATCTTGGTATTATGCGCACTATGAACCGGGGTGGTGAGGGCGATTATCAGGAGTGGAGTCTGACCGGCAGTTTAACCAGAGGCTGGTAGGGATTAATCAATAGTTAAAATTTAACCTATCGGTTTAAAAATTAATGAGGGTGAAATTGCTTTATCATTTTGAGATTCAATGAATTAAATGAAATTCTGAAAAATTTCAGACCCCAACCCCTATACTATCCCCAAAGTTTTTTACTAAGTTATATTTTAGTCAGTTTCTATCACCGAATTAGAGACCACGATTTCAGCCATTTGAATCATTATATTAACCGCAGTTTATTCTATCGTCGGTAAAAGCCTTTTACCTTTTCCTTATCAGTGTCTGTCTTATTTTCCGGTTCAGGCTCATTTTACCGCTCTTTAAAAAATAGCCCGGTCCTTTGCCCTTTTCCTCCCCATTCGAAGTTTCTTTGCTCTTAAGTTTTCATCACCCTTTTATCTGCCATTTCTCAATGCAGGCTCCCCAGGTTCGGGTCTGGAACTTAATCTGTCCCTTTCAGAATCACCAACCCGTGAATGAAGAATATTTGACAAAACAGTTTTGTTTGCTAACCTGATTGCAGTGAATCTTAAAAGAGCGCAAAAGGAGGATGAATGAAAAAACTTATTGTCCTGTTTGTTTGTATAATCACCATGGCACTTGCCCGCGGCACGGCGGGTGGCTATGGCTGCTTCGGTCCCAGCCTCGCTCTGATTGATTATACTGACATCAATTCTGCATTGGCAAGAAACGGGGTGGAAAGGCTTTCCTCCCAGCACTGGCTGTTTGGTGGCGGTGGCTATGCCCTTGTTAACCGGGTTATAATTGGCGGTGCGGGCTGGGGTGGAACCCAGAGTGTTGCCTCAGAGTCACTGAATCTTTTCTGCCGGGTGAACTATGGCGGCGGTGAGTTCCGCGCCGGCTATGCGGTTTTGGATTTCAAACACCTGATCGCGGCTCTGACCCTGGGCATCGGTGGCGGTGGTTACTCAATCAACCTCGGACCCTATAATCAGACCGTCCCTAATTTTGACAGCCTGCTTAATAATCCGGGCAGAACCTCAACCGTGAACTTTTCCGGGTTTACACTTAACCCGCAACTTGCGATTATCATCCCGATATCATTTGTCGGCTTGGAGATCCGCGGCGGTTACAGTTTCGGTCCACTTGCCGCTGAATGGCAGTTTGAGGACCGGGGTGTTCTTGCCCGAGGTCCGGAAATGGCAAAGGCAAACCCCTGGTTCAGCTTGAATGTCATTTTCGGTGGTTTCAGCCGGGAGAAGGCCGCATTTAAGGGAAAGATTGAACTGGAGGGTGGTGAGGAGAGAGGGCAGGAACAAGAGGAAGAAGAGTAGCCCATTTATTAGCAGGTGCTTATTGCCCGAGGTAATAAATTTTCTTAGACAGTTGAACTTATCAACAGGAGGAAAATTGAAAAGAGTTTCAGCCTTTTTGGTCATATTTGTTGGCGCAGTTACTGCCAGCAGTATTACGCGGACGATAAGTTTGAACCCTGACCGGCTCAATTTCTCAACCGATAGGGGTTATGATGTCATCACACTAACTCAATCCCTCCTCATTCCTGACCCGGGCAAACCATCCCTGCCCCTCGTAACCGCCACCCTGGTCATTCCGGCTGATGCCCGGCTTACCGGTGTAGAGATTGAACCAGTTACAACCCAGGAGCTCAGCGGTGTTTTTAATCTCCTGCCTGCCCAGACACCGGTGCCGATTTCGCAGGCCACGCTGCCCCCATTCGTTCAACCCGACCCAGAGGTTTACTCAGCTGACCGACCTTATCCGGGCCATAACCTGATTCATTACTCAACCGGTAGCGCTGCCGGATTCAAACTGGTCAATCTTATCATCTGTCCGTTCACCTATTATCCTGTTTCCGGTCGTCTCCTCTTTCACAACCAGATCCGGGTTACAATTAACTATCAGTCGGATAACCGGCCACTGCCAACCCTTGAGCATTACCAGCAGCGGCGTATCGCTCAGAGTCTGGAGAGGCTCGTCCTTAACCCGGACCAGTTGTTTTCCTTCTCACCGCCGATAGCAGAGAAAGACCAGCCCCGGATTGACTATCTTGTTATTACTAGTTCGGAACTGGCGCCTTTTATCACACCCTACCTGATATACAAAAGATCCCGTGGTTTTAAGACCGAAATCAGAACCACCGACTGGATTGAACGTAACTATCCGGGCCGGGACCTGCAGGAGAAGATTCGCAATCACATCATTGACTATTTCAATAATCGGGGTGTTACCTATGTGCTCTTAGCCGGTGATAACCGCCAGATTCCATCCCGGCACATCCGGGTTGATGTCGGTAATGAACAGGGTTCAATACCAACCGACCTTTATTACGGTGACCTTGACTACTCCTGGGACTCAAACCATAACAACCTGTTTGGGGAGATGGATGATTCGGTTGACCTATATGCCGATGTGTTTGTTGGCCGGGCATCGGTTGAGAACCAGGCGCAGGTGGAAAACTTTATCGCCAAGGTCCGGACCTTTGAGAATAGCCCGGCGCAGGATTATATCAAGCGCTCGCTATTGCCTTCGGGCTGGCTCTGGCGCTCAATTGGCTATCACGGCCGGTTTGTCAATGATTCTATCGCCAGCCTCACCCCGGTTGACTGGATTGACCGCAAGCTGGAAAACCCGCCCAATGCCCGGGTTGTTGCCGACTCATTTGACCACGGCTTTCTTATCTTTGACCCGGCCGGACATGGTAATGAAGCCGGCGTTTATGATGAGAACGGCACACCCATTTACACCTCCGGCTACGCCTCAAACCAGCAAAACCAGAACCGCCTGAGCATCATCACCTCCCTTGCCTGCAACCCGGGCAACTTTGAAGCTGAAGACTGTCTTGCCGAGGTTGCGCTCAACTGCCCGAACGCCGGCGCGATTGGAGTGATGATGAACTCCCGCTACGGCTGGGGCACCCCACCTTCCATGGGTCCGTCCGAAAAACTCTGCGTCCGTTTCTATGACTATCTTTTCAACCGCTCGGAATGCCAAATCGGTCCATGCCATAACCGCTCAAGAGAAGAGTATGCCGGTGCCGCGCTGTACTCATCCCTCTGGCGCTGGTGTCTGACCGAGTTCAACCTGCTTGGTGACCCGACCATTGAAAGCTGGACCGAAACGCCGGTCCCGTTAAGCATCACCGCTCCTGATACCATCACTACCGGCGCCCAGATCCTGACCATAACGGTATCAGAAAATTCCCGCCCGGCTTCTGGTACCAACGTAACCGCATATAAGGACCGCGAGGTTTTTGCTTCAGGGATAACCAACGCCGGCGGTCAGGTTAGCCTGAACATCCATCCCTTAACCATCGGTGAACTTTACCTCACCGCAACCCGGCACAACAACCTGCCGGCAACAGAAACGCTCAATGTGAAAACCGGCAACCCCGAGCCGATTTTAGTGAAGGTCGGGCAGGAGATAAACGATTCAGGGCAAGCCAATCCGAACTGTATCCTTGAATCCGGGGAGACCGCTCGGCTGAAACTGACCGTGACCAATATCGGTGCAGCAGCCGCAACCAACACCCGTCTATTGCTTTCTTCCGCCAGCCCGCAAATCTCGGTTCTTGACTCAACCGCTTTTCTCGGCACGATTGCACCACAAGAATCGGTCCTTGCCGAAAATTTAATTATTGCTGCTTCAACCAGCGCCTTGCCTGGGTCCAGTCCGGAATTTCTCCTCCTCATCAGTTCTGACCAGAATGAGTGGGAGGTCTGGTTTTCCATCACCCTCGGTTATCAGGGTAGAACCTGGGCTGACATTGACACCGGCGCCTGTGTCCTCTCGGTTACCGCTCGCGGCACAATCGGGTACGATCCGGGAGAAAACCGCTTGGGCAGCGGATTCCGTTATCCCAAAACCGATACCAGCGGCTTGAATATCGCCAGTTTTGTCATCGGTAACTCCCCTGAATACATTGTTGACCGCTTTTACAACCAGAACGAGTTTGACCAGGACTGGCAACTTCACGACAGCATCCGCACCCGCCTGCCGATCTGGAATGCGGATGAAATGCTTCAGTCAAGTTTCAAAGACCTCGGTCACCCCCAATCCATGGGCATTATAGTTGATCAGCGCGCCCTCGGTTTGAATCAGCCCGGTCTTGAGAACCTCGTGGTTCTCGTTTACGATATCTGGAACTACAGTGCCGACAGCCTTGGCAACCTCTATGCCGGCATCCTTGCCGACTTTGATGTCATTCCCACCGACCGGCTGCACGACCTCGCCTACACGATCGGTGATTTGAAAACCGCATTTATGCGCAATGTCAACTTAGCCACCCGTTATCTGGGAATAAAACTGCTCTATCCCCAGACCCAGGTCTACCTCACATGCATTGACCACAGCCGTTATGTCTATCCGGAATCGGCAATGAGCGAGGATATGAAATACCGTATTCTGACCGGAACGCTGGGTGTGGCACAGAGCGACCGCCCGTTCAACTGGTCGGTCGGAGTCGGCACCGGACCCTTTGACCTTCCAGCACAGGGGGGCAGACAAAGGGTTGCCTTTGCCTTTATCGGCGCGGGCGATTCCGCCTCCTATCTTGCCAGCTGCCGTTCGGTCCAGGAATGGTTTGACAACAATGTCGGAATAATAGAAACAAACCGTTTCTGTTCCAGCACCCCCGGATTTAATCTTTCCCTCACACCCAACCCGTTCACCAGGACCTGCCGGATTCATTACCAACTTCCATTCCCGGAGCAGGTCAAAATTACCGTTTATGACATCACCGGCAGAAAAATTGCCAACCTGCTTGATGGCAATCAGCCTGCCGGTAAGCATCAACTCCACTGGCAGGCAGAAGGGCTCTCTCAGGGCATCTACTTCATCAAACTACAAACGCCCTCATCCCAGTTCACCAGCCGCGCCTTACTTCTTAATTAAACCGCGGTTGATAAAAGTAAGGCTGGCAGCCTTCAGTGGCTGCCAGCCTTTTTCAGAGGCGAAGTTTGGCTTATTTCTGTTCCGGACCCCTATTGTGCTTCACTCTTACCATTTATCTGCGCTAACCCAGGAAATGGTCTTCCCATTTTGGCCGCTGGTAATTCTCATATCCCGGAAAACAGCGGTTGAAATTGCAAAGAAGCACGGATTTTGTTCTGTACTCCGCATCCGAGCAATAAATAAGCCGGTCAGAACCAGGCACAGCCCGAGTAAGGCTTCCAGTGTCCTCCTCAACTCCCTTCTTCCCATCTCCGCCTCCTCCTTTATTTAATTTATAGCCGGTCATTCAAAAGTATCTGTTCAGTGGCACGCATCCGCTGCTGGTAATTCTCAAGTGATTCCTTGAGGTCAACCTTAGGTGCAAGGGCACCCGGCTCGATACCCTTCAGCCGAATCACCAGCCATCCACCCACCGCAATAAGGCAGACCATCAGAAACTGCATTACTCTTGCTGTTGCTTTGCTGAGCATTTCGTTCTCCTTTCTTTTTGTTTCCTTAACCATCGCCTTATTAAAAAGCACATATTGTGCCAAATAGTCCGATTCGCTATAAGTCTTTGACAAAAAAATACTTAACGGGAAAGGTTGCACCTGGAAGCTCTGCCTTTGTCGCCTTAAATGATACGAAACGTTTTAGATTTCAAAAATAGTGGGAATAAGTTATTGAATTTAAATTATTTAGTTATGTCTCGCTGAATAATACACTAAATAAAACTTAGGAATGACCAATTGGGGAATTTGGCATTTGGTAATTCTGCTTTAACTAAACGGGCCTGTTCCTTGTGTGCAGGTTGTGTTTTTTGAGCAGTCGGTAAAACTGGGCGCGGCTGTAACCGGCAAGTTCAGCCGCTTTTGTTACATTTCCTGCCGCCTGTTCAAGGCAATGAACCAGTGCTGACCGCTCAATCTCTGCCGCTGCCTTTTCCTTTGCCATCCGGCGCCTGGCGCGCAGACCCTGGCTGTTTCTTTCCTGACTGTTTAGGGCAAGATGATGGAACTCAGCCGGTAAATCCTCTAATTGCAGTTCATCGCTATGGGAAAGCACAACCGCCCTCTGAATTACATGCTGTAACTGACGGATATTTCCTGGCCAGCCATAAACAAGAAAGCAGTCCATTACCTCTTTACTCACACCCGTGACCTGGCGGTTTGCCTCGAGATTTGCCTGGGCGACAAAATAACGAACCAGTTCCGGAATGTCCTCTTTCCTGTCCCTTAATGGAGGCAGGGAAATTTCAACCCCGTTCAAACGGTAGAAAAGGTCCGGGCGGAACCGGCCCTGTTCAATCAGAGTTTCGATATTCTGATTGGTTGCTGCCACAATCCGAATGTCAACCTTAACTGGCTTTGTTCCGCCTATCCGCTCAAACTCCTTTTCCTGCAAAACCCGGAGTAGTTTTGTCTGTAAAGCCGGGCTCATATCACCAACCTCATCAAGAAAAACTGTGCCGCCATCAGCAAGTTCAAACTTGCCCTTGCGCGGTAAAACCCCGGTTGCTGCCCCTTTTTCAACCCCGAAAAATTCTGCCTCCAGCAGTGTTTCCGGAACCGCAGCACAGTTGATGGCCACAAACGGCTTGTCCCGGCGCGCTCCGGAATTATGAATCGCCCGGGCAACAAGCTCCTTGCCGGTGCCGCTCTCACCCCGGATTAAAACCGGTACCGAGGAATTGGCACTGCGTGCCACAATCTCAAGGTTTCTTCTCATTACCGCTGATTTGCCAATTACACCGGAAAAGCACAAACCGGGGATCTCAACAGCCGGTGCCGGTAACTCCTTACTGAAACTTTTAAGTCGCTGCACCGCTGGAATTATTATTGCTGCCACCGTTTCCAGAACTTGCGGCCGGAAATCCGGGGCTTTGGGCTCGGCACGCTCCAGATAAATCAGTCCTAGGACTTCACCCGCGCTGCTTACCGGAAAGCAAAGCATCCGTTCGCTAACTGCAGGCAGCGTTTCGGTTCCAGCGGCCTGACTGGCCGCCCTTGCATCCAGCCTGCCTTCAATTACCCGGGGCTCACCCTCAATCAGCAGTGCGGCACCATCATAGCCAAAAGCCTCCCGTATTATCCTCAATGACTGACTCACAAACTTCATCGGTTCCAGCCCCATTGTCGCCAGATTGGCAATCGCCGAAAGCATCGCCGTCGTCCGGTCCGTGCCGGTTTCATATCTGAAAAGCAGCCGGTTAACCTCTTCTGATTCTGCCACACTCCCTAATTTCTTGAACACCCTGCCCGCAGCGTCCAACTCCCTTTCGCCGGCCTCTTTTTCTCCCTGTTCCGGTAGAAACTTACCGTACTGTAACCTGAGCCGTGCCGTTGCATAACTCTCCGGAATTTCGCTTAATAGTGCCAGAGCCTTTTTAAAGTAACTCGTTGCCGCTGCAGCCATTCCATTCTTTGCCTCCATCAAGCCCAGAACGCGGAACGCCTCAGCCTCAATCGTTCGTCCCCCAATCTGCTGGGCAATCGCCAACGCCTGATTACAGAACCCCTGACATCGGTTCAATTGCCCCTGGGTGCATTCAAGTTCGGCAATCCGCCAGTAAATTTCACCTGCGCCGTAGAGGTCATTTGCCTGTTGGCACAGAGTAAGTGCCTCGGTATAAATCCGATTCGCCACGCCAAAGTTGTGTTGCCGGAAATGGACTTCACCGAGGGCCGTTAAACCATCACAAAGTAAAGCAAGCGGTGTGTGCCCTTGACGACCAGCGTCAACTACCGCCATAAACATTTCCTCTGCCCTTTGCAGCCGGTCCTGTTTTAGAAATAACTCCCCCAAAAGAGTAATCGCGTGCCAGCGCAGATGCTCATATCCCCTTTCTTCAGCTATTGCCACTGCCCGGTATAGATTCTCTTCAGCATCATCCCAGCGCCCCTGTTGCAGAAAAACCCAGCCTAAATTGCAGTAATTTGCTGCCCGGGCAAAATCATCAAACTCCGTACTGGCAAGGACCTTGCCGCATTCCTGATAATACCTGACCGCCTGCTCAAACTTTCCCTGTAATCCAGCCAGATTGCCCAATTGATTGAGAGCGGCATAAATATTGCGTTGATACTTGCCCCGGTGCCAGATTTTAAGCGCCTGAAGGCAAAATTTCTCAGCCTCATCATATTTGCCTCCAGCTTCATATACTGTTGCCAGAAGGAAATTACCCGATGCCTCCATTTGGGGGTCATTCGCCTTTCGGGCGAACTCAAGAACCCGAAGCGCATAATCCCGGCTTGATTCATTATCACCCTGCCACAGGTAGATGTTTGCCAGCCACTTTGCCAGTTGTGCCGCTGCTGGGAGGTCGCCAGTTTCTTCAGCATACCTGAGACCATCCTGCAAAAATGGTTTAATTTCTGATCCTGCATTGGAAACAAATTCCTCATTCAACCTCAACATAAGCGCAACCTTTGCCTTGTCATCCTGAATTTGTATTAGTTGATTTTTAATGCGCTCGACTTCCTGCTGAAAATCTTTAGGCATTTTTAAATATACAATAATCTTTTTAACATTTTTGTCAATAGTGTTATAACTTGACAAATGGATAAAATTTTATTAATTTTTATTTATGGGAGATAAAGTAGGGAGCCGAAATGCTCGTAATAAATAGTAAAGGAGTAGAGAAATGTCAGGACCTCATCAGCCCGATTCGCAGAGAGCCCCTTGCCCCCAATGTGGTAGCACCGATACCTTTGCTCATTTTGAACATCAAGGGTGCCCGGCGGCACCCAGTGGCACATTTACTTGGGAAAGCGAAGTGCCACTTGAACCTGATACCAGGCCATTTAAAATGCCCTGTCCTGGATGTAACGACGGCGTCTCACGACCTCCAGCATACCTGTGGTGCCAGAACTGCGGCCATCAATGGCAGGTTTGAAATTAGACCTGTGAAAAACTACATCAGCATACCGCCGTCAACCCTGATCACCTGACCGGTTATGTACTGAGCAGCATCGGTAGCAAGAAAAAGGCAGAGGTTGGCAACATCCGCGGGGGTCCCGGCCCGCTTTAACGGTATTGAGTTGATGTAAGCCTCCCGGATTGCCGGGTCCAGTTTTTCAGTCATTTGCGTGGCGATAAAACCCGGCGCAATCGCATTGACGGTAATGTTTCTCACCGCCAGTTCCTTTGCCACCGACTTGGTAAAACCGATTAATCCCGCCTTTGCGGCCGCATAATTTGCCTGGCCGGCATTTCCCATTTCACCGATCACCGAACTGATATTTATTATTCTCCCCCACCGTTGCTTGATCATCGACCTCAAGCAGGCTTTGGTGAAATTGAACGCCCCTTTCAAATTAACCGCAAGCACCCGGTCAAAATCCTCTTCGCTCATTCGCAGCAGCAGATTGTCCCGGGTAATACCGGCATTATTCACCAGGATATGTATTCCGCCAAATTTATTTTCAATCTGGGCGCAGACCTCTTGAACAGCCTTGAAATTGGCAACATCAACCAGGAAGGCATCTGCTCTCATCCCCCGGGCTTTCAATTCTCCGGCAACCCTCTGCGCCGCATCCGGTGCCACATCGCAGATCGCCACCGTTGCTCCGTTACCAGCCAGTCGCTCGGCAATCGCCTGACCGATGCCGGCACCTCCACCCGTGATCACGGCATACCTGTCTTTTAAGTCCACAGTCATAGTTAACTCCTTTTTCATCTGACAATCGTCAGCCTGCCCACATTCTGCTCCTTAATTCCCTCCTCTTCAATCTCCACCAGATAAAAATACATCCCGCTTGTCACCGCTCTCTTCTGCTCATTCAGCAAATTCCAGTAGGCGGCACGCCGCCTTGGGTTTATCTCCGTCCCTTCCTCATCCAGGACCCGGACCGGCTCACCGGCAAGGTTGAAAATTCTGACCCGGAACTTTGGAAACTGCCCGGCCAGTTTGGTTGAATCAGTCGGACTATAAACAATTGTTGCCTGTGCCTGGTTGGACCTTTGCACCACCGGGTTGGGAAATGAGTAAACATTACCCAGGAAAAGTGGCGCAATCTTCAGGCTTGCGCTCATCACCGAATCAGAGCGAGAAATCCTTTCAATCACCACACCGCTCTGAATTCCGTCATAGAAGGCGGTGGAAGGAATAGTATTGTGACGCACGCCGGTATCGCTTTCCTTCCACAGATGGGCGTCACTCCCACGGTCTCCTGGATCCAGGGCAAACGCGCGCGAATGGTCGGCGCGCAGAATTCCAACCAGTGGCTGCCTTTCATCATCGTTGCCCAGCCGGGATTCGTCAATATGGAGAATCAGGAGCCCGGTTCCGGGCAGACCCTGGTCAAATCCGTAACGCTGACGATTTTCAATCAGAAAGTATTCACCCTCTCCTGTTCCTTGCGCTGTCCAGTCAGCACCGCCGGGGTTTTTAAGAAGCCGGAAACAGACCGGTGCGGTTGCAGCGGCAACAATCCGAGCGGTTCCAATTGAATCAACCAGCCCCGGTTCAACCGAATCCGGTTGCACCCAGCCCAGAAGATACTTACACCAGGCACAAGGGTGAACCGGGCAACTGCCGTAAGGTTCTTCGTTACTCCTCCTTGCCCAGCCCCCCGCTGCCATCAGACAGAACATACCCAGACCAGAACTGGAATAATCGGTGTCATACAAATCCGGTAACCCGATGATATGGCCAAATTCATGAACAAAAACTCCGATGGTTATCAATTTGCCATCACTGAATCGCTCAGGCTGTATTGAATAGACATCAATACCAACACCGTCTCCGGTCTGAACCGGACCGGGTGAACCGAAAACCGGGTCTGATAACTGCCACTTATGAGACCAGATATCACCGGTCCTGCCGGTCTCTTCTGCTCCCGGTCCGGCATGAACCAAAAGCAACCCGTCAACCAATCCATCACCATCCCAGTCATAGCGGGAAAAGTCAACCGAATCATCGACCAGTCCGATAACATCCCGCACCAGCCCTTGACTGTTATGGGGAAACTGACCGTAAATTCCGAAGGAATCCCCCAGATAATATGAATAGGGGTTGTTCAACCGCACCCAGCCCGCTAACTGGCCGGTAAGAACCAGATTGCCGTAACTCACCTCCTGAAAATAGTCCTTCATCGAGCCGGCGCCGGAAGTAAACAAAAGATTCTGAAAATCGGTGCGGGAAAAATTGTGCTGATGGTCGGCAAAATCAACCAGGATGACCAGTAGCGCGGGGGAACGGTCGGTAATCTTTTTCACCTTTTCTGCCCGTTCCATCCTGCCGGGAAAACTGAGCCGCCGCCCTGTTCCCGGCATCGGCGGCATCGCCAGACCCAGCGTCACCGCGGTCAGGAGAAGAATCAACCTGCGCACCGGATTTCAGCCCTGTCCTGTTTCCCCTTTTACCATCGCACAACTGCCCTCAAAGAAACAGCCGGGTTGAATTACCAGGCTCCGACAGGTGATATTGCCAAAAACCTGGGCACCGCTCTGCAGTTCGACGGTCTCACTGGCTGAGATATTACCCTCAATCCTGCCCGCAACCACGGCGCTGCGGCAGAAAACCTCGCCCTTAAGAAATGAGCGGGGACCGGTTAGAAACACATCGCCGACATCCAGTCGGCCCTCAACCTTACCGTCAAGCCGCAGACCGCCGGAAACCCGCAGGTCACCCTTTATTGCGGTTTCACCGCCAATCAGTGTGTCCAGTCTGCCGGCGGTTTTGTCTTTAGCCATCATTTCTCCTTTATCTGAAAGTATATAACCAGCCGAATGAATGTCAAAGGCAAAATAACCGGGGGAGGGAGGACCTTAGAATAGAAACCAAGACCTTGCCCCAGGTTGTTGCTCTTTTCGCATTATTCACTTGACCCGTTTCAACGCGCGGGTAGTATTCTTATAAGTGCCGGCGTAGCTCAGCAGGCAGAGCAGCGGTTTCGTAAACCGCAGGTCACCCGTTCGAGCCGGGTCGCCGGCTTGCGAAGAAAGATAGAGGTATGATTTTCCCAAAAGGTCCGGACCCCAAACGGCTGCTGGCAGAACAGGAGGCTTTTCAGGAGGCGGAACGGAAACGGGCCGAGGCAAGAGCCCAGGCAATATTTGATAGCCTGATTGACTTCAGCCCGGTTGCGATCGACCTCTTTGACACTGCCGGCAATCTAATAAAAAGTAATAAGACGGCGGAAAGACTTTTAGGCAAGGTTCCACCACCTGGAATCAGCCTGAATCAGGAACCGGGATTGAAGCGCACCGGACTACTTGAACCCCAGTTGAAGAGGTTGCTTGCCGGTGCCCGAATTGAAACCCCGCCCTTCTGGTACGACCCATCGGAAATCGGACTGCCACCAACCGCCAGAGGCCGGGTCTGTTTGCGTGTTACCGCCTTTCCTCTCCTTGATGCCGAAAGCCGGGTGAAAATGCTGGCAGTTGTCTACGAAGATTTAACCGAACTAAAAAAGACCGAGCAGTCAATTCAGGAACTGAAAAACTCCGGGCTCCTGTCATTACTTGATACGCAACCATCGCCCGCAGCCGCTGATGCCCGGGACATTGAGTTTGCCCGGCGCAAGATTGAACAGGCGTGGCGGGAAAGTGAGGAACGCTACCGGGCACTCATCGAATCAATCCAGGGTGCCTGCATCATCCGCCTTTCTGATGAAGGACGGATCCTCTTCATCAGCCCAACAGTAGATGAACTTTTCGGTGTCTCCCGTGAGACGGTGTTGACTGATAACGCGACTCTCTTTGCCAATGTCCATCCCGAGGATTTACCCCGCGTCCGAGCGGTTGAAGCCGAGGCAAAAAAGGAGGGCGTTTATCCGCCTCATCACCGCTTCCGGGTGATAAAAAAGCCCGGTGGTGAGGTTATCTGGCTGGAGATGAGGGGCAAAACCTGTACCTTTGCCAGCCGGCGCACATTTGAGATTTTGGTGCTGGACATCACCCAGGAGAAACATTTTGAGGAACTTCTGCGCAAAAGGGAAAAGGACCTCACCACCATCATGGAAAGCCCCTGTGACGGCATCTTGGCAATTGATCAGGAATGGGTAATTACCGCCTGGAGCAAAGGGGCAGAAAAGGAGACCAGAATCAGTGCTGCCGAGGCAAAGGGTAAAAAACTCTGGGAGGTCTATCCGGAAATGGAAAGGAGCGGAATGGCTCTTCCCTTCCGCAAGACCCTGCTGGAACACGAGGTCCAGAAAAGTGAGTTCTTTTATCAGGATGGCCGGGAACGGCTCGCCGGCTGGTTTTCCATCAGCACCTATCCAGTTGCCAACGGCGCACTGGCGCTGATCCGCAACATCTCAAGTCACAAACGAATTGAACAGGCGTGGCAGGAGACAGATTCGCGGCTCCGGGCAATTCTTGAAAACGAGCAGGTGCTGATTGCCCTGAAAGACAAAGACCTGCGCTATATCAGTGCCAATCCCGCCGCGGAAAAATTCCTCGCGGCGGCTCAGAACGGACTTATCGGCAAGACCGATGCGGAACTCTTCCCGGCTGCTGTCACCGCCCTGCTTAACTCCTATGACCGGCAGGTTCTCGAAAAAGGGCAACCGGCGCGTCTTGAACTCTGCCTGGGCGACCCAAAGTCCGAGACCGGCACCTGGCTCGCTCTTACCAAGCAGCCCTGGCGCAACTCCGCCGGTGAAATAATCGGCATTATCAACATCGGATTTGATATCAGCCGCCAGGTCCGGGCACAGCAGGAAATCGAGCGCCGGCGGAAGTTTGTGGAAAATCTGTTGGCCAGTCAGACCGAGGTGCTCAGGAAGGCGCAGGAAGAAATCTCCCGCTGGAAGCGATAACCGGATGAAGAACCGGACAAAGAAAAACAAAGCCCTAAAACAGCCCCAGCGACCGAAGGCCGATGACCCTAAACCCTTTAAACAGATTGAGCGTTTCACCAGCCGGTTTTTCTTCCCGCTGTTAACCGCCATCACCCTACTCGGTTTTGCCCTCCGGATCTCCGACCTCCGTGCCGACCCGCCACCGGATTTGTCCTGGAGTTTTGCCCCTTATACTGATGAAAGTCTCAATACCTACTCCGCGCGCAACCTCGTCCTTTACGGCTCCTGGAAACAGGACGACTTTCTTCCCTTTGTAATCTATCCGCTGGTTAACATGCTTGTCGCCCTGGTGTTCAAAATCCTGGGCATCGGCTTTGTTCAAGTTAAACTGCTCTCGCTGCTTGCCGGTGTGCTCGGGATTTTCGTCATTGCCCTGCTGGTCAAGGAGGAGGTGGATAAAACTGCCGCCCTTTTAAGTGCCCTTTTGCTCGCCACCTGCTATCCACTGGTAATGTATAGCCGGCTCGGTCTGGTGGAAACTGTCCAGATCCTCTTTCTGCTTTTGACCGGCCTGTTCTGGGTAAAAGGGCTTAAACAGCCCTGGCTAATGTTTTTCTGTGGTATTTGCGCTGCCGGCACGGTTCTGCTGGTTAAAATCTCGGCCATCTTTATTGCACCGGTTATGTTGATTCTGTTTGTCTCGGAGTTGCTCAAAAAAGGGCGCCCGCGGGAATTACGCTCTGCCTTGATTCTTTTCCTTGCCGGTGTCCTTCTCGCATTATCCATCTGGTTTTTGGTCGTCTTTCTCCCCTACCGCCGCGAATATCTGCGCTATGTTCTGCGTCACTCCAGCGAATCACCCGCGGGCCATCCCAGCACTCTGCCCGCCTATCTTTTTAATACCTTCACCTTTGGTCTCCGCTCCCGACTGCTGCCGAGAATGGTCTTTCTTGCTGTTCTCGGTTTTGTCACTCTCCCCTGGCTGGCAAAGGGGCAGAACCGCGTTCTGCGTTATGCCATGCTCGTATTTGTCTTCGGACTGCTGATGCTGGGCTATATGAACTACCGCCCGCCCCGCTATGAAATTATCCTCCTCCCCTTTCTGCTCATTGCCTCGGCAACTGCGCTCATCGAACTACTCTTTAAAGGCAGTGTTATCCCACCGGTTCGGAAACCCACCATTATCGGAACCACCCTTTATTCCTTCTGGCTCTGGCCCCTTTCCTTACAACTCCTGCTCTATATCGCCGGTTTCCGCAACTATCCTCAGCCCGGCACAGAATCCGGTATCATCATATTATCCCTGCTGCTTAGCCTTGCTCTCACCTTTGCCGGTTATGGTCTGCTGAAGTTTAAAAATAACGGCCTGGTTATCAAATCACCTTACTTAAGAGCGGCATTGGTAGTTATCCTCCTTGTTCTTAGCCTCCGGCTTGACTTCGGTCAATTCCACACCTGGTTCTCCAACCGCACCTACGACCTCATCAACTATTCAAAGGAACTTGACCGCTCATTACCAGAAAATGCGGTGGTTGCCGGCTCCTGGTCCCCGCCGCTGATGATTGAGTCGCGCAAAAGGTCAATCTGCATAACGGACTGGGCAAATATTAACGACCCGATCAACCGCTTTGGAGTGACGCATTTAATTCTCGGCGAGAACGAGGCGGATCAAATGTTTATAAAAAAACTGGCGCCCGACCTGCAAAAAAATATGACCCTGCTGCGCACCTTCCGGATCCGCGGCCAACTACTCAGGGTATTCGCCCTGCCTGCCGCCAATAAAGAAGAACAAAAAACCAATTCCTAATCACGGCTCAGAGCACCAACTAAACTCCGGACATTATATTCCAGCAACTGCAGATAAGACTCGGTTCCGGGTAATACCCCATTAAACTGACATAGCATTACCACCTTTGCCCCGGTTTCCTTTGCCAGTGTTGCTGCGAGGTCCGGGTTTTGCTGGGGCTCAAGGACAATCACCCGCACCGAACCACTGCGCATCCTCCTGACAAGTTCAGCCATATCCTTTGCCGATGGCTCCGCACCTGGTAAAGGCTCAACCGTTGCCACCATCTCCAGCCCGAAGGCCCGGCAGAAATAGGGCCAGGAACTGTGCATTGCCACAAACTTCCGGTTTTTCAGTTTCCTGACCAGTTCCTTTAACACCCCGGTCAGACTGTCCAGCTCCCGCAGATAATCTCCAGTATGCTGTTCGTAAAAATCCTTGCCCTTCGGGTCGAGTTCGGTTAGCACCGCCGCAATCCTCTGTACCCCGGATTTTGCCACCGCCGGGTCCAGCCAGATGTGCGGGTTCCCCTCGTGATGGATTCCGTGGTGATGCCCCTCCTCATTCCCTTTGATAATATCCATTCCCTCTGCCAGTGTCACAACTTTCAACCTCGGATTACCCGCATTCGCCACCAGCCCGTTTAACCACTCATCCAATCCCAGACCGACCCGCACCACCATTTTTGCCCGAGCAACCGCCTTCGCATCCCTGGGATTGGGCTCAAAATTGTGCGGGTCCTCATACCCCTGAAGTAGTGAATGAACCTCAACCCGCTCGCCACCAACCTGCCTCACCCAGTCCGCCAGCACCGGAATTGTCGTGACTACTCTCACCTGATTATTATTTCTAACCCCACAACCTAAAACCCCAATCAGGGTCAAAAAAATTATCCCCCTCTGCCACATACCTTGCATCTTCTCCTTTTCGGTGAAAATATTGCGGCAACGGCAAAAAAAAGCGCTGCTAATAGCACAATCGTTGCCCCGGATGGCAAATTGAAAAGATAAGAAAGAGCCAATCCTCCCCAGCTTGCCACCAGGGCAACAATCCAGGAAAGCAAAAACATCATTCCGTACCGGTTGGTCAACTGATATGCGGTTGCCGCCGGAATTACCAACAGCGCCTCAATTAGAATTATCCCCACCGCCTTGAGCGCAACCACCACCGTCAAGGCAACAAGCCCCAGCTGCATTGCGTCCAGAAAACCAACCCGCAAACCGGCTGCCTGTGCCATCTCCTCATCAAAGGTAAGTAACTTAAACTCCTTGAACAGCCCGGCAATCACCAGCAGCACCCCACAAGTCAATCCGAGCATCAGCAGAATATTTCCCCTGGTAATTCCCAGCACATTCCCGAACAGATAACCATAGACCCGGGCATCATACCGCCGCATCAACCCGATGAATATCACCCCTAATGCCATCGTGCCAGAGAAAAAGATACCGATCGCGGTATCCTGGCGCAGATTGGCTTTTGTTCCGGTAACGCTGATTAAAAAGGCGGTAAGCAGGCAGAAAACAATTGCGCTCAGCAACGGGTCAATTCCTAAAAGAAACCCGAGTGCCACACCGCCAAAAGCCGAATGGGCAATTCCGGCACCCGCAAACGCCAGCCCCCGCAGCACCACAAACACCCCGATTATTGAACAGACCGTGGAAACCAGCAACGCCCCGAAGAACGCATTCCGGATAAAACCAAACCCCAGCAACTCAGCCATGATAATCACCGGAAATCACATAACGCTGGTCATCCTTCTCCAGAACGCTAATCCGGGTATCGTAAAGCCGGCTCAAAGTCTCGGTATTAACCACCTCCCCACACCTACCAAACCCTAAAATCCTTTTGTTCAGCAGCATAATTTTATCAGTGCAACTCATAACCTCATTAAGGTCGTGGGTCACATAAATCGTAGTCAAACCCCGCTCCTGATGCAGCCTTCTCACCAGTTCCACAATCTGCTTTCTACTTGCCACATCCACGCCCGCGGTCGGCTCATCCAGCAGTAATAACCTCGGTTCGGAAACAAGCGCCCGTGCCAGAAACAGCCGCTGCTGCTGTCCGCCCGAAAGATGTCCGGCAATATGGCGGGCTGTTTTTTCCAGCCCGACCGCCTGCAAAGCTGCAATCGCCTTTTCCTGCTCCCTTTTCCCGGGCAAACTCCACCGGCCCAGCAAAGGATAGGTCCCCATCAACACAACATCCAGCACGCTGACCGGCATATTCGGGTCAATCGGCTTGCGCTGTGGCACATAGCCAATCCGGTGCCGGACCTGAGCCAGTTTTTCCCCCTCAACTCCCAGCACCCTGACCCTGCCTTTGACCGGTTTAACCAGCCCGAGCACCGTCTTCAGCAGTGTGGTCTTGCCTGACCCATTCGGTCCGATAATTCCTAAAAACTCGCCCGGTTCCAGTTCAAATGCAACCTCCTCCAGCGCAATTGTCCGCTGATAGGCAACGGTTACATCCCGAAACTCAATTACACCCATCAATTACCGGCTGTTGACCAGTGCGATCAGCGTTCTTAACGGCACCCCGGTTGCCCCAACCGGACAGTAATCCCTGGGCTCGCTGGTAAAAGCGGTGCCGGCAATGTCAATGTGGACCCAGTTAATCTCCCTGGGAACGAACTCCGAAAGGAACAACCCGCCGATTATCGTGCCCGCATTCTGCGGCTTACCGATATTCTTCAGGTCCGCAACCTCGCTCCTCATCTGCGACCGATACCTTTCAAAAAGTGGCAACTCCCAGAAATTCTCACCCTCCCTCTTACCGATATTGATTAACTGCTCAATTGTCTTGCGGTCGGTGCCCAAAACACCCGAACACTCATTACCCAGTGCCACCACACAGGCGCCGGTCAGGGTGGCAATGTCAATCATCAAATCCGGCTTCAGTGTTGCCCCGTATGCCAGCGCATCTGCTAAAAGCAGCCTGCCCTCGGCATCGGTATTTGCCACCTCCACCGTCTTGCCATTAAAGTGCCGGATGACATCACCGACCTTCTGCGCACCACCTCCAGGCAGATTTTCGGCAAGCGGCGCCAGACCGATGATGCGCCAGGGCAAATCAGCCTCACCCAGATACTTAAAAAGACCGAACACCACTGCCGCACCCGCCATATCATCCTTCATATTCTCCATCTGCTGTGCATTCTTCAAAGAAAGCCCGCCTGAATCAAAGGTGATGCCCTTGCCGACAAAAACCAGTGTCCCCTTTGATTTACCCCTGGGTGTATAGGTCAACTGAACCAGACAGGGCGGATTATGCGAACCCTGCCCAACTGCCAGGATTCCGTTCATCCCCTGCCTCTGCAGTTCTGACTTATCCAACACCTGCACACCAATTTTACCCGGTACCGCCAGTTCCTCAGCCATTTCTGCCATTTTCATCGGCCACTTTTTTGCCGAAGGCTCATTCACCAGGTCCCGCACATAACACACCGCCTCGCACCGTCTGATTGCCTCTGCTGCTGCCTTGCGCACCCTTTCGGACGGCGCAGACTGACCTATCACCACCAGTTCCTCAAGCGGTGCCGGCTCATCCGCTCTTAACTTCCGGAACCGCAAATCCCGGTAACCGGCAAGCAACCCGGCTTCAATTACATTGGCCGCAAATCTGGCAGTATCACCCTTAACCTCCTTGCCATCCGGCAACATCACACCCAAAACCCGGGCGCCAATCTCCTCTGCCTGCCTGATTGCCTTGGCGCACGCTATCCTGGCACGGTCCGGCTCAAAATCACGACGCCGGCCCAGTCCGGAAAGGATAATCCGCTCCTTGCCATCCTCAGATTGCAGTAGTGCGGTTCGCCTCAACTCGCCTCTAAACCGTTCTTCAGCCCCAATCTTCGAAAGCCTTCTGCCCATTGCCTTATCCATACCCAGCGGCTGGGTTTCACCCTCAAACATAAATACGGCATAGGTCCTGCCGTCCCATTTTGCCTTGGCAACTAATTCAATCTTCATCTCTTTTCTCCTTTCTTTATCTTAATTTAAACCACCTTACTTCCTGATGTCAATGCCGGTTTATCCTTCAAAACCCGGCTCAAAACCCAGGTCACAATCACCGCCAGCACAATCCTTGGCACCACAATATAGAAAAAATTTGCCCCCAGCACCAGAAAGATTGCCGTATCCTCAAAGAGCCCGTGGCAGATTGCCAGAAAGGTTGCCACCAGCGTCACCTGCTTTGGTGTCAGTCTGCTCTCCTGCACCGACTCCACAATCAGACCGGCACCAAAAACAATTCCGAAAACATTCCCTGCCAGCCAGGGCATTCCCGCATCCTCGGAATAACCCATAAACCCGATTACCCTCCTTAACCCGCGCAGAATCCTATCCAGAACCCCGTAACGCCTTGCCAGTTCCAGCAGGATGAATATCCCCAAAAGCACCAAAACCATCTTCACCCCGGTATTCAATAGCCCCAGCCCCCAGGACTTTACTGCCGGTAGCAAAACAAAGACCTGCCTGAGTTCGGCAAAATCGGCTGCGGTCGTTCGGTATGTTCCTGCCGGCACAATCAGTGCTGACAGACCGATACCGGCAATAAAAGAAAGCACCAGCCGGATCAGCCACAAAAGCCACCACTTCGCCCTGATCTGGAAAAAAACTGCGGTCTCTAAGATTTGCGAATGGGAAATCAGAATCATCAGACTCAGAACCGTCAACTGCGCACCGGTGATTTTCAAGGCGGTAATCGCACCCAGCGATGCATAGATATTAATAAAATTACCCAAAATCAGCGCCATCGCCGCTTCACCGGGCAACCGGAAAATCCTCATCAACGGCGCCATCAACCGGGCAAAACCCTCAAGCACCGGTGTATATTTCAGAATCGTCACAAAGGTATAGACCGGTGCGACAATCACCATCAATTTCAGAAACGCCCGCAGACCCCGCACCGCACCCTGACCCACTGTTCTCAGCCAGCCCATCAGAACCGCTCCAGACTTACCCGGCTGTTCTCAATCAGACCATAGGTAAAATTTTTGAGCCAGTCACCGATGTTCAGATAAACCCCGTTATTCAACTCCAGTATCTCAGGGATATGTGAATGGCCCATAATCACGATATCAAAACCCTCCTTGATTTTGCTGCGGGCAAAATCACGCATCCGCTCAACCAGTTCCGGTTTTGCCCCCTTTTCCCGGCTTTTGCGCGCAATCCACCTTGCCAGACCGATTCCGATATCCGGATGCAAAATTGAAAAAAGAGTTGCGTTTACCCGGCTCCGCATCAGACTCCGGAACCATCTCGGCACCAGCTGTCGGTCCAGCACATCACCATGCAGGAGAAAAACCCGCTTACCATCCACCACCTCGCTCAGTTCATCATAAAAACCCTCAAACCCGAACTCCCGCTTCAGCACCCCCTGATACCACACATCGTGGTTACCCCTTAAAAAAACCACCCTGGTCCCTCTCCTGCGCAACTCTGCCAACTGCGCCAGAATTCCCAGCCCGGCACCTGGCACTACCCGGTAATATTCAAACCAGAACTCAAACAAATCTCCCAGAATATAAAGCCCATCTGCCCTGCCCCGGATACTCAACAGAAAATCAACCAGCCGCTTCTCCGCCAATGGCTGTCTTGAACCCAGATGCGCATCCGAGATAAAAAAATGCCTGCTCAATTGAAGCAGATTATACTGATTAAATGTAAGCGATAAAGTTTATCCTACAGCATCGCCCCATGCCCATTTCTTTTGTTAAAAAGATTTCACCTTAACCTCAACATAACTTTTGTTTAAAGTGTGCATTTCTCCATTCAATTCGGTTGTGGTTTGCGGCTGAACATCCAACCGTCTCTCCACTTTTAAGTCAGTTCTGCTCAGATAGGTTGAAGACCCTTAAAATCTATTTTTTATATTCTCATCAAAACTTCTTTTTATAACGTCTCTTATATTTCAAACTGTTTCGTCTGGCATATGGGTTATTTTCTTTGTTTTTTATAGAACGACCTTATAAAACCGAACCCCCTGCTTGCCCAATCAAATAGCATTGGTATTATTAACTGTTGGTAACAAGACTCTGGTTGGTGTTTTTTCTGTTTTCACTAAGGGAACAGGCAGAGGTTAGGCAATTTCTTTCTCCTCTTGGCGTTCCGAAGGCAAGATATCAAGGGATGCAGATTCTGCATTATTCTGCGTTTGAATGCGGTTATCTGCCCAGGGTGAAACTATCACTCTGGGTTGCCTACTGCTATAAGCGCAATGAGAATGCCAAACTGGGCCGTTATCAGGGGAGGTTTGTGCCCGACACCTTCCAGTTAAAAAGAAAAGCGGCCGCATTTCCGGCCGTTTATGACAGTGTGCCCGGTTTTATCCGGTTTGCGATTGATAAAGGCCATCTGGCACCGGATGCGGCAATCAAGATTTTCGGCAGGAAGGCGCAGAGGGAAACATATTTTCTGACCAACATCATTCCCCAGTTTGGCAATACCAATCGGTTTATCTGGGCAGGGCTGGAAAAACAGATTCGCAGTTGGGGAGAAAGGGATACGGTCTGGGTCGTTACTGGACCGGTGTTTTATCCCCAAAGGGAGACCTGCTGGTTAGGAACACATAATGTGCCGATTCCGCATGCCTGTTACTGTACGGTGCTGCGCAGAAGGCCACTAAAGATGATTGGTTTTATTGTCCCCAATGACTCAATCCGGCGCTATGCAAGGGAGTTGCCGAAATTCATTGTCAGTGTTGATTCAATTGAGAAACTGACCGGGGTTGACTTCTGGCCTGATTTGCCCGCGGCAACTGAGCGGGAACTGGAGGCAAAAAGGGCACCGGATTTGTGGCATTAACAGGGGTTGACTGAAGGGGTTTATTCAGGTATCATCAGTCAGGCTTTTAAGATCAAACTAAAGGAGTGTAAAATGAAGGTAATTATTACCGATCCGATTGCATCAGAGGGTGTAAAAATTTTGCGGGACGCCGGTTTCACGGTTGATGAAAAACCGGGCATTCCGCCCGCGGAACTTTTGCAGGTAATCCCGGAATACGACGCAATCATTGTCCGCAGCGCAACCAAGGTTACCGCCGAGGTTATAAATACCGGGAAAAATCTGAAGGTAATTGGCCGGGCCGGTGTGGGTCTGGACAATGTTGACAGGAAGGCAGCGGAGGCAAGGGGTATCAAGGTTGTGAATACACCGGAGGCTACCTCGGTTTCGGTGGCGGAGTTGGCACTGGGAATGATGTTTGCACTTGCCCGTTCAATTCCCCAGGCAACTGCATCGCTACGTGCCGGCAAATGGGAGAAGAAGGCGTTCAAGGGCACCGAACTTTTCGGCAAGACCCTGGGGATAATCGGTTCGGGCAGGATTGGCACTGAACTGGCAAAGAGGGCGCTGGCGTTAGGGATGAAAGTTCTGGTTTACCGGCGTTCAACAACCAAACCGGCATATGGTGAATTGTGTTCCTTGGACGAACTTTTGGCAAAGTCGGACATCATATCTTTACACATCCCCAAGACCCCGGAGACCACTCATATCTTGAACCGGGAGGCTTTTGCCAAGATGAAGAAAGGGGTTTATATCATCAACTGTGCCCGCGGGGGCGTGATTGATGAGGGGGCACTTTATGATGCCCTAATGTCTGGTCAGGTTGCCGGAGCGGCACTGGATGTTTTTGAGCAGGAGCCGCTGGCTGACTATAAACTTTTTTCCCTGCCGCAGGTGATTGGCACACCGCATATTGGCGCCCAGACCAGAGAAGGTCAGTATCGGGCCGGGGTCGGTATTGCCGAAAAGGTGCGGGATGCTTTAAAGGGGGCTTAATGGCCGATGTGCGACCATTTCCTGCGCTGCGCTACAACCCGGCAAAGGTCAGAGACCTGAATGCGGTCATTACCCAGCCTTATGACAAGATTACGGCCAAGATGCAGGATGATTATCTGGCACGGCATCCTTATAACTTTGTCCGTCTGATTCTGCCCAAGGAAAAAAATCCGTATGACAGTTCTGCCCGCACCTGTGAGCAATGGCAAAGGGAAGGGGTGCTGATTCAGGAGGAAAGACCCGCCTTTTATGTGCTGGAGGAGGCGTTCAAACTTGACAACCGGGTTCTTTCGCGCCGGGGTTTTATCGGTGCCATCCGGGTAGAGGAGTTTGAGAAAAAAACGGTGCTGCCCCACGAGTTCACCCATTCCGGGCCAAAGGCAGACCGGCTGAATCTGCTCCGGACAACGAAAAAGGATTATGAGCAGATATTCCTTCTCTATCCGGATGAAAGGGGGGAGATTGACAGGTTCCTGCAGACAACCGAGGAGCCGCTGATGCAGGCAGTGGATGAGTATGGCGTTGCCCACCGGCTCTGGCGGATGGCAGAACCGGCGCAAATTAATGCCCTCAGGGAGTTGCTCAAGGAGAGGGTGATGCTGATCGCCGATGGCCATCACCGCTATGAAACCGCGCTTACTTATCGCCAGGAGATGGAGAAAAAAGGGACGATACCGGATAACGCCGCGCTGTGCTTCAAAACCGCCGCCTTCTTCAAGATTACCGACCCAGGCTTGGTCATCCTGCCCACTCACCGACTGCTGAAAAACATCAACTTAAATCCGGAGGCAGCCCTTAACAAATTGAGCCAGTTTTTTACGCTCCAGCAGATTCCTCGGGAACAGGCAAAAGCAGTGCTCCGGCAGAATGAGGATAAACATTCCTTTATCATCTATTTTGGCGCGAACCGCTGTTATCTCTTAATCCTGAAGGATATCGGCTCAGCAGCAGAGGTCTTAAAAAATAAGAGCCCGGAATACCGGGAACTGGATGTGGCATTACTTCATGCCCTGATTATTGACCGGGTTTTTGGTATCCGGTCGGGTGAAGTTGAAGTTAGGGTTGCCTATGAGCGCTACTGGGATGATGCGATCACCCGGGTTGATTCAGGCGAGTTTGCGGTGGCGCTCTTTTTGAACCCCACCCGGCCCGAACAGGTTCAGGCACTGGCCCAGAAGATGGAAAGGATGCCGCAGAAGTCAACCGACTTCTATCCGAAACTGATTTCAGGTATGGTTTTTATGGATGTTGCTGAGGAAAGGATGCTTTAGTTTCATAACTCCAGCCGCACCTTAATTGCGATGCCTGCCAATCTGACCCCGGAGTTCAAACAGGCAGAGGAGCGGTTCCGGCAGGCAAAGAGCCCGGAGGAAAAACTGCTCTGCCTGGAGGAGATGCTTGCCACAATTCCCAAGCATAAGGGCACGGAAAAGATGCAGGCGGACATTAAGACCCGGATTGCAAAGATCCGGCGGGAACTTTCTGAAGCAAAGGCCGGGGGCAAACGCCAGGACTGGTATTCAGTTGAAAAACAGGGCGCGGGCCAGGTGGTGATATTTGGGCCGCCTAACTGCGGCAAGTCGGCATTGGTCAAAGCGCTCACCGGCCTGCCTGCCGAGGTGGCACCATATCCCTTTACGACCACGAGACCGATGGCAGGTATGATGGAGTTTGAGGATATTCAGATTCAGTTGATTGATACACCGCCAATGGTTCCTGATTCACCGGCTTGGCTGTTTCATATTCTGCGCACCGCGGATTTGCTCTGCTGGTTGATTGACCTTGCCGATGATGGGGTCCTGGATAACACCGAGCAGATTCAGCAACTGTTGCATCAGAATCGCATCGGGTTTGCGGCACAGGAGGGCATAATGGTCAAACCGCTGGTTCGGGTTGGCACCAAGGCTGATGACCCGGAGGCTCAGGAGCGGCTTGCGATTCTGCGGGAGTTGTGCTTACGCACCTGCCCGGAGCAGATGGCAGCTGATGTTGAGGTGCTTCTGGTTTCTGCGGTGACCGGTCAGGGTCTGGAGGAATTCAAGCGCCGGGTATTTGAAGGGCTTAGAATCATCCGTGTTTATACGAAAAAGCCGGGTAAGCCGCCGGATATGAATGAGCCGGTAATTTTAAGGACCGGGGCAACAATAATTGATGCTGCGTATCACCTGCACAAGGACTTTGCCCGTAAACTTGCCTATGCCCGGCTCTGGAATAACTCTGGCTACTCGGGCCAGCGGGTGGAAAGGACGCACATCCTGAACGATAAAGACATCATTGAATTCCATATTAATGAATAGATTTCCGTGTATTCCGGTATGACATTTTCTAAAAAACAGATTTGAAGGTAGTGCCTTCGGCACTTGGGAAAGCAGATTGCCCTACAGAGGGTAAAAATGTAGGGCAAGGCTTCAGCCTTGCTTATCCGGTTAAAAATCCCTAATCCCAAACAATCCCCAATACTATTAAGTTAAGTATACATAAAAGTCTACTTTTAGGTAGAATTTTTATGACGGGTTTTTAGTGGTTATGTTATTGAAATATAGCGGTTTAGGTTAAATTTTCCCCAATTTCAGACCCCAACCCCCATACCGTCCCCCAATTTATTTTCAAGGTTCTTTTTCAGGTTATTTCTCTTGCCCTATTCAAGCCTACAATTTCAGTAACTTGAGTTGTGGTGAGAGTCGCAACTTCTTCTTTTGCCGGTTAAAGACTTTTACCTGTTCCTGGTCAGTTTCTGTCATATATTTCGGTTCGGGTTCATCTTAGAGTTCTTTGACCGGTTGTTATCCTTTGCCTTTGTTTTATTCTTTTTCAGTTTCTTTTCCCCTGAGTTTTTATCACCCAATTACCCGCCATTTCTTTTATTTTATTTCGACTGGTTAAGATTAAAATAAAAGTGGAGGAATGCGCCTATGTGCCCGACAATATGTTAAATATGGATTATAATTTAATGGTATTAGAGTTACCGCAGTCCTTCGGGCTTTTAATTACAGGTGATGGTTTATGAGATATTATTAAAAATGGCAGAGAGGCAGGGTGCTGAGGTTATCCGGAAATTCTGAAAGGAGGTCAGGATGAAAGGATGGGCTCTTTTAATTATTATGGTGTTATTGGCAGGCGGGCTTTCTGCCGGCTCATTGTATATCGGACGAGTTGATACCATCGGCGGAACAACCTATGACTGGCAGTTTAATGCTTCAATAATCCGGGTTTTATGCAATGCGCCAGATTTCTGACCGGAATATGCGCTACAACTTTTATGATTATAACACGAGAGTCTGGCACTGGATTGACCCGGATTTTATGGCTTCAGGTGCAAGTGTTTATGCGGAGCGCTCTGGTTTTGGCAATCTTCAGGTTGAACCGGGTTCGGGTGTGGCAATGGTTGTTGCGCACACCGGGACTGGCATAAGCCTGCACCCGGTTCTCGCCCGTGATTATGAGCCAGGTGCAGGGATTTTTGAGTTCGGTTCCGGGCCGGACGGTTTTTCCTCGCCGGTGCTGGCGACCGGCGGCAATGGCTGGGCTCATATTGCATTATTTGACAATGAAAACAGAGGAGGAGTCTGGTATTCCCGGTGCACCACCTGGTGTGAATTTGAGCCGCCAAGGATTATCTCTGAACCGGGTTTTCCTTCATTTAATATTGCGGCATCCTCAGTAAGCGAGAAGGTGGTTATTGTCTGGGTCGATTCGTTTGGTGGCGATTCCATTTATTACCTTTTGTCCACCGATGGCGGGACGACCTGGTCCGACACGATTTCTTTAACACCACCCCCAGGCTATGGCGGCGATACGATTACCTCGTTTTCAAAGTTGGGACCTTTCCCTTATTTTGACCGCAGCGACCGGCTGCATTTTGTGGTTGATGTTTTACCAGTTGTGAATGACACTGCCCGGGTTGTGCGGGCTGGAATCTGGCACTGGTGTGAAACTAATTATCGGGGTGGTCTTTATGTTGCCTGGGAGGAGTTTGATTCAACCAATGTTGAGCCGTTAACCAACCTTTTACGTGCCAATATCTGGCTTGCCGGGAGCAGTGATAACGGACAAACCTGGCGCGGCTGAAATAAGGTTGTAAGCAAGGTGATAATTGTCCGTTAGTTCAGCGGTGGCGGAACTTGGGAGGTTTGCCACCTGCTGAGATTTGACGGGCAAGTGCCCGTGCCTGTTCAAACTCCTTGAGCAAGCGGTTGATGTCGGTTACGGTTGTGCCTGAGCCCTGGGCAATGCGCCGGCGCCGGGAGCCGTTGATAATCTCGGGATGGCGCCGTTCCTCAGGGGTCATTGATTGAATTATCGCCTCAATGCGCACAAAATCTTTCTCGTCAAAATCAATCTTTCCCGCACCCGGAAGCAGAGTTAGCAGCCGGGATAACGAGCCCATTTTTTTAATTGTTCGTAACTGGTTGAGAAAGTCCTCAAGGTCAAATTTGCCCTTGAGCAACTTTTCGGCAAGTTGCTCTTGTTCTTCAATCCGGGTGGTGGTCTGAACCTTTTCAGCGAGGGTTTTGATGTCACCCATTCCGAGAATCCGTGAGGCAATCCGGTCAGGATAAAACTCCTCCAGGTCCTCCAGTTTTTCACCGGTGGAGATAAAGTATATGGGCAGACCGGTAATCTGGCGGACTGAAAGCACCGCGCCGCCCCGGGCATCACCGTCCAATTTGGTGAAGCAGCAGCCGGTTAAGGTCAGACGCTGATTGAATTCCAGTGCCTGATTCACCGCATCCTGGCCAACCATACCATCAAGGACGAGCAGGCTGACATCGGGCTTTACCCGCTCTTCAATTGCCATAAGTTCAGCCATCATCTCCTCATCAATATGCAGTCTGCCCGCAGTATCAAGAATCAGTAAGCCGTTGCCTCTGGTGCGGGCAGATGCACGGGCAGCAATGCAGGTGGCAACAATATCATCACCGACCGGATAGAAATCGCAGCCGGCACGGCTGGCAATTGCCTGTAACTGGCTGGAGGCAGCCGGCCTTTTCGGGTCACAGGCAACCAGCAGGGGCTTCCTGGTGCGAAACCGAACCGCCAGTTTTCCGGCCAGGGTGGTTTTGCCAGTTCCCTGGAGCCCGACCAGACTGATTATTGCCGGTGTGGCATTTAATTTTAGTTGAGGCCTGGAACCGCCCAGGAGTTGAGCCAGTTCCTGATATACTGTGTAGTTGATTAATTCACCCGGCTTGATACTGGCAGTAATATTCTTTTCTTTGAGGCGGGCTTCAACCGTGCGGACAAACTGGCCGACGACCTTGTAATTGACATCGGCATCAAGGAGGATGGTCCGGATTTCTGCCAATGCCCTGGCGATTTCCTGCGGACCCAACCTGCCTCTGCCCAAAAGTTTGCGCTGGAGTTCGGTCAGCCGTTGTGTCAGGGTGTCAAACATTTCAATTGCCGGATGGTGTGAGCATAATCGGTGCTTTTGAAGATGGCGCTGCCCGCGACCAGTATGTCAGCACCGGCCTGGATAATTTTTCCGGCGTTAGTGGGTCCTACCCCGCCATCAACCGAGATGGTGTAGTTTAAGGAGTTTTGCTCTCGGATTTCCCTGACCCGGCGGATGCGACCTAAGGATTCAGATATAAATTGCTGACCGCCAAATCCAGGATAAACACTCATTATTAGCACATTCTGAATCTGACTGAGAAAAGGCTGAATTTTATCAACGGGTGTATCCGGGTTTAAAGCGATTCCCGGTGCACAGTTAGCGTTGATGATGCGGTTGATACAATCAGCAGGTTTCTCCGTTGCCTCAATGTGAAAGATGACAAAATCGGCATAAGGGGCGAATTTATCAATCAGCGTTTCCGGATTTATGACCATCAGATGGACGTAAATCGGAACCCGGACCGTTTGTCTGACCGCACGGGCAATCGGGAGGCCAAAACTCAGATTGGGAACAAAATGGCCATCCATTATGTCCAGATGAATGGCATCAATACCGGCATCGGTTATTGCTCGTAACTCCGCTTCAAGGCGAAGGAAGTCGCAATCAAGGATTGATGCTGATATTGAGACCTTCATCAGGGACGAATTGAATCAGTCGGGCTGGCAATAATTAAACTGACGGTGTCGCCCGGGGCAACGGTCATACCCTCCTCAGGATATTGGAAGATAACCGTGCCAAAAGGCTCGGTGCTGACTGCGGGTTTGACCTTGCCGGGGAAAAGCCCGTTTGAGACAATTATTCCCCGGGCGGTTTCGATGTTTAAACCCACCAGATTGGGCATCGGAAATGTTCCGGTTTTGGTCGAGACCGAGATAATTACCTCACTGCCCGGCCGGACTTCAGCGCCGGGCGGAGGGGAAACGGCAACAACCCGGCCCTGGGGAACTGTGGCACTGCGGATGGAGTCAATGCGGGCAACAACAAATCCCAGGCGTTCCAGGGTGGTCAGGGCACTTGACAATGGCAACCCATCCAGACTGGGGATGCGGACCTTGCCGGTGCCGGCACTGATATCCAGGTCAACCTTCCGTCCTGGTTTGACCCGGCGTCCGGCACGGGGAAAATGGGCAACAACGCGGTTAGCAGGAATTTCCGGGTTGGGAACCGAGCGGATTTCACCGGTTCTTAAACCGAACCGGTTGATGGTCAGAAGCGCATCATCCTTATTCATACCAATCAGATTGGGCATAGTAATCTCCCGGCCTTTCATAACCAGAATCGGCATCAGGATGTTAATCAACCCGAACAGGAGCAGAATGACGGTGATTATTACTAACAGGGAGAGGAAAAACTTTAACGGCTTTCTGGTCCTTTTCATCGGTTGTCTCCCATTCTTTCCCCGGGCTGGGGACGATACCCGTTACGAAAGTCTCTGCCCGAAAGTAAGCGGGCACCAGCGGGTTTGATTTGCAAAATTTCCAAAAGCCCCTGGCCAGTAGCAACAACCAGTCCGGGCAGGTCGGTGATTATGGTTCCGGGCTGGGCATCATTATGCCGATTTATCACCCGGGAGCCAAGGATAATTATTTGCCGGCCCCGGAAACTGGTGGTGGCGCCGGGTTCGGGTGAAAGCGCGCGAATGCGATTGTGAACCTCCAACGCCGGTTTTTCCCAACTGATTGGACGGTCGGCTTTGGTCAGTTTTGGTGCCTTGGAAGCCAGGGCCGGATTCTGGGGCTGGCGGATAACTGAACCGGTCTCAATCTGGACCAGGGTCGCGTGGAGCAGTTCAGCGCCTAACCCTGCCAGTCTGGCGCTCAGTTCACCGGCGGTTTCATCAGGTTCAATCGCAATCGTAATCTGATTTAATATGTCGCCGGTGTCAACCCCGGAATCCAGGGCAAAAACGGTAACTCCGGTCTGGGTGCAGCCAGCCATTATCTGCCGGGGAATCGGTGCGGGACCACGAAACTGAGGCAGAAGCGAGGGGTGGAGATTGATAAAACCATAGCGGGGGATTTTTAAGAGTTGCTCTTTCAGAATGTAGCCATAGTCAACAACCACTCCACAGTCAAAGGAATATTGCTTCAACCGGTTGATGAATTCCTGGGCATTCGGGTTTGCCGGGGCAAGAATCTCTAACCCCAGTTTTTTAGCAGCAACTGCCACCGGCGTCGGGGTAATTTTTTTCCCGCGGCCCTGAGGTTGAGCCGGTGCGGTTACCACTGCGGCAATTATATACCCCTTTTCCTGCAACAGGGATAATGACGGCAGGGCAAATTCACCGCTGCCGAAGAATGTTATCCGCATCCCCAAGTTCTTGTTCGGCGAGCTCCTTGAGTCTGGGCTGGAGAAGTCTCCGGCGCAGTTCGCTGAGGTGGTCGATAAATAGAATCCCCTGAAGGTGTTCAATCTCATGGATAATTGCCCGTGCCAGAATGCCGTTGGCTTGTAATTGAATCTCTTTTCCCTGGGGGTCAATGCCCTTGATGACAACCATTTCCGGCCGGCTGAGAACCTCAAAGATGTCGGGGAAGGAAAGGCAGCCTTCCTCTGCCTCCACCTGCCCTTCAGCGGCGATTATTTCCGGGTTAATGATGCAGGTGGCAGGCCGGTCGACATTAACCCCTTGCGGGTTGAGGGCAAATACGGCCAGCGGGGTGCCAATCTGATTGGCGGCAAGGCCAACACCATCCCGCTTAATCATTGTGGTCTGTAAATCGAGCATCAGTTGAATAATTTCCGGTGTGATGCGGTCAATCCGCTGAGCAACCGTGCGCAGAACCGGGTTTCCATACAGAACAACCCGCCGGCAATTACCCTCTTCCATACCGAGTTTTCCCGATATTGCGGTTGATTGCACTATGAGGTGCCGAGTTTGTAGGCGACCGCACCCTTCTCAATTTCAATCTCGGTATTTTCAGCAATCTTCACCATAAAGGTATTTTCCTTGACATTGGTGATTACGCCGAGAATCCCTGAGGCAAAGACCACCCGGTCGCCCCTTTTCAGCCCGGCAATCATCTCCTGATGTTTTTTCTGACGGCGCTGTTGGGGCAGGATAATCAAAAAATAGAGCACGACGATGATGAGCACAAGCGGCAGGATGCTGCCCAGCAATCCGAGTCCGCCACTGGGCTGAGCCTGGGCCTGATTCTGAGCAAATGCAAGTTCAAACATACTGTCTCCTTTGTTTAGTGCTTGAATTTTTTTTGATGAGGTAAAGGCGGTGGTGATAAATATATTGTGCCACCGCGGTCGGAACCAGGTAGCGGATGGACATTCGGCTGGCGAGTCTTTGCCGGATCTGGGCGGCAGCGATGGCGACCGGAATTACTTTAAGAAAGATGACCCGGTTGGGAGCGTGACCGGCAAAACGGGCGGGTCTTTTGATGTTGGGGCGGCTTATCACCACCAGCCGTGCCAGTTTGGTAAGTTCACTGGACTGATGCCAGGTTTTTATCGTCCGATACTGGTCATAGCCGACAATCAGATAGATAAGGTCTCCCGGGAAGAGGCGCTTCAGACTGCGTAAGGTATTTATTGTATAAGAGGGCCCAGGGTCATTTTCTTCAATCCGCGAAAGCACAAATTGGGGGTGATATTTGATTGCCAGTTCCACCATCGCTGCCCGGTGCGGATAGGGCGCAACCGGTGCTGGTCGGTGGGGTGGTTGAAAAGAGGGGATAAAGAGCAGGCGGTCAAGTTTCAGTTGACGGAAGACATCCTCGGCAACGAGCAGATGTCCCAAGTGGATTGGGTCAAAACAGCCGCCGAAAACCCCGATGCGCAGTTTTTTTCTCTTCATCTCACCGCAACCGGTTTAGATACCCTCGAGCAGATTGGATGAGTTTCGGTGCCGCATCAGCGGTTAAAATATCTTCAAACAGAGGGCGTGCCTTTTCTGGCTGCCCGGTGTGGTAATAGCAAAGCGCCCAGCGATACCGGTCAAGCACCGACCAGTGAATATCAGGATAGTTGTTACTAATAAATTCGTAATAAACCAGCGCTGACCTGAACTCGCCGGCTTTTAAATAGAGCCGGGCGGCTTCAAACTCCTTGTGTGCCAAACGCTGGGCAATATCGCTTAACGCCTTCCTAACTTGAGCCTGGAATTTTGATTCCGGATATCGTTCCAGGAATTCCTCGAACAACTCCC
>Ga0272448_1000439_pt1 | contig 64320 bp, 78 predicted proteins | sample YNPCB0191_FD_202220 | JGI IMG/M metagenome (GOLD analysis project Ga0272448, IMG submission 202220) | Hot spring sediment microbial communities from Yellowstone National Park, WY, United States - YNP-CB-019-1 | ecosystem: Environmental > Aquatic > Thermal springs > Hot (42-90C) > Sediment... | reverse complement strand
TGGAGATAACGTGAACATGGAAGTTGAGCTCATCTACCCTGTAGCCCTGGAGGAAGGCCTGCGCTTTGCTATCCGTGAGGGTGGCCGCACCATCGGAGCAGGAGTGGTAACGAAGATTATTGAGTAGAAATGGCACAAAAAATCAGGATAAAACTAAAAGCTTTTGACCACGCAATCCTTGATCAGTCCACGACAAGGATTGTGGATACAGCTAAGAGGACAGGAGCCAGGATCTCTGGACCCATTCCTCTTCCCACGGATAAGCGTATCTTTTGTGTGCTTCGTTCTCCGCATGTGGACAAAAATTCCAGAGAACACTTTGAGATCCGAGTGCACAAAAGGCTTGTAGAAATCCTGGACCCCACCAACGAGACAGTTAACGCTTTGATGAAGTTAGAACTGCCAGCTGGGGTGGATATTGAAATTAAGCTCTGATTGGGGTGCGTGATGAAGTCCTTAATAGGAAGAAAAATCGGAATGACAATTTTGTTCGAGAAGGAGCGGGTAGTTCCTGTTACCCTGATCCAAGCCGGGCCTTGCTTTGTCCTTGACCTGAAAGACGAGAAACGTGACGGATACAAGGCGGTTCAGCTTGGTTTCGAGGAAGCTAAAGAAAAAGAGCTTCCCAAGCCTCAACTTGGGATCTGCAAGAAAGCCGGTGTCCCCCCCGTCAAAATCATCAAGGAGTTCCGAGTTGAGGAACTGCCCGATTTAGCTGTGGGCACTCAAGTTACTGCTGACATTTTTAAGTCTGGAGATACAATCCGCGTCAGCGCCGTTTCCAAAGGAAAAGGATTCCAAGGTGTAATGAAGCGCTGGGGATTTGCTGGCGGAGGAGCTTCACATGGTTCTATGGCTCATCGCAAACCAGGAGCTATTGGGTGTCGTACAACTCCAGGGAAAATTTTTAAAGGGAAAAGAATGGCTGGCCATATGGGCATGGAGAAAGTAACTGTTCGCAACCTTAAAGTGGTTCAAGTGCAGCCAGAAAGAAACCTGATTTTCGTTCAAGGCAGTGTTCCCGGAGCGAGAGGCAGCCTGGTTCTCATTCGGGAGGAGAGCAAATGAGCGAAATCACCGTTCCTCTATATGACTTAAATGGCCAACAAAACGGGGTTGTTGAACTTCCTCCAGAGATCTTCGGTTTGGAGATACACAGGGAATCCATTCTGCGCGCTCTACACCGTCAGATGGCAAATAAAAGGCGTGGAACAGCATGCACTCTAACTCGTGGAGAAGTGGCTGGTGGTGGTAGAAAACCTTATCCGCAAAAGGGGACAGGGCGCGCCCGGCAGGGAAGTATTAGGTCTCCTTTATGGCCTGGCGGTGGAGTAACTTTCGGCCCACGACCCCGCTCTTTTGAGATGGACATGCCCAAAGAGGAAAGGAGAAAAGCGCTCTTCTCGTTACTTTCCGATAAGGCCCAAAACGGTTCTCTCTATGTTTTAGACCTGAAAGACCTGGAGCCAAAGACCAAAAATGTAACTTCCCTGTTCAAGGCTTTGAATTTAGAAGGAAAGGTACTTGTAGTGGTAGAACACGAAGAAAAAGAGATATTGAAGGCTGTTAGAAATATTCCTTATGCCCGAGCGATTCTCTGGCAAAATATTAATGTAAAGGACCTTCTGGATTGCGAGCGCCTCATCCTCAGCCAGGAAGCTTTGAAAAGAATAAAGGAGGTATGGGGATGATGAAAAATCCTACAGATATTATCATCAAGCCCCTCCTGGTAGAGAAGGTTATGCGCCATAAGGAAGGAAATAAGAGATATGCCTTCTTGGTAGCCCGGAATGCCAATAAAAAGGAAATCAAGTGGGCTGTGGAGGAAATGTTTAAAGTAAAGGTCCAATCAGTAAATACCGTAGTCCTGAGAAGCAAACCAAAGAGCACGAGGTTAATACCCTCGAGGACTCCGGAGCGGAAAAAAGCCATTGTAGCCCTTGAATCCGGGCAGAGGATTGATATTCTGGAGAACCTATAGGAGTAGCAAATGGGGTTAAAAGTTTATAAGCCAACATCACCTGGAATAAGATTTCGGGTTTCCTTGAGCCGGAAGGAGTTAACTCAGAAAGAGCCGGAAAAGGCCCTTGTGCGGCGTTTAATGAAAACTGCTGGCAGGAATAACCAGGGAAAGATTACTGTGCGGCACAGAGGGGGAGGAGTGAAGAGGCTCTACCGGGTAATTGACTTCCGGAGAAATAAGGATGGAATTCCGGCAAGAGTGACTGCCATCGAGTACGATCCCAATCGTACCTCTTTGATTGCTTTATTGACTTATGCGGATGGAGAAAAGCGCTACATTATTGCCCCTTCCGACTTGAAAGTCGGGGATACGGTAATTTCTGGCAATGAAGTGGATATTAAGCCGGGAAATTGCTTGCCATTGCGCTACATTCCTACTGGTACATTTATACACAATATTGAGCTTCAAGCCGGAAAAGGAGGGATCCTCGTGCGTTCTGCCGGCAGTGCCGCCCAGCTCCTGGCAAAGGAGGAGCCTTATGCTCATGTGCGCTTGCCTTCAGGAGAAGTGCGTTTGATTTCCCTTGACTGCCGGGCAACCATTGGACAAGTTTCCAACATTGATTACGAGAATATCTCCTTGGGTAAAGCTGGCCGTAGACGCTTGATGGGCTGGAGACCTTCCGTTCGCGGCGTCGCTATGAACCCGGTCGATCATCCTCATGGAGGTGGTGAAGGCAGGTCTCCTGTGGGAATGCCCTCACCAGTAAGCCCCTGGGGTAAGCCCACTCTGGGATATAAGACCAGAAGGGGCAAAAAATATTCGGACAAGTTAATTCTTAAGAGGCGGAGATAGAAATGGCACGGTCAAAGAAAAAAGGCCCCTTTGTGGACCAGCATTTGCTAAAAAAGATATTGGAACTCAACCAGAAAGGAGAAAAGCGCATAATTAAAACCTGGTCAAGGCGTTCCACTATTATTCCTGTTATGGTTGGGCACACTATCGCCGTTCACAATGGAAAGGGGCACGTCCCAGTCTATATCACGGAACAGATGGTAGGACATAAGCTCGGGGAGTTCGCCCCCACGAGGACATTTCATGGGCATGGTGAACCTACCGAAAGGTCTACTGCACTAAAGTGAGGGCTGATATGGAAGTTAAAGCTCAGGCTAAATTTATAAGGATATCTCCTCAGAAAGTTCGCAGGGTAATGGAGCTCATTAGGGGTAAGCCGGTAAAGGAGGCTATGGCCATTCTCAGCGTTCTCCCTCATAAAGGCGCCTTTCTCCTGAAGAAGCTCCTGAAATCTGCGATTGCTAATGCGGAAAACAATTATGATCTGAAAGCCGATGATCTTTATGTTTTCAGGGTCTTTGCTGATAGTGGACCTACGCTTCCCAGATGGCTGCCAAGAGCTCGAGGTAGGGCAGATCGAATCAGAAAGAGGTCCAGTCACCTGACAATCGTGGTTAAGGAGAGAGAGGAGTAAAAGTGGGACAAAAGACGCATCCTTTTGGCTTACGTTTGGGTATCATCAACGATTGGCGCAGCAAATGGTTTGCTTCTAAGAAAAACTTTGCGAAGCAGCTTCACGAGGACCTGGAAATCAGAAAAATGGTCAAAGAAAGGTTTGCGGCAAGTGGAATCTCCACGGTGGAGATCGAACGCTCCTACAACAGGATAAGGGTTACCATCCACACCGCAAAGCCCGGAATGGTTATTGGTAAAGGCGGTGCTGGGATTGATGCCATAAGGAAGGAGTTAGAGAGCCTGACCGGAAAGCAGGTGCTCTTGAATATTGAGGAAATTCGTTATCCAGAACTCGACGCTCAGCTTGTAGCAGAAAACGTCGCGCAACAAATTGAAAAAAGAGTTTCCCATAAAAGGGCCATGAAGCTGGCCATCGCTCGCGCTCTTAAAGCTGGTGCTCAGGGAATAAAGATCGAATGCAGTGGTCGCCTGGCTGGTGCTGATATTGCCCGGACAGAATGGTATCGCGAAGGTCGCGTTCCCCTTCAGACCCTGCGTGCTAACATCGATTATGGAACTGCTGAAGCCTTGATTAAATATGGACGGATAGGGGTCAAGGCCTGGATATATAAAGGGGATGTCATTCCTGGAGTGCCATCGGGCAAAGCAGAGCAAAAAAGAGTCGAGTGACAAAGGAGAATATTAAGCCATGTTGATACCTAAAAGGGTTAAATATCGAAAGACGCACAGAGGAAGAATGCGTGGCAAGGCTTATCGCGGTAATAAGCTTGCTTTCGGGGATTACGGAATTCAGGCGCTAGAGCCCTGCTGGCTGACTGCGCGTCAGATTGAGGCAGCCCGTATTGTTCTGACCAGGGCTTTGAGTAAAGGCGGCAAGCTCTGGATTCGCGTCTTCCCTCATAAACCAGTAACGAAACATCCAGCTGAGGCCAGAATGGGTGGAGGGAAAGGTTCACCTGAGTTCTGGGTAGCTGTAGTTAAACCTGGAACGATGCTCTTCGAGCTTACTGGAATTCCCAGGGATCAAGCAGAAGAAGCAGCGATTCATGCCTCGCATAAACTGCCTATAAAGGTAAGGTTTGTAGAAAGAGAGTTAGAGGGTAGCGTAGAAAATGAAGGCATTGAAGTTGCATGATTTTACTCTGGAAGAGCTGAGAGGGAAGCTGGCTGATTTAAAAAGCGAGCTTTTTAACCTAAGGTTTCAGCTTTCTACCGGTCAGCTCAGAAACCCCATGCGCATCAAAGAAGTGCGCAAGGATATAGCCAGGATTCTTACGGTGATTCGACAAAAGGAACTCAATCAAGAGGACAAAAATGAGCAGAACTAAGGTTGTTTTGGGCAAAGTTCTCTCCAACAAAATGCAAAAAACCATTGTGGTTGGGATTGAACGCAGGTTTAGGCATCCGCGCTACGGCAAAGTAGTGTCTAAAATGACGAAACTATATGCCCACACGGAGCAGGCTGTTGACCCTGGCGATATCGTTGCTGTAGTCCAAACTCGACCCCTGAGCAGATTAAAAAGATGGAGGGTTGTTAAGGTAATCGCTAAAGGGGAAGAAGAGCTTGCTCTTCCTCAGGAAAACGAGGGGGAAAGCAATGATTAGGCCATACACGCGATTAAAAGTTGCCGATAATACAGGGGCTAAAGAGGTTCTCTGCATTCGAGTATTGGGAAGCCCTAATAAGAAATATGGTCGGGTTGGAGATGTGATTGTTTGCACTGTGAAAGAGGCTACCCCAGGAGGCTCAGTAGGTAAGGGCGATATTGTGAAGGCGGTCATCGTCCGGACTAAAAAGGAAACCAGAAGGCCGGATGGGTCCCTCGTTCGCTTCGACCAAAATGCGGCAGTAATCATTGACGATTCTGGGAACCCTAAAGGAACCAGAATTTTTGGGCCGGTTTGCAGGGAGCTCAGGGATAAAGGGTACATGAAAATAATCTCACTGGCGCCGGAGGTTTTATGATGAGAGTAGCTTCCAAAGTCAAAGCTAATATCCGTAAAGGTGATTTTGTGGTTGTTTTATCTGGCGATGACAAGGGCAAAAAGGGCAAAGTCCTCAAAGTTTTCCCAAGAGAATCCAGGTTGATCGTAGAGGGGATCAACATAGTAAAAAAACACACTCGTCCTACCCAGAAAATGCCCCAAGGAGGCACTGTGACTATTGAACAGCCCTTACATATCAGCAAGGTCAGGCTTATCTGTCCCGCTTGTAAACAACCCACTAGCGTGATCAGACAGGAAGTCGCAGGTGGAAGAAGGGCCAGAGTTTGCAAAAATTGCGGAGAGGTCATTGATAAATAATGGCTACGAAGAAATCCCAAACCAAAACAACAAAACAGAAACCGGAAGAGCAGGTAGTTCAGGAGCAACCGGGCCTAATCTTGAGAGAGAGATATCTGAGAGAGGTCGTTCCTGCCCTGATTAAGAGGTTTTCCTACAAGAACATCATGGAAGTCCCCAAGATCCAGAAAATCGTAATCAGTCGGGGGGTAGGAGAAGCGGTCTCTAACCCCAAAGCTCTGGAAAACGCCGTGGAAGAGCTTCAACTGATCACCGGGCAAAAGCCTTTGGTTACCAAGGCTAAAAAATCCATTGCCTCTTTTAAGCTGAGAACAGGCATGAAAATTGGCTGTTTGGTGACCTTAAGGGGAAAAAGGATGTACGATTTCCTGGCTAAACTGATTAATGTAGCCCTGCCCCGCATTCGCGATTTTAAAGGAGCTAATCCTAAAGGATTTGACGGAAGGGGAAATTATAATCTTGGCCTGCGCGAGCAGCTGATCTTTCCCGAAATATCCTACGATAAAATCGATAAAGTCAGGGGCATGAACGTTACTATTGTAACCACCGCCCGGAATGACGAGGAAGCCCGGGCCCTCTTAGAGTTATTAGGAATCCCGTTCAGGTCTTGATGGAGGTATAAATTGGCAAGAAAGGCTTTAATCGAAAAGCAAAAGCGTAAACAAAAATACCGGGTGAGGCAGTACAACAGATGCATTCGTTGTGGCCGACCCAGGGCATATTATCGTGATTTTGGACTCTGTCGGATTTGTCTTAGACAGTTGGCCTTAAAGGGCGAAATCCCGGGCGTGAAGAAAGCAAGCTGGTAGGAGGAAAAATGGCTAATTCTGATCCTATTGCAGATATGCTCACTCGGATTCGTAACGCTAATTTGGCCTACTTGGAAACAGTGGAAGTCCCTGCTTCCAAAATTAAGATTGAGATTGCCCGAATTCTTAAAGAGGAAGGATTCATCAATGATTTTGTGATTGACAATTCTTCCGGGCATGAAAATATCAGGATATATTTAAAATACGGGCCTAAGAAGGAACGCATGATTTCGGGTTTAAAAAGAGTTTCCAAGCCAGGCCGCAGAATTTATGTGAGCAAGGAAAACATTCCCCGAGTTTTAAGGGGATTAGGGATAGCCATAATTTCCACCTCCAGAGGACTTGTTACGGATAAGGAAGCCAGAAAGCTTAACGAGGGTGGAGAGGTAATATGTTACGTTTGGTAAGGAGCAAATATGTCGCGGATAGGTAAAAAGCCAGTATCCATACCCCCTGGAGTTACTGTTGACGTGAGCGATCACAGCGTTCGGGTAAAGGGCCCCAAGGGTGTTCTGGAAAAAAAGTTTCCCCCAGCTATCCAGATTGCCCTGGAAAAAGGAGCAGTTGTAGTCAACAGGCCCAACGATGACAAGGAAAGCAAAGCTTTGCACGGATTAACTCGAGCTTTGATCGCCAATATGGTCAAAGGAGTGACCGAAGGATTTTCCAAAACCTTAGAACTTTCGGGCGTGGGTTATAAGGCTCAGGTGCAGGGCAACAAGCTCATTTTAAACGTGGGCTATACGCATCCAGTGATTTTTGAGACTCCAGCTGGCATCTCGGTTAGCACGGATGGAGTAAAAATCACAGTTTCGGGAATAGACAAAGAAGCCGTTGGCGCTTTTGCTGCCCAAATCAGGGCTACTCGAAATCCAGATCCATACAAAGCCAAGGGTGTTAAATACGAAGGAGAGGTTATTCGTCGCAAAGCAGGCAAGGCTCTGGGTAAAGGGACAGGTAAATAGGTGAAAGAATGGCGTATATAAAAAGTTCTTCAAAAAGACAGATCCGGCATAAAAGGGTAAGGAAGAAAGTCATGGGGAATTTGGAACGCCCCAGGCTTTCTGTGTTTCGAGCATTAAACCATATTTATGCTCAGGTTATCGATGACAGTGTGGGACATACTCTTGTCAGCGCTTCCAGCCTTGAGGAGGAAATAAAGTCTCAAGCGGCTGGCAAGACCAAGACCGAGGTTGCGGCCCTTGTGGGTTCGCTAGTAGCAAAAAGGTGCTTAGAAAAGGGCATCAGGAAAGTAGTTTTCGACCGCGGCGGATACAAATTCCACGGTAGAGTAAAGGCCTTGGCAGAGGCAGCAAGGGCTGCGGGTCTTGAGTTTTAGTTAGGAGGAAGAATGGCTCGTATCGACACCACAAATTTAGAATTGCAAGAAAGGGTAATCCAGATTAGAAGGGTTACCAAAGTTGTCAAGGGTGGAAAGCGCTTAAAATTTAGAGTGGTTGTAGTTCTGGGAGACATGCAGGGCCATGTAGGAGTTGGGGTAGGGAAGGCTGCTGAAATTCCTAACGCAGTGCGCAAAGGGGTGGAAGACGCCAAAAAGAGAATGATCGAGGTTCCCCTTTCCGGGACAACCATACCCCACGAAATCACGGGCAAAGCGGGGGCAGGTAAAGTTTTTCTTAAACCGGCCGTTCCCGGAACAGGAGTCATCGCAGGAGGAGCTGTCCGTGCTGTCATGGAACTCGCCGGGATAAAGGACGTCCTTTCTAAATCGCTGGGCTCTAACAATGCCGTAAATATGGCAAGGGCCGCCATTAAAGCTCTGGAGCAGTTAAAAAGCCCAGAGCAGGTTGCTCGTAATAGGGGCAAGAAAGTTCACGAGCTATGGAGCTGAAGAAGATGAAACTGCACAATTTAGATGAGTTGCCTGGCCTTAAAAAGCCCAAAAGGGTGGGTCGAGGACCTGGTTCCGGTCATGGTAAGACCTCAACCTACGGACACAAAGGTCAAAAAGCTCGATCAGGAGGGACAAAAAGATTGGGTTTTGAAGGAGGACAAATACCACTCTACCGTAGACTACCACAGCAAAAAGGTTTTAAGCCCTTGCAGAAAATCTCCTATGCGCTGGTAAATCTTTCCCAGCTGAATATTTTTGAAGAGGGAACTACGGTAACTAAGGGATTACTTTATGAAAAAAGGCTGATCAGTTCTCTGGAAGTTCCTGTTAAGATTTTAGGAAACGGAGAGCTGAAGAAGCGTTTACTGATTCAAGCTGATGCTTTTTCCCAGAAAGCCCTGAAAAAAATAGAAGAGGCCGGGGCGCAAGCGGAGGTTCAAGGCTGATGGCAGTACTGGAAACCATTCGCAATGCCTGGAAGATTCAGGACCTAAGACGCAGAATCATTTTAACTCTGGCACTTCTGGCCCTTTTCCGTTTAGGTGCCTTTGTACCCGTTCCAGGGGTGGATATTCAGGAAATACAGAAAATAGCATCGGCAGGAGGTTTGCTGGGATTACTGAACCTTTTTTCAGGAGGGAGTTTGCTCAATTTCGGTGTCCTTTCTTTAGGGGTTTTACCTTACATTAACGCCTCCATTATCATGTCGTTGCTTCAAATGGTCATCCCTAAATTAAAAGAAATGGCCAAGGAGGAAGGGGAACAGGGTCGAAGAAAACTCGCTCAATATAGCCGCTACTTATCTTTGTTTCTCGCTCTCCTGGAAGGCTTTTTCTTCTTAATCTATCTTGAGCGTTCCCATGTGGCCATTACTCCCGATACAATCCTCACGAAGATGGTCATAGTCCTGACGCTTGCTGTGGGTGCGCTTTTGACCCTCTGGATAGGCGAGGAAATTACAGAAAAAGGGATTGGAAACGGGGTCTCTTTAATTATCTTTATCGGCATTGTAGCCCGTCTTCTTCCAGGAGCGATTCAGGCAGAACAGCTCATCGCCACTGGGGAGCTTCCTGTACCCGAGGTAATATTAGTTCTAATTATCTCTTTGTTCATCATTGCCGGAGCAATTACTGCCTACACTGCGGAGCGCAAAGTGCCCGTGCAGTACGCCAAAAGGGTAGTGGGGAGAAGAATGTATGGCGGTCAATCAACTTTTATTCCTTTGAGGTTGATTCAAGCTGGCGTCCTTCCTATCATCTTTGCCCAGTCTATCCTTATGTTTCCGGTGACCCTCGCTGGGTTTATTCCTTCTCTTTCTAACTTTGCGCAGGCCTTTTATAGCACCACTTCCTGGATTTACAATGTGCTCTTGTTCCTTCTGATTATAGGCTTCACCTATTTTTATACTTCCTTGACCTTTAACCCTCAGGAGCTTTCTGATAACCTGCAAAAGTACGGAGGTTTTGTCCCGGGTGTGCGTCCCGGTTATCCTACCTCCCTGTACTTCTCTCGAGTTCTCAACCGTATTACTCTGCCCGCCTCCATATTTCTGGGGGTTTTGGCCATCCTTCCTAACTTTTTCATGCCCATTTTAGGTGTTTCTGGAACCAGGTTCCTTTTCGGGGGAACCTCTATCTTAATCGTAATCGGGGTGGCCTTAGAGACGGTCAAGCAGATTGAGGCTTTCATGCTCATGAGACACTATGAAGGATTTTTAAAGTAAGATGAACGTCATTTTTCTCGGACCACCAGGTGCTGGCAAAGGTACCCAAGCTAAAATAATTTCCCAGAGACTGGGATTGAAATATCTGGGAACCGGGGATCTTTTGCGCTCTCTTGTAGCTCAGGGAGACCCCAAAGCTTTGGAAGCGAACTCCTTTATGGAGAAGGGTGAACTTGTTCCCGATCAATTAATGGTGGAAATCGTCTCTGACCAGCTTAAGGGCTTGGAGAGCGGATGCATCCTGGATGGTTTTCCCAGAACTTTAAAACAAGCGGAAACCCTTGAGGATGTGTTAGCCCGGATGGGGACAAAAATTGATTGCGTGATTTATTTCGATCTTCCCGATTCTGAGGCTGAGCGCAGACTTTTAAACCGGTACCAGTGCAAAACTTGTGGAAATATATATAATAAAGATTTTGGAGTATGCCCTCAGTGTGGGGGAGAGCTGGAACGCCGACAAGATGATGATCCAGCTACCGTAAAAAGGCGCCTTGAGGTTTACCACGCTCAAACTGCGCCTCTATTGGATTTTTACTCAAAAAGCGGGATCCTGAAGCGCGTGGATGCTTTAGGAGAAATTGAGGAAATAACGGAAAGAATTGTTGAAGCTCTAAAAGATGATCAAGATAAAAAATGAAGTAGAACTGGAAAAGATGAAAAAAGCTGGGGCCATCCTGGCCAGGGTCTTGAAGTATCTTGCCGATGCCGTTAAGCCTGGAATCAGGACCTCCGAGCTAGATGCTTTAGCTGAAAGGGCAATTATTTCTTTCGGGGCCCGTCCAGCATTTAAGGGCTATCGTGGCTTTCCTGCCTCCCTTTGTGTCTCGGTTAACAATGAGGTAGTACATGGAATTCCAGGCCCACGGCTCTTGAAGGAAGGCGACATTGTCTCTTTGGATTTGGGCGTGGTTTTCGATGGATATTACTCGGATGCAGCGATCACTGTTCCAGTTGGCAAGGTTACGCCCTTAGCCCAAAAACTTATTTTCGTCTGTAAACAGGCTCTGCTTGAAGGGATAAAAAATGCTTGGCCTGGGAAGCACTTGAATGATATTTCTTTGGCTATACAAAAGGAAGCGGAGAACAACGGGTTCTCGGTAGTAAGGGATTTTGTCGGACACGGAATAGGAAAATCCCTGCACGAAGAGCCTCAGGTGCCCAATTTTTTCGTTCCAGGAAACGGCTTAATCTTGGAGGAAGGGATGACCTTGGCCATTGAGCCCATGGTCAACACGGGGACTTACCTGGTGAGGGTGCAACCTGATGGATGGACAGTTGTCACTCAGGATGGTGGTCTTTCCGCTCATTTCGAGCATACAGTGGCAGTAACGGCCGAGGGGCCGAAAATCCTAACGGAGTTGAGATGAAGAAAAAGGGTTCAGGAAAGGGGAAAGTCGTTTCTGGAAAAGACCAATATAATGAGAAAGTCAGAGAAGGGTTTATCGAAGTGGAAGGTAAAGTGGTGGAGGCATTACCCAATGCCATGTTTCGAGTTGAATTGTCTAATGGGCATAAGGTCCTTGCCCATGCTTCGGGTAAAATGCGAATTCACTTTATCAAGGTTTTACCCGGGGATAGGGTGAAGGTGGAAATTTCCCCTTACGATTTAAATCGCGGTCGAATTATCAGGAGATTGTGAAAGAGGAGAGAATATGAAAGTCAGACCATCGGTCAAGAAAATTTGCGAAAAATGCAAGATCATCAAACGTCACAAAACAGTAATGGTGATTTGTGAGAATCCTAAACACAAACAGAGGCAGGGTAAATAGATGGCGCGAATTGCTGGAGTTGATCTACCCAAGGAGAAGCGCATAGATATTGCGCTCAGTTATATTTATGGGATAGGGCGACCTTTAGCCCAAAAGATTCTCGCTCAAACGCCAATAGATCCTGGAAAAAGGGTAAAAGATCTGACCGAAAGTGAGGTTAACCTTTTAAGGGAGATCATTTCCAAGAACTACAAAGTGGAAGGCGATCTGCGCAAGGAAGTTGCTCAAAACATCAGGCGCTTGATCGAAATCGGTTGTTATCGAGGATTGCGGCATAAACGTGGAATGCCAGTGCGTGGTCAAAGAACCAGAACAAATGCCCGCACTCGGAAAGGACCGAGGAGGACCGTGGGCGTTAAGAGAGGCAAATAATTGCTTAGGAGGAAGATCAAAATATGGTAACTCCCAAGGGGAGCAAAAAGAGAAAAGAAAAGAAAATCGTTCCATATGGATTGGCGCATATTCACGCCAGTTTTAATAATACCGTCGTTACTATTACTGACCCTGCAGGCAACGTAATTGCCTGGGCCTCCGCTGGTTCGGTAGGTTTTAAAGGAACCAGGAAAGGAACGCCCTATGCTGCACAGATAGCGGCAGAAACTGCAGCGAAGAAGGCTTTAGACCATGGCGTCCGGCAGGTAGACGTTTTAGTCAAAGGACCAGGTGTAGGCAGGGAAACCGCCATTCGTTCCCTGCAAGTGGCTGGATTGGAAATCAATTCCATCAAGGATGTGACTCCGATTCCGCATAATGGGTGCCGCCCACCTAAAAGACGGAGAATGTAGGAGGTTTAAAGAGTGTCCAAATACAATGATCCTAATTGCCGTTTATGTCGTAGAGAGCTTGTAAAACTATATCTGAAGGGCAACCGCTGTTTCTCCCTCAAATGTCCTCTGGAGAAAAAAGCACAGCATCCAGGACAACACGGAGCAGCACGTAAAAAGCTTTCAGAATATGCTCTCCGCTTAAGGGAGAAACAAAAACTACGCAGGTACTATGCAGTATTAGAAAGGCAGTTCAGAAGATATTTTGATATCGCCACTAAACAGAGGGAGATTCCCACTGGGACCAAACTCCTGCAACTTCTGGAGACCAGGCTTGATAACGTGGTCTACCGTTTAGGATTTGCACCTTCCCGGAGCGCTGCTCATCAATTAGTGAGTCACGGACACTTTCTTGTCAACGGAAGGCCCACTAATGTGCCCTCTTACCCTCTCAAGCCCGGTGATGTAATTGAGCTCAAGCCCATCTCCAGAAATATACCCATGATACAGGAGGGAATGGAACAGGTCCAAAGCCGTAGAATACCGGAGTGGTTGCGTCTGGATCCCGATAACTTTAGGGGTGAGGTTCTTTCCTTACCTACAAGGGAACAGATCGACGCTCCTGTTCAGGAACAGCTGGTTGTGGAGTTCTACTCAAGATAAAGGGAGGTTTCCTTTGCTGAAATTGGAAAAGCCAATAATTGAAGTTGTTGAGAACAGGGAGGATTTCGGGCATTTTGTGCTCAGCCCTCTGGAGAAAGGTTATGGCGTCACAGTAGGAAACGCCTTAAGAAGAGTGCTTTTGTCCTCCATTGCTGGAGCTGCCGTAACTGCACTCCAGATAGACGGAGTGCTCCATGAATTCTCCACAATCCCCGGTGTCAAGGAGGACGTAGCTGAAATTATACTCAATTTGAAGAGCTTGGTCCTGCGTTCCCGGGCGCCTGAAACGAAGATCCTTTACCTGGAAGCTAAAGGCGAAGGGGAGGTAAAAGCCTCTGATATCGAAGAAGACGCAGAGATTGATATCCTCAATCCTGATCTGCACATTGCCACTCTGGATTCCCCTGATGCCAGTATCCGTATGCAGATTTATGTGCAGCAGGGAAAGGGATACGTGCCCGCAGAGCAGAACAAAAAAGCTAACTTCCCTATTGGGGTCATAGCCGTTGATTCCTTCTTCTCTCCAGTCCGTCAGGTTTCTTACGATGTTGCCCCTACCAGAGTGGGGCAGGCTATCGAATATGATAAGCTTGATCTAAAAATTTGGACAAATAAAGCGATTTCCCCGGTGGAGGCTCTCACGCAGGCAGCCCAAATACTCGTGGACCATTTTTCTATCGTTCTGGATTTAGGAAAGGCCACGGGGAAAGAGGTGATTCATGCTAATCTTTTAGACATTCCCATTGATAAGCTGCACCTCTCTGTGCGCTCCTTTAATGCTCTTTCTTCCGCCAATATTAAGACCACGGGAGACCTGATTACTAAATCTCCTGAAGAGCTCCTGACCATTAAAAATTTGGGGAGGCGCTCTCTGGAAGAAATTCAATTAAAATTACAAGAGTTAGGTTTAAGCCTGAAGGAAGAGGAATGAAATGAGACACCTTAAAGATCACCGTAAGCTCTCCAAAAGCTCAGGACCTAGAAAGGCTTTGCTCAGAGGCCTGGCTACAAGCTTTTTCCTCAAGTCTAAAATTGAAACCACCGAAGAAAAGGCGAAAGAAGCTCAAAGAATAATAGAGGAACTGATCACCAAGGCCAAGAGCAAAGACCTTGTGGCACAAAGGGAAGTTTTTTCCTTTCTTCTAACCAAGGAAGCTGGACAGCGCCTGTACTCAACGATTCTTCCCAAAGTAGGAGATCGGGCAGGGGGCTACACGCGTATTATAAAGACTGGAAAAAGAAGAGGGGACGGCGCATCTTTAGCCATTTTGGAGTTGGTAGAGTAACATTCCACCGCTCATAACCCTAAAAGGGGTAAGCTATAGCTATAGCACCGAGAAGAACCCCCCCGTCTACGCTCTTTCTTCTGTAAACCTGGAAATAGAGGCGGGGGATTTTCTTTGTATTCTGGGTGCTAACGGTTCTGGAAAATCCACGCTTGCCAGACTATTGAATGCTTTGCTTACGCCCACAGAGGGGCAGGTGATTGTGGACGGTATGGATACCAGGGACCCTTCAAAAACCTGGTCTATTCGTCAGATTGTGGGTCTCGCCTTTCAAAATCCTGATAACCAGATTGTGGGGACCGTGGTCGATGAGGACATAGCTTTTGGCCTGGAAAACCTTGGAATACCGTCCGCAGAGATTAAGCGAAGAGTTGAGTGGGCTTTAGAAAAGGTGCGTATGCTCGATTATAGAAATCATCCACCCCATATGCTTTCAGGGGGCCAAAAACAGAGAGTAGCCATTGCCGGTATTTTAGCCATGAAGCCCAGATGTATTGTTTTGGATGAGCCCACAAGCCTGCTCGATCCCAAGGGTCGGACTGAAGTTCGCCAACTTCTTTTGGAGCTGAACAGGGAAGGTATCACCATCATCCTCATCACTCATTTAATTGATGAGGCTTTACTGGCTAAACGAGTTCTGGTACTCGACCAAGGTAAAATAGCGATGCTCGGGACTCCTGAAGAGGTTCTCAGCAGGACAGAAGAGTTGAGGGCCTACCATCTGGAACCTCCCCTGTCCGTCAGACTGGCCCAGAATCTGGTTGCTAATGGCATTATGCTCCCCAAAAAAGCCATGACAATTAGAGAATTAAAGGACATCTTATGCGCATTGAAGTCAAGAATGTAACCTTCTTTTACGGCCAAGGTCTTCCCTGGGAGAAAAAAGCCCTGGACAATGTTTCCCTAATGATTGAGGAAGGGGAGTTTGTGGGATTAATCGGCGAGACCGGGAGCGGAAAATCCACGCTTGTCCAGCTTTTAAATGGTTTGTTGAAGCCCTATTCTGGAGAAGTGCTCATTGATGGGGTCAATATTTTTAAGGATAGGAGCATCTTGTCCAAAGTGCGCTTTAATATTGGTCTCATCTTTCAATTTCCAGAGCAACAGCTTTTTGCGGAAACAGTCTTTGATGACGTGGCTTTTGGACCGCGGAATTTGGGACTTGAGCCAGAGGAGGTCGCGCACAGAGTGGAGGAAGCGCTTCTTAAAGTAGGATTAAACCCCATTTATTTTGGATCTCGATCTCCTTTTAGCCTTTCTGGAGGTGAAAAGAGGCTGGTGGCCATCGCTGGAGTGCTTGCCATCAAACCCAAGGTCTTGATTCTCGATGAGCCCACGGCGGGATTGGATCCCAAGGGGAAAAAGGAGATTCTGGCTCGGCTCCAGCTGCTTCATAAAAAGGAAAAAGCCACAATTTTAATGGTTACCCACGATATGGATGAAGTCGCTACCTTGGCCGAAAAGATTTATATTTTGAAAGAAGGGCGAGTGGCTTTGTGGGGGAAACCTGAGGAAGTTTTTTCTCAACCTGAACTTTTGGAAGCCTTAGGATTATCTCTGCCTTCCCTCCCCAAGTTGTTATTTTCTCTGAAACAGTGTGGCTTTAATTTACCTACTGCGGTTTTCGATTTGAAAGAAGCTTCAAGATTAATAAAGGAGGAACTGAGCCGTGCCTCTGGCTGAGGTAGTGACCATTGGACAATATGTTCCAGGAAACTCCTTTTTGCACCGCATGGATCCCAGGGTGAAGTTGCTCATATCGCTTTTTTTCCTTGTTCTCCTGTTCTTCGAGAATAAAATTTGCGGTTATCTCTTTTTTCTGCTAATCCTATTCGTTTTAGTCAAAGCCAGCGGAATTTCGCTTAAATATCTTTTTAAGGGTCTGAGGCCAATTCTTTTCCTGATTCTTTTTACTCTTGTGGCTCAGGGCCTTTTCAGCGGAGAAGGACGCATTCTCTTTTCGTGGGGAATCGTGACGGTCTCTGACATCGGGGTCTGGAAGGCTTTCTTTATGAGCATGCGGCTTGCTATGTTGGTTTTTGTCACTACCCTTCTTACCCTGGTAACTTCCCCCATTGATTTAACCGATGGGATGGATCGCATGCTTTCTTTTCTGGCCTATCTGAGGTTTCCTATTCATGAAATCGCCATGATGATGACCATCGCTTTGCGCTTTATCCCCACCCTGCTTGACGAAACCGATAAAATAATCAAGGCCCAAATTTCTCGCGGTGCCCCCCTGGATAGGGGAAACATCTTCAAGCGATTAAAAGCGCTTATCTCTGTGTTTATTCCTCTTTTTGTCTCCGCTTTTCGCAGAGCTGACGAATTAGCCCAGGCTATGGAATCCAGATGCTATAAAGGAGGGGTGGGGAGGACTAGAATGAAAGAAATGAAGCTTTCCTGGCTGGATCTTGGAGGAACCTTGATTTCATTGGCTATCGGGGGCTGTGCCCTCCTTTTCAATTTTTTGCCCTATTGGTTTTTATGAGGAATATACTTCTGGAAATTTCTTACTTGGGTGAAAGCTTTTTAGGATTTCAGAAGCAAAAAGGAGGCCCTACGGTTCAGGGCTTGATAGAATCAGCCTTGGGTGAAATAACGGGAGAGAAGGTAAAGCTGATAGGATCAGGAAGGACTGATAGAGGGGCACATGCCTTCTCTCAGGTATGCAATTTCCACACCAGTTCTTTTTTATCTCCCTCAGAATTCAAATCTGCACTGAATGCCCTTCTGCCTCCCCAAATTCGTGTCAACCGGGCGGAAGAAGTTGAATTGAACTTTCATGCTCGAAAATCCTCCAAGGGCAAGGTCTACATTTATCTTGTCTGGATTGAAGAGGTAATGAGCCCGTTTCTTCTGGGATTCGCCTATCATTATCCTTACCCCTTAAACTATGAGTCCATGCGCAGAGTCCTTTCTCTAATTGAAGGAGAGCACGATTTTTGTTCTTTTGCTAAGGCGGGAAGCCATGAAGGGTCAACGGTAAGGTCCATTGTGCGTGCGGAACTGATTGATAAAAGTCCTCTGCTTTGCTTTCTTGTTGTAGGTAGCGGTTTCCTTCAGCATATGGTAAGAACGATTGTAGGGACGGTGTTAGAGGTTGGGAGAGGAAAACTTTCCCCGGAAAAGATTGTGGAAATTCTGGAGAAAAAGGATAGAAAAGCTGCAGGACCTACAGTCCCAGCCTGCGGTTTATACCTGGTTAAGGTCCTCTATTGACTGGTCCTCTTTCCATTAAGGGCTCAGGCGCAAAACTGAAGGATTATTTTAATGGAGGAAAACTCTAAATCTAAAAGCTACTTTCTGGTCCGCACCGAGAGGGAAGGGGTGGGAGAATTTTGGGTTTTGTCTGGGGTCAAGCCTGAACCCATCTCTGAGAATAACTCACCATCTGCTCCCATATATATAGAATTTGACCCCAAAGTATTTAAAAATGGGTTTCCTTTAACTCCAGATGAAGTTTTAAGGAAAGGAAGTGCAAGGCTTCAGGGAATTTTGAAGGAGAGCGACTTTCCTCTTCTCAACTTTCCTGCGGGAATTCCCCAAAAAGAGCTTAAGGCCTATTTGGAATTTCTGGTCCATTGGGGATTTCCTGGAGGCTTCATAGGTGGGTATGAGTTTTACTCGCAGTTAGCAGACTTCCTTAAAGGTTTCCTTAAGGTCCACTTCAACTCCAAAGTTATAGTTACAGGCCCTAAAAGGGCCCTTAACATATTGGAACAATTTTTGGGAAACACGGAAAAAGTTTTTCTCTTAGCTCCCAACGCTCTGGAGACCTATATTGAAACGGAATTGGTAAGTATTGTGTATATCCTCGAAGCTGATCAGGTAGTGAGTTTAAGCTCTCCCTATTTTTCCGCTCTTCTTAATATTCCCAGAAGAATAACCCTTGCCCAGTTCAACAACCGGGATTTTTTAAGGTCCTCTCGCAGGGAAGCTTTATCCGCAATTTTTGGCGTTTCCTATTATTCAGCAATCTGGGATTATTGCCTGATCGACCCTAATTCCCTTTCCTTTTTTGAGCCCAAAAGCTACGCATGGGTTTCCGAGCAGACCAGCTCCGTTAATTTTGCAGAATTTGTGTTAGAAGAGGAGCCCCATTCCCAGGCCATTTCTTCGGGATTGGCAATTCCTGGAGAACACGCAGCTAAAGGTAAGCCTTCTTTTTTTGAGAGTGCTCAACTCCTCGCTTGGGAAGAAGAGGATAAGGCAGAGTTTGTCCCTTTCAGAAAATACTATCCCACTTATGCTGACCTGAGCCCAGCACAGCTAAAATGGTATCTTTTTTGGAGATCTCAGGCCAGAAAAGGCCAGTTTTTCCCTACTGATCTTTCCTACATATTTCTTTACGTCTACGAATTGATTAATAACATTGGGATCTCTGACTCCCTTGAAGGTGTGCGCAGACTTCGGGAATTATGGCTGAATTATAGGGGAAGGTATCCCCGTCTTGACTATTATCTTGTGGATTGGATAGCGGATTACATTATTGTCTATAAATGCCCCATCAATTTTATGGAAATTTACAAAGAGGCTTTAAAGTATGGCTTTATCCGAAATCCAGACCTGCTTCTGGAAGAGTTCCTCAAAGGACCTCTTGAGGAACTTCCTTTGATCCTTTTAGAGGAACTTTCTTTTTACAAGTTTCTCAAGGGCCCCTTTTTCCGCAAAGAAAGGGATCAAGCTCTGGACTTACTGGTAAGAAGAGCTCTCGTTCAAGTGGATAATTTTCTGAGAGTGCAGGATAAGGGAGGAATTTTTGAGAAATTTCGGCCCCAAACCAGGATAAAAGTTCAACGCTTCCCTTTCCAGGGAGCCATTTTTAAGGATCACGATCAGATGATCACTCTGGGAACAGCCTTTGCTTACACTCGTTATCCTCCGCTTTGCAATTTTTTTACCTCCTTAATTAAGGAAATAGAAAACGCACTGCGGGAAAAGTTTCGTTTCCCTGGAAGGCTGGGGGGATACGATCTTCCCGCCTCCTTAAGGAAAGTAATAAAAGAAACGCTGAGGGAAGACGTGGAAAAGGAACCAGTTCCTCTGATCGAAGTTGATGCCGGGAAAATCAAGGAACTTCTCCAGGAGTCGGCAGAGGTGCAGGAGCTCGTTCAAAAGTTCATTTCTCCAGAAGAAATCCCTGAATCCCGGGTTTCCTCAGAAGAGGAAATCCCTGAATCTTCCTCCTTGCAGGAACCTCCCCAGAGCTTAGATGGATTGGAGGGGCTTCCCCCAGAGTGGCGGCTTTTTGCATCCAAATTAAAGCCCTTTCACCTTAAAACCCTTTCTGTTCTGCTTTCGGGTGAAAATGTGGCCGCACAGATTACAAGCATCTCAAGGGAATATTCCTTAATGCCCGAAGCTATGGTTGACCTGTTAAATGAGCTATCCCTGGAAACTGTCGGAGATTTAATTGTGGACTGTACGGTCGCTCCACCCGTGCTCTTTGAGGAAAACAGGCCTATAATTAATCAAATTTTGGCTTTAATTGCTTCCAATGAATACAGTTAGAATTCCCAAAAGGATTTCCACAGCTATATTAAACTCCCTCAGCTCCGGGGTAGTTCCTCGGATCGGTTTGGAGTATTTCGCAGTAGGAAGAAAGAAAGAGACCGCCCTTCTTCTTTCGGACTTGGAAAATATAGCCTCTGGAGGCTCGACATTCCGTTTAATTGTGGGACGTTATGGTTCTGGCAAGAGCTTCATGCTTAACCTGCTGAGGAATTTAGCCTTGAATCAAGGTTTCGCAGTGATGGATTGTGATTTATCCCTGGAAAGACGCCTTTCGGGTTCAAACAGGGAAGGACTGAATACCTATCGGCAGTTAATCCATAACCTTTCTTTAAGCACTCGTCCGGAAGGAGGGGCATTACCAGTGATCCTTGAACGGTGGATTTCCCAGCTTCAGGCTGAAATTGCCAGAACCACGCCATTGACTCCTGGCACCCCTCTTTTTCAAGAAAAGCTGGAAAAGGAAATAATCGCAACAGTAAGCCAATTAGAAGGGATGGTTCACGGCTTTGACTTTGCTACGGTAATTAATGCTTACTGGAAAGGATACCTTAATGATAATGAGGATCTTAAAGCCAACAGCCTGCGCTGGCTTAGGGGAGAGTTCGACTATCGCTCTCAAGCTAAAGAGGCCTTAGGGGTGAGAGTGATCATTGAGGAGGACAGCTGGTACGATTATTTGAAGCTTCTTAGCCAGTTTGTGGTCAAAATTGGGTACAAGGGTTTGCTTGTACTCCTGGATGAGGCTGGGACTCTCTATAAGATCAGCAATACTGTGTCCCGACTCAACAACTACGAGAAGCTCCTGCACATTTTCAATGATACAACTCAAGGAAGAGCCTCCTTTTTTGGCGTTTTTATGGCTGGTACCCCGCAGTTTCTTGAAGATCCCCGAAGGGGCCTTTACAGCTACGAGGCCCTGCGTTCTCGCCTGACAGACTCCCGGATTATTGATTCTGAGCTGGTCGTCTCCGTTGGTCCAGTAATCAAACTTCAGGTTTTGACTGCAGAGGAGATTTTTGTCTTCCTGACAAGGGTGCAGGAAATTTATTCTAATCATTATAATATCCCTCCTTTTCTCAATGAGGAAGAATTGAGCGCATTTTTAAACGAGATAGCCAAAAGGCTTGGTTCCAAAGAATTTCTCACTCCCAGGGAGGTTGTCAGAGATTTCTTGGCCCTCCTGGATACCTTAAGGCTGAAACCAGAAATAAAATTTGAGCAGCTTATCCACTCACCAGAATTTGAGCCCCTTCGTTCTGAGGAAGAAAAGGAAAAAGGAGATGGCTTAACGGACATAGTCTTATGAGAGAGAACCCTTTTTTCAAATTAGCACCGTTTATCCAGGAATTCATATACACTCACGGATGGACCGAACTTCGCGCAGTTCAAGTCGAGGCCTGCAGGGTTATATTTGAGACCGATGCTCATCTGCTTCTCGCTACTGGCACTGCCTCTGGAAAGACAGAAGCGGCCTTTCTCCCGGTTCTCACTATTCTGCATGATGACCCTCCCAAATCTGTAGGGGTGCTTTATATCGGTCCTACTAAGGCTTTAATAAATGACCAGTTTATCAGGCTGAACGATCTGCTTAAAGAGGCCGAAATTCCTGTTTTCCACTGGCACGGAGATGTTCCCCTCAGCGAAAAGATGAAGGTGCTCAAGAATCCTCAAGGTGTGCTCCAGATTACCCCGGAGTCCTTAGAGGCCCTTTTGATGCACCGGAAAACTGAACTTCAAAAGCTTTTTGGTGATTTGAGATTCGTGATCATCGATGAAGTCCATGTTTTTATGAACTCTGACCGGGGGAGACAAATTTTGGCCCAGCTCGGTCGCCTGAAAGCCTATCATAAAAAAGAGCCCAGGCGCATAGGCCTTTCTGCAACGCTAAGCGACTACACCGAAGTAGAGGAGTGGCTGCGCTCGGGGACTTCCAGGCCGGTCATCACTCCTCGGATTAGTTCTGGAGAACAGAAAATTCGCCTGGCTTTAGAGCATTTTTTTCTCCCGAAAATGGAAAAGTCAGTCCAGCAACCCGAAAACGGGCCGGCAATTAACCCTTATTACGCATATATTTTTGAAAATACCTGGAAACGCAAATGCTTAATTTTTTCCAACTCTAAAGAGGAAGCTGAATCCATGCTTGCCTCCTTAAGGCAGGTAGCCAAAGCCAAAAATGCTCCCGATTTTTACCATATGCATCATGGGTCGATTGCCGCCCCTTTGAGGGAAATGGCAGAAGACGCTATGAGAAACCCTTTTCTTCCAGCTATTGTGGCCAGTACCACTACTATGGAGTTGGGAATCGACATCGGACCATTGGAGAGGGTGATTCAGATAGAGTCCCCCTATTCCGTCTCCAGCTTTCTTCAGAGGCTAGGAAGATCTGGGAGGAGAGGAAATCCTCAAGAGATGATCATGGTTTTTAAGGAAGAAGAGCCTCTGGGACATGAAATTTTGCCCCAGCAATTTCCCTGGATGATGCTTCAGGGAATAGCTATTGTCCAGCTTTACCTTGAAGAAAGATGGATAGAACCCCTGCATTTAGTCCGCTATCCTTTTAGCCTTCTCTACCACCAAACTATGGCGATTCTCGCTTCTCAGGGAGAGCTGAGATTTCCTGAGCTTGCCAAGCGAGTTCTCCAGCTTCCCCCATTTGTCCAGATTCCGGTCGAGGATTTCATGGAACTAATCAGGCACTTGATTAAAATCGATCACATTGAACAAACGGAAGAGGGAGGTCTGATCGTTGGTCTAAAAGGCGAAGAAGTTGTGCGCAGTTTTCGCTTTTACGCAGTTTTTCCCGATGACGATGAATATACAGTTAAAGAGAGGTCTGAGGAAATTGGAAGCGTGGCCTATCCTCCACCTCCAGGAGAAAGATTTGGCCTTGCCGGCAAAACGTGGGAGGTGTTGGATGTGGACATTCGGCGCAAGATCGTCTTCGTCAGAGGTGTAGAAGGAAAAGCGCTCACTTCCTGGCCCGGGCCTTACGGTGTGATTCACACTCGGATCAAGCAGCGTATGAAGCAGGTCCTCTTTGAGGACCTGGAATACAGTTATCTGCAGCCTAAGGCTCGAGCCAGGCTCAAAGAAGCCAGAGCTCTGGCCAAGATGGTAGGATTGGAGAAAAATCATATTTTATTCTTGGGAGGAGATACCTATGCAATTTTCCCTTGGTTAGGGACAAGATCCTTTCGCACCCTCACCAGGGTCTTAAAACACGTTCTGGCTTCTGAGCTGGGTATTTCTAACGTGGAAGGGGAGCCTTCTAACTATTTGATTTTCAAAATGGGAAAAGGAGACTGCGAGGCCCTGCGTCAAAGACTGGTTGCCTTAGCAAGAGAAGGGGTGGATCCCGAATTGCTTCTGGGAAAGAACGAGGCCCCGGTAATGCAGAAGTTTGACCAATATGTACCGGCAAGCTTGCTGCGTAAAGCTTTTGCTCACGATCATCTTGACGTGGAGGAATTTTCTCTGATTGTGAGGAACTGGTAGCTTATTATTTTGACACACACTTAGCTTCCAGATATAATACCTTTAATCTGGAAAGGAAGGTAATATGTACGCAGTAGTGCACTTAGGCGGAAAACAGTACAAAGTTCAGCCTGGATTGACCTTCAAGGTTGACTACCTGGAAGGAGAGGTAGGAGAGACCTTGGAGTTGGATAAAATTTCCATGGTAGTCAATAAGGACAAGGTGCTCGTAGGCAAGCCTTGGGTGGAAGGCGCCCGAGTAAAGGTCACAGTTCTGGAACACTCTAGGGACAAAAAGGTGCAAGTTTTTACTTATAAATCCAAAACTAACTTCAAGAGGATGCAAGGGCACAGACAGGACATCACTACTATGAGGGTGGAGGAAATAACTTACCCCGGTCAGGAGGCAGAAGAATAAATGGCGCATAAAAAAGCTGGCGGTAGCTCGCGTAATGGTCGAGATTCCAATTCTCAAAGATTGGGCATTAAGGCCTTTGACGGTGAGTTTGTAAAAGCTGGTTCAATTATAGTGAGACAGCGAGGAACCCGGGTTAAGCCTGGATTAAACGTGGGGTTGGGCAAAGACTTTACCATTTTTGCTAAGATAGATGGCTTTGTTAAATTTCAGCGTTACGGGAGAGACCAGAAAAAGGTAAGTGTATTACAATAATTGGAAAAATTTTTCCAATAGACTTCGGTTTTTTAAAGGATCGAAGTCTATTTTTTTAAAGCATGATTGTTGATCAAGCCAAAATCCTGGTCCGGGGAGGAAAAGGAGGAAATGGGTGCGTCGCCTTCAGAAGGGAGAAATTTGTTCCCAGAGGTGGTCCTTCAGGTGGAGATGGTGGAGATGGTGGAGATGTTTATTTAGAAGCCAGTCCCCATCTTTTTACACTTCTCGATTTTACTTACAAACATATTTATGAAGCCCCTTCGGGTAAAAATGGCCAGGGTGGAGGAAAGCACGGGGCCAGGGGCGAGGACCTCATCATTCCTGTTCCCGTAGGGACTATTGTCCGAACCATCGATGGTCGAGTAATTGCTGACCTTCTAGCGGCAGGCCAAAGGGTTTTAGTAGCCAAAGGAGGAAAGGGAGGACACGGTAACGCCTTCTTCGCCAATTCCACGCACAGGTCGCCCCGCTTTGCGGAGAAAGGGGAAAAAGGGGAAGAAGTCGAGCTTCAACTTGAGCTCCGACTGATAGCTGATGTGGGTATCATTGGCAAGCCCAATGCAGGAAAGTCCACTTTACTTTCCGCTCTCACAGCTTCAACTCCCAAAATTGCAGATTATCCTTTTACTACTGTTAATCCAGTTCTGGGGGTCCTCACTTTTCCTGATCTTAGTTCCCTTATCCTGGCCGAAATTCCGGGCTTGATCCAGGGAGCGCATAGTGGTGCAGGGTTAGGGCACGAATTTCTGCGCCATTCCTTGCGTTGTCGAGTGCTTCTCTTTCTTCTCGATCTTACAGGAAGTCCTAAGGAGGAGTGGGAAATGCTCAAAAATGAGCTTTTCTTATACGACGCAGCTCTTGTTCGCAAGCCCTTCTTAATCGCCTTAAATAAATGCGATCTCCTAACTCCGGAAAAAATTCAAGAGATAAAAGGGGAATTCCCCGAAGGGGAAACCTTGGTAATTTCAGCCAAAGAGAGGATCAATTTGGAAGAGCTTAAGATCTCTTTGAAGAGGTTAGTGGAGTTGGCCCCTCCCATGGAATCTCCATTTTCTCAGTCTAAAGTCGTCTACCGCTTATCTCCCAGAGAGACCAGGGAATTTAAAGCGAAAAAGATTTCGGAAGGAATCTACGAAGTAGAGGGGGAATATCTAAAACGGCTGGTGGAGAAAACAGATTTCGATAATCAAGAAGCGATAGGGAGACTGCAAAGGCTTTTCGATAAACTGGGTGTGGAAAAAGAGCTGAAAAAAGCCGGAATCAAAGAGGGGGACATCGTTCGCATCGGTAATATGGAATTTGAATTTAAGGAATCCGGAGAAGGCGATGAATAGAATAGGGATTATAGGAGGAGCCTTTAACCCCATCCATTACGGCCATCTTTTTGCGGCGGAGGAAGCCAGGGTCATTTTCCATCTCGATATCGTGTACTTTGTGCCCGCCGGCGTTTCTGTTTGGGAGAAGGAAGAGCCTCTTCTAGACAAAGAAATTCGCTTTAAAATGGTGCTCCTGGCCACTCAGGATAATCCCTATTTTAGCGTCTCACGAGAGGAAATCGATCGGCCGGGAAAATCTTACACTGTCTTGACTCTGCGGAAATTCAAAGAGCTTTTCCCCGATAGCGCTCTGTTTTTTATCACTGGAATGGATGCCCTCTTGAAATTCTCCCAATGGCGCGAGCCGGAGAAAATTCTGGAAATGGCCCAGCTCATAGCAGTTTCCCGCCCAGGTTATACCCTGGGGGATGAGACCCAATCCCGGTTAGATTCCAGGATCCACATTCTGAAAACCATTGGAGTAGCGGTCTCTTCCCAAGAAATCAGAAAAAGGGTCAGGAGCAAATTGCCTATTCGATACCTGTTGCCTCCAGAGGTGGAGGCTTTTATCAGGGAAAATAACCTTTATAGAGAGGAGGTGCCGAAGTAGAAAGCGAACGTTTGCTGGAAGAGTTAGTGGAGTTTCTCTTGGCCAAGAAGGCTGAAGACGTGGTGACTCTTGACTTGAGAGGAGTTTCTGCTTTTGCAGACTATTTTATTATCTCGAGCGCCGAGACCACGAAGCAAAGCAAGGCTCTTGTGGAGAGTTTAAAGGAAAAAATCTCCTCGCTGGGGATTGTGCCTTACGGAGTCGAGGGAGAAGAAAGCGCACAGTGGGTTCTCTATGATCTGGGCGATATCGTAATTCATATTTTTACTCCTGAAGTCCGAGCCTTTTACGATTTGGAGGGTCTCTGGTCTCAGGCTAAAAAAAAGGTATATCTTTAAAGGGTCAAATAATGGAGAAAAAAGAAAAAGTCGTCCTGGTGGACGGAAACAGTCTGCTTTATCGGACCTATTTTGCCCTGCCGAGCCTGACCACCTCAGATGGCGTTCCCACGGGAGGGGTCTATGGTTTTACCAATATTCTCCTCAAGCTCTTGGATGAGATTAAACCCGATTATGTGGCATTTGCTTTTGACCTTCGCGGCCCTACCTTTCGACACCTAGAATATAAAGAATATAAAGCACAGCGCCCCAAGGCTCCTTCGGATTTAATTGCACAGATAGCGCTGGCTAAGGAATTGGCCGAAGCCTTTGGCATTCCAGTTTTTGAGAAAGAAGGCTTCGAGGCAGATGACTGTATCGCTACTTTAACTCGACAGGCCTTGGAGAAAGGCAAACAGGTGATTATTCTCAGTGGCGATCTGGATTCTCTTCAACTTGTTTCCCAGGACGTTGTTTTGATGACCCCTCTTAAGGGAATCTCCCAGATAACTGTGTATGACCCGGAGGCTGTGAAGAAACGCTTTGGCCTCAGTCCGGGTCAAATTCTTGACTACAAGGCATTGATTGGGGATCCTTCAGATAATATTCCCCGAATCCCTGGAATTGGGGAAAGAACAGCTCAAGCATTGCTTTCCCGTTACGGTTCTCTTTCTGAGGTTTACAGACACATTGAGGAGCTCGATCCTAAAATCCGGGAAGTATTAATTAAATTTAAGCCACAATTAGAACAAAATCTGAGGCTCTCCGCTTTGAGGGACGACTTAGATTTGGCCGTGGAATGGGATAAGCTCCGGGTAAAAGAGCCAGACCAGGAAAAACTTCTTCAACTCTTTTCCCGTTTGGAATTCAAGACTTTGATTAAAAAATTCGCTCCAGTTCCCTTCCGGGATTACCTGGAAATTGATCCACTCTCAGCTTGGGAAAGAAGTCCTGGGCCTTGGGCAATGGCCATAATTCTGGGAAGGCCTTCTGTTCTCGCTCTGGCTTCCAAAGGCAGGGTTTACGCTCAGGAGGTGGATTGGCCAGAGGAGGAATTCTCTTTATTTTCTAATTCTTTTTTACCTATTAAAATCAAGGATTTCCTAGAGGATGAAAGCTTGCCTAAATGGGTGCATGATACTAAGAACACGGTCAAGTTTTTCTGGGAAAAGGGGATTAACCTTAAGGGGATAAAATTTGACTCCATGTTGGCTTCTTATCTTTTGAATTCCTCGCGTACCTCCCATTCCTTAGAGCAAATTTACTTAGAAAGGATAAAGCAACCTTTGTGGAAGGAAGAGGCCAATCTGGATCCAGTTAAACGGGCAGCATTCTCTGTATGCGCAATCAGGGATTTAACTCCCATTCTGGAAAGCGATCTCCGAGAGCAAGCCCTGGATGAGCTATTAATTTCCTTAGAAATTCCTCTTAGCTATGTTTTGGCAGATATGGAGCTAACTGGAATCAAAATTTCTACCCGGGTCCTAGAAGAGCTTAAGGTGGAAGCGGAAAAGCGCTTGAGCCTCTTAGAAAAGGAAATCTTTGACCTATGCGGAACTCAGTTTAACCTTTCTTCCCCTAAGCAATTGAGTTTTGTGCTCTTTGAGAAACTTCAGCTTTCCAAAGGGAAACGGACCAAAACCGGTTATTCAACGGACATCTCCGTGCTTGAAGGACTGCGAGAGTTGCATCCAGTAATAAAGAAGATTATCGAACACCGTGAGCTCTCTAAGCTCAAAAATACATATATTGATGCCCTTCCTGGATTGGTTGACCCAGAGGGCAGGGTTCATACTACTTTTCTTCAAACCTCTACTGCTACCGGTCGGCTTTCTTCGGTCAACCCCAACCTTCAGAATATTCCCGTTCGTTCCGAATTTGGGGGGAGAATCAGAAAGGCTTTCATCGCCAGCTCAAAGAATCACTTTCTTCTCAGCGCAGATTATTCGCAAATCGAGCTGAGAGTTCTGGCTCACCTTTCTGGAGACCAGAAGTTAAAAGAAATATTTTTCAAGGATGGGGATATCCACACTGACACAGCTTGTCGCATTTTTAAAGTTAGTGAGGACAAGGTTACTTCAGAAATGCGTCGCGTAGCCAAAACCGTTAATTTCGGCGTTATTTATGGGATGAGTTCCTATGGTCTTTCTCAAGCCATTTCCGTTTCCAGGGAGGAAGCTCAGGCTTACATTGATTCTTTCTTCCAGGAACACCGGCAGGTGAAAGAATACTTAGAACGAATTTTAGAAACGGGCAGGGCTGGAGGGTTTGTCACTACTATATTGGGTCGCAGAAGGTATATTCCTGATCTTAATTCTTCTAACAAGAAATTGGTCCAGCAGGCAGAACGCATGGCTATTAATGCTCCTATTCAAGGATCAGCGGCTGACATTATCAAACTGGCTATGATCGAGCTTTACCGGGTTTTGAAGGAGAAGGGACTCAGGAGCAAGCTCGTTCTCCAAGTGCATGATGAGTTAGTTCTCGATTGTCCTCAGGAGGAAATGGAACAAATTTGTGAAATAGTGCGCCGCACTATGTCTCAGGCCTTCCCGCTCTCCGTTCCTTTAAAAGTCGAGCTGAAAAGAGGCGCGGATTGGTTTGAAATGGAGAAAATAAATGCCTGAACTTCCAGAAGTTGAGACCGTCAAGAGGGGGTTGAACGAACACCTTCCTGGCCTTTCCATTCAGGAAGTTTCCGTTTTTTCTCCGGGGATTTTAAAAAACGAGGCACCGGAAACTTTTCGCTTGAGGATTCTCGGCGATTGCTTCGTTCATGTAGACAGGAAAGGGAAATATTTGCTCCTTTATCTGGCTTCCGATCAGGTAATCCTGATCCATCTGCGGATGACAGGGAACCTCTACTACGTTCCTCCCGAGCACCCCAGAGAAAAGCACTTGCGCCTTCTTTTTCTCCTGGATAGTGGAGAGGAACTGAGATTCGTGGATCAAAGAAGATTTGGAGAGGTGTATTTGATTCTCGCTTCTCAGATTCCCGAATTTCCTCCCTTAAAAAAGTTAGGGATGGAACCCCTGGACCCTTCTTTTACCCTTTCTCGGTTTCAGGAAATGCTCCAGGGTTCCCAAAGAGGCATAAAGCAATTTCTTCTGGATCAGACAAAAATCGCGGGAATAGGTAATATTTATGCGGATGAAGCCCTCTTCCTTGCAGGAATTAGACCCACAAGAAAGGCTAATTCTCTATCTTCTCAGGAGATTTACAAACTTTTCCAAGCTATCAGAGAGGTTCTCCTAAGGTCAATTGCGGCTCAGGGTCGAACTTTTTCCCATTATCACAACGCTCAAGGGGAGCCAGGAGATTATCAACCCTTAATCCATGATCACCAGAAAGAGTTTTGTCCTCTGTGCGGTGGTCCCATTGAGTATGTCAAGGTCGGTCAAAGGGGCACCTTTTATTGCCCCAGGTGCCAAAAGTGATGATTATAGTTATTACAGGAGGTATAGCCTCCGGAAAAAGCGAGGTGACCAAAATTCTCCGGAAGCTGGGAGCCCCTGTGGTAGATGCCGATGAAATAGTGCATAAGATTCTTGAAGGGGGAGAAAGAATTAGGAAGCGCCTCCAACGAGAGTTTGGCCCAGAGATTTTCCAAAATGGAAAAATCAACAGAGCTCTTTTAGGCAAAATCGTCTTTGCCAGTAAAGAAAAAAGGCTTCTTCTGGAAAAAGTGATTCACCCGCAAGTTAAAAGAATCATTTCCCGGAAAGTAAAGGACCTGCAGAAAAAGGGAATTCCACTTGTTTTCCTGGAGGTACCCTTGTTCTTTGAAATAAACTGGCCCCCTTTTTTCTCTGAAATCTGGGTTGTTTATTCCTCGCCTGACCTTCAGAGGAGTCGCTTAAGAAACAAGGGACTCTCTGAGGATGAAATTGAAAAAAGGATTTCTGCTCAACTTCCCTGGGAGGTAAAGCTTAAGGAAGCCACGCGTATTATAAATAATGATGGCTCATTGAAAGAGCTGGAGAAAAAGGTCCAGGATTTATACGACTCCCTTATCGAAAGAGGGCTTGCTTAGATGCGCCTTTCTTACTCCCGCCTCTCAGCCTATCTCAAGTGTCCTTACCGCTACTACCTGCAATATGTGGAGGGTTTCAGGCCACCAGCTAACGCTCTAATGAGCTTCGGAGGCTCTTTGCACGCAGCCCTTCGCGATTTTTACTCTCAGGAGAAATTTCCTCCTACTTTGGATGATTTCTACGCTCACTATTACCGTAACTGGACTTCATTTGGGTTCAGGAATCCAGAAATGGAGGCCAAGTATTTTCAGGAAGGGCTCTCTATTCTGGAAGAATATTATGATCGCAATATAGAAAAGTATCGGCCAGCCTTCTTTGTGGAATGGAGATTTCAGGTGGAAATAAAAGGGGCCTCTTTTGTGGGAATAGTGGACAGAATCGATAGGATAGGCGATCGTGACCTAAGGGTTGTTGACTACAAGACTTATGGCAGGAACGGAGCGGATAGTCTTCAGCTTATGCTTTATCATTTAGCCCTGGAAAAAATCTTTGGATATCCTCCACAGGAGCTCCTGTTCTATTTCCTAAAAGAGCAGGAAATTTTTCCAATTAGTGCGGAACAGGAGCACTTAGAGAGAGCTCAAGAGATTCTGCTTAAAACAAAAGAGGAAATAGAGCGTGGCATTTTTCCCAAAAACAGGGGAGAAAATTGCTCAAGCTGCGATTTTCAGCAATTTTGCGAGTTGGAGGAAAAAGGGTTTCTCGAAGAGGGCTTTTAGTCTCGATGGTGTAACAATGGAGCAGCAATAAAGCTCAGCCCTTTTTCCGTTAGCGCCTTAGCAGTTAAATTTAGGGAATCGTGTTTATCCAGGAAATTTTGAAGAAGAAGGGGCATTTCTCCTTTTTCCTCGATTTCTGCCTTAGCGCGGAAGTAGTCCAGAATATCAGAAGGGTGTTGGCGGGATTTCTCCACCTCGATCTCCCCTCCCTCGTGCTTGGCAGAGATGTTGGCTACATGATCGGCAAGCTCTGTTAGTTCCTCTCTGCGATTATAAGGTTGGATCACGATGCTCTTCCATGTCTCTGTAATGTGATGTTCAAAGCGGACAACTTTTTCAAAACCCAAAATTCGGCGGAATTCAGCCGTAATTTCCATAGTCTCATTATTTACTGAGTTTGACCAGTTGAAGCCGATCAAGGGCGAAGTGCCATCATCACGAGAGAAAAGCTTGGCTCCGATCAAAGTCCACAAAGCGGCATAGGGGTTGTCGTTTCCCATAAACACTGAGATCTTAAATTCAATATCGATGCCCAACTTGTAGAGGAAATAGCCCAGAAGGACAGTTCCCGGATTGATGTTCAACACCTGCTTGATTCCGTAGTTAGTGTAATAATATAAAAACTCATCCACCCATTTGAGGGGATGATCGTTGGGCTGGCCTACTCCTCCAAAGTATCCAGTGATCGTTTCTGGTCCTCCGAGATGGATGTTTGACCCATCTGTCCCCTTGGTATCTAAGGTCTCAACGTAGCTCGCACCCATGATTTTCATGGAAGCCGCGAAAGCCAGAAGATCTCCGTTGTCTGCCTCAGACTCCTTCATCTTCCTCACCCTGATAAAACGCCCGGGCATAAGTTCTTCCTTCTCTATGGCCCGACGAGCTTCCTCAATCACCCAGGGGAAGTACTGAGCCGCGCTGATTTCTAAGGTGACCGCATACTTTTCTTTGAAATCCATAAGATCTGCTTTTTCGCCCAAGATTTTCCTTCTAAATTGCTTGACCGTGATAAACTTTCCTTGATCCCTTTGTTCCCTAAGCCATAGGACCTCTTTCAGGTAGGGAGACCCCATCTCTTTTAACCTTTTAAGGAGGTTCTCCAATTTTTGGGCCTCTTGGGCTTTCTTGTTTATTTCCTCGGGAGTGCCATACTTGGAGACGATGGCTAAGAAGTCCTCAATCACTCTTATTTCTTGATTTTGGAACAGTTCATTAATAGCGTTCAGTCGATCAGGGGAAATTTGGAGCCTCTTCCTCAAATCCTTTTCTTTCATAATTTTCCTCCTGTGGATTTCTTCCCATTGAATTTTAAAGGAAATTCTCTTTCAAGAAAACGAATATTCAACTAAAACCATATGAATTGTTATAAAATCTTCTGAGAGCTGATTTTAGTGTAGCCAAGGAGGCAGACATGTACAAATTAGCCTTAATCGGATTCGGGGTTGTGGGTCAGGGTTTCCTGGAGCTGCTTGAAAAAAAGGAAAGAATCCTGAAAGAAAAATATCAGTTAGAGTTTAAAGTAGTAGCCATTTCGGATGCCCAAAAGGGTTCCGTTTTTTCCAGCCAGGGGATCAATATCAAGGAAGCCCTGATCTGGGCGAAGGAGGGCAAAAACCTCAACAGTTTTCCCGGTGAAGAAAATGGACTGGATGCCCTGAGCACGATCGAGAGGTGTGGCGCAGATATTCTTTTTGAGGCTACCTGGACCGACATTAAAACAGCAGAACCAGCCCTCACCCATATCAGGAAGGCTCTGGAAAAGGGCATGCATGTGGTCACCACAAATAAGGGTCCACTTGCCCGTTATGGGAAGGAGCTAATTGAGGAGGCCGAATCCCGGGGCTTGATTTTACGTTATGAAGGAACAGTGATGAGCGGAACTCCTCTTATAAATTTAATACGAGAATGCCTGGCCGGATGCGAAATACAGGAGATGCGAGGAATCCTGAATGGCACTACTAACTTCATACTTACCAAGATGAGCGAAGGGCAATCCTACGATCAGGCCTTGAAAATGGCTCAGGAACAAGGTTATGCAGAGGCCATTCCAGATGCTGATGTACTTGGCTGGGATGCCCTGGCCAAAGTTTGTATCTTAGCTAACACTGTTTTTGGAGCATCCCTGATGCCTGATCCTGAAAAATTATCATGTAAGGGCATTACCGAGATCCGTAAAGAGGATATCCAAGAAGCAAAGAAAGAGGGGATGACCTGGAAGCTGATTGCTAGAGTCTGGAAGGAAGACAATGGCCAGGTTCAGGTTAAAGTCTGGCCTGAAAAAATCCCGTTAGCCGACCCCCTGGCAGGAGTGACCGGCGTCCTGAATGCGCTCTCAATTAAAACCGATGCCTTGAGCGAAATTACTATAACTGGTTTTGGTGCTGGCAGGATACCCACTGGGTACGCTATGCTAATTGATTTTATCGATATTCATAAAAACCTAAGCAGGAGGTAGCATGGAAAACCCGAGTTTTAATCGCTATCTGGAAGTGAACCTGGACGATAAGTCCTTTAAATCTGGACAGATTGACCCGGAAACGCTGAGGAAATTTGTAGGGGGAAAGGGTGTAGGTCTATCTCTTCTTACAAAAATGGATACTTCCAGCGATGCCCTGGATGCCCAAAATCCTTTGATCTTTGCTACCGGGCCCCTCACAGGAACCATCATTCAGACCTCGGCTCGCTCCGTTGTAGTCACTCGTTCCCCTTTAACTGGGAATTTCTTGGATTCCAATGCTGGAGGTCACTTTGGCCCTGCCTTGAGGAGAGCAGGATGGGATTATGTCTCCATTCTGGGAGCATCGCAATATCCGGTTTACCTCCTTATAACCCCTCAAGGAGTGGAGTTCAGGGATGCCTCTGACCTTTGGGGAAAGGATATTTTTGAGACGGAGACCATACTCAAGAAGAGACATCCTGGAAGCAGAGTGGCTTCGATCGGGCCTGCGGGGGAGAACCTCGTGCGTTTTGCCTGTATTGGTACTGAGCTCTATCGTCAATTTGGCAGGGGCGGTGCTGGTGCCGTTATGGGCTCTAAGAAGCTCAAAGCTTTGGTGGTTCAGGGGAATGAGAAAATCTCATATGCCTCATGGGAAGAGTTCCAGAAATTAGCCCGGGAAATCGTAGAAGAGCTTAAGGTTCATCCCAATGCCCAAAGAAGGTATGAATTGGGGACGACGATGTGGGTGCGTATGGGCCAAGAAATAGGGCACTTCCTTCCTACTAAAAATTACCAGAGGGGACAGTTCGAGCACTACGAAAAAATTACGGCGGAAACCATGAAACAAGAGTTGAATTGGGAATCCGTGGGGTGCTATGGGTGCGCCATTATTCGTTGTGCTAAGCATGCCAGATGGAACGGCTTTGAGATAGAAGGGCCAGAATATGAGACTACAGCTTTTCTGGGATCCAATTGCTGTCTTTCCTCAGCTAAAGATGTGGCATATGCAAATTGGCTTTGTGACAGATATGGGTTGGATACCATCTCTTGTGGAGTTACCATTTCCTTCGCCCTGGAATGTGCGGAAAGGGCGCTACTTTCCTCTGAGGATAACTCTCGTTTAAAGTTTGGTTCAGCCCCGGCCGTGCATTCTTTAATAGAAGAAATTGCTTTTAGAAAGGGTCTGGGAGATATTCTGGCAGAAGGAACAAGGAGAGCGGCCAAGATAATTGGAAAGGGAAGCGATTATTTTGCAATCCATATTGGGGGAATGGAAATCTCTGGAGTGAATATCCTTGGATGCTATTCCATGGGCCTCAACCTTGCTACTGCGGATTTTGGCAGTCATACCCGTTTCTGGAGCGCAACTGATGAAATGAATGGGAATTTGAAGCTGGAAAACTTGCCCCTTTACATCAAGAATGGCCAGGACGAAATTAACGTCAGGAACAGCATGATTATCTGTGACTTCTTCCCCTTCGATTTGAATCGTCTGGCACCTTTCATGGAAGCTGTTACTGGTTTCGGCTACACTCCGGCAGAACTCTTGGAGGTAGGAGAGCGTATCCAGTCTCTTTCCCGGCTTTATAATTTGAGAACTGGGCGCACTCATGCTGATGACACTTTGCCCCCTCGTTTTTTCGAGGAAGAAAGCTTTGCGGGCCTCATGGAAGGAAGAAAGATAAATAAGGAATTTTTTGAGAGCCAAGTTCAAGAAATTTTCAAACTGCGAGGCTGGGATAGTGAGGGGAGGCCAAAGTCTGAAACCCTTCAAAGGTTGGGAATAGAAAGGTTTTAAATATTCAGTGCGCTTAATGCTTTTTTAAGAATTTCCCGGTCTTTGGAGTAGGTAGCAAGTCTTAGAGCCTCTTCCGGCGAGAAAAAACGGACTTCTTCTACTTCGTAGTCATGGTTTTCCAGATTTCCCCCCACGGCCTCGAAGAGGAAAAAATAAACTTTCTTGTGGTACCTTATCTTTTCTTCTGCCGAATAAAACCAATAATCAATGGAACCCAATGAGCCTTTAATTTCGACCTTCAGGCCAGTTTCTTCTTCCACTTCCCTTAAAGCAGCCTCTTGGGGTTTTTCACCTTTTTCAATGAGCCCCTTAGGAAGGGTCCAGGCTTCTTTAGTCCTGATTAGCGCAATCTCCGGGCCAGAGGGAGTCCTATGGAAGACCACTCCGCCAGCAGAGAAAGCCAGTTTAACCGGTGGCTTCTCCACGAAAGAAACGCACCTCCTCTGGGGCAAGGATGTTAAATTTGCCCAAAAGGTGGGCAAAAATTAGCGTATGAGCTAAGCTTTCCCCCATTTCCAGAAAATCAAAGGCTTCTTCCAGAGACTCTCCTATGGCCAGGGCTCCGTGGTTTAAAAGCACTCCTAACCTGGCTTTGCTCATCCTTTCGGAAGTTAAAAAAGCCAGTTCTTGAGTGCCTGGCCTGGCGTAAGGCACAATGGCGATTTCTTTGAGCACCATCTCCATTTCAGGGAGAACGGGCTTAAATTCTAAGCCAGTGATAGCAATTATGGAGAGGAAAGGGGGATGAGCATGGATTACGGCCTTGATATCAGGCCTCTTTTTATAGAGGGCGTAATGCATTTTGACTTCAGAGGAAGGCCGGCCAGGGGAATAGAGATTCCCTTCCAGATCAGTTTCCAGTATTTGTTCTTCTTTCAAGCGATGCTTGGGAAACCCGGCCGGCGTAATAAAAATGCGGTCTCCCTCTTTTAAGGAGACATTTCCAGCATAACCGCAGTTAAGGCCCCTTTCATAAAGTAGCTGGCAAAACTGGACAACTCTCTTCCGGGGTTCTTCCATAGGTATAATTTAGCAAAAATCTCTTCTTCCAGGAATGAGTTAAAATAAAACCATGGCAAAGCTGATTTTTTATGGTGGAGTAAACGAAATCGGGGGAAATAAGATTTTCCTTCAGGATGGCGGAAAAAGTATTTTTTTGGATTTTGGAAAAAGTTTTTCCCGACGTGCTTATTACTTTAGTGATCCTTTTCTCGTTCCCAGAGAGATCGAGGATTTTCTGGAACTGGAATTAATTGAGCCCTTAGAAGGTGTATACAAAATACCCAGCTCGAATGGCAACACGAAATTAATTGATGCCATTTTCATCTCTCATGTCCATGCTGACCATGTGGATCATGCCTCCCTCAGTCACCCCATGATTCCCATATATCTCGGAGAGACGGGTAAGATGATCCTGGAAAGCTTGGCCGTGACCAGGTTTCGCCAAATAGATAACGATTTAAGCGAATCCCATTTTCAAACTTTTCGCACGGGAAAGACAATTAAAATTGGTTGCCTGGAAATTGAGCCTATTCACGTTGATCATTCTCTCCCTGGTTCCTACGGATTCATTGTTTATACTGCCTCGGGGCCAGTGGTATATACTGGAGACTTTCGCCTGCATGGACCTAATGCGGGACTGAGCTGGGATTTTCTCAAACGGGCGCAACAGGTGCGGCCGGTAGCCATGATTTCGGAGGGAACCAATGTTTTTTCCAGCACGCTCTTAACAGAAAGCGAAATAGAAGAAAAAATGGAAGCCCTAATAGAAGCCTCTCCTGGGTTGGTAATCGTCTCTTTCCTTTTTAAAGATGTAGATAGGTACAGGACGATCTACCGCTCCTGTAAAAAAGCCGGGAGAAGGTTAGTTCTTTCATTTAAGCATGCCCACTTGCTGCGGGCTCTAAGTCGGGATTCTCAACTTTCGGCTTCTTTGCCCGCCTTTGAGGATCAGGATGTCCTCTTTTTAGTCAGAAGGAAGGGCTGCACGCTTGAGTGGGAAATTGAACTTTTTTCCCAGTTGGAAAAAATGGGGAAGGTGATAACCTCGGAGGAAATTCGCCAGGATCAGGACCAGTTCGTTGTTAACCTCAACCTATTTGATTTGCCGGAATTGGTGAAGATCAAACCTCATCCTGGCAGCATCTTCATTCTTTCTTTGACTGAGCCTTATAATGAAGAAATGGAGCTGGACTACGAAAGATTAACACATTGGCTGGAACATTTTGGCATACCCCTTTACTCCCTTCACTCCTCCGGCCACGTCCTTCCCCACGATCTGAAGAAAGCGGTGGAGTTCGTTCATCCAGAAAAGCTTTTTCTGATTCATTCAGAAGAGCCTCAACTCCTGTCTCGTTATCTTTCCGGTTCAGTAAAAGAAATCATCTTGCCGGAAAAGGGCAGAGAATATCAGGTTTAGCTTGATTTTAGTGCTGATGCAGGATATCTTAAATAGGGGGCGCAAATTTGAAAATAGCCGTCAATTTGAAAGTAAACAATAGGAATCACTCGCTTTTCATACCAGCGAAAACCACTCTTCTGCAAGCTTTAAGGGATTACCTGGGACTAACCGGGGTCAAGGAGGGCTGCGGCAAAGGGGAGTGCGGTGCGTGCACCGTGCTTTTGGATGGGAAGGCAGTCCCCTCTTGTTTGGTCCTTGCCGCGCAGGCTGAGGGTAAAGATGTTTTAACCGTAGAGGGTCTCGCTAATGAAGGCCTTACCCCGCTTCAGAGGGCTTTCGTGGAGGAAGGGGCTGTTCAGTGTGGATATTGTACTCCCGGGATGATTTTATCGGCTGAAGCGCTACTTCGCGAGAATCCCAACCCTTCTGAGGAGGAGATCAAAGAGGCTATTTCTGGAAACCTTTGTCGCTGCACCGGTTATCTGAAAATTATAAAAGCTATCAAGAAAGCGGCAAAAAGAAGATGAAAATCCCTGCCCTCATTTTGGCTGCAGGTAAGTCCGAGCGTATGGGAAATCCTAAGATGCTGCTTCGCTGGGGAGAAAGAACAATTTTGGAACACGTCATCATCCACGCCCTGGAAGGAGGAGTTGAGGAGGTGGTTGTGGTAACCGGGAGCCAGGCAGAGCTCGTGGAGGAGATTGTGAGGAAAACTTCTTGGACAAAACCAGTTACCACTGTTTACAATCCATATTATCATTTGGGGATGTTGTCCTCTGTTCAATGTGGAATCAAATATTTGATGTCTCAATCCGATGCAGTGCTTGTGGCCCTGGGAGACCAGCCCACAGTTCCTTCTGAAGTCTTTAGAACTTTAATCAATTTTTTCCCAGAATGTAAAAAGGGCATTTTAATTCCCAAATTCCGAGGAAAAAGGGGGCATCCCATTGTCATTCACCAAAGGTATTTCGGTTTCCTTTTGGAGCTTGATCCTGTTAAGGACAGTCTCCATCAACTGACCGATGCTTTCTCTTCAGACATTTTTGACCTGGAAGTGGAAAGCCCTGAAATTTTGCGCGATATAGACTCGCCCCAGGATTTGCAGGCTCTTCATCAGGAGGAGAAGATCTCAGGTGAGGGATTTTGATTACTTTCGCCCCCGTTCTTTAAAGGAAGCTCTTTCGATCTTGTCCCAGGAAAAGGTGAAAGTGCTTGCTGGCGGTACGGACCTGCTGGTCAAAATGAAGGACGGTTTGCTTCGCCCTGAAAGCCTTATGGACATAAGCTTTTTGGATGAGTTGAGATTTATCAGGGAAGAAAATGGAAAAATCGTCATTGGAGCCCTGATCACCCATGCTCTTTTGGGGAAATCACCCTTGATCAACGCCAAAGCCCCTCATCTGGCTGAAGCTTCAAGAAGTATTGGGTCACCCCTGATTCGCAACGTTGCCACAATTGGAGGGAACATTGTCAACGCCTCTCCAGCTGGGGATTGTTTGCCTCCCCTTTATACCCTGGAAGCGGAGCTTTTGCTGGAAAGCACAAAGGGGTCGAGGACTGTTCCCATAGAGGAATTTTTCACTGGTCCCGGTCAAACTATAATCGGCTCTGAAGAGCTTCTAACTTCAATTCAGTTCAAAGCTCCTCAGGGCGAGTTTGCTGCTTTTTTCCAGAAGCTGGGACAGAGAAAAGCTTTAGCAATCTCCAAGGTCAGCTTGGCTTTTCTGGGAGTCTTCAAGCCTGGTCAAAAAATTTTCCAGAAAGTCCGGATTGCCTTGGGCGCCGTTGCGCCTACTGTAGTCCGTGCCCGAACTGCGGAGCATTTTCTGGAAGAGAAACCGATCAGGTCAGATGTAGTGAATTTGGCCGCTAAGTTCTGTTTCCAGGAGGCTAAACCGATTTCGGATATCAGATCGACCCAGCTTTATCGTCAGAAGACCTTGTCTGAGCTGCTCAAAAGGGGTTTATACCAGTTAATGAAGGAGGCGGTTTCATGAAGGTGGAAAGGATCGTGCCCAGGGCAATTCCTCCTGGGAAAAGGAAAGATTTTTCCGAAGTCCTTTTGGGTTTCACTTATTCTGAGGCGCTCTTTGAATCACGCCGCTGCCTTTACTGTTACGACGCGCCCTGCATTAAGGGGTGTCCCGCAGGGGTAAATGTTCCTGAATTTATCGCCAGGGTCAGGTCGGAAAATATTGTAGGAGCAGCTAAATTGATTTACGCTGCCAATCCTTTGGGCTCGATCTGTGGCAGAGTATGCCCCACCGAAGCCCTCTGTGAGAAAGCCTGTACCAGCAAACTCCTTAACGTTCCCATCGCTATTGGACACCTGCAACGTTTTGTCTGTGACTTCTCCCTTTCTAAAGGAAAGATTATCTTCTCCTATCCCAAACCCGATAAAGGCCCGGTAGCGGTTGTAGGAGGTGGACCAGCTGGACTCTCCTGTGCGCATTTCCTTCGCCTTCAGGGGTACGATGTAACCCTGTTTGAGAAAGAGGACGCCTTGGGGGGCCTTCTGCTTCATGGCATTCCCCGCTATCGTCTTCCCGAACAACCAGCCCAAGAGGAGATTGCTTTAATAACCTCTGGTTTAAAAAGGGAAAGAGGAGTTTTTAGTCGGGAACAGGCCGAAAGAATTCTCAGCGAGTTCCAGGCGGTTTTCCTTTCTCCCGGAACCAATATTCCAGTAAAACTGGACATTCCAGGGGAAGAGGAAGAGGGGGTCATTTCCGCAAATGACCTCCTCAGGGAGGCGGCGTCCTCGAAAGCTCCTCCCCCTTCCTTTGAGGGAAAAGAGGTTGCAGTAATCGGGGGAGGGGCTTCAGCCATGGATGCTGCCCGAACCAGTCTGCGCCTGGGGGCAGCAAAAGTTTTCCTGCTTTACCGTCGGAGCAAGGAGGAAATGCCCGCCTTTCCCTCTGAATTTGAAGGAGCTCTGGAAGAGGGAGTAGAGTTCCACTGGCTGGTCTCTCCCGTAGAAATCAGGAGGACTAACGGGAAGTTAGAATTAAAGCTGGAGCGCATGAGGCTGGGGGTTCCTGATGAAAGCGGAAGGAGGAGCCCGGTCAGAACCGGCCGATATTTTAGAATGGATTTTGATCTGATTATCAAGGCCATTGCCGCTTTGCCGGATAGGGAATTCTTAAAAATCTGGCCGGGGTTGGAACTTGACCGGAACGGGTACCCCATAAGTAAGGATGGGCAAAGCACAAACCCCCAAATTTTCTTAGGAGGGGACATCCTTAAGGCGGGCACGGTGGTTCAAGCAGTGGCTGACGGCAAGACCGCTGCAGGAAGAATTGATAACTGGCTTAAGCAAGGAGGTGCGCGATGACTCCCGATCTCTCGGTTAATTTTTGCGGAATAAGATTTCCCAATCCCTATATCCTTGCGGCTGCACCCACTACAGATGATGGGGAAATGGTAGCTCGAGCCCTGGAAGCCGGATGGGCCGGAGCTGTTCTCAAAACTACTTCTGTGGAATCAGAGCCGGTGGAACTCGTTTATCCCCAGATGGGAGCTATCCAGGTAAACGGGCAGAAGCTGGTAGGTATGGTGAATATAGACTTGATCTCCAAAAGGCACATTGACCAGGTAGAGAAGGATGTTCGCTATCTTAAAAAAGCTTTTCCCAATAAAGTAATTATGGCCTCGATTATGGGATCCCGAAAAGAGCACTGGCAAGAACTGGTTTTCAGACTGGAAGAAGCAGGAGTCGATCTGATTGAATGCTCCTTCTCCTGCCCGCACGGAATGCCAGAGAGGGGCATGGGATCAACCATAGGACAAAACCCTGAGCTTACCGAAAGGACCGCACGTTGGGTAAAGGAAGCAGCAAAACGAGCACCGGTAATGATCAAACTTACTCCCAATGTCACCGATATCGTGCCCATTGCTCAAGCCGTGAAGAATTCCGGGGCTGATGCAATTTGCGCTATCAATACCGTCTTGGGCCTGATTGGTGTAGACATTGACACTTTCGCCCCCATTCCCACCGTGGACGGCATGGGCATTTACGGTGGCTTGTCTGGTCCGGCGATCAAGCCTATCGCTTTGCACCTCGTTTCTAAAATTGCCCGGAACGTTGATATTCCCGTTTCAGGCGTAGGTGGAATCAGCACCTGGCGCGATGCTGTGGAATTTATGCTTGTAGGGGCAAGAACAGTGCAACTGTGTACGGCTCCCATGCATTTTGGATTCCGGATCATAGATGACCTGATTGATGGTCTGGCTAATTACCTCGAAGAAAAGGGCTTTTCCAGCGTCCAGGAAATAATTGGCCTGGCCCTGCCCAAGCTTACTACCTACGAGCATCTCTCGCGCACTCACAAAGTTAAATCCCAGATTGATTTGGAGACCTGCATCAAGTGTGATCTCTGCTACATTTCCTGTCGAGACGGAGGACATCAGGCGATTAGCTTGAAGGAAGATCGCACCCCCTTTGTGGAGGAAGAAAAGTGCGTGGGGTGTGCTCTCTGCCCCCAGGTTTGTCCGGTGGGAGCCATTTCTCTGAGGAAAATTTCTTAATTTGCGTGGATTTCGAAACCTTTTTGGCGGTTTCTGCTCACTAAGGACCAGATTAAACTGGTGTGTGCTACTTTAATCTACTGGTTGGAGCGAGGATTAATCAGTAAAAAGCTGAGGAGTTAAAAAATGTTAATTGGAGGAGGACCTCTTTTTACTTTCGGTAAGAAGGACAAATTTTGGGAAAATGGGGGAGTGAGGGTAGAAGGGGGATTCATCCAGGAAGTGGATTCCTGGGAACAATTATTGAAGCGGTATCCTCAAGAGGAAGCCCATGACGTCAAAGGGGGAATAATCATTCCCGGAATGACCTGCGCCCACCACCATTTTTATTCCTCGCTGGCTCGGGGGATTGACCTCAAAGGTAGAAGCCCCCAAAAATTTGGGGAGATCCTAAAGGATCTGTGGTGGAGGCTGGACAAATGCCTTACCCTCGAAGATGTCTACCATTCCGCTAAAGTTGCCCTTGTTGATGCGATAAAATGTGGCACAACTGCCATAATAGATCACCATGCAAGTCCTAAGGCCATCAGGGGAAGCCTGGAAACCATAGCTCAGGCAGTGCGCGAGGCAGGAATTCGGGCATGCCTTTGTTACGAAGTCTCGGACAGGGATGGACCTGGCCCAGCTCGAGAAGGTCTGGAGGAGAATGCGGAGTTCATTGCCCGAACAAAAGAGGAAAATTCTGATTACTTGAAGGCCACTTTCGGCCTTCATGCTTCCTTCACCCTATCGGATGCCACCCTCTCCCTGGCCCGGGATCTTGCTCAAAAGCTGGATTCCGGTTTTCACATTCACGTCGCTGAAGGGGAGGAGGATGTGGAAAACAGCCTCAACCTTTACGGGAAAAGGGTAGTGGAAAGGCTCTATGATTCCGGAATATTGGGCGGGAGGACTCTGGCTGTGCACTGCATCCATGTAGATGATAGGGAAATCGCAATCCTCAGGGAAACCGAGACCATGGTAGTGCATAATCCCTCCTCCAATATGAATAATGCCGTTGGATATGCTCCTGTGGGAGAAATGTTGAAGCAAGGGATAATTGTGGGTCTGGGCACGGACGGAATGAGCTCGGACATGTTCTTTGAGCTCAAAACCGCTTTTCTCCTCCAGAAACACCAAAGTCAGGATCCGCGAAGGGGTTGGGAGGAAGTGCGGAGAATCTATTTCGAGAATAATCCTCAAATCTTCAAAAAATTTTTTCCGGGGCCTGTTGGAGAGCTAAGCCAGGGATCCTATGCTGACCTTGTTGTGCTGGACTATAACCCTCCCACACCCCTGGGGAAGGAGAACTTTTTGGGCCATCTCCTCTTCGCCATAAACTCTGGAAGCGTGAGGGATGTCGTTGTGGGAGGAAGATTTTTGATGAAGGACCGCATCCTCCTTCATATGGATGAGGAGCAAATAATGAAACAGGCCAGGAAATTAGCCCAAAAGCTCTGGGAAAGATTTTAAAAAACCATGGATGTGTAGGGGAGAAACTGGAGACAATCAGCAGGGCTCTGGCTGGAACGGTTCTGGATTGGAAAATGGCCGCTCTATTAACGTTTGTTCCGGTGGGATATGGGGCCATTTCGAGGCGACCATCAAGGGCTCAAGGATTGCTTAGGTTGGCCCCAAAGCCTTGCACACCTGGGGAAAGGAACGGAGGTTTAAAACCAAACTCCAACCAGGCACCTGATTCTCGATTTGCCGGTTACTCCGGGAGAAATTTCTGCTTCTGTGGAGCTTGATTTAGCTGAGCTCTCCGTCTTAGAGAGTCATTGCACCACAGGGAATATGGAATGGGCTTTGTTCGTGGATTTCATCTAAAAAAGGGGGGGCGGCCTCCACTGTAGCCCTTCACAGCCATAATTTCCTGGTTTGTATTTCCCGTTTTCGGGCTGATGCCCGAAGAAAAACTGCAAGTTGTTTCCGGAAAAGCGGCAAACATGACTTTTTCTCTCATGTCCTTGCCCCTGATTCCAGAACTCAGATTAACAGATCATGGATTAATTGACACTTTAACTTTTCAAAGGGTTTCTCTTTTGCTTTAATGAAGTTGATGAAAATTTTCTGAACTTTTAAGGAGGTGAAAAGGGGTAAAAGGAGGAGAAGTTCTCAAATCTGACAAGAAAGGAGAGGTGAATGGAAATTAAGAGAAAAGTTTTTTATGGAATGGTAATTTTTCTGCTCCTGTCCTTGCTAATTACCTCTTGTGCCCCTGCCACTCAAACTCCTACTGCCACTTCCCCCACCCCAACAGCCACTCCTACTCCTACGGAAAAAACCTTGAAAGTAGCCTTTATTTATGTGGGGCCAATCGGTGACGGAGGCTGGACCTACGAGCACGATCAAGGCAGGCAGATGCTGGAGAGAGAAGTTCCTGGGGTAGAAACAACCTATGTAGAATCTGTGCCGGAAGGAGCTGACTCCACCAAAGTTATTCGAGATTTTGCTCAGAAAGGTTACGATGTTATCATCACTACGTCTTTCGGTTATATGGATCCTACAATTGAGGTAGCAAAAGATTTTCCTAATACGATTTTCCTCCACTGCTCTGGCTACAAGACTGCCCCCAATGTAGGAACTTACTTTGGGAAGATTGAGGAACCAAGGTATCTTTCCGGCTTGGTAGCGGGAAAAATGACTAAAAGCAACCTCATTGGTTATGTGGCGGCTTACCCAATTCCCGAAGTCATCCGCGGGATTAACGCCTTTACTTTAGGTGTAAGAGCCGTGAACCCCAGCGCCCAAGTAAGGGTGGTCTGGACTAATACCTGGTATGATCCTGCCAAGGAGCGCCAGGCGGCGGAAGGGCTGCTGGATGTGGGTTGTGATATTATCGCACAGCACCAGGACACTCCAGGTCCCCAACAGGCTGCTGAGGCCAGAGGAGTTTACGGTATAGGTTATGATTCTGATATGTCCAAGTTTGCTCCCAAAGCTGTCCTTACCAGCCCAATCTGGAAATGGGGGGTATATTATGTGGATGCTATTAAACGCATCAAAGCTGGAACCTGGAAAAGCGAACAGTACTGGGGCGGTATGAAAGATGGCATCGTTGATTTAGCCCCTCTTGCCCCTTTTGTTCCCGATGATGTCAAAAAGTTAGTAGAGGAAAAGAAACAGGAAATTATGGAGGGGAAATTCGGCATTTTTGACATTTTCTCTGGCCCCCTTAAGGATCAAAATGGTCAGGTTAAGGTAGAGGCTGGGCAGAAGATGACCGGAGACGAAATCCTGAACATGAAGTGGTTCGTGGAAGGGGTTGTCGGAGAAATTCCTCCAGAGTAAAAAGCAGGGGGAGACTATATAGTCTCCCCCTATTTTTATCTTTCAGGAGCCAACTCTGTGGAAAACAACATAGTGAAGATGGAAGGGATCGTCAAACGATTCCCAGGGGTTTTGGCCAACGATCATGTAGACTTCGAAGTTAAGGAAGGGGAAATCCATGCCCTCTTAGGGGAGAACGGAGCGGGAAAGACTACTTTAATGTCAATCCTTGCCGGCATTTATAGGCCAGATGCCGGCATTATTTTTATTAATGGTCATCCCGTGCATATAAAGAGCCCCCGCGATGCCATCAAGGAGGGAGTGGGTATGATACACCAAAATTTCCTTCTTGTGGCTTCTCATTCCGTAACAGAAAACATCACTTTAGGGTTTGACCGCCCTCGGTTTATTTTGAAAAGAAGGAAATTAGAAAAGGAAATACAGAGAATTGGCGATCAGTTCGGTTTAAAAGTTGATCCTCAAGCCAAAATTTGGCAACTCTCAGTTGGGGAACAGCAGAGAGTTGAAATTTTAAAAATGCTTTACCGGGGAGCGAAAATCCTGATCCTGGATGAGCCCACGGCGGTTTTGACTCCCCAAGAAGTCCAGGAACTTTTCTCGACTTTGCGCAGAATGGCTCAGGCCGGTCATGCGGTAGTTTTTATCAGTCACAAATTAGACGAAGTAATGAAGATTTCTGATCGGATCACGGTTTTACGTAAAGGCAAGAGAGTGGCAACCCTTCTCACTTCCAGCACAAATCCTCGGGAATTGGCCCGTCTGATGGTAGGAAAAGAAATTCTCTTCGAGGTCAGAAAAACTCCCCCTAAAGAAGGGGAAGAAGTTTTAATTATCCATGATCTAAGCGCTTTTTCAGATAAAGGACTTCCTGCCTTGAAGAAGGTGAGTTTTTCTGTCCACTCTGGAGAAATATTTGGCATAGCTGGAGTAGCCGGCAACGGACAAAAAGAGTTAGCAGAAGTTATATCTGGGCTTCGTCCAGCCCATGGAGGAAGTATCCGCATCTGTGGTAAAGACTTGACATCGGTCCCTCCGAGGAGGGTTATAGAGGAAAAAGTGGCCTATATCCCTGAGGATCGAAAGGGAGTGGGCACTGTGGGAAATCTGAGCATCTCAGATAACCTGATTTTAAAAACTTACAGGAACCCGCCTTTTTGCTCAGGAACATTTTTAAACCATCGCTTTATTCATGATTACGCTAAATCTTTAGTGGAAAAATTCCAGGTTATCACTCCTTCTCTGGAAACACCCGCCAAGTTGCTGTCAGGAGGGAACTTGCAAAGGTTAATTCTTGCCCGGGAGATATCTTGTTCCCCAAGATTGATGATTGCTGTGCACCCCACAAGGGGTTTGGATGTTAGTGCCACTGAATCTGTGCACCGAATGCTTTTGGAAGAGAGGGAAAAGGGTGCTGCGGTCCTTCTAATCTCGGAGGATTTGGAAGAACTTACCGCGCTTTCCGATCGCCTGGCAGTAATTTATGAAGGAGAAATAATGGGAATAGTGGATCCTAAGGATGTCACATTGGAAGATATAGGACTGATGATGGCCGGAAAAAGGAGAGAAAAAACGGCATGAGCCTTATTCTAGAAAGGAGGGAAAGCCCTTCAACTTTAGTTAATTTTCTGGTTCCCGTTTTGTCCATACTGCTTGCCCTTCTTCTTGGTGCCCTGATTATAAAGCTTTCAGGCTTCAACCCAGAAGTTGCTTATCGGGAGATGCTGAGTGGTGCTTTTGGGTCTTGGTATGCAATTTCTGAAACCATGGTAAAGGCTATACCCCTTATGCTTTGCGCTTTAGGAGTTGGCTTTGCTTTCAGGACCGTACTCTGGAATATCGGCGCTGAAGGTCAGCTCTACATGGGGGCCTGGGCCGCAGGCTGGGTGGCCTTGAGCTTCCCACACGGACAGTCTTGGTGGTTAATCCCTCTTATGATGCTCGCCGGATTTTTGGCGGGAGCTCTTTGGGGGTTGATCCCCGGAATCCTTAAAGCTTCCCTGAACGTCAGCGAAATAATTACTTCTTTGCTTTTAAACTACGTGGCCATTCTCTGGGTGGATTATTTCGTATATGGTCCCTGGAAGGATCCCAAAGGCTACGGTTTCCCCTTTACTCCTTTTTTCGGTGAGGGGGCATGGCTTCCTACCTTTTTTGGCACCAGAGTTCACTTAGGGATTATCTTTGCCCTTGTTGCGGCTGTTATTATTTATTTTCTGCTGAAAAGCACTCGTTTGGGATATGAGATCCGGGTGATTGGCGAAAATCCTCAAGCAGCAAGGTATGCAGGAATGAACATCTTTCGCACCATAATCGTTGTTTTTCTTGTTTCTGGAGGTTTAGCAGGCTTGGCTGGAATGGCTGAGGTTTCTGGAGTCATTCATCGCTTGCAACACGCTATTTCTCCAGGATACGGTTATACTGCCATTATCATAGCCTGGCTTTCCCGCTTGAACCCTTTGGTCACTCTGCTTGTCTCGATTTTATTCGGAGGCCTTCTGGTTGGAGGATTTTCTGTGCGCTCTATAGGACTTTCTGAGTCTTTAGTCTACGTAATTCAAGGGATTATCTTGTTCCTCTTGCTGGCTGGAGACCTTCTTACCCGGTATCGTTTTTCTTGGAGGAAAAACGCTGGATGAACTGGGATATTGTCATTGCCACCCTTTCCGCTACCATTAAAGCAGGAACGCCCCTGCTTCTGGCTACATTAGGAGAAATCCTGGCAGAGAGAGCAGGGATTTTGAACCTGGGCTTAGAGGGGATGATGCTGGTGGGAGCGCTCAGCGGCTTTATTATTTGTTTTCTTACCTCAAATCCCTGGATTGGCTTGCTCGTGGCCTCTATATCGGGAGCCATTATTGCTTTAATTCATGCGGTCCTTACCATTACCTTAAGAGCGAATCAGGTGGTTTCTGGATTAGCAGTCACCCTTTTTGGAACTGGACTCTCTGGCTTTTTAGGAAAAATGGTGATCGGTGTGCCCATCGCTCATTATTTTACTCCCATTGGTATCCCAGGGTTGGAAAGAATTCCTTTCCTGGGTCCCATATTCTTTAACCAGGACCCGCTGGTTTACCTGAGCTATCTTCTCGTTTTTTTTATTGCCTTCTGGATCTATCAAACTAGGCCTGGACTTCATCTTCGGGCAGTAGGTGAGAATCCAGCCGCAGCTGATACGCTTGGAGTTAATGTCTACGGTATCCGTTACCTTTACACTCTCATTGGAGGAGCATTAGCAGGAATGGCTGGATCCTACCTTTCTTTGGCCTATACCCCAGTTTGGATTGAAAATATGACTGCAGGAAGAGGTTGGATAGCCATCGCTTTGGTTATCTTCGCTACCTGGGACCCCTTTAAAGCCCTTCTCGGCTCCTACCTCTTTGGCCTGGTGGATGCTGTGCAATTCCGGCTTCAGGCAGTGGGGGTTGCAGTTCCCTCCTTTTTCTTGAACATGACACCATATTTAGCCACCATCATCGTCTTGATCTTCGCCACCACTGAAACTGCAAGAAGGCGAATTGGCGCGCCCGCGGCTTTGGGGTCGCCATATGAAAGGGAGGAAAAATCTTGAAATGAAAAGTAAAGTTTGGCTCTTGGGCCTGGGCTTGTTTTGTCTTGCTTTGGGCTTGACCTTGCTCTGGCAGCTTTTGAAAAAACAGTCAGCGCTGTTTGAATTTGTGGAGGATTAAAAATGGGTTAGGGTTTACTCCCTAACCCAAGAAGACACGGCTTATTTGGTTACCATTTATTAACCAACCCGTCTTCCATTGATTAATTTACCCTTTTCTCGGTAAAAAATCAACCAACTTGGCTAAATGCCAATAAGTTCAGAACGAATGCGCAAAGCTTCCAGAAGTCCCTGTCTGGTGATGATTCCTATCAGTTTTCCTTCCTCCATGACTGGAAGCCGGCCTACATTTCTGGAGGTCATTTTCAAAAGAGCATCATAGGCATTCTCGTTGGGAGAGATCGTTTCCAGTTGAGAGATGGGGGTCATGATTTGCCTCACGGTTTCCTGGTGCCATTGTTCCCTGGGGATCTTTTTTAGGTCGCTGATGGTAACTATGCCCATGATCTCCTCTCCCCAGGAAACGAAGAAGGCTGTTTGCTGAAAACCGAGAAAATGCTCTCGAGCCAGCTCTTCCAAGGTGATGTTGGGAGGGACGCTTTTTATTTCAGTCTCCATAATAGAACGCACTGTAAGTCCTGAGAGAGCCTGTTTGATCACAAGTTGCTGGTAGCTCGATTCTGCAGAATTTTGCAGGAACCAGCCCATTATAATCCACCACAATCCAGAAACGAGGTTTCCTTCAAGAAGGGAAAAGAACCCCAGGAAGATCAGGATATAAGCAAAAACCACTCCCGTGGTGGCTGAAATCCTTGTAGCCGAGCGATAGTCCCTCTTCCACTTCCAGAGCAGGGCCCTGAGAATCCTTCCCCCGTCCAAAGGAAAAGCGGGAATTAAGTTAAATAGAGCCAAGACAAGGTTAATCCAAAAAAGGTAAGAAAAAATAGCAGAGGAAATCTTTTCAGGGGATAAATAGGCGAGAAGGAAGAAAAAGGCTGCTAATACCAAACTGGCGATCGGCCCCGCAAGAGCGATCAGCAACTCTGAGTTGGCTTCTCTGGGTTCATCAGTAACCTGCGCTACTCCTCCAAAAATGAAAAGGGTGATGCTCTTGACCTCGGTGCCTTTTTTCTGGGCTACTATGGAGTGGGAAAGCTCGTGTATCAGGACTCCCCCAAAAAGCAGAAGAGTGGAAATAGCTCCTGCCGCCCAGTAGCCTATGCCACTCCAGCCAGGAATAACCTGGGGGAAATAGCCAGAAGCAAGGCTCCAGGTAAAGAGGAAAAAGACAATCAGCCAGGTATAGTGAATGTCAATTTGAATCCCGTAAATTCTTCCAAGCTTTATTTTCATCCTCTCCCTCGCTTTCTAAAATAGTTTAACATCCATTCCAAGAGGAGGCTATATTGCTCTTTAAATTAGTCTCAATTTCTGGTACACTTTCCACCTGTGGAAAATTCCCGTTAGGGGGTTATTGAATGGGTTCTGTACTGAAAAAACGTCGGAAAAAAATTCGCAAACATAAACTGAAAAAGCGCCGAAAAGCAATGCGCCACAAGAGGAAAAAATAGCTTCTTTTCCTGTTTTGGTCCAAGAGAAGCCCGCTCCTTGGGAAAGCCCAATTGCCAACCCTTAAGGCTGACCAGGGAGCGAGGCTTTCTGTTAGGCCTAAAGCATGGAGACAGAGAGATGAATGCCCGAAGAGGTTTTTAGGGTTCTATTTTCCTCTCGTCGAAAAGTTTCTCCAGAGCCTCTTTGTTGATTTTATCGGGAGTCCAGGGTGGGTCCCAGACAACCTCCACGAAAGCCTCCTTCACTCCTTCTAATTGCAGAAGTTTCTCCCTCACTTCCGAGGAAAGGAGTTCAGAGAGAGGACAACCGGGAGCGGTCAGAGTTAATTTTATGTGAACTTTGTCGCCTTCTGTCTGAACATCATAAATTAACCCCAGATCCACGATATTGATAGGAATTTCAGGGTCGTAAATTTCCTTTAAGGCTGTCAAAATTTCTTCTTTTGTGGGCATTGCTTTCTCCTTTTAAACTTTACTAATTTGACAGAATTTCTCAGAAAAAAATTCCCATTTGCCTCTTTTGCCTGTCCTTAGTATTTTACTCCTATGCCGAACGAAGTAATCAATTGTTTGGAAAAATTTATCCTCAACTACGGTTTTTGGGCTGTTTTGATTACCATGACCTTAGAAAGCATGGGTTTGCCCTTGCCCTCCGAGATTATCATGCCTCTTTCCGGTTTCCTGGTGAGCGTGGGCCAAATGGAAATGTGGGAAGCTGTATCGGCCGGGACTTTAGGATGCACGGCTGGTTCCTATTTCGCTTACCTTTTAGGAAAGAAGTGGGGAAACCAGTTCTTGGAGAAAATGAGAAAATTTGTCTTTCTTTCTCCCGGTTCCCTGGAGCGAGCGCAAAAATGGTTTGTTAAATACGGCCGACCGATTATCTTTTGGGCAAGATTGCTTCCCGTTTTGAGGGGGGTAATTTCTTATCCTGCAGGCTCTTCCCGAGTTTCTTTCTGGCAATTTATATTACTTTCTACATTTGGTTCCCTGATCTGGTGCTGGGCTCTAACCTGGGCAGGCCTACTTTTAGGAGAGCATTGGAGGAGAGTGCACGGTTGGATTTCTCATCCAATTGTTTATGCTTTGATAGGGATTCTGGCTCTCTTGATCTTGGGCCTTTTCTGGTTTCTCAGGAAAAAGAAGTATGGATGAGCTTTCTATTTAATTGTCTATTGCATTATACCCCGAATTTTTCCTTGATCAGGTTTGAACATCGTGCTTTTATAAAGTGGGACTTCCTATGGGAATAAGATATAAATGGAAAAGGGAGGGAATATATGCCCAACGAAATTTTGTTCTCTGAGAGCAATATTCAGGTTGTCCTAGGAGATATTACCGAGGAAGAAAGTGAGGCCATAGTGAATGCGGCTAACCCCACGCTTCTGGGGGGTGGGGGAGTGGACGGAGCAATTCACAGAAAGGCAGGCCCGGAGCTCAAAGAGGAATGTCGCACATTGGGTGGTTGTCAAACCGGTGAGGCCAAAATCACCAAAGGTTACAGATTAAAAGCTAAATATGTGATTCATACTGTGGGTCCTGTATGGCACGGAGGAAAAGCTGGGGAGGAGGAACTTCTTGCTTCATGTTATAGAAATAGTCTGGAGCTGGCCCAGAAATATCATCTGAAGAGCATTTCCTTTCCCGCTATCTCCACTGGTGCTTACGGTTTTCCCCGAAAAAAAGCGGCGGAAATTGCGGTCAGAGAAGTTAAAGATTTTCTTAAAAGAAGCGGGATTTTGGTGCGCTTCGTTTGTTTTGATGAAGAGACAGCTCGTTGTTACTTAGAAGCTTTCCAAAAGGGAAAGCAGGATAAATGAGGTTACTCTCCAGAAGCACAGAATTTCTCAAAAATGATGAAATTTAGTGGCATTTCTTCATGCCAATTCCAGGATTGGGAAACAGTTTCTTCCGTTCTCTATAAGGCTTTTTACCAGGACGATGCTTTACGTTCCATTAAGCGCTTTAAAGAGGAGGAATTTCCCGGCTTTTTCTCCCTCTCTGCGAAATTCTTCATGAAGAGCAGGAACTTCTACTCTTGGATTTACTGGGACAACGGAACTCCTGCTGGGGCTCTCCTAGCCATTCCCTATAATTGGAAGGTTTCCCTTACCTATCTCGTAAGCTTTTTCCGTGAACTCTGGAATTTAATTAAATGGCGGGCTTTTTCCTCCGCCTGGACGATTTTAAAATCAGCCTGGTTTTCCCGTCCCAGAAAACCGTGTCTGAGAGTCATATTTTTAGGCGTTATTCCCGAATTTAGAGGGAGGGGATTGGGAAAAGCTCTCCTTGAAGCTGCGGAGAAGGCATCTCCCTTTAATAGGCTTCAATTGGAGGTGGAAAAAGAAAACCTCAGCGCTATTTCCCTTTATCAAAAATTTGGTTTTAGGAAAGAAAGGGAGTTTGTTTTAGACCAGGTGCCCTTTTTCGTGATGATCAAGGATCTATCTCAGGAAAAGGAACCATACTAAGAGAAAAACGGGAAGAAGGACAGGAAGGGAAAACCTGAAAATGTAAGCAAGAAAAGAAGGGTTTTTTACCCCCGCCCTGTCTGAAATGCTCTTCACCATGAAGTTGGGCCCGTTTCCAATATAGGTCATGGCGCCGAAGAAGACCGCCCCCAGAGAAATTGCCACTACATCTTTAGGGGTTTGAAGAAGCAAGCCAGTAACATCTTTTCCCAAAGCCCCCATAGCCGTGGAGAGAAAGGTCAAATAGGTGGGAGCATTGTCCAGAAAGGAGGAAAGGGAGCCTGTGAGCCAGAAGAATTGACCGGGGGAATGCAGCCCGAAGCCCTGAGCATGTGTTTCCAGGTACTGCAGGGCGGGAATCATGGTGGCAAAGATCCCCAAGAAGAGAATGGCCACCTCCTTTATGGGCTCGAAATTGAAGTCGTGGTCCTGATGGATAGAATGGGGGGTGAGAAAGTATGAAGCTACAGCTGCAGCGATCATGATCACCTCCCTTAAAGGAGTTTGAAGAAAGACTGCCAGAATGATCATTCCCAGAAAAAGGAAGTTCCTCTTCCCCAAAAGGATAATTCCAGGTTTGCCGGCGAAAACCGGTTCTTCCAAGCCCTTTTTGTTCCGGAAATCAAAAAAGAGAAAAACAGCAAGGACCAGAGCGATTGTGAAAAGCCAGATGAACCACACGTGCTCCACCAACCAGAAAAAGGGGACCCCTTTCAGGTAGCCTAAAAATAGAGGTGGATCCCCGATAGGGGTGAGCGCTCCCCCAATATTGGATACAAGAAAGATAAAGAAGGCCACCAAATAGGGCTTAAGGCGCATCTTGTTCAACCTCAAAAAGGGACGGATTAAAAGCATGGAAGCCCCTGTGGTCCCTATGAGGTTGGAAACAACGGCTCCTGAAAAAAGGATCAGGGCATTCAGCCAGGGAGTGGCTGCTCCTTCAATGCGAATCAAGATTCCTCCTGTAACCACGAAAAGTGAACCGATCAGGGAAATAAAGGAAAAATACTCTAAGGCAGTGTGCCATACGGTCTCTGAGTCTTTAAAGAGGGTAAGGTAGAGAAGAAGACTCAAGGCGCCCAAAGAGAGGGAAACAAAGGGATAATTTTTCTCCCACCAGCGATGGTTGATTAAAGGTATAAGCGCTATCGAAAGAAGCATCAAGATAAAAGGCGTTGATGCCCAGAGAGGAATCTCCATTTTATTTATCGATATCCCTTATTCTCATAAAAAAATATTACCACGGAAACGGGATCGGCATAATCTCATACCTCCACCGCAAGTGGCAGGCGTTTTTCAGTCCCATGATTTTCCTGACATTCCGTCTTAAGGAAAGGTATGCTAATATCTAAAATCAAAAAGAAGGGAGTGCGCTTTGTGGCCAGAAGGGCTTTTATAGCGCTGTTGCTATTTATATTTTGTTTTTCCCTCTCGTTTCCCTTACCAGGAGCTTGGGGGGAGCAAAAAGCTTATGTCACTGGAGAAATAGCCAACTTGCGCACTGGTCCCGGGACAGAATACGAACTCCTTTATACTTTGGATTACGGAACAGAGCTGGTGATCAAAGATCAAGCCACTGACACGGAGGGGAGGCTGTGGTATCAAGTTTATGTTCCCTCGCTGGACCTGGAAGGATGGATCGCTTCCTGGTTAGTGACCATAGAAGGAGCTTCTTCTAATCAGCCCCAAGGAAACACAGCTATCGTCAATAGCTTCTCTAACCTACGCTCAGGTCCTTCATCTGACTACGATATCATCGGCACTTTAGAGCAGGATACCCCAGTTAAAGTTATAGGTTCAGCCTGGACCACTGTGGACGAGCTTTGGTTCCAGGTGGAAACTCCAGCAGGGGAATCGGGATGGGTGTATCAGGATCTGCTTGATCTCTCTCCAGAAGTTACGGCAACCTCAACTGAGGCTGTGGGAAAATTAGTCAGCATTACACAGTTAGCCCCTTTTAGAAAAGGACCTGGGTTAGAACATGAAGCTCTTTGCAATTTGCCCCCAGGCTCCGGGGGCAAAGTTCTGGGTGTGGCTGTAGATTGGAGGCATGATACCTGGTTCCAGCTTCAGCTCTTGGATCAGGAAAGTGGATGGGTGGTGAACACTCAAACCCAGTTTGTATCAGAATGGCCAATTGCCACGGTGGAGGGCTTGGAATGGAAAATGCAAGACGGTAACCTTTTGCTCACCCTGAAAGGGAAGGGTTACCTTGCTGGCACTCCCACAATTTTGGGCAATCCGGATAGAATTGTTTTAGATCTGCCCTACGCTCAATTTTTCCAGGAGGGTGCCTTATATCCTATCAACCAGGGTGACGTGCTTCGTGCCAGAATCAGGCCCCTGGAAGGGAATAAGGTTCGCCTGTTTGTGGATTTAAAAAGACCCCTGGAATTCTCCAGGATTAACGACCTTCCAGGACAACTCACCCTGAGCATCAAGGCCGAAGCCCCTCACCTCATCGTGGAAGGTTCGGAGCTTCCCCAGGAAGTAAACTACTTGAAAAGAGGACCTCAGATTTATTTGCCCCTCTCTCCTCTCTCCAGTTATCTTTACGCTCAAGTAACAGTTGATCCTAATTCCAATGCTGCATCCTGGAAAATGGGAAATCAGACCTTTTATTTCCTTAACGGCGATAGCAGAGCATTAGTGGTGAGGGATTCCCAATCGTCCATGATCCAGATGGATCAGCCAGCTTTAGTAATCAATAAAGAAATTTATATTCCTATGGAATCCTCGGAGGAAATTTTAGGTTTAAAATCCAGTTGGAATGCTCAAAAGGAAGTGATTAACCTCGATCCCTCTATTACCCGGCTGGAAGTCTCCGAAAATCTGAGAGCGGACGGGAAAATCGTATCTACCGTCCGCCTGGACAGCACAGCCCCCCTTATTTTTCAGAAAAAATACGATCAAGAAAGCAACCTTCTTTACCTTCTTATTCCCCGTGCCTATTTTCTGCCCCAAACTGTAACCTCTACAGGAATGCTCGTGGACGTTACCAGGACTACCACTACAGGAGCGGGGCCAGTGACAGTTACTTTAAATCTGGGGCGAGCTCAAAATTACACAGTGAACGTGCCCGAAGGAGGATATGGCTTAGAGATCAGTGCGGAAAAGACGGGGACGATCCTTCCCAGCGCTTCTGCAAGAAGGGTGGTGATCGACCCTGGTCACGGCCGGACCACGCCTGAGGGATATTACGACGGAGGAGCAATTGGCCCTTCTGGCACTAAGGAAAGCGTTATCAACCTTGATATAGCCTTAAGGCTTCGTTCTCTCCTTGAGGGTGCAGGGGTTGAGGTAATCATGACCCGCACGGCAGAAAATGACCCTTCCACTCCTGACCTTCCTGGAAGAGTAGCTATAGCTGAGGCCAGTCATGCTGACCTTTGTCTTTCCATTCACAATAATTCCACCACGGATCCCAATGTAGGAGGGACGGAGACTTATTATGCTTATCCTAAAGCGCTGCCGTTAGCCAAGCTCGTCCAGGAAGAGCTGGTCAACGCCCTGGGAAGAAAGGATCGGGGCTATCGCATTCCAACTTGGAGAATGGCGATGGTGCAAGATATTAAATCCATACCTTCGGTGCTTACGGAGATCATGTTTATCTCCAATCCCGAAGAGGAAAAGCTCTTGCTTGATCCCAGTATAAGACAAAAGGCGGCGGAAGCACTTTTTAGGGCAATTATGCGTTATTTGAGCACCTTATGACGGGAAGTAGAATGAGCAACGAGGCGCCAATAGGTATTTTCGACTCCGGCGTAGGGGGATTAACTGTAGCAAGGGAGATCGTTGCTCGGCTTCCTGAGGAATCCATAATTTATGTGGGAGACGACAGTCGATTCCCCTATGGGCCCCGTCCCAAAGAAGAGATTCAGGAGTTCGCCTCCCAGATCACCGATTTTCTTATAAGTCAGGGCGTGAAGATGGTTGTTGTGGCCTGTAATACCGTATCCTCACAAGCCCTGGATTTCTTGCTTGGTCGCTATTCAGTACCGATTCTGGGGGTAATAGAGGATACGGCCTCCTACGCCCTTCCCCTGAGCCTAAAAAAGAAGATTGGGGTACTGGCCACTCCTGGAACAGTTTTTAGCAACGCTTATCCCAAAGCTTTTTTGCGTCTTGACCCATCGATTAAAGTGGTGCAAGTTGCCTCCCAGGCTTTGGTCAATTTAATTGAGAACGGTTCTGGAGTTAAAAATGGGATAAAGGAATTTGCTTCAAAAGTAATCTCCCCTTTCAGGGAAACGGGGGTGGATGTGCTGATTTTGGGATGCACTCACTATCCTTATCTGGCTAAGCTGATGGAGGATTTAATCGGTGATCAGGCGCAAATAGTGGATCCAGCTGTAGCTGTGGCGCTGAGAGTGCAAAAGGAGTTGGAGACGAGGAATTTAAAAGCCTGGAACAGCGACCCCCGACGTATTTTTTATACCACTGGGAATGCTGGGCTTTTTCTCCAAGTTGGTTCCCAGATCTATCCTGGCTTAAAGGAAGTTAGGGAGCTAAAATTATAGTCATGAAAAGATCCGATGGGAGAGAAAGCTTCGAAATCAGGCCACTGGAAATAAAAACCGGGGTCTCTACTTTTGCTGAAGGTTCAGCTCAGGTGACTCTGGGAAGAACAGTTCTTTTTATCACCGCCACTGTGGAGCAAAAGGTCCCTGCCTTCTTAAAAGGAACGGGCCAGGGTTGGGTGACGGCGGAGTACGCTATGCTTCCCCGTTCCACCCAGGAGAGGACGAGCAGGGATCAGGCTCGATCTGGGAGATCCATGGAAATTCAACGCCTTATTGGAAGAGCAATGAGAGCCTGCGTGGATTTAACCCAATTAGGTGAGAGAACCATAACCCTGGATTGCGACGTCCTTCAAGCGGATGGTGGGACAAGGACCGCAGCAATCACAGGGAGCTGGGTGGCTTTGGTGGAGGCTTTGCGCTGGCTTAAAAATACAGGTCTTCTTTCTGCCATTCCGCTCTTGGAGCAAGTGGCTGCTATCTCTGTAGGAGTGGTCAATGAACAGATACTTTTGGACTTAACTTTTGAAGAGGATTCCGTGGCTCAAGTGGATTTAAACCTGGCGATGACTGAAAAAGGGAGGCTGGTTGAAATTCAGGGAACTGGGGAGGGTAGACCTTTCAGCAAGGAAGAGCTCGAGCAGATGTTGAATATCGGCTGGAAAGGGATCCAGGAGATTTTCAAGGTTCAAAAAAGAGCCCTCGGTCTGAGATGATAATTGTCTCAGCCACCAGTAACGAGCATAAACTTAAAGAGATCAAAGATATTTTATCTGGCCTTCCTGTGAGGCTTCTTTCTTTGAAGGACTTTCCTTCCCTCTTTCTGCCCGCCGAATGCGGAAACTCCTATGAGGAGAACGCTCTTCTCAAGGCCAGGCAGGTATTTTATTTCACTAACTTTCCCTCCCTGGCTGACGATACAGGGATTGAGGTCGAAGCCTTAGGGGGGAGGCCTGGGATTTTTTCCTCTCGGTATGCGGAGTCCGATGCAGAGCGGAGGAAAAAGCTCCTTGCGGAATTAAAAGGAATTCCTTGGGAGAAGCGAAGGGCAAGGTTCGTATGCGTTGTAGCCTTCGTGAGTTTAGAAGGGGAGCACCTTTTCCGCGGAGAGGTTTCCGGATACATTGCTTTTGAGGAGAGGGGAGCCAATGGTTTCGGTTACGATCCCGTCTTTTTTCTTCCAGAGGTCGGACGAACTTACGGAGAGATGACTGAGGAAGAGAAAAACAGGCTTTCCCATCGTTTCTACGCTCTCAACCAGTTCCGCCAATGGTTGGGGTCAGGTCTTGCAATAACACATTCTCCTCCAGCTGCGATTAAATCAGAGTTGGACGGTTGAGTAATTCACTTGACTGGTAATCGCTCTATAGCTGATGAAACCTTTTTTCTGTGACCTTCTCCGTACCCACTCCGCTTCTGCTCCCTTTATGTCTGAAAACCGTGGAGGACGCCATCTATTTAACGACAGTACTTTGGCTCTTGAATTAGTCCTCATTTCATTTTATATTTTCACATGCCGGGGCGTGGCTCAGTTTGGGTAGAGCGCTTGGTTTGGGACCAAGAGGCCGGAGGTTCAAATCCTCTCGCCCCGACCAGCTAAGGCTCTTCTACTTCTGCCAGATTCAGCTCCTCCAAGAGCTTTTTGTCCTTGAACAATTCTTGTGGTTTCCCCTCTGCTTTGATCGTCTTCTCCTCAGAGAGGAGATAGGCTCTGGAGCAAATTTTGGATACCAGGCTGAGATCGTGGGTAGATAACAGGATGGTTTTTGAGGAGGAAAGACCGGCAAGATAAGCAGTGAGCTCAGAGGCGCTTCTGGGATCTAAATTATCGGTAGGCTCATCTAGGAGGAGGACTTCTGGCTCCAGAACAAGAAGGGAAGCCAATATCACTTTTTTCTTCTCTCCTCCTGAAAGCTTATACGGATGCCGCTCCCTGAGGTGCTCGATGTGAAAGAACCTGAGCATGGCTTTACCCTTTTCCTCCGCCTCTTTCTGCTCCATTTTCAGTTGCTGGGGGCCGAAGAGGATTTCTTGCCAAACTGTGGGAAAAAGGATTTGCGATTCAGGGTTTTGAAAAAGAATGGAGACCTTGCGGCGGAAATTTTCCCTGAAGGATTTTTCTTTAAATCTATCCTCAGATAACGCTTCGCCCAGATAAAGGGCTTCTCCTTCTTGGGGAAAATAAAGGCCGGCTAAAATCTTAAGCAAAGTGGACTTGCCAGAGCCATTTGGTCCCACAATTCCCAAACACTCGCCCTGGTTCAGAAAAAGGGAAACATGAGAGAGTCCGGGTGTGCCGTCAGGATAGCGGAAGGAAACGTCCTTCAGCTCAAAAATCCGCATATCCTCTGGCGAGCATAGCTTCATGAACTTCTTCGGTCAAATTGAGGGTCCTGATAAAAAGGGAGGAGACAAGGTTTGCGGCCACAGTTCTTCCTTCTTTGCCTTTCAGGCAGATTGTGCGGGATTCAGCTCCCTCCCAGGATTCCTTGGCTACCCTGAAGAAAAGCATGATAAAGCGGGTGCTCAAATCCAGAAGGGTCAAGATTAAGGAGGGGACCTTGAGCTTCCTCAGGGCCAAGAGCACACCGTGCCATCCCAGGGAAAGGACTGGAAAAAGAGCACAGGAAATTATTAAAAAAGAGCGAGAGGAAAGGAAAAGGACTCGCCAAATGTCCGTTCCCCAGAAGAGAGAGGGAAGAAAAAGAAGAAAAGTGAAAATCCCTAACAATCCTGCCCGGGAAAGCAGTTTGCTCCAGGAAATTCTCAGGAACCAGGAAAGGAGTGCCAATATTATCAAGGCCACCCCCAGGGAGAGCCAGCTCTGGAGAAAACTGATGGAGAAAGCCAGGATCAGAGCAATGGGCACTTGCCAGGGAAAGCCCTTTTCCTTTTTTTCAGACCCTGGAGCAATAAGGGCCAGCTCCCCTGAGGAAAGCGCACGGCGAGTCTTCTTAATGAAGTTAACGCTCACGTCTGGATACTATCCTTCCAATCAGGTAAATCAACCCTCCTCCTAATAAAATGCCTAAAACGGCGCTCAAAATGTAGGCTAAGTAAGGGTTAAGTTCACCTGCAGAATAATCTGGGAGTGGAGCTTGATAGACGCTGGAAAGCTTCTCCATTCCTTGAGGAACGTAACCGATTTCCTGAGAAAGATCCTCTGGGCTCCATTCTCCCCAGGCCTCCCCGGCATGAAATTTTTCAGGAAGGTAAATTCCCAAAGGCGTAAGGATAGCCAAAACGAGTATCGCAATCAGGAAAGGTTTAAATTTTTTCATCTTTCTCACTCCCCTTTTGCCAGAGCAATTAAAGAGGCATCATACCTCTGAATAAAGAAAAGGGCCAGAGCGGTAATAATGAGCTCCACCCAGCCAAAGACGAGCAAATGTTCCAATCCCATAGCAGGTATGGATACGGAAAGAGGGTAGGGGCAATAAAGGGCCTTCCCATCGGCGGTGTGGTAAAGAAGAGGCTGGATTCCTAAAAGAAAGCCTGCAGTCAAAGCTCCTAAGTTGAGAGCGATATAAGCGCTGATCCCCCCAGCAATAGGGACCCAGTATGAACTGGGGCTCCTCTTTCCAACTAAAAGGCGGAAGAGAACCCAGGTGGAAAAGGGAATCACCACGGCCATGGTAAAACAATTGGCTCCGAAAGCTGTGATTCCGCCGTCCCCGAAGACCAGAGCCTGAATTAAAAGCACAAGGCTGGTAGCCAGAGAAGCTGCCCATGGGCCTAAAAGGATAGTGACCAGAGATGCTCCCACTGCGTGTCCTGTGCTTCCCCCGGGGATGGGGACGTTAAACATCATAATGATAAAAATAAAGGCTGTTCCTAAAGCCAGAAGAGGGATCGCTTTACTCCTTAAAGTTTTTCTGAGCTTGTTCAAGCTTACAACCCAGAATGGGGCGCTGGCTCCATACATCACGAGATAAGTGCTTGGCCCCAGGTAACCGTCGGGTATATGCATTTCGCCCTCCAGTAATAAATTTTTTAAAAAAATAACACTGAAAGGAAAGGAAATCAAGAGTAAAGGAAAAATTTTTTAGTTTCTTTAACCTGGACGCCAGCTTAAAATTTATTCTGAAGATTGCGCTTCCGTATACTATAACTTTTGGTTTTCCAGATGGCTTAGAAGGAGATTTTCAGTATGTGCCAATATCATCCCGTCTTAACAATCCATGTGGTTGATCTTCGCAGCCCTCAAATTTGGGATAATAGGTAGTGAAGGAGGTGAAAAGGATGAAATTGAAAATCGGGATTATGGGGGCAACTGTTTTTCTTTTGCTGCTTTCCTTCAGTTACACCCCCACTCAAGCCTATCCTCCTCCACTAACTTTGGAGATATTAAAAAATAATTTAGGCTGGCAGGTCAGCGAGCCAACGAGTCCACCTTTGATAAACTCCCAGAAGGCTATGGAGATTGCCCAAGAATATAATACTGGAGGAGCAAGGGAGATCCACCTCCTTTCTGTTTTAATCACGAAGCCCTTAAGTTGGTTTAATCCCCAAGCCTCGGCAGCGGATCCTTCTTTAAAAGGCGAGTTAGTTACCAGGCCGGTTTGGATAATCTCCTATGAGGGGTTGAAGATAAGACCTATTGGCGCAGGAGGTCCTCGGGCTCGAGCAGAGGAGATGGCTGCCCTTCCAGATCACTATGAAGGTAACTTAATCATTGACGCCACAACGGGAGAACCATTAGAGTGGTTTACCTTCAGGTGAGAAGAAACAGGCCTTTTTAAAGCGGTCTGATTAAATGTCCAACGCTGGGCTTCCCCCGCGTCCTATGTTGAATATCTTCTTTCATCAACACCCTGATGCCGTTCTCTTTTGACTCTTGGCAAAGATTCCATTTGGGTAAAGCAGTAAAATCTTTTAAAAGGATTTTTTAAGAGCGCTAAGAGAATAGGAGGTGATGACTATGGCTTTTAAGGTAGTTTTTGTTGCTCATGCTCCCGATGCCGAGCCAGAGAGGCACAAGTGCCTGATTGAGACCCCTAAGTATAAACTCTTTGTGCAAGTAGTTCGCAATCAATCCCAAGCAGTGGAAGCCTGCCGGAGACTGGTAAAGGAGGAAGGAATCAGTGCTATTCTCCTTTGTCCGGGGTTTAGCCATAAAGATATTGCGGAGCTGGTAGAGGCTGTAGGGGGAAATGTGGGGATTTTTGTAGCCAGAGGCGACTCTTTGAGCAACAGAGCAGTAGCCCAGGTTATGGAAAAAGAGGGCTGGTTCTCAAAAAAAGGGGAAAAATAAGATAAATAAGAAGAAATCTGGTAAAGAAATTATGAAAACCCCTTTGCCCGAAAGTGGTTGGCCCTCAAAGGGGCTTTGTTCCTTTAAAGAAGATTATTTCCACCAAATAGAAATTTTGAGCAAAAGGGGAATTTTAACCCTTCTTCCTCGTTCCAGAAGTCTGGGAGTGATAGGATTTGATGGCCGAGAGTATCCTCTTTTTCCCCCAGAAGAGTTAGGGAAATTGTATGTTTGCAATAAAAAACTGATCGATTGGAAGATGAAGCAGGGGTTTACTCAGCTTCTTTTGACTCCCATGGCAATGTCTACACCTCAGATTCTCGGTCTTGTCAGGGATGCTATTTGGGAACACGCTCAAGAGGGGAAGATCTTTCGGAGGAAGCAGAGTTTGTCTGATCCTGAGGTATTAGCTCGGGTAAATAAAGAAAAGCCTGTATGGATTTGGAAAAGGTTACAACAAACTCTGGATACTTCCCAACTTATCTATTTTCCCCGGGCCTATTCTCCTTCGAACCATCAAGGATTGAATAAAGAGGAGGTAATAAGAGATAGAAATTTTTGCGCTTTTCCTGGCTGGAGCGTGGGATTAATTGAACCCTTTCCTAAGGTAGCAGGGAAAAGCAAGGGAAAGGCGATTGGAGGAAGAAAATCCCTGGAGGAATATTGTGCTCCCCGCGATTATCTTCAAACCTTGAACAAACCCGAATATCAAGGAGAGACCGGATGGACGCCAGAAGATTTTCTCATTCACTTTCTGATTTTCCTGGATGTTTTTAACCTGGTAAGTCATGACCGAAATGAGGGAAACGCCCTCTGGCTGCTTGGTGTATATCTGCCTGAGCTATTGCCAAAGGCAGAGCTCGTTCCCGTGGGCTACTGGGATGGTAATACGGGGAAATTGTGCCTGTCTGCACATCGCACAGGGAACAGGCTTCAAGGCTGGGTAGGGCGAACTATAGTGAGACTGGGCACTTAAATTGAACCCTTTTTAAAATGCAACCAAGGCTTTTGCTGAAATTTGAAAAGCTTCAAGTATGCCGCATTCGAGGGAGGATCAACCGCTTCCTGGTAGAGGTGGAGAAGGGAGGGGAAATCCTTCTGGCACACCTGGCAAATTCGGGAAGATTGGAACAATTTTTGAACCCCGGGACCCTCTGCCTTTGCCTTCCTCAGGAAAGACCCGCAAAAAGCCAATTGAGGCTAATTGCTTCC